>Ga0187844_10003203_pt1 | contig 11029 bp, 30 predicted proteins | sample SpaLakP09_SKY_50_FD_134517 | JGI IMG/M metagenome (GOLD analysis project Ga0187844, IMG submission 134517) | Oligotrophic lake water microbial communities from Sparkling Lake, Wisconsin, USA - SP09_SKY_50 | ecosystem: Environmental > Aquatic > Freshwater > Lake | place: USA: Sparkling Lake...
GAGTTACCTTTAAGAATTCGGACAATATTAAAGTTGAATCTATACCTCCACTCCAACTTATTACAATTTTATTTGTTCCTGCTTTATTCAATATATTATTGGTACTATCATAACAAAGTTCTTCAATAGTTTTTGATTGACACAGTTCTCCAATAGGAGTTAATATTTCAATGTCCGGTAATTCAAATAGGGATTTGGTTCTGTCAATTACTGTATTGTAACTAACTGGATTTTTTATTGAAGGACATAGAGTTTGATGATAATAGTATTTTGTCAAAGTATACCTTCCAACTTTAAGAAATTTAAAGTTTTTTCTCTCGATAGCACCGGTTTGTGATATACAATAACCAAATCGTAATTTTCAACTTCAGTTTTATGGAGATGAAAAAAGCGATAGTCCTTTTGATCTTCTTCTTTTAGATTAGGAAGGTCGTTTAACATTTTTTATCATCTCTATAAAATTACCACCCAAATCAAAATGTTCCGGTTTACTATTAAATTTTGAATTACCAGGTTTGTCGTGGTGTTCTCTGTGTATCCATTCGCCGGCCATTGGGATAATAAATTCCATCAGCCATAAATTTTTAGCACCATGTTCATCGTGCGCAAATATGGTGTGTAGACCACTTGTTACCAGATATGCTGTTGTTGGTAAAGCATATAAGAATAAAAAAAGATTTGTGTTTATAACATACAAAAACAAACCAAATAAAACAGATAATAATAGGGAATAATCCATAAAAAACTTATGCATTGGATCTCTCATCATTCTCAATTCATTTTTGGTTGCTTTAACACTACTGCGGTCTTTAAACCTAAGGAAATGTTTCCAATTAGAATCATATGGATCATCATGTGTATCGGAAAATTTATGATGTGAGGAGTGTACCGTTGACCAATGTACGGGAGAAGAATTTAAACTGATAGTGCCAAGCAACCCAAAAGTCCAATGCCAGAATTTAGAACATACAAACGCATTATGTGTGAACAATCGATGATAACCAACCGTTACAGTTAAAGCAATAGAGATATAAACTATAAATGATAAGGCGTACCATAGCAAACTAATCTTTGTATTGAACACAAAATATAGTATAGGGAAAAACAACCAAGCCCCTAGTGTTCTATGCCATGCATGAGTTTTCATGAGAATATTAATCCATAACTTGCATTAGAATATGTTGAGTTTGCTATAGCATCACTACTACGAACACGAATTTGGCAAGGCCCTATAAATTGTTTATCATTAATTTGTAACTGTCCTCGTACCAAAAATAAATCAGTACCTTTAGGTAACGAAACACTTTCATGAGATTTAACAACCAAACTAGTTAAAGTGGGCAGTCCATTTCTTTTATTATAAGCAAGAGGTATACAAAGCCATTCGGTGCTAACGGGAAAAGTTAAATCTAGGTTTCCGCTGGTGGCTGCTCCAGCGCCTGCGTGTTCAACATTTAACCATCCGGCAGTTCTGTCCTCTAATTCTTCACCAGTTTCCGATACTTTTACATTTACAATACCATCAGTATAATAATAGTAACCTGAAGATACCAAACCATTTTCACCTAAAGCAACTTTTCTTGTATCACCTACTTCAGCATTACATAAAATTACGATTGCACCAAAGGCAGGATATGGTTTGTATTTCATATTGTTGCTCCTACCATCTGAGCTATAACCCGCTGTACAACAACTTCAATATAAATATCAAGTTTTTCTTCGGGACTTAAATATAAAGATTCATCTTGTTCCAAATCCATTTGATTAGACACTAAAGGTTCAACCAACTCAGCAATATTCTTTGAATTAATTACACCTTGAGATAGTGTTTTTTCACGCTGAATGTTTCCAATGGGGCAAAACGAGCGTATATGTTGATTCAAGGCTTCACCTTCAGGATAAAGTCCTTGTTCATTTGTGTGTAAATCTACGGGAATTGTATATGACAATTCATCAAACTTAACTGATATTTGTCCTCTTGCTTCGTCAAATCCTACAATTTTATAATCAGTTGAGACCATAATTAAATCACCTTTTTAAGTTACTGAACCGTATATTGTTCCTGAAGTTATAAAGTTAACAACGCCTGAAGTTCCTGTCATTGCTGCACCAGCAGGTCCGCCTGTTCCGGCAGGATAAGCACCGTTAATGGTTGTACCAGAACCTCCTGCAGTACCTAATGATCCGCCGGTTCCACCAGTACCGCCGGTGCCTACGCCGCCAGCAGCACCAGATGAAATACTACCAGTACCACCAGCTGGTGCGGGTGCAGTAGCAGTACCGCCGACACCGAAAGCAGCAGCACCGCCGCCACCACCGCCACGATAATATATTGTGCCGTGTTTATCACTAAAGAAACTATAACCACCGCCGCCGCCTCCACCACCGCCACCACCAATAAATCCATTATTAACAATGGATATTGAATTGCCGCCAGATAATGAAACTGCTATTCCTGTACCTCCAGATCCGCCACCACCTCCAGCACCGCCGTTGGCGCCAGTACCTCCAGCGCCACCTTTACCAGCAACATATACACCAGAGTTAATAGTAAGTCTAGTACCATACGGAAAGGTTCCCGTGACCGACATTGCTGGAGATGCAGTAGTTGTTGAATAGGTTGTGCTTGTTAATGTGGCATAAGCGGGCCTAAATTGATCCCAACCATTTGTGATCAGAGAATTTCTGTAATCAAGTGTACCAACAACACCCGTAAGGGAAGTAGAAAAAATCCAAGATTTATTAAGAAGGTCACTTGTGGAAATTGTAGTGCCCGATGTGAACTTGGCCACATCGGATGTTGTGTGTCTTACTCGTAAATCATCAAAAGATAGAGTAGCGGTAGGTGACAGACCCAATTCTACATTGAGGTCAGAAAAAGATATCGGTCCAGAAACAGGTAATGACATTTTTTTATTTTTTTATTGTTGTTAATCTCATATTTATCCTATGTATAATACGAGTTTTCATGGGGATTAAAAGATGTTACGGACACACCTTTTTCTTGAATTTCTCTCGTTTGTTTCGTTATTTCTATTAATTCTTGCCTAACTTTTTCTTTGTTGTTTTGTTCGTAATATAGCCGCTGTTGTTTGGACATCATTCTTTTTTTGCTCATCCATACTCCCCTTGTTATTGTTTTTATTAACTTTTTTGGAGTATTTCTTTACGGGGGTACCAACATTAACACCTCCTCGGTTGACTAACAGAATAGGAAGAAACTGTGTGGATGTTACCATTCTCTAGGTAATTTTGTTTTATGACCAGCCATCGTATTACCAGGAATAGTTTCTTTCATCCTTTGGATAACACCTTTTTCGAAAGCCGCATGGGGTTGTCCGATACCTGGAACCGACATACGGGCACCATCACCAAAAATAGGTAGATTTTCAGCACAATGGTATCTTTCTAGGCTTGGATTTTGTTGTAAAAACTCATCCAACACCGTGTAGGACATACGGTGTTCTTCAATTAGGTTTGTTTCTTTATTTAAGAAATCGTAAGTAGGCATATTACTTGGAAGTAAACAAACCAGTAATTTTGTCCTGAATTGCTTTAGCCCATGCTGGTTGTGGAAATGCCCAACCAATAAATGCACCAATAACGATTAGTAGTAATGAACCCATGTTACTCTCCTTGAGTGGTTTTAGGATATTTATTCTTAATTTCTGTTACTTTTGCCAAGTAATCTAACATTGGTTCAGGATCACCCATATGTTTCCAATAATAGGCATCAGCAAAATCTTGTAATGAGGGGTATTCTTCGGCACGGCAAGTTTTGTATGCCTTGAGTTTCAACCGTTCACATTCATCTAAGATTTCTTGCCATGTTGGTGCATCCGCATGGTGCCACCATTTTGTGAAGGTTGTATTGCTTAACTGGTACATCGCTCCGGGTCTTAAACTTTCAATTGCATCATTTACACCATATCGACCAGGTGGCATCCAATTTGTATCTGTCATATTTTCTCCATTAATAAGTTCATATTGGTAACCAAGAAGGTACCGTTCTACTATTTATCTTGCCTTGCCATGACAACATTCTTTGTTTTTCTTTATAATAGTAATTCCGATAGGATTGTATAGAATTTCCTTCTACTTTACAAGCCTCAGGCATGGCAGGAGTGGGTTCTGTAAATGGTTTGATTTGGATCAATAAAGGTGTAGCTTTTAATGCATCAACCAAACCAATCGATTCACACTTATGGACTTTGCCATATCGGTATGTATACTCTTTACATAATTCCACCAACAATGAATGTAACCATTGATAATTATTATCACTCTGACGGCACCACACAGCGGATGGGTGGTTTACATGAGTTGCTGAATATATGATATCATTTCTTTTATCTGACAGTATCCAGCGCTTGATATTGCGTCCAGTTTTAGATTTCTCAATCGTTTCTTTACCATCAATCACACGATGTGCCGTGGACAATAACTGGCAATATTCTAATATCATTTTAATGCAGTGTTTATCTAAATGAAACTCTGCACATTCTTTTGGGTCTTTTGACAAATAAAAAATATTCATAACATTCTAATAAGGCCAATAGTATCAACAGTTGTAAGTAAAATATAATTTGCTAACATTCCAAAACTCTTGCGAGTGAAAGCTGCCCAAGCATATAAGGCACAGCCAGCAATCCAAACAGGATAAAGTATAAGAAGTGGTGGATTGGGAACTGTGAAGGCCATCGTAACACTACAACCGATACTAATAGCCCACGCAAGTAACTCCACAATAAAACGAAAACGATTGGATTTCCAATCGTCCCGAATCCAATCAAACAATCCGTATACTAAATCATTCATTGATACTTACAGTTTTGGAACTTCAAATGAAGCAATACTTCCTTTTAACGATTTAACCCGTTTGGCAATATCTTCACTTGATACGGTCTGCATAGCAAACTGACGAAATAATTCATAAGAGTCCGAAATTTTAACTTGACGACCATCAGTCATTTCTAAAAGACAACCACCTGCACGAATCGGTACAATTTGTTGCACAGCATCCAAATTAAGAATGACGGTACAACCCTTTTCAATTGATACTACTTCAACAAATAACGACATTATGCTTCTCCCTTTTCAGATTTGTTATTACTAATTTTGGCCATCTTGGCCCGTTTCTCAGATACTTCAGCTTCAATCATCATTTTTTTCCAATGACTTCTTTTTTCGTCCGATAATCCGGCCAAAATTCTTTTAGATTCTTTACTTAAATTAAAATCTTTATTTGTTTTCATTTATTTACCTTATCGCAATCGGCCACTCGAACCAATAAACTATCGGATACATTCAACGGCCGCACAAAATAACATTCGCCACGAACCGACCAAACTAATTTGTTTTTGATATCCGTTTCTGAAACATTGGATAACATTTTTGTTTGAACATATGGCATCATGATAACTGTTACCAATAATACAAATGTACCAAAAACGAAAATTGATTTCTTATTCTCGAACCAACCAATAAATGCTTTAAACATTAAAAACTCCATAATGAAAATGTAATACAGCCATTGTAACACAAAATGTAATCACAGTCAACGCCGCAATGGTAAACTTCGCTGATTGTTCACGGTAATACTCTATCTCCAACTCCAACATATCTCTTTGACCCAATAACATAGGTTGGCAATCATCTTCACCACCCATTAACTGGATAGTTTCTTTAGCAAGAACCAATCTTTTTTTGGCTTCATAAAGGCAATAATAAGGTATCACATTAATCCCATAAATTTTGATAGTAGGATCCAAATAATCTAAATCCATTTTGCATACGGTCGTGGTGTTTTGTATAACCTTCTTTGTCGAATTTTGGACCAACATAATCTTTATCCCAAGGTAACTTACCATTACTTACAGAATGGTCAAAGAATTGTGCATCATTGTCGTCAGCATTTTTCTGTTCAAATGCCCAAATCATTTCATCGAGGATCCAATCCCACCGCATGAAGTGTAAACTATCGGTGTCCCATTCGTTCTCTTTGGGTTGTGCCATGTGACTACGCAAATACTCTGGCACATCTTCATCATCGGTACAAGGGGCGCCATGCTTGGTTTCTTTTAACTGTTTCAACATTGGTACAATAATGTAAGCCAGCGTATGATCCATTGACCATGTATCCCATCGGTCAATCTTAACATGGGTAATTTGTGGGCGAATAGTATCCAATACCTTCTGCAATATTAGGCAGAATGGTGTTAATGCCCAATTAAATATATTGGCCAAAGTGGAATCATAATCGACCTCACGCCAAAAGATAATTCTATCCATAATTGTATACGGACTTATCCAATGATTACGATAGTTTGATAGATATACTTTCAATGCAAATTCTCCGGTCGTTCATACTCATTATTTACAATACCATCAGAAACGGTCAGTAGTAGTTTACCAAAATCATCAACATTTCCAACCTGTTTATTTAAATGCAACAACCTCGCCATTATAATTGACGAGGTCATAAGAGCAGGAAATTTATGAGTAAGGCAAAACTTTAGTAAAAATTCATCAACCTCATCAACACAAGGTTGTAAATTCAAATCATCTATATTCACTTTCTACCCTTTAGAAAATAAACAATAAGCTTTATCACAGTCACCCAAAACAAAGCGATTATGAAAAAGGTAATAAGAAAACCAAGTTCGTTCATAGGTTATAATGGTATTTTGTTTTCATCATAAACATTTTATTCGTTGCGCTGCGATAACGAACCTTATCATTCTCACGGTCATTCCATAATGCCACACATTGTGATGCAGTATAACCACCATACTTCTGGCAATCGGTCATAAACATACCTTTTTCTGATGTATCGGGTTCAGGTTTAACCTCAACAACCTCTTCATTCGGTTTGAGAGATTTAGAAGGTTCTTTGGTTTCTGGTTGCACAACGGTAGGTACCGGAGCAACCTCAACAGGTTTAACTTCTTTCTTACTTGGCATGGCAAACACCACAACACAAAATAGAATACCAATACCAGCAACAATATATCGCCAAAACATACCAATAATAAATGCAGCAATACCTAAGAAAATGGTACCTTGCAATATTGCCATTGTGATGCCTTGAGCTGCAAGGTTATCAAAAAAGTCCATGATTATTTCTTCTTCTCAGGAAATCCTAAGAATCCTTTTTCATAGTAGGGTTCACAATGCACATTGATAGGAATCAATACCTTGCCAGCATCGGTTTTTCGTGTTACATATTCGACATTTGGTCGCATACCAGCATCAACGCAATCTCTATTACCTTTGACCACATCGATACGCTCTAATGCTTGTGGTCCATCAAAACCAGATAATTTTGGTGTAGAGGAACAACCTACAATTAACAATGTACCACCAACAGCCAATAACAATTTACTTTTCACTTTACTTCTCCATAATATGGTTAATTAATACTTTTGCTTCATTAAGATCCGATTTTAACACAGCCTCATCGATCATGTCAAGTTGGATTTGGTGTAAATGATTTACATGGATGGTAATCATCGCTTGCTTTAAATTATTTACCGTAATTGTGTGTGATATTGATTTCATTTGCCCGTATCCACTTTAATTGAAACATTTTTAACCGTTTCAATACCATTATCAAGAGCCTTTGCTACACCAGTAAAACCAATAGTAGCCACAACAATACCTAAAATAAATCCTACAATAAAATTAAACATAATCTTCCGCCAATATAATATACTCAATATACAAATTATCCAATTCTTCATCGGATTTTGCTACCAATGCATCGGTTGTAAAACCTTTAACCGATAACATCAAAATAATATCTTTACGAGAAATGTGATCCATAATATTCCTTTTTCAATAGAACCTCCATTATAACACAACCACAGATGGTGTCAACCAGTTTGTTGTTTTTAAACAACACAAACCAACTTACCAATACCAACATATTCTTCGATTGCGTGCTTCAATTGTTTAGGTGATGCCTTAGGTGCAATGAACACATAGTCCAAAGCAGGATCAACCGCATCATCGTTCAGCACCTTATTGAGGTAATGGATGGCTTCGGTTGGGTTATCAAACTCTTTCAGGCCTTTGTTATTAAACAAGGCAGGTTTAGCAATATATTTCATTCTTTTTCTTTTTCTGTTAATTGGTTTCGTAGTGCTGCGCATTCTTCTTCAAGCATTTTGTTTTTTCTAACCAAATCGATCATTACATTTTCAAATAAATTCCATAGATTACCAAACTTAATCTCGTACAAATTTACAAGACCAGTTAAGGTACTATTAATTTTATCTAGTGCTGGTTCATTCTCAATAATATCTTCGGATACTGCTTTAAGGTCATCCGTAACTCTCCAACATTCTAATAATGTTTGCTCAAAATCAAACCTATCATTCATCATTTTTCCTTATAGTTCCATTAAATAGTAAACTGACCAACATCAATGCAATCATTATTGCCAGCCATATTAACGCTTCGTAATCTTGCATGGTTTTGATTTCTTCTTAGGATTAAAACTTTCATTCTTTACTGCTTCTTTAAGCATTGCAACTAATCCCCATTGGATCATTAATGCCATGCCTTCTTTATCAAAGTTTACTTCAGCATCCGCTGAACCATCTTTATTTTCTTTAACAATTTTCAAATCAATTTTCATAATTTACCTTTCACCTTATTGAAATACACCAACCCTAGAGGTTTCGAACCCTCTAAGTAACCCATCGGAAGCTGAGCCGGCCTGAGTCCGCATGTATGTATTGATTGGCGATGTATTTCAATAAGGTGTCACCGACTTACAGGCGTTTCACAACGAGCATGCGGTGACATTAAAACGATTAAGCAGGTACTACGGTTTGTTCAACAACCGATTTGATTGGTGTAGCATTGGCAACCAATTGAGGTGTGCCTTTGAAACGACCATTAGCATCAAACTGATCAAAATTAATCAACTGATAACCAGTTACTCTACGACCTAACTTGATTACCTTCACGATGCCACCATCCTTACGAATGTTATAAATGTTGGTACTCAATCGATACAACACGGACTCTTGGTCGGTGCCTTTGAATACATCAGCAATTTCTTGTGGGCTTACAGGCTTACCTGAAAGTAATACAATAGTAATTTTCTCATGACGGTTTACTTTACCTTTGCGAACTGTTAATGCCATTTTAAATCCTTTTCAAATTAAACATAATATAGAATACCACTTACCACTTTGACCATTATACTACACTTGAGGTTGGTTGGCAACCTCTGAAGTGGTAGAAATGGTTGATGTATTCGCTGGTGATTCAACACTAGCATCAACCTTCGAATACAAATCTAAGAAAGCCATTTTGGTTTCTTCATCAAAACGATTCACACACAATGTAATGGCTTTCATCTTATCTTTAAAGATGGTAAATGCTTTTGCAATGTGTACCAATCGGCGAGTAGAAATCAATTCATCCGTGGCACCTTCATCATAAGATTTACGAACCACATCAGCCCATTGTACCAGATGATTAACAAAATCCTTGTCAGCAATTAACGGAGCAAGAATCTTTTTCTCCGTTTTGGCATCAGGGAATTCCTGCTCAACAGTAATTGGGAATCTTTCTAAGAAAGCGTCATCAAGAATCTGTGATAGATATTTGCCTTCATCACTACCACGACCTTTGGTGTTGGCAGTAGCGATGATATTAAATCCATTCTTAGGATAAACCATTTCACCCGATTTCTTATTGTAATGTGGTTTACCTTCCATGATACCTTGTAAACACATCAACTTATTAGAACCACGATCAACCTCATCGATTAGCAATAAAGCACCACGCTTCATAGCAATCAAAACAGGACCATCACGATTCACGACATTACCATTCACCAATGTTGGACCACCTAATAGGTCACTCTCATCAGTTTCAACCGAGATATTCACACGGATACATTCACGATTTAATTCAGCACACACTTGCTCTACCATCAAGGTCTTGCCGTTGCCTGATAAGCCAGTAACGAATACGGGATAAAATGCTTTGCTACTAATGATATTCTTCATATCTTTATAGAAACCGAATGGAATATAATCAGGCCATTTTTGTGGCACGGCGGGTTCAGATTCATCTACCAATTTTGGTTGACGGAACTCCAGCACTTGTGCAGGTTGAGCATATGCCATTTCCATTTCAGGTTCTTTACAATCTTGCTCAGAATTCTTTACAATCTTTTCAGATTTCCTTACAATCTTTTGACCTGATGATGGCACTTTATATTGACCACGATCATAACGGAACTCCGATTTAGTTACCAACCAATATGGGTATGGTGCACCAGATTCATTACAAACTCTGGTAATATCATCACGATTCAAAATTGGTTCAGAGCCAAAAATTTCTTCAGCCGCAACAATGAAAGCGGTAGCATTTTTATTCATACTGGTTCCTTAAAAGATTCCATCCATAATTTTAAAATGGTGCGTGCTTCAGCTTTTTCAAGACCAAATTCATCTTGCAAATACGCTGCTGCGCCAAACATATTGGTTGCACCAGATTCTCTCAACATATTCAAATACTCAAATTCTTCACTATAATCAATCATAACCTAAAACTCCTAACCCAATCAAATTTAACTTTACTTGCTTGCAACCATTTCACTTGCAAACTATCCTTTTTACTAATTTGGTGACTGATTAAAATCCAGTTTTTCTCATTGGAGAATTGGACAGTTTCAACCACTCTAACAATCTCAACAATTTTATCATTAAGTTTAGCAATCAAAACCGTCATCACATTCTCCTTTAATCTAAAAGCACCATATATTCTTTTGGATAATTCTTACTGAACCAATCCAAACCTTTACGCAAACCTTTGTAATCGCCAACCATTTCACAACCTCTGATTGTATCATATACAGCAACTGCTTCAGGCTTTAACATACAGCCTTCACCTGAAAATGGATTGGTAACAAACTCATCCATTTTACCAACAAATATATCTTTATAAGGCAATTTCATAATGTTCCTTTTTCTCAATTAATACAACCATTATACAGGTATTGGCC
>Ga0187844_10003207_pt1 | contig 11022 bp, 10 predicted proteins | sample SpaLakP09_SKY_50_FD_134517 | JGI IMG/M metagenome (GOLD analysis project Ga0187844, IMG submission 134517) | Oligotrophic lake water microbial communities from Sparkling Lake, Wisconsin, USA - SP09_SKY_50 | ecosystem: Environmental > Aquatic > Freshwater > Lake | place: USA: Sparkling Lake...
CAATAAAGCTACATGCGCCGCGTACTACTACCACATTACCTCAGCGATGCCGTACCGCCTGAACAGGCGGTGCTGCATGACTTGCGTGGCCTCAGCATGGGCACCAGTTGGTCGGTGCGGCTGGCGGCGCCGGACGCGGCCGATCTGGCCAACTTGCAGCAGGGCTTGCAGCAGCAGCTCGATGATGTGGTGGCGCAGATGAGCCACTGGGAAGCCGATTCCGATCTGGGCCGTTTCAACTGTGCGCCGGCCGGCACACGGCAGGTGCTGCCGCCGGCGTTTTTCGATGTGCTGAGCTTTGCGCTGGAGGTAGCGCATGCTTCGGGCGCAGCCTACAACCCCTGTGCCGGAGTGCTGGTCAACCTGTGGGGCTTTGGCCCGACCGGACGCTACGATGAGCCGGGCCATACGGCACCCACGCCGGCCCAGCTGGCGCAGGCCTGTGCCAGCATCCAGCCGCAGACGCTGGCACTCGATGCGGCCACGCGCAGCGTCTGCCAGCCGGGCGCGCTGCAGCTCGATCTGTCGGCCGTGGCCAAGGGCTATGGCGTGGACCGGTTGGCCTTTTATCTGCAGTCGCAAGGCTATCATCACTATCTGGCGGAAGTGGGCGGCGAATTGCGCGGTGCCGGCATCAAGCCCGATGGCCAGCCGTGGTGGGTGGCGCTGGAGCAGCCGCCTGAGCGCGCTGCGGCCCGAGCACCGGAACCCATCGTGCTGGCGCTGCATGGTCTGGCGGTGGCTACCTCGGGCGACTACCGGCGCTATTTCGAACATGATGGCCAGCGCTATTCGCATACCATCGATCCCCGTACCGGCTGGCCGATCGCCAATGCGCTGGCGTCGGTCACCGTCATCCATCCGCAATGCATGGCGGCCGATGCATGGTCCACGGCGCTGACCGTGCTGGGGCCGCAGGCGGGCCTGCGTTTGGCCGAGCAGCAGGGGCTGGCCGCGCGCCTGCTGTGCCGCAATGGTGATGGTACTTACACTGAAACTTTAAGCTCTGCTTTCCGCAGCATGTTAGACCGATGATCTGGACTCTGGAACCGGCCCGCTGGCTGATGGTAGCCACGCTGGGCCTGCTGTACGCGCTGCTGTGCTGGCGTGCTTATTTACCGGGCCGGCGCAAGCGCCAGCAGGCACGCCAGGCCCGTGCCGCAGCGCAGGCGGCCGGCGCTGGCGGCTGGATCGTGGCGCATGCCAGCCAGACGGGGAATGCCGAACAGTTGGCGCAGCAGACCGCAGCTACTTTGCAGCTGGCCGGTATCGCTACTCAGGTGCTGGAGCTGTCGGAACTCGATGCTGCCACCTTGCAGCAGACCGAGCGCGCGCTGTTCATCGTCAGCACCTATGGCGAAGGCGACGCGCCCGATGCGGCGGCCGGCTTTGTGGCGCGGGTGATGAGCGTACTGCCTGCTGTCACGGCGCAGGATAGCAGCGCTGGCGGCGCGGCGCTGCTGGACCGTCTGCATTACGCTGTGCTGGCGCTGGGTGACACCAGCTACCGCCAGTATTGCGGTTTTGGCCGCGCCATCGATCTATGGCTGCAGCAGCGCGCCGCTCAGCCGCTGTTTCCCCGTATCGAAGTGGACCGCATGGCGCCTGCCGCGCTGGCCGCGTGGCGCCAGCAGCTCAGCCATCTGGCCGGCACCAGCGATGCGCCTGACTGGAGTGCGCCAGCATTCGAGCCGTGGCAGCTGGTGCGCCGCGTTTGCGTCAATCCCGGCAGTGCCGGTGCGCCGCTTTACCATCTCGAACTGATGCCGCAGCAGGGCGCTTTGCCTGTGTGGGAATCCGGCGATCTGGTGCAGATCGCGGCACCGGCCGCGCCGGAGCAGCCGCGTGAATATTCGATTGCGTCGATTCCTGCGGATGGCAGTTTGCATTTGCTGGTGCGCCTGCACAGCCATGCGGACGGTAGCCATGGTCTGGCGTCCGGCTGGCTCACCCAGCAGGCGCAGGCGGAGCAGACCATCGGCCTGCGCGTGCGTGCGCACCGGCGCTTCCGGCTGGAACACAATCATGCGTTGCCGCTGATTTTGATCGGTAACGGCAGCGGTATTGCCGGCCTGCGCGCGCACCTGAAGGCGCGTGCACAGGCCGGGCAGACGCGCAACTGGCTGCTGTTCGGCGAACGCAATGCCGCCTTCGATACGCAGTACGGGGAGGAGCTGGCGCGCTGGCAGGCGCAGGGCGTGCTGCAGCAGCTCGATCTGGTGTACTCGCGCGATCAGGCGCAACGGCGCTATGTGCAGCACGTGCTGGCCGAACAGGCGCAGCGGCTGCGTGACTGGGTGCAGGATGGTGCGGCGATTTACGTCTGTGGCAGTCTGGAAGGCATGGCAGCAGGGGTGCATGCTGCGCTGCTGGCGGCGCTGGGAGCGGATGGCCTGGAACAGTTGCAGGCTGGCGGGCGTTACCGGCGCGACGTGTACTAGTACTGGCGCCGGCATCAGTGCGCGGCGCCAGTACCGTGTAGCGCTAGTTGCTTGTTGCGCGGTCGTTTAGCTGCAAGCCGCGCGCCAGGCTGGAGATGCTGGGGTTGTCGATGAAGACGCAGCGTTTGCCATGGCGCTTGCAATGGTCTTTGACGCGCCAGTAGGCGCTGTGGCTGATGCAGCCGGTCTGGCAGATTACCAGATCGGCCGCTGCCAGGCTGGCATCGAGCCGGCTGGCGTTATCTTCCAGCCCGCCGTCGTGATGGCTTAAGCGGGCGCCTTCGCGTTCGATCAGGCTGCGGTAGGTGGCGACGTTGCCGCTGCGGCCGCCGACGCACAGCACGGCGCGCTGCTGCAGGCATACGGGGGGCTGTTCTGCCGCACCAGTCGCCTGGTTGGGGCCAGGGGCAGCGCTGGCGCTGGTGCAGGCAGCTGCGCCTGGCGATTGCGGGTGGTGCTGTGCCTCCAGCTGTGCGCTTTGCGCAAGCTGCAACTGCAGGTCTGCCACCTGCTGGCGCAGGGCGCGCTGTTGCTGCTCCATCTGCTCCAGCCGGGCCGTCAGGCGCAGCCGGCTATCGAGCCCCGGCTGGCTGTGGCGCAGCTGCTCCAACTGCTGCTGCAGCGATGCAATCAGACTATCTTTGCCGATCAGGCTAGCCTGCAGCTGCATCATGCGGTTCTCATGCTGGCTGGCCAGCGCACTTTTCTCGGCCTGCATCACCAGTACGCGCTGCTGGGCCTTGGCCAGATCCAGCGTCAGGCGGGCATGGGCGCCGACCAGCGCATTGAACTTGCCCAGATCGGCCCGCACACAGGCACCGGCCTGATGCTGCACCATGTGCAGGTCACGGCATAGCTGCTGTTCCAGCGCGCTGGTGCAGCGCGGATGGGTGAGCGCGGCCCAGAAGGCACCAGCCACATCGCCTGCGGCAATGGCGCCGCGCCACAGGGCAAACAGCTGTTCGGTGTCGCGCACAGCGCGGTAGCGCAGCAGCACGGTGGCGTAGCGCTGGTCGAGTTCTTTCTGCAGCGCTTCGGATAGACGGTTGCGGCTGCCGCACTCGCTGACAGCACCGACGTGGATTTCGTAGTCATCGGCGATGGTTTTTCCGCCGCTAAGTTTTTCCACCAGTTTGCGCAGTACGGGCAGGGGCAGGCCCACGCCTATCAGCGGACAATGGCTGCTATGGTCTAGCTGCCACAGGCGGCGCCGGCGTGATGAAACGGGCTTAGCAAGCGCAGGCGCTTGGTGTTCTTGATGTTCGCACATGGCTGCACCTAGGCCGCGCTGCGGGTGCGCGTCATGATGCGGGAGAGAAAGCTGCTGCGTTCGGGCACGGGCAACTGGCGTTCCACCACGCCGGCCCACTGTTCCGACAGTTGCTGGCAGGTGGCGCTGAGCACGGGCGAGAGTTCCGGCAGGCTGGCCAGCGCCTTGAGATGGCGTTCGATCACCGAAGCCAGTTTCAGGCAGCCGCCATCAGCGCTGTGCTGGGCTGTGTAGTGCGACATCAGATGCAGTACGGCGGACAGCATCAGTTCCGGATTGGGGCCGGCAGGCGGCGCCATGAAAATAGGATTGTAACGATCGTAGGCCATGTATCGCTCCTGGGGGAAGTTGAAAATTCTGGCTGGCACGATCGGCTGGCGGTGAGGATAAAAGACGCAAGCTGGCGGCACTAGGCCGTCAGTATCAGCTTGTTCAGCTGGGTAATGCGTAACTGGTAGATGCGGCCACCATGTTCGATTTCGATGGAACGGGCATCGCCCATCAGATTGGCGCTGCTGACACGGCGTGGCGCGCTGCTGGCCGGGGCGGCGCTGCAGGCGCGGGGCTGGGCGCCAGTGGAGCTAGCTTGCTGAAGAGTGCCAGCTGGCAGGGTTGGGCTCATGGTTGTGCAGTCCTTTAAATAAGAATGATTCGCATTTGCGTTCATTATTGAGGATAGTGCCACAGAATGCAAGCCTAATCGTGCGGTGCAGGGCGTGGCCGGGAGGCGTGCTCTACGATGGTCAGACGGCTGGCAGGGCGAATAAAAAAAGAGCCCGGATAGACCGGGCTCAAGGCTGGGGGAATGGATGCAGCAGGCGTCTGTCGGTGTGCGCCTTACAGTGTGGCCAGCGCAGATTCGCTGTTGCGCGCTTTGGCCGCTGCCTGCTGCTTGGCGCGCGTGCGCGAGGGCGGCAGCCGGCGCAGGTTTTTCAGCGCTTCCGGATCCTTGATGCCGATGGTGCGCTGGTCCACGCTGATCAGGCCGATCTCATTGAAGGCCGACAGGGTGCGGCTGACGGTTTCCAGCGTCAGGCCCAGATAGCTGCCGATTTCATGGCGCGTCATGCGCAGGTTGAACAGCTTGGAGGAATAACCCATCTGGGCGAAGCGTTCGGCCAGCGACATCAGGAAGCGCGCTACCCGCGCTTCGGCACTGAGTGCTCCCAGCATGCCTATCATGGCTTGTTCGCGTACTAGTTCGCGGCTCATGACCCCATACATCAGATGTTCCAGCTCCGTATGGACGCGGCCCAGCGCCGTCAGTTTCTTGAACGGCAGCAGGATCACATCACAGTCGGACAATGCTACGGCTTCCGATGAATAGTGGCGCGTGTGGATGCCGTCGACGCCCAGCATGTCGCCCTTCATGGGGAAGCTCAGTACTTGTTCGTTGCCGAATTCATCGATCAGCACGGTCTTGAGGAAGCCGGAATTAACGATGTACAAGGTATCGAAAATCTGGCCTATGGTGTGGATGCGCTGGCCTGTTTTGAATTGCACATGCTGGAATAGCAATTCTTCCGAATTCACGCTGCAGGCAGCCGGTATGTGCAGCAGGTCGCACACTTCCTTCAGATTGGACCAGAGGCGCCCCTGCCGCTGGCGGCCAGCCTCCATCGTGCCCGAATGCGGGCTGGTGCTGGCGCTAGGGCGTAGTTCGGGGAAAGGTGTGGACAGCATAATCATCTCCTGTGGTAAGGCATAGCCCTTGGTGATTTCAGTATGCCAACAGAAGCAATCTGGATATATCGGCAACGGCTGAATCTGGCCGTAGGAGAACGCGCCGTCTTGTAGGAGTTTTCCTAAGAAAAAAGGAGAGTTCAGGTCTTGAACGGGGACAACAAACGGTGGGCAACGGCGTACTGCACCATTTCTGAGAGCGAGCTCATGCCCATCTTCTGCATGATGCGGGTCTTGTGCGTGCTGACGGTTTTTACGCTCAGATGCAGGCTGTTGGCGATTTCTGTGATGGACTTGCCAGCCACTAGCAGCGAGAACACTTCGAATTCACGGTCTGACAGCTGTTTGTGCAGCAGGCTCTCGTTGGGCGCCATGATATTTAGCGCCAGCTGTTCGGCCACGCCGGTACTGATGTAGGGACGGCCCGAAGCCACTTTGCGGATGGCACCGACCAGCTGGGTGCCGGCGCTTTCCTTGGTCAGATAGCCCTGTGCGCCGGCACGGATGGCACGCACCGCATACTGCTCCTCTTCGTGCATGGTGAGGATCAGGATGGCCAGCTTGGGCGCTTCGGAGCGGATCTGGCGGATCAGGTCCACGCCGCTGCGGCCGGGCATGGAGAGATCCAGCAGCAGCAGGTCGAAGCCACCCTGGCGCACATGGCCGAGCACCTCGAAGCCGTCGATGGCCTCCCCCACGATGTCTATATCCGGCGCGCCGTCGAGGATGCGCTTGAGACCCTCGCGCATGATGGTATGGTCGTCCGCAATAACTATTCTAATCATGAAGGCAATATTTAGTAAGATTTGTTATATTTAAGTTAATCTTATAATCTTACTATAAAAATCAACTGGCGGTCTTTTACTTGCTATCGGGTTCCTTGATGAGCCTGTGTACGAGAACCGGAATGCGCGTGTGGGACAGCACCTTGTTGGTCACGCTGCCCAGCAGCAATTGCCCCCAGCCGCTGCGGCCGTGGGAGCCCATGAATATCAGGTCGCACTGTTGCTGTTCCGCCACCTCGACAATTTTCAGTGCCGTATGTTCGGCAAAGGCCGTCATGGCCTGGCAGGGCAGGCTGCGCTGCTGGCAGGCCTGCAGTACGGCGCGGGTGTGCTCGGCGCCTGCCTGCTGCATGGCTGCGCGGTAGTCGTCTTCACTGGGGTAGCTGGGCGGGACGATTTCCACGTAGATCGGATATTGGTATTCCTGTGCAACGAACAGCACCAGTACTTCGGCCTGCATCTGGGCGGCGAATGCCACGCCGGCGCAGGCGGTTTTGCTGGAAACGGCCGAGCCGTCGGTGGTAATCAGGATTTTGCGGTACATGATCAGCCTCCCATCGGTAACTATCTACAGGATATTTCATTCTAGCCCCGATTTACATTATTGCTACTATGTAAAGAGTTGATGATTATCAAGTGAATGCCAGATTTACTTGTGGCGCAATGTGGTTTTGCTACGGAGACGCGGCTTTTTTTGCATCCGGGCACTACTTTTGTGTCATGAACCATGTTTTGTCGCCGTAAGCGATGTTAGTATCACCAAATACAACGAAACTTAAGCTGGACCCGTGGCGCAGGGGAGGCGACCCTGTAACGGGATTGAATAATCTGGCTGTGCCCTGCTACACTCAGGCAGGTGCACTATATTGCCGAAAGTCATCACCCGTAAAGCAACTTAGGGCAGCATTTTTACAAATTATGGAGAAGCAGGGATTATGACCAACGCCGCTGACGATTTCGACGCATTATTTGATGAAGTGTCTGCGCAGAGCAAGACTTCAGCTCCAGCGCCTGCTCCTGCACCGGCCGCTGCCGAGGACGACCTAGAGAGCCTGTTCGAAGAAGTCGCTGCTGCGCGTCCCGCTGCGGCGGCGGCTGCGCCGGCGCCGGCGGCAACTGCTGCGGCCGAAGCCGCGCCTGCGGCAGGCGCGGATGAAGAAAAGCCGATGTTCGAACGACTGGGCGGCATCGTGCGCCTGCTGCACGATTCGCTGCGCGAATTGGGCTACGACAAGGCGCTGACGGAAGCCTCCTCGCAGATCAACGATGCGCAGGACCGTCTCGAATACGTGGCCACGCTGACCGAACAGGCCGCCAACAAGGTGCTCAACACGCTGGACGAAGGCATGCCGGAACAGGATGCCCTGTCGAAGAAATCCAAGAATATGGAAGACCGCTGGGCTGACCTGTTTGCAGGCAAGCTGAGCCAGGAGCAGTTCAAGCAGCTGGCCGGTGATTCGCAGGCCTTCGCCGCCGCTGTCTCGGCCGCGACGGAAGCGGAAAAAGCCCGTCTGCTGGAAATCATGATGGCGCAGGACTTCCAGGACATTACCGGTCAGCTGATCAAGAAAGTGGTAATCATCACCAAGACGGTGGAACAGGAACTGGCCATGTTGCTGCGTGATAACGCACCGCCAGCCCTGCGCGAGAAAATTGCGGCAAAAGAAGTGACCCTGATGCAAGGCCCGTCGACCCCGACCGTTGCGCTGAGCCAGGATAGTGTTGACGACTTGCTTGCTGATCTGGGATTCTAATGGACGATATGCTCAAGGATTTCGTCGTCGAGGCGATGGATCTTGCGGTCAACGTAGAAGAGCATCTGCTCAAGCTTGAACGCGACCCCGACAACAAGGAAACGCTGAATGCAGTGTTTCGCTCCTTCCACACCATCAAAGGTGGTGCCGGTTTCATGGGCCTGCCTGCGCTGGTGGCAGCCTGCCACCTGACGGAAAATCTGTTCGATGCTTTGCGCACCGGCGCCGCGCCGGTGACGCCGCTGGCAATCGAAGCGGCGCTGCAGGCGTCCGGCTTCGTGGCCGACCAGCTGGCCGAACTGAACAACGGGGCTGAGCCGGATACGCTGCCGGCCATGCCGCACGATCTGGAAGTCATTCTGAAGGACGCCATCGACGGCAAGACTGACTCGGCGCCCGCCGCTGCTGCGCCCGCGCCGGCACCGGCTGCTGCTCCTGTGGCTGCCGCACCCGCGCCCGTGGCCGCAGTCGCTGCCGCGCCGGTCGATGGCAATGCTTCTACCATGACGGCAAACGGGCTGGACTGGGATGCCATGTACGAAGCGGTGATGCCGCCCGGTACTTACACGCGCCCGGCCGCTGCGGCTGCGCAAGCACCTGCTGCGGCCGCTGCTCCCGCTGCCGTGGCGGCGCCGGTTGCGGCGCCTGCTGCCGCTGCTCCATCTGCCGCTGCTGCACCTGCACCGGCTGCTGCGCCAGCCGCCAGCGGCGCCAATCCCGCCGCTACTGCTGTCAAGCGCGAAGCTGCCGAGAAGCGCGAAGAGCGTCCGCATGCGGCACCGGCCAAGGAGGAATCGATCCGCGTCGATGCCGTCAAGCTCGATGCGCTGCTGGAAGTGGCCGGCGAATCCGTGCAGGCCGCCAATCAGGCTGCCGTGCTGCTGGAACGTCTGCTGCAATTCAAGTTCGAAGGCCAGGCCCAGACCCTGATGGCCACGCTGGCGGAAACGCTGGAACGCGCGTCGCGCTATTCGACCGAACTGCAGCGCGCCACGCTGGCTACCCGTATGCAGCCGGTAGGCCGTCTGTTCCAGAAATTCCCCCGACTGGTACGTGAATTGGCCAAGGATCTGGGCAAGGACGTGGAATTGACCATCGAGGGTGCGGAAACTGAAGTGGACCGCGTGGTGGTGGACAGCCTGTACGATCCGCTGGTGCACATGCTGCGCAACGCGCTCGATCACGGGGTGGAAACGCCGGAAGAACGCGCTGTCGCCGGCAAGTCGATCAAGTCGTATATCTCGCTCAAGGCATGGCAGGAAGCCAATAGCGTAATGATCGTGCTGCAGGATGACGGCTAGGGCATGGACCCGGTCAAGCTGCGCGCCAAGGCACTGCAGAAGGGCCTGATTTCCGAATCGGCCCAGCTGACCGCCGACGATTGCTTCCAGCTGGTGTTCCTGCCAGGTTTCTCGACCAAGGAAGTGGCTTCCAGCGTATCCGGCCGCGGCGTCGGCATGGACGTGGTGAAAACTGCGGTGGAGAAAAACCGCGGCGCCATCCACATTGAATCGGAACTGGGCAAAGGTACCAAGTTCGCCATCCGTCTGCCGATCGAACTGTCGATCGTGCCGACCATGCTGGTCTCGACCTCGGGCGCCGCGCTGGCGCTGCCGATGGCCGTGGTGCAGCGCGTGGTGGAACTGCCGGAAGAGTTCATGGAAGTGGGCGGTGCGCCAGTGCTGAAAGATCAGGGTCGTCCGCTGCCGGTGCGTTCGCTGGCCGGTGCGCTCGGTTACGAAGACTGCCGCGAGAAAGTGGGTATTGTTGTTGCGGCGCCACAACCGTATATTCTGGCCGTGGCGGCGGTGGACGGCACTGCCGACCTCGTGATCAAACCTATGACTGCCATTGCCGTCGAGGGCATTACCGGTACAGCACGTTCGGCGGAAGGCGAACTAGTGCTAGTGGTAGGCCTATCCTTCCTGATGGATGGATGTCGAGGCAATGTGCGCATGGCGGCCTAGCAAATAGCCGGGCCAGTAAGACACTAAGCCTGCGACCTCGCAGGCTTTTTTTTCATTGCAACACGGAATTTTTTAAAAGGAGTCATAAAAAGTGTATCGAATCAGCGGAACTGCATCAGCTCACGAGGCCGACAGCAGCGACCGCTATTGCGTTGCACAATATGGCATAATCGAAGTGGATCACTCACACAGGCAGTAGCAGTACTCAACAAATATGATGAAGACGCTTTACGACAAACTCTGGGAATCCCACGTGGTGAAGGCCGAAGATGACGGCACCACCATCCTGTACATCGACCGCCATCTGGTGCACGAAGTCACCAGTCCGCAGGCCTTCGACGGCCTGCGCGCCGCCAAGCGCGCGCCATGGCGGGTTTCGGCCAATCTGGCCGTCGCCGACCACAATGTGCCGACCACGGGGCGCGATCAAGGCATCGCCGATCCCGTCTCGCGCCTGCAGGTCGAGACGCTGGACAGCAACGCCAAGTCCTACGGCCTGACCTATTTCAACATGAACGACAAGCGCCAGGGCATCGTCCACGTGATCGGGCCCGAACAGGGCGCCACCCTGCCGGGCATGACGGTGGTGTGCGGCGACTCGCATACCTCCACCCACGGCGCCTTCGGCGCACTGGCGCACGGCATCGGCACCTCGGAAGTGGAGCACGTGCTGGCGACCCAGACCCTGCTGCAGAAAAAATCCAAAGCCATGCTGGTGCAGGTAGATGGTGCACTGCCGGCCGGCGTGACGGCCAAGGACATCGTGCTGGCCATCATCGGCAAGATCGGCACCGCCGGCGGCACCGGCTACTGCATCGAATTCGGTGGCTCCACCATCCGCGCCCTGTCGATGGAAGGCCGTATGACGGTCTGCAACATGGCGATCGAAGCCGGTGCGCGCGCCGGCATCATCGGCGTGGACGACACCACCATCAACTACGTCAAAGGCCGCCCCTTCTCGCCGGTGGGGCCGCACTGGGACCGCGCGGTTGAATACTGGCGCACCCTGCACTCGGATGCGGGCGCACGCTTCGATCTGGTGGTGACGCTGAACGCAGCCGAGATCAAGCCGCAGGTGACCTGGGGTACCTCGCCGGAAATGGTGCTGGCCATTGATGGCCG
>Ga0187844_10003208_pt1 | contig 11017 bp, 9 predicted proteins | sample SpaLakP09_SKY_50_FD_134517 | JGI IMG/M metagenome (GOLD analysis project Ga0187844, IMG submission 134517) | Oligotrophic lake water microbial communities from Sparkling Lake, Wisconsin, USA - SP09_SKY_50 | ecosystem: Environmental > Aquatic > Freshwater > Lake | place: USA: Sparkling Lake...
CCGGGATAGCGCTCGTGCAGCACCGTCAACGCCCGGTACTCGGGCCGGAAGTCGTGGCCCCACTGGCTCACGCAATGCGCCTCGTCGATGGCGAACAGCGCCACCTGACCGCGTTCGGCCATGGCGTCGAGCTGGGCCAGGAAGCGCGGGGTGGTGACACGTTCGGGTGCCGCGTACAGCAGGGTCAACTCGCCGCGCAGCAGGCGCTTTTCGACCTGCGCAGCTTCTTCGCCCGAGAGGCTGGAGTTCAGGAAGGCCGCTTCGACACCGGCCTCGTGCAGGGCGCCCACCTGGTCGTGCATGAGGGCGATCAGGGGCGAGACGACGATGGCGGTGCCGTGGCCGGCCTGCTGGCGCGCAATGGCCGGCACCTGGTAGCACAGGGACTTGCCGCCCCCGGTGGGCATGAGCACCAGGGCATCCCCGCCCGCGACGACGTGCTCGACGATGGCCTGCTGCGGACCGCGAAAAGCCTCGTAACCGAAGACCTGGCGCAGGATGTCCCGGGGGGACAGGAGAGGGGTGTTCAATTCAGGCCGCGTGCAGGAGGCTGCTCACATCTGCTCCCAGGGCAGACCGTCGTGCCGCCAGCCGTTGAGGGTTGAGCGCTTGAAGTGGTCGTCAAGGTCCACCTCAAATCCGTGCAACACGTTGTAGAGCTGGGTGTAGCCGGCCTGGGCCAGGGCCTGGCCGGCGTCGAGCGTGCGCTTGCCGCTGCGACACAGCAGAACCAGGGGCCGGCTCTTGTCTCCGCCGGTTTCGCGCTCGACGGTGGCGACGAAGGCGGCCGGATCCGGCGTCAGGTCCGGGTACTCGTACCAGGGGATGTTCACCACTCCCGGCGGGCGACCGACATAAAGCGACTCGATCTCCATGCGCACGTCGAGAAGCAGCGCCGTCGGCTGCTGCTGCAGGAACTCCCAGGCTTCCCGGGGCAAAAGATGTTTCATGGGGCTCTATTGTCCCGGGTTTTGGGCAGGCCTTGGGCCGGCCAGGCCAGCCTTTCTACAATAGAGCGCTATGAAACCGCTGCACTACACCCGCGCCCAAACCCTGCCCGGTATCCTGGCCCGACGCATCGTCGTCCTGGATGGCGCCATGGGGACCATGATCCAGCGCTTCAAGCTGGGTGAGGCCCAGTACCGCGGCGAGCGCTTCAAGGACTTCCACAAGGACGTCAAGGGCAACAACGAGTTGCTGTCCCTGACCCGCCCCGACATCATTCGTGACATCCATGAGGGCTACCTGGCCGCCGGCGCCGATCTGATCGAGACCAACACCTTCGGTGCTACCACCGTGGCCCAGGCCGACTACGACATGGCGCACCTGGCGCGGGAGATGAACCTGGCCTCCGCCCGCATCGCGCGCGCGGCCTGTGACAAGTACAGCACTCCGGACCATCCGCGCTTCGTGGCCGGGGCTCTGGGCCCTACGCCCAAGACTGCCAGCATCAGCCCGGATGTGAACGACCCGGGTGCGCGCAACACCTCCTTTGAAGAACTGCGCGCGGCCTATTACGAGCAGGTGGAAGCCCTGGTCGAAGGCGGGGCCGACGTGCTGCTGGTGGAAACCATCTTTGACACGCTCAATGCCAAGGCCGCGCTGTTCGCCATCGACGAATATTTCGAGGCCTCCGGCCAGCGCCTGCCGCTCATCATCAGCGGCACCGTGACCGATGCCTCGGGTCGAATCCTGAGTGGCCAGACCGTGACCGCCTTCTGGCACAGCGTGCGTCATGCCCGACCGCTGGCTGTCGGCCTGAACTGCGCGCTGGGTGCAGCGCTGATGCGCCCCTATATCCAGGAGCTGGCCAGGGTGGCCGGGGACACCTACATCAGCTGCTACCCGAACGCCGGCCTGCCCAATCCCATGAGCGAGACCGGCTTTGACGAAACGCCCGAGGTGACTTCGCGTCTGCTGAAGGAATTTGCCTCCGAGGGCCTGGTCAATATCGTGGGCGGCTGCTGCGGCACCACGCCCGAGCACATCGGGGCCATCCATGCCGCCGTAGCGCCGCTGCCTACGCGCGCTCTGGGCAGTGCCGGGCCGTTCTACCGCGAAGCGGCCTAGAAACGCAGTGGCAGATCCCCAGGGTTGCTGGGGGAATGGCGCAGACGGCACAATCAAGTCTCCCATCAAGGGGAGTAGTCAAGCAGACCGCCGGGCGTGCAGCCCCGTGCAGCCTGCGGGGGTGACGTCAATACGCCGCTGAGAAACCAGCGGCCGGGACCCCCGGCCACCGACAGTGCAAGCCGGTGGTCTGGCAAGACCTTGCGGGTGTTCTTCAACACTGGCAAACGAGGTCTTGATCATGCAAAGCATTGCGCCACTCTGGCTGTGGATCGTTTTTGTCGCCTTCGTTCTGGCGGCACTCTTCGTCGACTTCGTCGTTCTCAAGAAGCAGGGCGCCCATACGGTGGGTGTCAAGGAGGCGCTCAACTGGTCGGTCGTCTGGATCATCCTGAGCTTCCTCTTCAACGGACTGCTCTGGTGGGCGGTGTACGAAACCGCGGGTTCGCGCGAGATCGCCCACGAGAAGTCGCTCGAATTTCTGACCGGCTACCTGATCGAGAAAAGCCTGGCGGTCGACAACATTTTCGTCTTCCTGATGATCTTCACCTACTTCGCGGTGCCGCCGGCCTACCAGAAACGGGTGCTGATGATCGGCATCATTGGCGCCATCGTGCTGCGCACAGTAATGATCTTGGTTGGCGGCTGGCTGCTGGCGCAGTTCCACTGGGTCCTCTATGTGTTCGGCGGCTTCCTGGTCCTCACCGGGGTCAAGATGTGGTGGGCCGCGGGCAAGAAAAGCAGCCTGGACGACAACCCTGCACTCAGGCTGCTGCGCCGCGTGATGCCCGTAAGTCGGCAATTCGACGGCGAGAAGTTCTGGACCGTGGAATACGGCAAGCGCATCGCCACGCCGCTCTTGATGGTGGTCGCACTCGTAGGGCTGACCGACGTGATTTTCGCGGTGGACTCGATTCCGGCCATCTTTGCGATCACGCAGGACCCCTTCATCGTGCTGACCAGCAATGTGTTCGCGATCCTGGGCCTGCGCGCCATGTTCTTCCTGCTGCAGGCGGTGGCCAGCCGCTTCCACCTGCTGAACTACGGGCTGGCCGTCATCCTGGTTTTCATCGGGACCAAAATGATGCTGATCGACCTGGTCAAGATTCCGGTGATCGTGTCGCTGGGGGTGGTGGTCGGCATATTGGTCGTTACCATGTACCTCAGCCTGCGCAGCTCTTCGGCCAGCCGATCCGGCAAACGGGTAAGCTAGCGGCCTTGGCCCCCGTCGGGGCCTGGCCCGGACTCATGCAGATCGAAGAGCTGCGCCAGCGCCTGCGGGCGCTGGGCGCCAATCCCCGTCACGAACACCGCGTGCTGCGTCTTTGGTCGCAGGCCTTGCCGCAAGACCACGGCAGCCGGCCGATCGAAAACTTCCTGCCCACCACGCTGCGCACGGCCCTGCCCGGGCTGGGGCGCGAGTTGACGGCATTGGCCACGCTGCACGCCGAGCATCCGGGTGAGGACGGCTCGCACCGCCTGGTGGTGGCCCTGGCCGATGGTCAGCTGGTCGAAAGCGTGCTGCTGCCGCCGGGGCGCACCCCGGCCCTGTGTGTCTCCACCCAGGTCGGTTGTGCCGTGGGCTGCGTGTTCTGCATGACTGGCACCACCGGACTGATCCGCCAGCTGGGCAGTGCCGAGATCGTGGCCCAGGTCGTGCTGGCGCGCAACCGCCAGCCGGTCAAGCGCGTGGTGTTCATGGGCATGGGCGAGCCGGCCCACAACCTGGACAACGTGCTGGAGGCCATCGACTTGCTGGGCACGGCGGGCAATATCGGGCACAAGAACCTGGTCTTCTCGACGGTCGGCGACCCCCGCGTCTTCGACGCCTTGCCATTGGGGCGCGTGAAGCCTGCGCTGGCACTTTCACTGCACAGCACGCGCGCCGACCTGCGCGCCCAGTTGCTGCCACGTGCACCGCGCATCTCTCCGGAAGAACTGATCGAGGCGGGCGAGTCCTATGCACGGGCCAGTGGCTACCCCATCCAGTACCAGTGGACCTTGCTGGCTGGCATCAACGACGGCGAGGAAGAAGTCGAAGGCCTGGTGCGGCTGCTGCACGGCAAGCACGCGATCCTCAATCTGATCCCCTACAACACGGTCGAAGGCTTGCCCTACCAACGGCCAGGTCCGGAGCAGGCGGTCGCGTTGGCGCGCCGGCTGCATCAGCGCGGTATCCTGACCAAACTGCGCCAGTCGGCCGGGCAGGATGTCGATGGCGGTTGTGGCCAGCTGCGCGCACGGGCGGTGCAGGCCGGGGGTATGCCTGAGCGCCGTGTGATTCCGGTCCATGCAGCGTCGGATTGAAGCGCATTCAGTACACGCGCCCGGCGGACGGTCGACAAAACCTTTAAAATCACGCTTCTTCCAAGGAGCGTTGCAGCAGCACAGACCGTGCTGTCAGGCTTGGATGTCCCAACGACGCTCACCTGCCATGGATTCTTACAGGTGAGCCGCATGTCCGATATTTCCGTTCCCCCCATGAAGCTGTCCGGCCTGGAGCCGGTGCTCATCGGCGCCGACAGCCTCTTCGTCAATATCGGAGAGCGCACCAACGTCACCGGCTCCAAGGCCTTTGCGCGTTTGATCCTCAACGGCCAGTTTGAGGAGGCGCTGGCGGTGGCGCGCCAGCAGGTGGAAAACGGCGCGCAGGTGATCGACATCAACATGGACGAAGCCATGCTGGACAGCCAGGCTGCCATGGTGCGCTTCCTGAACCTGATCGCCAGCGAGCCCGACATCGCCCGCGTGCCCATCATGATCGATTCCTCCAAGTGGAGCGTGATCGAGGCCGGCCTGCGTTGCATCCAGGGCAAGGGCATCGTGAACTCCATCTCCATGAAGGAGGGTGTCGAAGAGTTCAAGCGGCAGGCGCGGATGGTCAAACGCTACGGCGCAGCGGCCGTGGTGATGGCTTTCGACGAGAAAGGCCAGGCTGATACCTACCAGCGCAAGATCGAGATCTGCGAGCGGGCCTATCGCATCCTGGTCGATGAAGTTGACTTCCCGCCCGAGGACATCATCTTCGACCCCAATATCTTTGCCATCGCCACCGGCATCGAGGAGCACAACAACTACGCGGTGGACTTCATCGAGGCCACCAGCTGGATCAAGCATCACCTGCCGGGCGCCAAGGTCTCGGGGGGGGTGTCCAACGTCTCTTTCAGCTTCCGCGGCAACGACCCGGTGCGCGAGGCCATCCACACCGTTTTCCTTTACCACGCCATCAAGGCTGGCATGGACATGGGCATCGTCAACGCCGGCATGGTGGGCGTTTACGACGACCTGGAGCCCGCCCTGCGCGAGCGCGTGGAAGACGTGGTGCTGAATCGCCGGCCCGACGCGGGTGAGCGCCTGGTCGAGATCGCCGAGACTGCCAAGGGTGCGGCCAAGGACGACAGCAAGAAAAACGAATGGCGCAGCGGCACGGTGGAGCAACGCCTCTCCCATGCCCTGGTGCATGGCATCACCGACCACATCACCGCCGACACCGAAGAGGCCTACCAGGCCATCCTGGCCAAGGGGGGCCGCCCGCTGCACGTGATCGAGGGCCCGCTGATGGACGGTATGAACATCGTGGGTGACCTGTTTGGCGCCGGCAAGATGTTCCTGCCCCAGGTGGTGAAAAGCGCACGCGTGATGAAGCAGGCCGTGGCCCACCTGATTCCCTACATCGAGGAAGAAAAGCGCCAGCAGGAAGCCGCCGGCCAGGACGTGCGCGCCAAGGGCAAGATCGTGATTGCCACCGTCAAGGGCGACGTGCACGACATCGGCAAGAACATTGTCACCGTGGTCCTGCAGTGCAACAACTTCGAGGTCATCAACATGGGGGTCATGGTGCCTTGCCACGAGATCCTGGCCATGGCCAAGGTCGAGGGCGCGGACATCGTGGGCCTGTCGGGCCTGATCACGCCGAGCCTGGAAGAGATGCAGTACGTGGCAGCCGAGATGCAGAAGGACGACCACTTCCGCATCCGGAAGATCCCGTTGCTGATCGGTGGCGCCACCACCAGCCGCGTGCACACGGCCGTGAAGATTGCGCCGCATTACGAGGGCCCGGTGGTCTATGTGCCCGATGCCTCGCGTAGCGTGAGTGTCGCGCAGGGCCTGCTCAGCGACCAGGCGGCGCAGTACATCGCCGATCTGAATGCTGATTACGACAAGGTGCGTCTGCAGCACGCCAACAAGAAGCAGACACCGCTGTGGTCGCTGGACAAGGTGCGCGCCAACAAGACGCCGATCGTCTGGGATGGTTATGTGCCGACGCGGCCGAAGTTCATCGGCCGACGCGTGTTCAAGAACTTCGACCTGGCCGAGCTGGCGAAATACATCGACTGGGGCCCCTTCTTCCAGACCTGGGACCTGGCCGGCCCCTTCCCCGCCATCCTCAAGGACGAGGTCGTGGGCGCAGAAGCGCAGCGGGTCTTCTCCGACGGCAAACGCATGTTGCAGCGACTGATCGAAGGCCGTTGGCTCACGGCCAATGCCGTGCTGGGCCTCTACCCGGCCAACAGCGTCAACGACGATGACATCGAGCTCTATACCGACGAAAGCCGCCACAACGTGGCCATGACCTGGTACGGCCTGCGCCATCAGACCGAGAAGCAGGTGGTGGACGGCGTCATGCGGCCCAGCCGCTGCCTGGCCGACTTCGTGGCGCCCAAGGGCGTGGCGGCGGACTACGTGGGTCTGTTTGCGGTGACGGCTGGCATCGGCGTGGAGAAGAAGGAAAAGTACTTCACGGACGACCATGACGACTACTCCGCCATCATGCTCAAGGCCCTGGCCGACCGTCTGGCCGAGGCTTACGCCGAATGCCTGCACCACCGCGTGCGTACCGACCTCTGGGGCTACGCGCCCCATGAGGCGCTGAGCAACGAGGACATGATCGCCGAGAAATACCAGGGCATCCGGCCCGCGCCCGGCTACCCGGCCTGTCCGGACCACAGCGTGAAGAAAGAGATGTTCGAGCTGCTGCAGTGTGAAGAGATCGGCATGGGCATCACCGAGAGCCTGGCCATGACGCCGGCCGCCAGCGTCAGCGGCTTTTATCTGGCACATCCGCAGAGCACCTACTTCAATGTGGGCCGCATTGGCGAAGACCAGCTGCATGACCTGGCGCGCCGCCGTGGCATGAGCGAGCAGCAACTGCAGCGACTGCTGGCCCCCAATCTCTGAGCCAGGCTTTACGCTGATTTACACGTGCCGGCGCCGGTTTGGCGGCGGCCTTGTCTACCAAGGGGCGAGCCGGACGTTAAAAAGAAGAGTCGGTGGCACAGCCACTGTTTCTCCATGCCTACTCAACAAGGAAACATCACATGAGCAATATTTCTCCCGGCGCCGTCGTGGCGACTGGTACCAAGACCCTTTGGGCGGTGGTGGGCGTTCTGGGCGTTGCCGTCGTCGGCTTGGGCGGAGCCCTCTACTACACGCAGACGCAGAAGTCTCCCGAGGCTGTTGCACAGGGGGCCACTGTTGCGGCGCCTGCCCAGGCACCTGCGACCGACGAGGCAGCCCGTCAGCCCGTGGCCGAAAAGGCCACGCCTGCGGTACCGACACCTGCACCGAGGCCCGCGGCGACAAAGCTGGCGAAGCCGGCGCCTGTTGCGGCGCCCGTGGAAGCCAAGGTCGCGCCGGCCAAACCGGTCTGCACCGACTGCGCCACCGTGACGGCGGTGACGCCCTTTGAGCGTTAGGGCCAGGGCAGTGGCACGGGTGCGGTCGCGGGTGGCGTGCTGGGCGCCATCGTCGGCAACCAGGTGGGTCAGGGCCAGGGCAAGGACCTGGCCACCATCATCGGTGCCATCGGCGGCGGCATTGCCGGCAACCAGGTCGAGAAGAAGATGAAGAAGGTGACGGTCTACCGGGTGGACCTGCGCATGGACGACGGTAGCCAGCGTACGCTGGAGCTGGATGCGCCGGTCGGCGTCGGCGCGCGCGTGCGCGTCGACGGCAACGCCCTGCTTGCGCTGCCCGCAGGCAACTAGCGGCCTGGACGCCGCGCCAGGCGCTGTGCCAGTACCAGGGCCAGCACGCCGATCAGGCTCAGACCCAGCATCAGGCCGAGGCCCGAGGCGTAGGCGCCCGTGGGTGTCCACATCAGGCCCAGCAGCCAGGGTGCGGCGGCGCGGCCCAGGGCCATGGGCAGGCCCAGCGCACCATTGAGGCTGGCAGCCTGTTCGCGGCTCACGTACTCGGCCACCGCCGTGCCCTTGACGATGGTCAGCATGCCGTTGCCGATGCCGTAGACCACGACAAAGAGCAGCACCACGGCCATCTGCAGCGCGCCTGCCAGCGGTGCCAGCAGCAAGGTCAGCAGTCCCAGCGGAATCAGGCAGGGGATGAGCCGGTTGACCCGATGCAGGTCCATGTGATGCTCGAAGAAAAACAGCAAGGCACGCCCGGCGACCTGTAGCACGCCGATGGCTGCCGTGACGGCGATCACCCCCTGCTCGGGCAGGGCGTAACTGCGCAGCAGGCTCACCATGTGCGCCGGCAAGGCGGCGGTCACGCCCATGAGCAGCACGATGAACACACCGACCAGCAGATAGGGCGCGCTGAGCAGATGGCGTCGCAGCGGAGCGTGGGGCGGGGCCGTGTGCGTGGCCGCAGGCGGTGGCGCACTGCGCAGCATCAGCGCATGGATGGGGGCGCACACCAGCAGGTGCAGTGCGGCTAGCGGCCACAGGGCCTGGCGCCAGCCCAGGCTGGCGATCAGCCAGGCGGTGAGCGGCATGAAGACCGTGCTGGCCAGTCCGCCCAGGAAGGTCATGACGATGATGGCGCGGCGAAAGTTGTGCGGGTAGCGGCGGATCACCACCGCGAACGCCGGCGGGTAGAGCGTGCCGGACAGGCCTATGCCCAGACCCAGCCAGGCGAGGTAGAAGCCGGCCTGGCTGTCGACGGCGCTGTGCAGCAGCAGGCAGGCGCCCAGTACCAGCGAACCACCGGTCATCACGGCGCGCTCATGTCCGCGGTCGATCAGCCGGCCCACTGGCCAGGCCAGCAGCCCTTCGGCCAGCAGGGCCAGGCTGAAGGCCAGCGAGGTCTCGGCGCGGCTGAGACCGAGCTCGCGCTCCACCGGTTCGAGCAGCAGGGAATAGCCGTAGAACACGCTGCCCCAGCTGATGAGCTGGGCCAGAGAGAGCCAGCCGATCAGGGCAGGGGCCGAGCGCGCTTGCATGGCGACGATTATGATTCAGTACGCTTCTCGCGCATCGCCCTGCAGATCCGGGCGTGTCCTGCCCGCTGACCCCCACTTCAACATTTCTGCATGAGCTCCGGCACCGCTACGATTTCCGCTTCCACGCGCCGCTCCGTGCTGCTGCTGTCCTTCGCCACCTTTGCCAGCATGGCGGCCCAGCGCCTGTGCGACGCCATGCTGCCCGAGCTCGCGCGCGTGTTCACCGTCAGCCTGGCCGAGGCCGCGCAGGTGATCTCGGTGTTCGCCGTGGTCTACGGCCTGTGCCAGCTGTTTTATGGCCCGCTGGGTGACCGCCTGGGCAAGTTCCGCATCGTGACCTGGGCCACGCTGGGCTGCAGCGTGGGCAGTGTGCTGGCGCTTTTCGCGGCCAGCCTGGACATGCTGGTGCTGGCGCGTGTGCTGGTGGCCCTGGGGGCGGCGGCCATCATCCCGCTCTCGCTGGCCTGGATCGGCGATGCGGTGGCTTACGAGCAGCGCCAGGAGACGCTGGCACGCGTGGGCCTGGGCACGACGCTGGGCATCACCGGTGGCCAGCTGCTGGGCGGTCTGTTCACCGACACCCTCGGCTGGCGCTGGGCCTTTGCCTTTATGACCGTGCTCTTCGGTGTGGTCGGGCTGCTGCTGTGGCGCGATGAACGGCGCCAGCGCGGCGAGGCGCCGGCCACACACAACCCCGTGCCCGAGGTGCGCCCGGGCTTCGTGCAGCAGGCGCTGCAGATTGTCACAGGGCGGTGGTCGCGTGTCGTGCTCATCGTCGCGTTGATCGAAGGCGCCTCCGGCTTCGGCGTATTGGCCATCTGGGCTTCGCACCTGCACCATGAACTGGGGCTCTCGCTCTCGGCTTCGGGCGCCATCGTTGCGCTGTTCGGCCTGGGAGGCATGCTCTATATGGCGGTGGCGCGCTTTCTGATCCCGCGCTTGGGCGAGCATGGCCTGGCGCGTGGCGGTGTGACCCTGCTCGGTCTGTCCACCCTGGTGATCGCCTACGCACCGGTCTGGTGGCCTTCAGTGCCGGCGAGCCTGCTGGCGGGTTTCGGCTTTTTCATGTTCCACAACACCATGCAGGCCAATGCCACGCAGATGGCGCCGGCCGCGCGTGGTACGGCCGTGTCGCTGTTTGCATCGGCCTTGTTCATGGGTCAGTCCATTGGTGTGCTGCTGGCTGCCAACCTGGTCGGCCGGTACGGCTCGACGGCGGTGATCGCCGGCGGCAGCGCCGTTCTCGTTGGCGTGGGGCTGGTCTTTGCGCAACTCCTGCGCCGGCGTCAGGCGCTGATGCTGCTGGAGTAGGGCCTGTGGCCCTAGTGCCGGGCTTGCCGGTACTGCAGCGCTTCGGCGACATGCTCCAGCGTGATGCGCGGCGCCCCGGCCAGGTCGGCAATGGTACGTGCCACCTTGAGCGTGCGGTGCAGGCCGCGCGCCGACCAGCCCAGGCGCACGGCGGCTGCGTCCAGAAAGCGCAGGGCGGCGTCCTCGGGCCGGGTGTGCATGTCGATTTCCTGACCATTCAACAAGTGGTTGGACTTGCCCTGGCGTGCCAGGGCGCGCTCCCGCGCGGCGGTGCAACGCTCGCGCACGGCCGCGCTGGATTCGCCCGCCGTGGCTTGCAGCAGCTCAGCCGCCGGCAGGGCCCCCACCGGCACGTGCAGGTCGATGCGGTCGAGCAGCGGGCCGGACAGCCGCCCCTGGTAGCGTGCCACCTGATCGGGCGTGCAGCGGCAGGCGCGCTGGGCCGAGCCTAGG
>Ga0187844_10003210_pt1 | contig 11011 bp, 10 predicted proteins | sample SpaLakP09_SKY_50_FD_134517 | JGI IMG/M metagenome (GOLD analysis project Ga0187844, IMG submission 134517) | Oligotrophic lake water microbial communities from Sparkling Lake, Wisconsin, USA - SP09_SKY_50 | ecosystem: Environmental > Aquatic > Freshwater > Lake | place: USA: Sparkling Lake...
AATTGAATAATTTAATTTGGTATCATTATTACAAAAAAAGTAATAGATACTATTTGCAAAAAACAAGATACTTTGATAAAGTACCTACATCAACAACGGAGATGTAGATATGCACACAACTCAACACGTAATGCAAAGAATGTCCCAGAGAGGGGTTTCAGGCGAGATGATCGATCTTGTCCTTAATCATGGACAGGTAGAGCAGGACAAATATGTTCTTGGTAAGAGGCAGGCTTTAGAGCTATTAAATGAATTAAAAAAACAGGAGAGAGTCGTTAAAAAGATTTTGGATAAAGGTGGCGTCACAGTTGTCGCTCAGGATGATGTCTTGATTACGACTTATAACCGCAATAGTTAATAAAGATTTGCTGAAGAGGGATGATGATGAGAAAAGAGATTTTGTACCAAATTATTGATTCGATACCGATAAGAGGCTTAGATACTCAAAGATTAACGGAGCTAGTCCTGCAATTGCTAGCCTGGGAGAAGCTTTCAAGATGCAATGCAATTGCAGAAGATTTGAAATTTAGTGATGAATTTATTAGGTCACCAGAAAAGATCGTTAATGTATTCCAAGCACTCTCAGCTAGTGGTGAATTAATGCGTCGAGCTTTTGGTCACAGGCATCCAGAGATTGATAGAAATCCTCATCTACTTAGAGATGCAATGGAATTGGTAAAGCACTTAAGCGCTAATGGCGTATTGGAAAATATAAACACACTTCACTTAGATGAGGAAATGGAAAAATGGCCATTAAACATTCATCAAAATATGCCGAAAGAAGTTGCAGATTTATTAGTTGATATAGCAAGAATTGGACCAAAAGATTCTGTCTATACACCTTGGGATAGTACTTTTGCACAACTAGCAAGTAGGGCATCCCTTAAAGCTGATCAGGTTTACTATGAATCGATACTACAAAGTGCAGTGCCCGCATTGATAAGCATACTCTCTAAACGAGAATTCAATGTATCAATAAGCGACCCAATAGCTCATCCAACAGCTATTGAGGGGGGTAGGCCAAGATTATTTGACGTTACAGTGACCTTCCCACCCTTTGGGATGAGATATTCGGCGGACGAAGTTAGAAGAGATATTTTTCGTCGATTTCCAGAGCGAACACAAATTGGTTCTGTGCTCGCCATACGTCACGCCCTATCACAAACTAAGTCTAGATTAGTTATCGCTGTTCCTAATAGTGTGTTGTTCAGCCATGGATATGAGAGGGAGCTGCGGATAGATTTGGTAGAAAAGGGCATGATTGAGACAGTAATCTCAATGCCAAGCGGTTTATTACATCAAACAAACATAGCATTTTCGATTTTAGTAATGAATCCCGGGGGCGGCATCAGATCTATTAAATTTATTAATGCTGATCAGCCACAGTTTTATATTGGGGTTGCAAGAACAAAAAATAAGTTAAGTAATCTTGATAAACTGCTCAATTTAATTTCGCACAATAAAGAATCTGAAGATTGTGTAATAGTACCTAGTGGAAAAATTTTAGATAACGATGCTCAGTTACAAGTTGACCGTTATGTTATTTCGGAAAGTAGGAGGCAGTTAGAAAAACGCCTGAGCAATCTAAATACTATTCAATTGGGAGATATCGTCCGAACGGTTCGCGCAATTCCAGCTGGACTTAGACAAGAAATGCCCTTGGCTGCAATGGAAATTGGCGCGATAGACCTTCCGCAGTTCGGCTATATTGAGGCAAAAGGAAAAACTATCTCTATAGATTCAAATCTTGCAAAACGTTATGAGGATTGTTTTTTAAGACCACTTGACATTGTTCTTATTGTTAAGGGAAGTGTTGGTAAGATTGGATTAGTACCATTTGATGTACCAATGCCGGGAAATGGTGGGTGGGTAGCTGGGCAGTCAGCTATAGTTTTAAGGGTGCACCCAGAATATTGTGCTCAGTCATTATTTGTCCAGTTAAGGTCGCCGATGGGGCAAGCGCTGCTTCAAAGCATAGTTTCAGGTGCGACCATTAGGCTGATACAGCTAAGGGAATTAATGAAGTTAGAGATTGTTAGATCCACCACCGAGCAAGATGCAAAAGCAAAAAAAATAATTGATGCGGAAGCTCATTTGGAAAAAGAAATTAAAGAGATTAAGAGAGAGCAAGAAGAATTGTCTAAGGGCCTATGGAATCTTTAGGGATAGTTTCCTTTTAAAAAATATAAACCGTAAAAAGAGGTTATTAAATGGCGATTTGGTTAATTAGGGCAGGAAAATATGGAGAACATGAGGACAGGTTTTTAAAGGATAACCGCGTCTATCTAACTTGGAGTAGCCTGCAAGAGTTAGATTTAAGTGTTGCCAAAGATTATGATCAATTGAAAGATTTGGTTCAGTCAAATTACCCTGGTGAAACCGCTAGAAAGATTGGTAACTGGACCGGTCAGATTTGGGCGTTTACTTTGGCAATGAAGGAAAAGGATTGGGTGGTCATGCCCAAAAAAGTAAGGGCATAATTGCACTAGGTGAAATCGGATCTTCTTATAAGTATGGTGCACAGATTGATGCATACTTTTCATAAGCCACACCACCAATTTAATTGGATTACACCTATATATGGCTGAGTACTATAAGAGTCTCGTTAAAGATTTTCTGGCGGAGGATGATGACAGTATTTTGTCTGCGTTACATGTTTCGTACGCCAACGATGGCTATAACTCGCAATACACTTCAGCCACTAAAGCTTGGTCTCTCTCTCTTCGCTGTACGCGTGAGGAGATGTGCAGATTAGTGACCGCGGATCCCGAAATTGCTAATTGGGGTATTGTGATGGAATTCCCACTATATAGGCTCAGAATCCGTATTGATTTAGTACTTTTAGCGAAAGACGCCATATATGTAATTGAGCTTAAAACTGGGTCTACTGAGTATTTGGGGATTGATAAAGCTCAGGCTGAAGATTACGCCTTAGATTTAAGAGACTTTCATTCGGGATCGAATTCTTACCCAATATTTCCTATTCTTTGGTGTCCTGAAAAAAATGATAAGTTAGACCCATATAGGTTTTCAATAAAAGATTCAGTCTCCTCTGTAATTTGCGTTGGCAAAAATAATTTGACCCCTGCAATTTTGAGCACAATTGATGCTTGCCCTAGGAATAAAAAAAGCTTGAATCTACATGATTGGCTATCATCTAAATATAAGCCAGTCCCATCAATTATTGCAGCCGCTACAGCTATTTTCTCAAATCATGGCGTGGAAGAGATTTCTAATTCTGACGCAGATAATTTAGCAATCGCTGGTGAGGAGATGGCAAATTTAATTCAAGAAACAAAACAAAAAAATCAACATGCAGTAATTTTCTTATCCGGCGTACCTGGATCAGGCAAGACGCTTGCCGGATTAAATATTGTTCATGATGCTATCCAGAAGGGTGTAGTTGAGTCTGGAGAAATTGTTTATTTATCAGGAAATACACCTCTTGTTACAGTCCTGCGTGAAGCATTGGCCCTGGATCAGGTTAGGCAACATAAGTTGAGGGGTCTAGCAAGTGCAATAACCCTTAAGTCTGCACGAGCCAACATGAGAGCTACTATTCAACATGTTATGGATTTTCTTAATCAATATTTAAAAGATGAAGTTCGGCTTGCGCCTGTTGATCGGGTTGTTATTTTTGATGAGGCACAGCGAGCTTGGGATAAGCGACAGGGTAAGATCAAATTTGATAGGGAGGCATCAGAGCCAGAGTTAATTCTGAACATCATGGAAAGACATGATGATTGGACAGTTGTTATAGCGCTTATTGGTAATGGTCAAGAAATTAACGATGGTGAGTATGGCCTATCCGGATGGGGTGATGCCTTGAGGCTATCAGCTTCAAGTGGCAAGAAAAATTGGATAGTGCATGGTAGTCAAAAAACATTAAGTGATTTAAAAATCAACCCTGAAGATTTTTCATTCAATAATTTTTTTTCAAATGAGAAGCTTCACCTCAATGTACCTCAACGAAGTTATAGGGCACCAGAATTAAGTAAGTGGGTTGATTTCTTAATAAGGGGTGATTCTGCACAAGCGCTGAAAATACATGAGCATTTAAATAAGTACCCAATAGTAATTACTCGGGATATTGAAAAGTTAAAGAGCTGGCTTATTGGAAAAGCAAGAGGGCAACAAAGATTTGGATTACTAGCCTCATCTGGCGCCAAAAGATTGAGGGCGGATGGTTTTGGTGAGGTTCTTTCGGCCACTGATGGCGCTTTAATTGCACATTGGTATCTTCAGCCATCAGGAGATATAAGGTCATCATTTGCCCTCGAGGTTCCTGCTAACGAATATACATCGCAGGGGCTTGAAATTGATTATGTGGGATTATGCTGGGGTGGTGACTTCCTCAGGGAAGGGGGGTCAAATGGCTGGATCTCAAGAAGATTAAGCGGCAACAGGTGGAATATTATTAAAACAGAATCGGGACAGCAGTTTATAGAGAATTCTTATAGAGTGCTGCTAACAAGGGCCAGGCAGGGAATGGGTGTTTGGGTACCCCCCGGTAGCAAATCTGATAAAACTAGATCTCCTAAAGAATTTGATGCCGTATACAATTTTTTGAGAGACTGCGGTGCCGAGGTTATAGATTAATTGAGTTTATTAGGCATTAAAAAAATATTGCAAAAGTAGATTGGAAAACGAATGACTGAAATCAATGATAAATATCGTCGCGATCAAATCCAAAAATCACTGGATGATTACAGGGAGCGAAAGGCAGTTAAAACGCTGACGCTTGAATATCGCGGAGAGGAGCGAACTTTTGAGGTTATTCGAATTGATCCAAAAATACTGCTTTTGAATCACAATAATAATCGATTATCCGCGCAACTATTTGACCATCCTAAAAAAGATGTTGTTTATGGAAATCCTACCTCCGAGGAGGCGCAATCGGTTCTTTCAGAGCTTTTAAGTAAAACAGATAGCTTTAAAGATCTAAAAGCCGAACTTGACACAATAGGACAGCAGAACCCAGGCCTTATCACAAGAAATGGACTGCTTGTAAATGGTAATACTCGTGTAGTAGCGCTGAGAGAGTTAAATAAACCCGGAGTGGATGTTGCAGTCCTGCCGGATGATGTAGATGACACTGCAATCCTCGATTTAGAGCTTTTTTTGCAGATGGTGCACTTAACTCATCAGGATTATACGTTTACCAACGAGCTACTGCTTTTAGAGAAATGCAGGAAGCTAGGAAATACAGATAAGCAAATCATCGATAAGATGAAGTGGGCAAGAGGAGGGCAAAAGAAATTGGATGAGAAATTTCAACTCTTACATCTTATTAATGAAATAAGAGCTGAGTCGCCATTACCACTTGCTTATGGAGTTTTTGACTCGAAAAGCCAGCACCTTAAAGATCTTAATGATGCCTATGAAAAGTTGAAGGTTCAGGATCTTGTTGCTGCAAATAATGTTAAATGGTCCCGGATCTCAGCGATGTTCCTCGGTGTTAATAAAGATAGAACGCGAGCGATTGATGAGGATTTTATAGACAAGGACGTACTTAGGAGGGTTGGTCCTGAATCTCCGTCTGCTAGCTTGCTGGATGGATTAAAGAAGGTCCGAATAGATGATGGGCTGGATGACATACTTGGCACGGGAACTGATGGGACAGAGAGAATTGATACTAAAGCTCTTGCGAAAGCAATCCTTGGGGCTCGTGTTGATGATGTAGGATTTATAACTAATGAGTTAAGCCCCCAACTAGAGGATCTTCATAAGCAAATGGTCCTTTCTTCTGAAGAGATCATCACAAAAGATAAGCGCAAAACCCTTTTAGCAACCCCAGCTGAAGAGCTACAGGAGATAAGAGAAAATCTTGAAAATGTAGTGAATGTATTTAATGAGGTCTCTGGCCAGCACGGATTTGATGCAAAGCGATTTGAATATGAACTTAATAAAGCAAATAAGTCACTAGGTGATTTAGTTAAAAAGTTCAATAAATTTAAAGAGCAAAAATGATTGATCTTATTGGCCGGAGAGTTTAGATGGCAACCTTAAGCGTTGCTATGCACTCAGATTCTGTAGTGCGAATAAAACCTGTCGGAGAAATGTCTGAAAACGACTGGCAAGCAGTTGTTAGATGGTGGTCTATTAGCGGTTCAAATAATGGCAACCCAACTTATGTTGACGTTTCTTTATCTGACTTCAACCAGCGTAAATTATGGCTTAGGGAAAATTGGAGAAGTCTTGGTAATGATTTAGTTTTTGATGAGGGTATAAAGCACGCATTAAAGAGTATCGAGGGGCTCATGGTCAAATTTACAGAGCTCTCTCAAAGAGAACAGATAAATGTTGATCAATTTGACTTCGATATGATTAGACTAACAACCTCCTTAACTGATTTTCAAAAAAGGAATGTAGCTGCTCTCATTGATATGCCTAATGGAGCAAATTTTTCTGTTCCAGGGGCAGGTAAAACATTAACAACTCTTGCGGTTTGGGAGTATCTTAGGTGTTTGCGAGAGGCAGATCGCCTGCTGGTGGTTTGCCCAAGGGCCGCCTTTGAGGCCTGGGAAACCGATTCCCAGATGCTTGTTAGAAAGCCTGAGATTAATCAATATACCGATGATCTTATACCTAATGGCACTGAAATACTTTATGTTAATTATGAGCAACTCGAGAATAAACATAGGTTAAAAAGATTGCTGCGTTGGATGGATCAAGCCCCAACAATGCTTGTTATAGATGAGGCGCACCGGATAAAAGGCGGGGGTTCTTCTATCAGATGGAGGGCATGTCGTGAATTAGCTCAGCATGCAAAACGTATTGACTTGTTGACTGGTACCCCCATGCCTCAAAGTCAAGAAGATCTTAGGAATTTGTTAACCCTTTCATGGCAGGGTATCTCGAGGGAATATTTTAGTGATTCTAGGTTGAGCGGCCTGAAAAGAGGCGGTGTTTTTGTTCGAACCACCAAGCGCGAACTTCAGCTACCGCCAATGAATATTACTCAGGTTGAATTACCAATGAGCGATGTTCAGCAGGACGTATATTCAGCGCTCAAGAGATCTTTTATTGGACAGTTTCAAATGTCAGAGTCAGATAGTAATTTTTTCTCTCGTAGGGGTAAGGCTGTGATGACATTAATAGCTGCTGCCACTAACCCAGGATTGCTAATGGGTTCAGTAAAGGAGGACGCATATCTTGGTCTTGCCTGGCCACCTAAAGAGTTAAAGGGCTTCGAAAGATTGATGACCGTTTTGGAGAATTATGTTTCTCATGAAATTCCAGAAAAATATCAATGGATTTCACGTTATGTAGCAAAGGCTGCATCCGAAGGAAAAAAAGTATTAATTTGGAGTACTTTTATTTCAAACCTTATATCCCTAAAGCGATTGCTTGAACCTTATGACCCAGCGCTTATATATGGTGCTACTTCACAAGAAGATCGAAAATCAGAACTTAAAAAATTTAGAACTTCTAAATCTTGTTCGGTTTTGCTGAGCAATCCCCAGACTTTGGGGGAGGGCGTTAGCCTTCATAAAGAATGCCACGATGCAATTTATTTAGATAGAAATTACAACGCTGGACTATATCTTCAATCGCTGGATAGAATCCATAGATTGGGTCTTGCTCCTGATCAGGAGACTAATATTTTCATTCTTGAGTCTATGGGCTCTATAGACCAGAGAATTGCTAGAAGGTTGCAGGATAAGATTCAACGTCTAGGATTTTATCTAAACGATACAGGATTAGTTGAGGTTAGCCTTCCTGCGGATGATGAATTGCCTGAGGCGATTCTTGGATTGGATCAATTTGATTTAAATGACATCTATAAGCATTTAATAGAAGATGATTGATAGCACAATCTGGAATGAGATGGTTCTCGAGGTTCTTGTAGCTGCTCGCAAGAGGATGTCTGTAAAAGATTTCGAGGTTCAATGTCGCCTATCGCCCGTTGAAAATGGAAAATCTTTTTTTGATAGGATAAGGGTTGCGGAAAATTTGATGCGCGATAAATTAATTGATGTTGAGGATGGATACCTTAGATTAGGCATTCAAAGCATCCCGGACTCTTTGATTAAGGATTTGAAGAGTGGCTCAGATTTGGCGTGGAAAATTCTTGATTGCTTAGACCCTACAAATAATGCCCTACAAAAAATTGATCTAGAGCTACTTAGCTCTATAGGACTCGAAGGAGAGTTAGCCGTAGTAAACGAATTCAAAAATAAACTTCCAGATTCTGAGGTCGCAAGAATTAGGCATATTTCACTTGTAGATGATTCGGCTGGTTTCGATATTTACGCCCCCTCTGTTCAAAATCCAGAGGCAGTTGTATTGCTAGAAGTCAAGACTAGTCCTCGGCCGGGGCCCAATTTTTCCTTTTATATCTCTAAAAATGAGGTCCGTGTTGCCCAACAAAATGAAAATTGGATGCTACTTGGTGTTTCTTCAACCCCATCTGGTTATCAAGTTTTGGGCTCTTTGGCCTTATTCCAATTTTCCGATTACCTTCCGTTAAATCAGTACCCTCAAGGCCACTGGGAATCTGCCAAAATAACGGTTCCCATATCTCTTTTTAAAAGTGGTCTACCCTAATAGTCTATGTCAATAAGTAGGTATGAAAAATAAATATAACTTCGTTACCTTGCCGCTAACTTCTAATATAAAAGGGATTTTGCAGGTACCTAAGGTCTCTGGTCTTAATTGGGGGCAGCGTCCTGGTCGCGAGCAAAATCAGGCATATTTATCTGTTCCAGCCTACATACAACGTAGTAATTTTTTTCCTGAGCCCGGCATTCCGTTTGTCATCGAATGCGATGATGGGGAGGTTTTTGATTGCATCAGGGCCCAAGCCAATGGAAAGGCGATTGAAACACCAAAAAATAATGCCCTTTTGGGGCTTTACTTTAGGAAACGCCTCGGCATCATGCCAGGATATATGGTTAATATTAATCACTTATATAAATATGGCCGAACATCAGTAGATATATCTTTAGTGGATAGCTGTAAATATTTCTTAGATTTCTCACCCTTGGGTTGATGGTCAGGTATGACTAAAACAATTACGTATTTTAAGTACCTCAATAGGCGTATATATGACACGGCAGTAGCGGCTACGTTAGCTTCCAAAACATACGCAAGAAATTGATTGAGGGTTGTGACATTATTGTTCTAGATAACAAAACAAAAGAAGATGTTACGAGTGAGGTATTTATTAGCATCCTTATGGATGAAGCTATTGGTGGAGAGGCTTTGTTTTCTGAGGAGTTAATGAAGGCCATCATCTGTTTCTATGGTAACCCTATGCAACATTTGTTTACGGCAACTCTAGATCAGAGTCATAAATTGCTTAATTCAATGTGGTTAATACCTGTATCAACAAAATCGGATCAGGAAGAAAAATAGTTGCTGCTTTAATTAGGCGGTCAAAATATACTAAGAAGATGGTAAAGAAAAAAAAATTAATATTAGGTGAGTTGTTCTCGGGGCCAGGAGGAATTGCAATTGGCGCAGAGAAGGCCAACGAATGCATTTCTGAATTCTCAAATAGTCAGCTTGTCCATGGTTGGGCTGTTGACTACCATGATGAAACTGTTGCTACATATAGACGTAATGTTCAGGGCGCTACAGAGAAGACGGCTATTGTCTCGGATGTCAGAAAAATTACTGCGAAGCAGCTTAAGGCAATATCTGATATCAATGGATTCGCCTACGGATTCCCATGTAATGACTTTTCATTGGTCGGCGAGCAAAAGGGGATTAAAGGCTCATTTGGGCCTCTTTATAAGGCTGGTATCCCCATTCTGGAGGAATTTAATCCCGAATTCTTTATAGCCGAAAATGTTGGAGGTATTCGGAGCTCCAATGAAGGAAAAACACTTAGAAAGATCTTGGCTGATCTTTCTAAGGCAGGAAAATATGGTTATGTAATCACCCCTCATCTGTATAAATTTGAGGAGTATGGGGTCCCCCAAGCAAGGCATAGAGTAATTATGGTCGGTATACGCAAGGACCTAAATATTAAATTTAGGCCTCCTGCACCAACGCATCTTCGGAAATTTAAAACCTGTAAAGAGGCAATTGAAGCCCCGTTCGTTGGAGATATATATAACCATGATTTTACTAAACAACACCCCAGGGTAGTTGAACGCCTTAAGCATATTAAGCCCGGTCAAAATGCATGGACAGCAAATTTGCCGATAGAGTTGAAATTAAATGTCTCTGGTGCGCAGATTAGTCAAATCTACAAGAGACTTCATCCTGCAAAGCCTGCCTATACGATTACTGGGTCAGGTGGCGGCGGAACCCATGTGTATCACTGGAAAGAGAATAGGGCATTAACAAATAGAGAGCGTGCAAGGCTTCAAACTTTCCCTGATACTTTTGAATTCTTGGGCAATAAAGAAGCGGTTAGGAGGCAGATTGGAATGGCTGTTCCACCGGAGGGTGCAAAAGTTCTTTTTGTGGCAATAGTCAAAACTTTGGAGGGTATTAGTTATGAATTCGTTGAGCCAAATATTCCAATAGACGACTTTTAATGCTTGCGTGATATCTCGTTACACCGTTTGTTTAGATATTCTTAAATATCAAATTTTTTCAGATTCTCGCTCGCTAAGCGCTCTTTCAGAATCGCTGCATGACTTTGAGTAGTAGAGCGTATTGGGCCACTCAAAGATTGCACTGCCGATGGCGCCGCTCCTGGTAAAGCGCTAACTGAGTTCAAATTAGGTTTACATTCGGGAACCCTAATCCCAAAGGCTAAACGGGCGCACTGTTGCATCGCCCGGTGGCGTAGCATCCGCCTTGGCATTTGCTGCCAAGCAATATGCTCGGTCTTCATTTCACTAAAGTATTCTTTAACCACAATCGGTTTAACCCTATCGGTACGGTAAATCGCGCATCCTATCCAAAGGGGTACACCTTCCTCTAACTCACTTGCCTCACTAAACTCAATCCCGCAAAAAGCAGGGTGGGCGTTAATCAGTTTGGCCCACCCATTGACCGTAATAAAGACCTGCCAGCGACCCACTTCAAATTGGACGAGATCAATTTCATC
>Ga0187844_10003211_pt1 | contig 11008 bp, 12 predicted proteins | sample SpaLakP09_SKY_50_FD_134517 | JGI IMG/M metagenome (GOLD analysis project Ga0187844, IMG submission 134517) | Oligotrophic lake water microbial communities from Sparkling Lake, Wisconsin, USA - SP09_SKY_50 | ecosystem: Environmental > Aquatic > Freshwater > Lake | place: USA: Sparkling Lake...
GACGTGGGGAATGTGGCGGCGTTTTTGCTGTCCGACTTGGCTGCCGGCGTGAGCGCAGAAATCACCTATGTGGACGGCGGCTTCAGCCAAGTGGTGGGCGGCATCGCTGATTAATTAATTGGGATCTGACCCCAATTGTTCCAATTGTTTGTTTGCTAAGACAGCAACCTCATGCACGGGCAGGTGTTTCAAGCTATGGTCACTCCACACCTGCCGCCACTTTCTGGCACCCGCTTGGCCATGGCGCAAGCCCAACATATGCCTTGACGCCGCAAACCACGGCACGCCCAACTTGGCTTGGGCGTCCATGTAGTCCACCATTTGGGCTTCCACCTCGTCCTTGCTGAGGACACAAGGTGCTTGCCCCATCAAACCATCCCACTCGGCTAAAAACCAAGGGCGGTGATAGGCCTCGCGGCCCACCATCACGCCGTCCAATTCGCCCAAGTGCTGGGTGATTTGCACCGAGCTGGTGATGCCGCCGTTGATGACAAATTTCAAAGCGGGAAAGTCAGCCTTCAAACGCAGCACCCACTCAGGTTTCAGGGGTGGAATATCGCGGTTTTCCTTGGGCGACAGGCCTTGCAGCCAAGCATTGCGGGCATGCACGATAAACAACTCGCAACCAGACCCCGCCACCGTGCCCACAAAGTCGCGCACGAAGTCGTAGCTCTCGCCTCGGTCAATGCCGATGCGGTGTTTCACGGTCACAGGGATGTCCACCGCGTCCTTCATGGCTTTCACGCCATCGGCCACCAACTGCGGCTCGGCCATTAGGCAAGCGCCAAACGCGCCGCGCTGCACCCGCTCTGAGGGACAACCGCAGTTGAGGTTGATTTCGCCGTAGCCCCATTGCTCGCCCAGCTTGGCGGCACGGGCCAAGTCTGCTGGTTCGCTCCCGCCCAGTTGCAAAGCAACAGGATGTTCTTCAGGGTTGAAATCGAGGTGGCGCGGCACATCGCCATGGATCAGCGCACCGGTGGTGACCATCTCGGTGTAGAGCAAGGCGTGGCGCGACAACAGGCGGTGGAAATACCGGCAATGCCGGTCGGTCCAGTCCATCATGGGGGCGACGCTGAGGGTCCGCAAGCTTAATGATGTATCGATCATGAAACCGTTTGCCCATTGGCGTACTGGTCAAAGCTTTGGCAAATTTTCAGGCGCAAGCCCCACAAGGTGAGGTGGTCGGCAATCTCGGGGGCGCCTGCCGAGCCAAACAAAATCGCGTCATGGTCGCGCAAAGCTTGCCGGACTTGCTGGCCAGCAGGAATGACTTCCTTGCCGATCCCGTCGCCTGGGATACAGGCGATGCGAAAGTTTTTCACCTCTAGCCCATGTGCAAACCACCGTTGCAGGAAAAGTCAGCGCCAGTGGTAAAGCCTGACTCGTCCCCCGCCAACCAGCCCACGATGGAGCCAATTTCCTCTGGCGTCGCCAAACGCTTCACAGGAATGGTAGCGACGATTTTTTCCAGCACTTCGGGCTTGATGGCTTTGACCATGTCGGTGCCTATGTAGCCAGGGCTGACGGTGTTGACGGTCACGCCTTTGTTGGCCATCTCTTGCGCCAAGGCCATGGTGAAGCCGTGCATACCGGCTTTGGCCGCAGAGTAATTGGTTTGACCAGACTGACCTTTTTCTCCATTCACAGAAGAAATTTGGATGATGCGACCCCAGCCCTTTTCCACCATACCAGGCACCACTTGTTTGGTCACATTGAACATGGCGTTCAAGTTGGTGTCTATAACGGCCTTCCAGTCTTCGGGCGTCATCTTCAAGAACATGCGGTCTCGTGTAATGCCTGCGTTGTTCACCAAGACATCGATGGGGCCATGCTCGGCCACCGCTTTGGAAAATGCGTCGGTGGTGGAAGTCCAATCGGCCACATTGCCGACAGACGCATAAAAGGTGTAGCCCATGGCCGTTTGCTCGCCCAACCATTTGTCAAAGTCACGGCTAGGGCCGCAACCGGCAATGACCTTGTAGCCCATTTTGTGCAGACGGTGGCAGATCGCGGTTCCGATGCCGCCCATGCCGCCTGTGACGTATGCGATTTTTTGACTCATGTGAATGTCTCCAGTGGTTATTTCAAATAAAAGGGTTGGGCTTAGGCGCGTGCTTTGACGTAGCGCCCAGGTGCTGGTTCGATGGCCTTGTAATCGCCACGGCCGTATTTTTTGGGTGTGGCCACTTGTTGTCCGCCGTGTTTTTTCAGCCAAGCCGACCAGTCTGGCCACCAGCTGCCAGCGTGTTCTTGGGCTTTGCCGCTCCAGTCGGCAAACTGCTTGGGAAACTGGTTGTCTTTGCCAGTCCAATAACAGCGTTTTTTTGCCTCAGGGGGGTTGATGACACCGGCGATATGACCCGAAGCCCCCACCACAAAACGCTTGGGGCCAAGAAACACTTGGGTGGATGCATAAGCTGCATCAATAGGCACGATGTGGTCTTCGCGTGAACCATAGATATACAAAGGCGTGTCCACGCGGCGCATATCAATAGCCTCGCCACACACCGTTGCTTTGCCCACTTTGGTGAGGTTGTTTTCAAGGTAGGTGTTGCGCAAGTACCAGGCGTACATGGGACCAGGTAAATTGGTGGCGTCGCTGTTCCAGTAGAGCAAATCGAAAGGCGGTGGCGTTTCGCCTTTGAGGTAATTGCCCACCACGTAGTTCCAAACCAAATCGTTAGGTCGCAAGAAGCTGAAAGTTTGAGCCATATCGCGGCCTGCCATCAAACCACCTTTAGAAAACTGTGCTTCGCGAAATTTGACAAACGCTTCATCGATGAACACATCGAGCACACCTGTGTGCGCAAAATCCACCAAAGTGGTCAGCAAGGTGGCGCTGGCCACAGGGTCTTGGCCACGAGCGGCCAGCACCGCCAAGGCGTTGCTGAGGATGGTGCCGCCCACGCAAAAGCCCAAGGCATTGATTTGCGGCATATTGCCAATACGCCTTGTCACCTCAATGGCTTGCAAAGCGCCTTTTTCCACATAGTCGTCCCACGTGGTGTTGGCCATGGCAGCGTCGGGGTTGCGCCAACTCACCACGAAAGTACGGTGACCTTGCGCCACCGAATAGCGAATCAGCGAGTTGGTGGGCTGCAGGTCAAGGATATAAAACTTGTTGATGCAGGGCGGGATCAGCAAAAACGGCCGCTGGTACACCATGGGTGTGAGGGGTTTGTATTCCAGCAGTTGGAACAACTCGTTTTCAAACACCACCGCACCCTCGGTGGTGGCCACGTTTTTGCCAACCTCAAACAGGCTTTCGTCGGTCATGGACACATGGCCTTGCTGCATATCGTGCAGCATGTTTTGCACACCCTGGGCAATGCTCTCGCCTTTGGTGTCTATGGCTTTTTGTTGGGCTTCGGCGTTGAAGGCCAAAAAATTGCTGGGCGCTGAAGCCGCTGCCCACTGCTCCACCGCAAAACGGATACGCGCTTTGGTTTTGTCGTCGGTGTCCAAGGCCTCGGTCATGCCCATCAAGGTGCGGGTATTGAGCAAATACATAGCCGCTGTAAACGCTGACACAGGGTTGTGTTGCCATGGCTCGGCTGCAAATCGACGGTCTTTGAGTTTGGGGTTGTCTTGCAAGCCCTGTAGCCACAAGGACATGACCTCTTGTGCGTAAGTCGATTGCAGCTGGGCGATTTGGTCGGTGTGGAAATTCATCTGCGGCACAGAGGGCATGGTATAGAGGAGTTGGCTTTTAACTCATCTTATGCCAAACCAATTACAAGAAACTTCCAATCAGTCCAATAAACCGATGCCAGCCGCGAAACGTCCGGTGACACCATCGCGTCGGTAGGAGAAAAATACCGATGGGTTTGAAAAGGTGCACCAAGATGGTGTGCTGTTGTTGCCTTCAATAGATGCAACCGGCCACTTGGCTAATTGGAGGCGGGCCAACTGCACCAAATCACACAGGTACTTACCCGTATTGGCCAAGGGCTCAAATGCTGAGACGGACAAAGGGTCTTGGGCGACAAAAGCTTGGCGCACCTCCTCGCCCACTTCAAAAGCCTGCGGGCCTATACAAGGACCCAGCCAAACCTTGACATCTTCCAAGGCGGCGCAACTGCGCAAAGCGCGGCGAGTTGCCTCCAACACCCCACCTTGTCCTGACATGCCCGCCAAGCCACGCCAGCCCGCATGGGCGGCGGCCACCACTTTCTTCGAAGGGCTGTAAAACAGAATAGGCAAACAGTCGGCCACCATGATGGTGCAAGCCACACCGGCTTCGTTGGTGAAACAAGCGTCCGCTTGTTGACCATCAGGCGTGTCGTGGTGCAGCTGCGCCACCACATTGCCATGAACTTGGCGCATGAACACGGCGCGTTGGTGCAACTGAAAAGCCAGTAACTGGCGGTTGTTGAAAACTGCTGCGGGCAAGTCACCCACATGGTCGCCCAGGTTGAAGCTGTCAAAAGGTGACAAAGAAGCTCCCCCAGCGCGTGTGGTGCAAAACACTTTAGCCCCTGACCACTGGGGCAACACGGGCAAGGTGTCAGGCTTCAAAGTCGGGGCAAGCAGAAGGTTGGGCGGCTTGAAAGCTTGGCAACGCCATGCAAGCCTCAAAGACTTGCAAAGTGCGGTCCAGACCACTCAAGTCCACTTTGAATCGGTTGGCATTGAAGATTTGCGGCACCAGCACGCAATCGGCCATGCTGGGTTGATCACCATGGCAAAAGCGCTCCGTGGCTGTGTGGTGCAGTTGTTTCTCGAAAGCCTCAAAACCCAAACGCACCCAATGGTGGTACCACGTGTTTTTGCTGTCCTCGTCCAATTTCAACGTGCCAGTGAGGTATTTCAAGACCCGCAGGTTATTCAAAGGGTGAATTTCGCAGGCAATGGACTGCGACAAGGAGCGCACACGGCATCTGCCAAAGGCATCAGCGGGCAAGAGGCAGGGTTGGGGGTATTTTTCGTCCAAGTACTCGATGATGGCCATGGACTGCGTCAGTCGCAAGCCATCAACTTCCAACACCGGAACCAAAGCATCGGCGTTGACTGCAGTGAATTCTTCTTGCAACTGCTGGCCTTTGGCCAAGTGCACTGACACATAGTCATAGCTCAGACCCTTGAGCGCCAAAGCGATACGAACCCGAAACGAGGCAGAGGAACGAAAATAGGAATAAAGCTTCATATGCATAGGATAAGCGTTTTGCTGAGCTTTGGGGGCGACAGGCTAGTCGCTACACTCGGTGCCCATAACGTCCCCCCGTAAAGAACCACCTTGCTCAAAAACCCTGTCAAACACTGCCGTAACTGCGGCACCGCGGTACTGATGCGCTTGCCGGACGACGGCGATACGCGTTTGCGAGCGGTCTGCCCCGCTTGCCACACGGTGCATTACGACAACCCGCTGAATGTGGTGGGCACCATTCCCGTGTGGGGAACGCAGGTGCTTTTGTGCAAACGCAATATCGAGCCTCGCAAAGGGTTTTGGACCTTGCCAGCAGGCTTCATGGAACTGCACGAATCCTTGGCGCAAGGGGCAGCTCGTGAAACCGACGAAGAAGCTGGCGCCCAGTTCGAGATGCAGGCACTGTTCACGGTAATCGATGTGCCCAAGGTCGGGCAAGTGCATTTCTTCTTCCTCGCCAAGCTTGAGAGCGATCAGTTCAACCCCGGCCATGAAACCATGGAGGCCAAACTGTTTGAAGAAGCCGATATTCCTTGGGATGACTTGGCGTTTCGCACCGTTCGCGAAACCTTAAAGGCGTTTTATGCCGACCGCAAGGCTGGCGAGTTTGGTTTTCACCCACTCGTCATTAGCTAAGCCTGTCATTGCATTAAACCGTCATTGCGAGGCCGAGCCTGCGGCACGTGACTTGACTGGGATTGCTTCGTCGCTACTTAGCGCCCAGCCCCATGCTTCGGGTAATCACCTCTTTCATGATCTCGTTGGTACCGCCATAAATGCGCTGCACCCTTGCATCGGCATAAGCGCGGGTGATGGGGTACTCCCACATGTAGCCGTTACCGCCGTGCATTTGCACACAAGCGTCCATCACCTTGCATTGCAAATCGGTACACCAATATTTCGCCATGCTGGCAGTGGCAGTGTCTAGCTTGTCTTCCAGCAGCAACTCTGTGCATTTGTCCACAAACACCTGCGCAATTTGTACCTCGGTTTGCAGCTCGGCCAAGGTGAAGCGGGTGTGCTGGAACGACGCTACCGTTTGACCAAACACTTGGCGCTGCTTGAAGTAGTCAATGGTCCAACCAATGGCTGCTTGGGCGGCAGCAACCGCACCGATGGCGATTTGTAGGCGCTCCCAAGGCAGCTGCTCCATCAGGCAAATAAAGCCTTTGTTGAGCATGGCGTCTCCACCTAACAAAGCCTCTGCAGGTATTCGCACATTGTCGAAAAAAAGCTCGCAGGTGTCTTGCGCCTTGAGCCCCAATTTTTTCAGCGGCTTGCCTTTGGTAAAGCCTGGCATTCCGCCCTCCAACAAGAACAGGCTGGTTCCCTTGCCACCCGCGGCGGGATTGGTTTTGGCAACCACAATCACCAAGTCCGAGTGCCATCCGTTGGTGATGTATGTTTTACTGCCATTGAGCACAAACGAGCCATCGGCTTGCGCCATGGCTGTGGTTTTGATGCCTTGCAAATCACTGCCCGCCTCCGGTTCGGTCATGGCAATCGCGCCCACCATCTCGCCACGGGCCATGGCGGGCAAATAGCGCTGCTTTTGCGCCTGCGTGCCGTAGTGCTGAATATAGGGCGCGACGATTTCGGTGTGTAAGCCGTAGCCAATGCCGCTAAAACCTGCAGCGCTGAGTTCTTCCATTTGGATAATGGAATACAACTTGTCGGCATCAAATCCCCCATAAGCCTCGGGCTGGGTCATGCACAAAAAACCCAAGGCCCCTGCTTTGGCCCAGACCGGCTTGTCAACAAAACCCTGCTCTTCCCAAGCGGCATGGTGAGGCGCAATTTCTTCTGCCATGAAACGGCGGAAACTGTCGCGAAATACCTGATGCTCAGGGGTGAAAAGTGTGCGTTCGATCATGCTTGTCTCCAAAGCGTAATGAGAGGGAAAACCCTTGAGCCTATCTTCCTATAATTTTCGATTTATTTGCATCGGAGACTTCCCCATGGTTTGGCAACAAATTTACGATCCCTTAGGCAATATGTTGTTGTCTACTTTGTTGGCAGCCGTGCCGGTAGTGGTGATGCTGGTCGGTTTGGGCTTTTTGCACATGAAGGCGCATATCGCCGCAGGTGCGGGCTTGCTTGCTGCGGTGGTGATTGCGATAGCTGTTTATGGCATGCCCAGCGAAATGGCGGCCAGTGCCGCCCTGTACGGCGGCCTGAATGGCTTGCTGCCCATTGGCTGGATTGTGCTCAATATCATCTTTTTGCACCAACTGACCGAACAAAACGGCAGCTTCAAGGTGTTGCAAGACTCGATTGCCGGCATCACCGAAGACCGCCGCTTGCAGTTGCTGCTGATTGCTTTTGCGTTTGGCGCTTTCTTTGAGGGTGCGGCCGGTTTTGGTACCCCAGTGGCGGTGACTGCAGCCATCTTGATTGGCTTGGGTTTTTCTCCCTTGGCCGCCTCAGGCTTGTCGCTGATCGCCAACACCGCGCCTGTAGCCTTCGGCGCTTTGGGTACACCCATCATCACCTTGGCCAAAGTGCATGGCTACGATGCCATGGAAGTCTCCATGATGGTGGGTCGCCAATTGCCTTTCTTCTCTTTGCTTGTTCCGTTCTGGCTGATTTGGGCCTTCGCGGGGCGTCGTGCCATGTGGGATATTTGGCCTGCTATTTTGGTCACGGGTGCCAGCTTTGCCATCATGCAATTCTTGGTTTCCAACTACATTGGTCCAGAGTTGGTCGACATCATCGCCGCCGTTGTCAGTATGGCCAGTTTGGTCACCTTCTTGCGCTACTGGCAGCCCAAAACCATTTGGACCTCGGTGTCATTGAAAGGCCATGAAACAACAGGCGGCGAAGCGCAAGCACCGCGTGCTGTCACTGTTCATTCGCGTGACGCCATCATCCGCGCTTGGACGCCTTGGGCCATCCTCACCGTCTTTATCTTTATTTGGGGACTGCCCCCGGTCAAAGCCTATCTCAACAGTTTGTTCGCACCGCAATTTCTCATGGATGGTTTGCACAACCTGATTGAAAAAATGCCACCGGTGGTGCCTGTTCCTAAAACCGAAAGTGCCATTTACACATTGAATCTGCTGTCTTCCACAGGAACCGGCATTTTGCTGTCGGCCATCGTGGGCGGCTTGGTGATGAAATACAACCCCCTCAATATGGTCCGTATTTTCTTCTCCACCTTGTGGTTGGTTCGTTATTCATTGCTGACCATTGTGTTGATGCTGGCGCTGGGTTATCTCACACGCTACTCCGGCACTGACACCACGTTGGGCTTGGCCTTTGCCAATACCGGCGTCTTCTACCCCTTCTTTGGCACTTTGATGGGCTGGTTGGGCGTGGCGCTGACGGGCTCTGACACGGCTTCCAATGTGCTGTTTGGCGGTATGCAAAAAGTCGCGGCTGAACAATTGGGCTTGTCGCCCAACCTCATGGGCGCGGCCAACAGCTCGGGCGGCGTGATGGGCAAAATGATCGACGCACAGTCCATTGTGGTGGCCTCCACCGCCACTCGCTGGTTCAACCACGAAGGCGACATCCTGCGCTATGTGTTTTTCCACTCCATCGCATTAGCTTGCTTGGTTGGTATCTTGGTGACCCTGCAAGCCTATGTCTTCCCCTTCACCTTGATGGTGGTGCACTGAATTTCAACCCTTAGGCAGTAGGCGCCTTTCAGTGAGCCGAGTCTTTACAGACTGCAGATATATTTGTACATGGCTTGGCTGCTGGGGTCGCTGCCAATAGGGATCCAGTCACTGGGTTGGTAGGCTTCATCTGACTTTTGACCTGTGGCCATGGGGCCAGGGTACCCAGCTACCTGCATATTGCGTTGACGGCTTTCTTGGCAGTCGTATTGCCATACACCACGGTAAGACATATCGCCTTGTTTGTCGGGTTTCTTGAGGTTTTGAATATGCCAAAACATGCGTAAATTGGCAGTTTTCTTGATGTTGGGGTCGACAAACAAACCTGTGCCGTATTCGTTTTCAGAGACCAGTACCCATTCAGCCGTGGCAGATAAACTGGTCAATAAACACAGTGCTGCAATGATTTTTTTCATGCGGTTTCCTAAAATGTTGCCCCAAACTTTCCCAAGATCATTCTAAAAACCTCTCTCTCTGGGTTTAATAACCCCAAAGAATTAAGGGTTCAGCAATAACTAAGTAACAAAATGACGCAAATACTCCCCCTGACTCAAGTTTTGCCTCTAAATACCGAAAATAGAACACCCCCATCACGGATATTTCCGATCAGGATTGCTGCATGAAAAGACTACTAACCCTTTGGCCCGCCCTGTTTTTGCTTGGTTTGGTGGCCTGTGCCGTCAACGGGCCGGTAGCCTCACCCTTGGCACCCAGCCCGCATCAGGTGGTCTTGGGTTCAAACAGCTTTGGTTTTCCACAAAACAAAATGACGGTGCTGGGCTCAACGCAAGGTCAAACCTTTGAGACCCGTCACAGCCTGCTTCGCCACGACAGCTGCGCCAGAGGCAGCATGGACATCGTGGAACTGTCTGGCACCATCGATCCTGCCAGTTTGCAAAGTTTGCAAGCGCATATGCACAACCTGTCACAGTGCATCAACCGCCAAGGACAGCGTGTGCCACCTCAGGTCTACCTCAATTCCAATGGAGGCAAACCCATTTTGGGCATCGAGTTAGGTCAAATTTTGGCTCGCCATGGTGCTGAAGCAGTGGTCACCGAGGGCCAGCTTTGCTCGGGTGCTTGCGCCGTGGGTTATCTCACCGCTCGGCAACGCAGCGTCAAATCCAATGGTCGGGTGGTGTTGTATTTCAATGGAGCCAAAAACAATGGCTTTGATTGCGCCCGCTCCAACGATATGATGCCCCTCCAAACACATTTCTTGGCTGCCGCAGGACGCACTGGCGGCACCGCTTTGTACAACCAAGCCTTGACCTACTGCAACAGCGACAGGGGCTGGGAGATTTCTTGATATGCCGGTGATTGTTATCGCCAACCCCAAAGGCGGGGCTGGCAAATCCACTCTGTCGACCAATGTAGCGGGGTTTTTTGCCTCGCAAGGACGTGCGGTCATGCTCGGCGATGCTGATGTACAGCAATCGTCGCGCTTGTGGCTGAGTCTGCGCCCTGATACCGTCACCCGCATCACAACGTGGGAATTGCAAGCCGACTTGGTGCTCACCGCCAAACCGCCCAAAGGCACCACCCATGTGGTGATCGACACACCAGGTGGTTTGGACGGCTGGCGCTTCAAAGAAGTGCTGGGACGTGCTGACAAAATCATGGTGCCCATCATGCCCAGTATTTTCGAAATGTATGCAGCGCAAAATTTTCTGACCAAATTGCGTGAAATCACACGCAACAGCCGCACCAAAGTGGGCGTGGTGGGTATGCGGGTGGATGAGCGTACTTTGGCAGCCAGCAAACTTCGCGAGTTCATGGAGACGCTGGAACTTCCCATCGTGGGCTATTTGCGCGACACCCAGCACTATTTGCATTTGGCTGCACACGGCTTGAGCATGTTTGACATCACACCTGCCAAGGTGGAGAAAGACTTGTTGCAGTGGCGACCGATTTGCCAGTGGCTACAAGACCCCTGACGGTTCTGTTAATCCGTAGGTCCCTGGTTCGAGCCCAGGTCGAGGAGCTAAGAAAACCAAGTGAAATCAAGGAGTTACTCGGAAACTTAGACCTTTTTTCTTTGCCAAAGCACTAAGGTATAGGGTCAGTGCTTTTGGTACTTCACTTAGCACTTCATAGAGCATTGCGTCAACCAGATATAGCCTTAACGACAACCCCCAATGCGCAACTCTCTTTGTCGCATGGGCATGGTGTCAATCAGTGTCAGTAAATTTTCAAGTAATGGCTGGCTTGTAATCAACTTGACGGCCCCATCTTTGCC
>Ga0187844_10003214_pt1 | contig 10992 bp, 6 predicted proteins | sample SpaLakP09_SKY_50_FD_134517 | JGI IMG/M metagenome (GOLD analysis project Ga0187844, IMG submission 134517) | Oligotrophic lake water microbial communities from Sparkling Lake, Wisconsin, USA - SP09_SKY_50 | ecosystem: Environmental > Aquatic > Freshwater > Lake | place: USA: Sparkling Lake...
ACTGTACCTTGCTTTTCACACTGATGGCCGCAGACCGTACCCACTCAGTCGGGACTGTCGCAGAGCGCTGGGAGCAATTCGATAGAAGTGCTGATCGGCTCCCAAGCCTAGCGCAGCAATTAGCTGGCTATGCCAATCTGCCGGCGATTAAGGGTAGCGAAGCTGGTCGTCGGCTTATGTATCTGCAACAGGTAGCGAATACCCACGACATCGAACAACAGATCCGGGGACTAGCAAGCTACCACGGGCGTGTCATGCAATCTCGCGGTCAACCAGCATGGCTCTCTATTGAGCTCGACGGCAAGATCAAGATGCATGCGCGTACGATGCCGCGTCCTAAACCAACGGATTGGCCTCCTGGCGCTTGGTACAATCACTACTACCTGCCGCAATTCAAGAGCTTGGTGATGGGTCTGCAGGGAGTTAGCACGTGAAGCTTCTCTCCGAACTGCAAAGGCAGGTTGGCGGCATGGGAACACTGCGCCGTGCGTGGTTTACCAGTTTCAACACGGACATAGAGTTCATCGAAACTTATGTCCTACCAACGACGCTTGGCACAAATACCCCTCGCAACCGGCTCGAATATGAGCAGTTGCAACAGGAACTCACGAAAGAAGGCATCGACTTCCGTGTGTTCTGCGACCCGCGTTTCCTTGAGACCAATCGCATCAAACGAACGAGTATTCCTGTGCATGGCGTTCGCCCCCAGCGCTTGTCAGGCAGGTTCTCAGAAGACAGCTTGTTCCACGCCAAAGTTATTTACCTTGAAGATCGTGACGGTAAGCGGGTTATCGGTGCCGGCAGTGCCAATCTGACCATTTCCGGGTGGGGCCGCAATCTTGAGGTGTTTCAGTTCTTTGAAATCACCACCTACGTGAACTACCGTGAGGTTCGTAGATTTTTTGAGGAACTATGTTTCGCAGCTGATATCCCTTGCGAACTTGACGACCGTCGCAAGTTCAGCGCGAAGCAGGAGAACTGGCTCTTTGTGCACAGCTATCAGGATGAGGCCTTTCCTGAACAGCTGTTTGCAGGCGTATGTGATGTGGACCTCGCAATCTGGTCGCCATACCTGCCGCGCAACCTCGCAAGCTTCATCGGTAAGTTGGAGGAGACTGCAGGTGTAGAAGGCCTGAACATACATCTGGTGGCAGATCGCATTGAGGGGAAGTATCTGCGTACGGAGTGGAACGATGAGGTGTCTCGCATGAAGAATGAGGGGCATCTCACTTTCTACGATTGCCCTGCGAAGCGGCACCCGAACACTGAACTCTGTCACGCCAAGTTGTGGAAGGTCGCAGGCAAGCTTGCAATCGGTTCCTGGAATTTCACTGGGCCTGGTTCTAATAGCCTGTATGACAACCGAGGGGAATGGGGGCGAGACAATAACATCGAGGCAGGCTTCATCATCAGCGATCATCACGGCTGGCGCGAAGTATGTGGTCGTGAGCTTGATCTTGGTGAAGCTGATTGTGCCTCGGACGCACAGCTTGAAGAGGAGGCGCTTGTCGTAAAACCGCTGCCGCCATTCGACCTGCATGTCAGTTTCGACTGGCGTATGCAGGCTTATACCTTCTACGGAAAATGGCTGAGTAATGATAAACGCGACGGCTATTCGGTTCTTCTCCCCGGTGTCGAAGGCCCTGTGCCGTTAGTCTGGAACGCACAACGTGCGCCACGGCAGCCCGGTGAGATTAGCGTGGATGACAGTGTGCTGCTCCGGGACCGCGTGTTTAAAGTAATTCACGCAGGCAAGGATGAAATTCAGCGAGGACTGGTTAGTGAGCTGAACGCGAATATGCGACGCGCACAGTCGTTCGACACACTCCAGGATCTGCTCGAGGCGTTTGTACAGGGCGATGACCCACAGAATCTCCCAGAGCTACCATTCCGCATACCTCTCGATACTGATGCGTTTCCGGATGATTCCTTCACTGCAATTGCGGGAGAGGACAGGCCATTGAGCGACCAGGCCCCGGTCATCGGCGGCATTAGCTATTTCCGGCTGTTCCAGTCCACGCGCCTATACCAACAAAAGCTCCTGAAAATCGAGAGATTGGAAGAATTGGAGTGTCAGGTATTTTCCTGGCCTGGATGCCTATTGGAGCTCGTTGACAAGACCCGGATGGAACTGCAGCGGCCCGGCCGCGAAATCTTCAACTGGTTTCTTGCGAGCGAAGTTAACTTGCTGTGTGAAGTCGCACGCAAGCGACGCGGCGCCCTCGTCCGTGGCATGAAAGAGCGTGAACCAACCTATACGGCTGTACCCAAGAAGCGCTGGGATGATCTTAACTTGCCGAAAGTAATGCCAGTTGGTGTGCCGCACCAATACGCTGAACTTGTAAAGGATCAGTGCAACTATGTCTAATCGATGGGGCGGGTTGCGGCCGGAGCAAGTATCAGAGTGGATCAATTTCGACGCGCATGACTCCAAGTGGAAATACGTGCCAGGCGAACCACCTGGCATGGCTTCACAGCAAACTGAAGGCGTCGCACGCTTGTGGAATTTGCTTTCGAAGCACAGCATGGCGTTGCTTGCCGACGAAGTCGGCATGGGTAAGACTTTTCAGTCGCTTGGCGTCGCGGCACTGCTATGGAAAATGAAACCGTCCGCGAAGGTGCTTGTTATGGCGCCAAATCTCGACATTTGTGCTCACTGGCAGCGCGAATTCGTCGCTTTCACGCGCTTCCATTACCGGAATGCGGACGATCGTGTAAGTACCCTTGCTGACAGAAAGCCAGTGCCACAAATCGAGACCTTTACCCGACTTCGAGATCTGGCAACGTCGATCGAGGAGGACTCGGCCCAGGGTTCCGGTGGAAAGCTTTATCTGACGACTATCCATTCACTCAGTAGTCTCACGGAAGCTACCGACAAGAAGAAAGAGAAGCTGGCCGCGGCGAGTAGGGCTGCACAGGAAGTCAATAAGCAGATTTTGCGTGCTCTTGGAGGGCACGGGTTCGATCTTATTATCCTTGATGAGGCGCATTACTTTCGTAACAGAGATGGTGAATCGCAGCGGGTGGCTGCGGCAAGTAAATTTTTTGGCACACAGGAAAGCCGGATAGGTCAGTGTACTTTGCTGCTCACCGCGACACCGAGTCATACACATCTCGGGGACGTCGCGAATATCCTCAGCTATTTCATCGGCGAAGATGAGGCGTGTAAGCACTCGGCCGAAGAACTGATGGGCCAATATGCCTTGCGCCGTTTCCGGATCATGGCCGGCAATGGTGTCAGCTATACCAAACACCAATACCGCCGTGAAATTGCCACGCCCTGTGACTTCGAGGGTCGTCCGGAAGCTGAGATGTTCTTCGCGCTGTATCAGCGCAGACTGATCCATGACCTCGATGTTCTTGAGGAGAAGCGCCGAGTACTCTACGGATTTCTTGAGGGCTTCGAGTCTGCTGGCGTAGAGGATACAGCTCCATCCGAGCCAAACGACGACGGACAGGCACAAGACGAGCGGGTGAAGGACTTTCGCGCTGCTGACGACACGGAGCTGTTACGCGAGATGAGTCAGGATTACCGCGATATCTTCTCTCGTGCCCCAGATCATCCGAAGTACGGGCGGCTCGTATCTCAATGCGTACCGGCGAGACTGTTTCCGATGCCAGCTGGTCAGCCTTTACACGAGAACAAACATTTAGTCTTTGTTAGACGTATCCCGTCTGTCCGTGAACTGACAAAGCGTATTAACGAGCACTATGATCAAATGCTTGCGCAGCACATTTGTGCGGCTTGGGGTCTAGGGATGAATGATCTGCGCGTCAAACGCTGGGAGGGCCAGCTCTGGTCGCGAGAGGGTTTCAACGAGCTCACGCAGCCCCCGAGAAAAGCGCTTGCGGTGCAAGAGGACGGGACGACCGATGAAACTGACGAGGACATCGGCGAAGATGGTGGAGGAGATGCAGAACAAAATGCCTATCTCGGATCCAAGATCGCCGACCTGTTCGTGACCAAAAAGGCGAAAGATGGTGCGCCCGCCCAGACAGCGACGGATTGCTCCCGCTTTAGTCTCAATCTGCGCAAGACCACCAGTATCCTTGCCATGTTCATGGAGCCAGCCGCCGATTACATCGACGCACCATATGGCTGGTACTACGAATTTCGTCAAGGTAATAAACTGCGGGCTGACTACACGAAAGCCGCGCAAGCGCATCGTTTTTCGAAGCACAAGTTGTTGGCCAAGGGCAATATCGATGCCCTCCGACCACACGACGCAGTGGAATGCGACTATGACGACGGGTCGATCGAGACGCTCTGGACACTGATATACCAGAGGTTAAATACGACTCAGCAGACGGCACTCAGGTGTTGGGCTAAGAATCGTCCTGCAGTTGCGGAGAATTTTGCAAATTACATCAAGGCAGGTTTTCTATTCGCAAGCCCTGTCGTCGTTGAGCTATATGGCTGGCATACTCGATTCCAGCGAGATTCAAAACGTGGTGCACCACTCGCAAATGTCCAGGGACGCTACCGAGAGTTCGTGGATTATGTGCGCCCATTCATTGATGACTCTGTAGCGCTAAAGTACTTCGGCGCAGCATTGGATACATTCGAACAACTTTGCGACAAGATCATCGACCACGCGGCGGACGACTGGAAGAAAGGGTGGCGAACGCTGACGACACTTTCCAACCCAGCTTGGTACGCAAGTGGGGAATCCAGCCACCGACAGCATCTTATTCTCGGCTTCAATAGTCCGTTCTATCCTAATACGCTGGTGGCGACGTCGGTATTTCAGGAAGGTGTAAATCTTCACTTACAGTGCAGAAAGCTGCATCACTACGGTATTGCGTGGACGCCTGGAGACAACGAACAGCGTGTTGGGCGAATTGACCGGCTCTTCGGAAAAGTTGCCAGTCTGCTTAAGGATTGCGAACCGGGTACGGTAACACTCGATATTAACTATCCCTATCTCAAGAACAGCTTCGATGAGGATCAGGTTGGCTCATTCATCGAGCGGAAGCACGCGGTTGAGGAGAAGATGGATCGCTGCGTGCCGAGTAATTTTGACAAGGTGGTGCGTATGACCCGTTCTGGCTGGAGTGAATTTCTACGGCAGCCACTTGCCGAATCCGTGTTGGAGGATCCATATCCAGTGCAGTTCGGCGATAAGGATATCCCAGAGTGTCCTTATCCTGACAATATTTAGCTGATAAATCCTATCTGTCAGTGTGTGTACCCATTATTTCGCATGTGCATACTAACTCACATAAGAAATCAAATTTTTATGTTAATTTCTTGTTGCGCAGGGTGGCGGCTTCACGACACAGAGATCCCCGGCGGCAATATTTTTGCACGCAAACTCTAATATTTATACGCATTTTTGAATTATGATTAAAGATATACATTTTAATTTTACTGGTTTTGGTAATTCAGAGGGCTATTGTCACTTAAGAGTGGCTCAAAAAAAACCATCATCCAAAATCGTTGTTATTTGCTCTCAGTATAAAAATTATTATGGCACATCTCCAACCAATGCTCTTGAATTAATTGCTGAAAAATTTTTCTATGACGTAGTAAATGGTGGCATAACAGGCATTGCGCTTCCCGTTGTGCCAACTTATGAAAAATGGCATGATGACGTAACGTGGGTAGATAGACTTCTGGTAAAACTTTGGCCCTCCAAATATGGCGAGCGATTTAAGAGTGTTTTTTTAAATATACCAGAGATGTTTAATTCGATTATTTGGATCGAAAGATACCCGGCGGGAACTAGCTTTTTCAAGGGTGAAGATGATTATAGCTTGGTTAGTATGGGTCAACGGGGAGACCCTCATTGGCACGCGAGGCCAGATGATGGATTTATTCTTAATGAAACTGGTTTTTCACTTGCCGAACTTTTTGTTGCACCAGAAATTGTCGATTTAAAGCAGACGCAGCAACGATTGGCTGAGTTGGAGGATGTAAAAAAAATAGCGTTGCACAGTGGCAATAGATCCATTCGATGGACAAAAGATTTGTTAGATTATTTGCCAGCAAAAATACTAAATTCGAAATTTGCGACAGGTCGGGAGGGTGATGAGAATTTGTGGGAATTGCAAATACAAGGATTGATAGAAGAAATATTTGCTGTGGTGCTGCCAGCTGCTGATTTGTTTGATCATGAATATGGTGTTTCTAAATTGCTGGGCATATACAAATCTGGCGATGAAAAAAAGTGCGATATTGTAGTGTTTGAGCCCGAGTCAAACAAGCCTTGTGTGATGATTGAAGTTAAAAGATCTAGCGGGTCGATAGAAGGGATTGTTCAGGATCTTGCCAAGCTGCTTTTGTACTCTAAGGCATTAGAATCCGATGCGTATTTCTTACTGTGCGGCAATGCGGTTGAGATTCAAAAATTAGCTGAGAAACTTGAATATCTTCTCTCGTTTTCAAACAAGTTTGAAGATAGGTATGATTTAGATAGGCTATGCTTGGTTTCAGGCGTTGGCTTTATTGATGAATATAAAAATCATTTAAATAATTTTGGAATTTCAACTCTGAACTCTAGACTTGTTGGCGCAAGTGCTGATGAGACTGTCTTCTTGTGGAATATTTCCCACGCAAAAGAAGGCCTACTAAGTAATAAGCCCTATTATTTTAGATTAATAAAATCCTCGATGGCAACTGATTGCGCCTAAATAAAATATTTTGCCGAAAGTTTTTATTGCTTGCTCTGCAATCGGCGCCAAATGATCTTGCGATCATTTTGTTAGGTGGGATATTTAATAATTGGGAACTTGAAAATATTATCAGCACCGCACCAGGCGACTCAACTCTAGGCAGCTGGAGAATACATGCCATTACGACCTGCAGTATCAGTAGTCCAGGAAGCAATCAAATTACTAGTGGGACTTTCGCCATTTTTCTTTTTGTTAGGCGGGGTAATGCTATATGGTTTTTTACGCTCATTAGGGTTGGAGTTCCTTTTTCAAACATCACTTGGTTCCGCTGGTGGATTTGCTGCAATGGCCTTTAGCGGAATGATGCTTGCATTTTGCTTTCTTGCTTTTTTTGCGCTACCTCCCGCGGTCGTGGTTGGATCGATTCAGCTGAGTTATCACATTAACCCAACTCCGAGGCCAAGGTGGCATGCCTGGACTTGGGGAGCAATGATTTTTCTTCCATTTGCTGTGGTGTTTGGTATTGGTTATATGGGCTGGCCAGCTTATGCGATGGTTTTAATACTTTTTATTTCGTCGATGATATTCTCCTTTGTGGCCTGCATGCCAGCCAGAAATTTTAGACAAATCTCACTCTGGCTTTTGTTGGTTATGATATTTGGCATGGCTCTTGTTCTTTTTTCTATGCCCATGTTTGTGGTTGGCAAGTTAATTTCAGATGATGGCGGAATCTTCGGTTTTTCTCTGGCATGGTTTGCTTACGTGGCAGTTTGTTCTGTATATCTGATGGAAGTGCAGAGAGGATTGAGTTATGGGGATAGCATTAAATGGGACGTGCATTTTCGCTGGATTATCATGGTTGGCTACCTCCTTTTTTCGGTTATAAATATTTCATCGATGTCTTTTTTGCAGGGGGTCGCCAGAGGCGCTGGAATTATGGATCAAGACAGTCAGGCGAGATGGTATTTCCTTTCTGGGGATGTTATTGACAAACAGCAGCCCCAATTAAGCTCTTGGCTTGCCGAAGATAAAGTTGGTAAAAATTATTTATATGGACAAATGGCTTATAGATTTGCGGATGATAGAGTGTTTTGTCCCGCTGGGCTTGGAAAAAAAATTGAGCTACTACAGCATTGTCTGATTCTAACCAAAGATGAAATTCGTCCCCTTATAAACCCTCAGGGTAAAATATTTAAAAGAAAAACTGGACATCCAGCCTGACTGCTAATGAATGTGATATATGTAGATATTTCAATTTTGCAAGATTTAATTTTAAACATTATCAGCTATGATTAAGCTCGGTTGTCGTGTTTTTCTATGTGGTCCGAGAGTGTTTCTTCGTTGATTAATCTGATTTTTTCTGCCAAGAATATAAGAAAATCACTTAGCTCCATTTTTAAGCCGGTGCTGATTTTCAATAGGCTGTCTAATGTGGGTGATCTTTCACCTAACTCTAGCAAAGAGATGTATGTTCTACTTATCTCGGAATCAAACCCCAAACCTTCCTGAGTCAGTCGCATTTCTCTTCTAATCTGCCTTAGTGCTTTGCCAAATATTTGGTTGTGATTCACTTTGTCCGCCTTTCCTTGATCTGCCAATTTTTACTTTCCGAAAGTAGCCTTAATATGCCAACGGCACGAGGATGAAACAGGAAATTTTTGCCATCGGGGACAGTATAGGTGACTGCTTCTGATAGACAACCGTACTTGGCTTCGTGCCGAATTCTTATAGTGCTAATTCCTGTTATTGTTGAGAGCTCTTTCGTTGTTAGCAACTTTTGACTAGTGCTGAGATGGCCTTCCGTTTGCTGTATACATTTCCTTCCTCGACCTGCGCGACTTTGGTAATTCTCTGCAAACTTTATTTTTTGCAATACATCATCTGTAATGTCTTGTCTCCTGAATGCATAGGTTACCCCGCCATCAATAGCCGGCCCGTGTATAGGGAAGATGCCAATCGATATGATTCGATCTGCCAGGTTGGTTGGGTTACACATTAATTGCCGGGAAATTTCATGTGTAAATACATATTTTCCGCGAAATTCAGCAAGATCTTTGATCTCAATGCAAGCTTGCCGCTTGGCAAGTGCTTTTGCGGTCAGGAGCTTTGCCTTGATTAAGCGATAGACCGCATCCGGATAGATCTCCAAAAATTCTGCCGCCTTACGGATGGACAACAAATTGTTATTCTCGCCAATAGTCGTGAGGTTTTTACAGAGAGCGAGACTTGGCAGACCATCTGCAGGATTGAAGGAGATGACCCGGGTGTGCTGTCCGTCAATGTCCAGCAAAAGATCTAACCTTTTTGCATGGTCGATTCCATAGTGGTCAAATCGAACGACTTTGCCATTTAGTACGGGTTCGCTCAGATGTGATAACCGATACAAAAGCCTTGCCAAACTCTTTCCATCAATGACTTCCTGCTTATCGATTCGCTTTCGTTGGGTTAAGCAATTATTGGTGGCATAAGTTAGGATTTCTTTTCTGAGCAGCGTCTTGATGATGTGTGATGACACGTTCAATGTGGTGGCTACCGTTGCCATGGGCAGAGCAGGAACTTCATCTTCTGACGAGTAGCTGTTCACCACCGGTACGGGAAGCTTTGTGCGCAGCCAATGGCTTGCAATCGACGCCAGCTCGGCATCGAAACTTGCATCCAGCCCTAGGCCAAGCAGTAAGCTGGCAACGGCATGCCTTGGTCCGAGAGTGGGGTACGCCATATGCCGCTTCTCAACCTGGCTGATAACGGCGTGCTGAAACGATGGGGCCGACTGGAGCTGAGTGTTTGTTACGCCCAGTGTCGCTCGATGCATCTGCTCATGGCCGACCGCCGCCAGGCGTGTGAGATCCGGTAGTTCCCCTTCAAGCGCCAGTAGCACGAGTGTGAGGTACCGCATCAATTGATGTGGCGGCAAATCGTTTACTGGAATGGGCTGCCAGGCAGGGCCAGCAGGCAGGGTTGGTGCGTCTGCAAGCGGATAGCCACATACACACTGCCGCAGTGATGAGTAACGCCAGCTGACATATCGTTGGCAGGATGGACAATGTTCAACAAGAAGAACACGGTGCCTGGCGCAGGCGGTTTGTAAGCGCCAGTCCCAGCTAGCCTGTTGAATGTGAGCTTCTTTCAAACACAGGGGGCACCAAGCTCGATGTTTGTCCCGAAGCATCTCAAGAGGCCATAGCTTTCCCTGATGGCGGAATTTGCGGAATTTTCCGACGCGAACATCGAGTGGCTGCACCAAGTTGTCCAAGCTGCTGACCGGGATATTGAGCTCCTTGCCAAGAAGCGCTAGGTCATAAATTCCAAACTGTGGAATGAGCGAAGGCTGTGAAGGGTAGGTGGCATAGGTGCCAAGAAATTCTCGCAACTCTTGCACGTGGCGCAAGCAGTTGAGTTCTGCCACCCTCAGAAGATAGCCCGCTAGGTTTTCCCGGACATCAGGGGCTGGGCGTATCAGCAAGCGGAAGCAATCAGCGGGATCCGTCGATAAGGTGTTCATGATCGAGCCTCCTTGAGCTGTGTAACCCACTGCTCGATTGCCTCCGCACTTTCACTAAATGGATTGGCGCGTAGCTTACGGTTTTGTGCTAGGTAGCGGTCAAAGCAAAGCACAAGGTGTGACTGTTCAATCCGTGGACAACCTTGAATCAATGCCATACGGACAGCCTTCTGAATCAACGTGGCAAGGGAGCGGAAATTACCGCCTGTAGCCAAGTACAATCTGGCCGGCATGTCTTCATCGCACAATCCACTTGCTTTATCCATGGGGAGACCTTGTTCGTAGCAGCTGAGTAGTCGTTCAAAATCAGTAGGCTTTTCTATCCAGTTAAAGGCGGAAATTGCCATTCGCAGCGGAAATCTCCCCGCTAACTGCGGACTGTACTCCAGAACAGCTGCTGCACTGGGCATGCCGACTAAAATAAATGGCAATTCCGTTTGATTAATCAAGCTCTTTATTGCATCCGCTACGACTTCAATACGTCTCGTTGTGCCGCGTTCTACCAAGTGTTGGAATTCATCCAGGATGATCATTCTGGTATTGCTACGGGATAATAATTGAATAAGTCGGGTGTGCTTGTACTCGATGTTTCCACGATCAGGGTAGGGGGCTTTGAGACACGCCAATATAGCTGTAAAAAATCCTGATATTGTCGCAGGCAGTGGTAGTGATGCTAAAAGCACGGGGGTTTCTGTATGGTCGCCGTTGATAAAGCGGGGGTGTAGTGAGTAGAAAGTGTCGAGTAGCCTTGACTTGCCAACTCCTGTATCACCTGTGACAAGCATACACTGTGGTTCAGAATAATCATCTGACTCCTCAAGACAATTTTCCATCTCTGCTAAAATGGTATTGAAATGTGGGTGCCGAATAAGGAT
>Ga0187844_10003216_pt1 | contig 10989 bp, 10 predicted proteins | sample SpaLakP09_SKY_50_FD_134517 | JGI IMG/M metagenome (GOLD analysis project Ga0187844, IMG submission 134517) | Oligotrophic lake water microbial communities from Sparkling Lake, Wisconsin, USA - SP09_SKY_50 | ecosystem: Environmental > Aquatic > Freshwater > Lake | place: USA: Sparkling Lake...
CTGGCCGGCCAGCAGCTCGGAGCGGGCGATGACGCCCGAGACCGGCGCGCGCAGCGGCACGCGCGTGCTGAGGCTTGTCGCGATGCTGCGCTCGCGGGCGGCCAGGGACTCGGCCTCCAGGCGCGCGGCCTCGATCTCCTTGCGTGGCACCGTGCCCTCCAATCCTTCAAGCCGCTTCAGGCGCTGCTCGGCAAGCTGACGGCCGGCACGCAGCTCGGCGCGCAGGACTTCCTGGTTGGCCAGCGCGAACGGCTCGGCCTGTGGGTGCAGCCAGGCCAGCACTTCGCCCTGGCGTACCGCTTGTCCAGGCACAGGCAGGCCCCTCGGGCCGGGCTCGACTCGCCCGCCGTAGCTGGCCTGCACGCGGCCGCTGGCATTCGGGTCCTGCACGATGCGGCCCGGCAATAGCAGCGTCGCGGCTGCTTCGATCTCGGGCGCCAAATGCGTGCGAAGGCCCATGCGTCGCTGGGCGAGCTTGGGTACGTTGACGCTGCCGTCAGGCAGGCGCATGAGTCCCGACGCATTGCTCGGGCCTGCCTGATCCATGTGTTCGCCGTTCGGGCCATGGGCGCCGGGGCCTGCAGAGCACGCGGCAGCCGCCAGCATGAGGCTCAGTGTCAGCAGCGGGCGCTTCATGCCTGGCCTCCGTTCCAAGTCTTGGCGCCGGCGCGGCGGCGCCAGGCAGCGATGGTGATCAGCACGGCGGCGACAAGGCCGAGGCCGATCCAAAGCTTGCGCGAACCGCTGGTGTGCCCCTGGCCATGATCGTCAGCCAGGCCCTGGTCATGCCCGTGCGGAGCGTCGGCGGTGGCCCTTGCCTGATCCGGCGTGACCTTCAGGATCGCGTCCAGCAGGTCCGATTCGTTGCCGTTGATGACGGTGATGACGATGGCATGGTCGCCCGGCTTGCCGAGCAGCTTCAGCATCGCCTCGTCTGCCACGGCGTAATCGCCGATGTCGTCGTGAAACTTGGCCGTGGCCTTGAGGCCGCCGGACTCGACTTCGACTTGCGCCTTGAGCACCGGCTCATTCGTCGCGAAGCGGTCGATCAGCATCGAGAACTCGCCGCCGCCGAGCGTGGCGACCAGCTCGAACTGCTCACTCTTGGCCTCGAAGCGCGGGCGACTGCTGCCAGCACCGGCGGCGACTGTCGGGCCGTCGACGTGCTCGCCATTGGGCCCGTGGGCGCCCGGGCCGGCGACGGCGCCGAGACCGAAGGTGGCTGCAGCCGCGGCTAAGGCCAGTGCACGCAGCAGGGATGTGGATGTCATGGCAGGATTCCTTGGGCTTGGTGCAGTCGCGCCTGGGCGAGACTCAGAAGGGCTTGCTGGCGCTCGCTGGCGGTCTCCGCCTGCGCGGCCGCGCCGAGGGCGCGCAGCAGTTCGGGCAACGGCGATTCGCCGGCCTTGAAGGCTCGTTCAATGTGAGTGGCGCGCTCACGAAGCAGTGCGGCGCGCTGAGCTTCAAGGCGTGCCTGGGCTTGCGCGCCTTGCCACTGGCTGCGCGCCAGCTCCAGCTCGGCAGCCAGGCGGTCGCGGGTGCGTTGCTGCTGGGTCAGGGCCATGTCGACCTCGGACAGCGCTGCGGCAATGCGTGGCTGGGCATGCGTCGCGGTGCCGAAGGGCAGGCGCAGCGCGACGCCGACGCTGGTCTGCGTGGGATTGCCTTGGCCGGGCCGTTCCTGGCGCAGGCTGACGCCCAGCTCGGGGCCTTCGGCCCGCTGGGCCTGCACCAGCGCGAGCTGGCGCTGGGCGCGTTCGACGGCGCGTGCCGCGAGTTGCAGTTCGGGATGGACGTCGCTGAGGTCGAATGCTGCCTCCATCGCAGGGGTTGGGCCCTGCGCGGAGACGGCGAGGCCTGTCAGCAACTGCCACTGCGCCTGCTGGGACCGCAGCTTCTGCTGCGCCTCGGCTTCCTGGGCTTGGCTGGACAGCCACTCGGCATGTGCTGCCATCGCGTCGGCCGGGGCCAGGTCGCCGGCCTTGACGCGGCGGTCCACGTCTTCCGCCAGACGGGCGAGCAACTGGCTCTGCAGCGCGGCGAGGCGCTGCTCGGCTTCCAGGCCGCCCAATTGCCCGAGCGCTTCACGCACCTGGCCGGCCACCTGCAGGCGGGCGGCCTGCTCGGCGGCAGTGCTCCAGTCCAGCTCGGCTTGCGCAGCCTGTCCGGCCGTCGCACGAGCGCCGATGCGCCACAACGGCAATGCGACGCCCACGTCGGTCTCGCGCTGGCCGTTGGCGGCATTGCCGCGGCCCTCGCGCTGGGACAGCTGCAACGCAGGCGGGGCGGCGAGCCAGCTGGCGGCGACGGCCTGATCGGCGCGCGCCTGACGCTGCCGCCCTTGGGCTTGCGTCGCTTCGGCGGAGCGCAGCCAGGCAGCCGCGACTGCCTGGGCCAGGCTGGGTCGACTGACCGCAAGCGCCGGGGTGGTTGTGACAGGTTGAGCCTGGGCGGCACAGCTAAGCGCGCTGGCAGCAACGGCGCTGCCAACGAGCCATGGAACAAACCATGGATGGGGTTTCACGAGAGTCCTGATGCAGATGGGCTGCGACCCGCCCGACCACAGCGCAAGGCTGGTCAGGCATCGGGGTCATTCGCCGCGGCGACAGACGACCGCGCGATACGCGCGGGTTGCGACGGAGATCAGGACAGGGTTTTGGGCGGCCGCTCAGGGACGGCAAGGCAGGGAGGCGGTGACGGCGTTTCAGCGGTCGTACCGGCATCTCCGGCGGGAGTTGCGGCAAGCTCAGATCCACGCAGCTCATCAGCACCGGAGCATGGATGCCAGCATCGCTGACCAGATGCTGGGCCGATTCAGGAGATTGGTCTTCGTGGATGCCGTTCGCGTCGCCATGATCATCGTGATGGTGATCCTGGCCTTGGGCGTGCATCAGCGCATGCGGCTGTTCTTCTTGGTCGGCCATCACCACGGCAATGTCAGCATGGGCCAGCGCTTGCCAGCACATGCAGAGCATCAGGATGAAGGTCGTGAGGCTGCGCCGCATGCCTTGCAGTTTACGGGAGGTGGCGAAGGCAAGCCGCTGACTGCGCGTCATAGCTGTAGGTAGTGGTTCAAGCTGATCGGCGCTCTGCTCAAGAACTCACGACCGCAGCAACTCGCCGCTCGCCTGGCCTGCCGCTCGCGATTTCCGACGAAGTGGCGTCATCACACTTGGTGAGTCTCGTATCTCTGAGCACTGTTCACAGGACCCACAGGATGAGATAAAGCGCCGTTCAACCCGAGGTGCTGTCGATGTCTGCTGCCGAAGACCCATATGAGAAGGCGATCAAATTGTGGGCTGAGGGCGCAAAAAGTTGCAGCCAAGTCGCCATGGCTGCCATGTTCCTCCCGGTCTTCTGGCTTCGGGAGATCGGTGGCATCGGCGACAACCCGTTGGGGCGAAACGTTCCTGGCTGGTTCTATTGGGCATGGATCAGTTGGCTGGCGTCGATCGCACTTGCGCACACGTATCAGCTTTCAGCGATCAGGCTAATCATCACGAAAGGGCGGACGCTGACGTTCCCCAGGATCCAGTACTGGCTGATGCTCGCTGCCTTGGTTGTCGGAACCATGTCGTTCGCTCAGGGAGCTCGTGACAGCCTTCGTAAGAAGGGCGGGCCCTGCGGTGCCACCAACGCTGCGTCAGCGGCAGCCTCAGTGCCGTCAGGATGCACGCCCAGGTGAAGTTTGAGGAGAAACGATGGCAGAGCTTCCGAAACACTGGAACGCGAGCCAGCGCCGCGGCTACTTGATCGCGCGGGAGTTCCTGGGCCTGCAAGGATTCCTCTGGGCGGCGCTGCTGATCGGTGGGCTCACGTATCTGACTGCGGACTACAGCAGTGAACGAGAGCGGGCGTTTCCTGTCTTTCTCATCACCTTTGTCGTGACCTACTTCCCAGTCCAGTACATCAGATCAGTCCTGTCTGCCTGGCGGATCTTCAAGCGGCGGCAAGAGCCGCCGGAGGTGACGGCAGAAGAGGAACGGGAACGGGTCAAGGATGTCCAGGACGTTCTTGGAAACCTGATGAGTGGGCGTTGAGAGGAGCCTTGACAATGCGCCGCCTGGCCGCAGGGCCGGGCCTAAGCACTCGCGAAGGACGAGGGCGCTTAGCTCTTGTGCCATAGCCCAGGTCGTGCCAGGACTCGTTCTTTGAGCCGACGTTGCGATACACGTCCAACACTTCGAACCCAACGGCCTTGTGCAGCGCGATGCTGGCGGCGTTCGCCATCGCAATGCCGGTAAAGGCCTGAAAGCAGCCCCAACTCCTCCTTCAGCGTCATTGGGAGTTCGCTTCGGCAGCGGGCGAGGATGGTGACGTGATCTGCGGCGCCTCGCGGCCCCTGCTAAAGTCTCTGGCGAGGTCAGCGGCGCTGACTTCCCTGCTTTTCCTCCCTGAGCAGGAGCCTCGGCGTGATGACAGCGACGAGGCTTTATGACCCCGGCTCCGTCCGGGGCCAGATTTTTTGGACGTGTAAACCTGTTTAGGCCTCGCGCCATCGTCCTTGCACGCTGGCAAGTTCATCGCTTGGGCGACGTCTCGCTCGGTACAGGGCCGTCTGCGGCTGCGTCTTACGAGTGCTGGCAGACGCCGGTGGGACCCGCCGATCTCTATGATTTGCGACCTGAGTTAACTGCATTGTTCCGGCTCTGACCACATGCACGACCTACGCGCATTCGACATGCCGCGGCCGGCCCTTGCGAAGAAAGGGGAGCCCCGGTGACTGGCCCTGGCGCCATTGAGGACTACGTCCTTGCCGCGGATCGCGAGAACACGGTCCGCAGCTATGCCAATGCGGTCAAGCATTTTGAAACCACCTGGAAAGGCCTGCTGCCGGCCACCAGCGACAGCGTCGCCCGTTACTTGGCCGAACACGCCACGACGTTGAGCATCAGCACGCTGCGCCAGCGTCTGGCGGCGTTGTCCCGGTGGCATGCCGACCATGGCTTTCCCGATCCCACGCGGTCCGCATTGGTCCAGCGGGTCTTCAAGGGCGTTCGGGTCAAGCACGCCACGACTCAGAAGCGAGCCAAGCCGCTGGAGCTGGAGATCCTGGAACAGGTGTCAGACTGGCTGTTGGCGTCCCAGGCGACGGCCCGCCAGCTCGGTCGCAAGACCGACCTGCTGCGTCGCACGCGCGACCGGTCCTTGATGCTGCTCGGCTTCTGGCGTGCATTTCGCGCCGATGAGCTCACCAGCATGCGCATCGAGGAGGTGGAGGCCAGGCGCGGCATCGGCTGGACCTGGCGACCCCGGCGCACCAAGACGGTGGCGGAAGGCGAAGACCGCCAGTTCGCGTGTCCAGCGTTGTCCCGGCTCTGCCCGGTTGATGCATACGTCGACTGGCTCGAAACCAGTGGACTGAAGTCTGGCCCCGCGTTCCCGGCCATCGACATGTGGGGCAACGTCGCAGACAGCGCGATGCAACCTCAAGCTGTGATTCCGCTGCTGCGCCGGATACTCGAAGACGCGGGCGTCGATGCGGCCAGCGCGTATTCGAGCCACTCGATGCGGCGTGGCTTCGCGAACTGGGCCACGTCCAGTGGTTGGGACGTGAAGGACTTGATGGCGCACGTCGGTTGGCGCGACGTCGGCACGGCGGTGCGCTACATCGACGCGTCCCAGGATCGATTCAAGTCGAAGTTTGAGCAAGGCCTCGCGAAGTCTGCGCCGGCGCCTGCAGTCGCAGCATCACCGGTGGCCTCTGCGGCTCCGGCGCCAGCACAGGTCGCCGTCGTTCACCTGCGGATGCTCCTGACCAAGCCAGGCGGCTCACGCAAGGGCACGGAGCGCGCCCAGCAGCAGATCGAAGCATTGCATCTGAAGAAGTACGGGGTGCGGCCGATCGACCAGGACGGTAGGCGTTTTGAACTTCGAGTGCCTTTCCATGACCGCGGAGCCCTGGACGACGCTCTGTTGGAGCTCTTGGACGAGCTTTTTCGCACCGCCAGCGCCTGCAGTTGCCTCCTTGAGGCGTCACTGCACGAGCCTGCGACCGACGCGACCTGGGACTGATCTCGGTGACCACGCCGGATCCAATAAAGGAGACTTGTCAAAGTGATCGTTCTGAACACCGCAAAAGAGCTGGTACGGCTGGAGTCATGGGACGACATTGAAGGCCGTCCCGGTTATTCAGATGAACTGGATCCGTCTCAGCACAAGCTGAGTTCAATCATCGGCCAGTACGCCTTTCAGGCACAGATCCGCTGCGGTTTGTCGAACTGCCACACACCGCACAACCGTGGCTATCTGGTCGTCACCCAGTCAGGGCGCGAGACCAACATCGGCAAGGACTGCGGGAAGCGCTACTTCGGTGTGGATTTCGAGAATCTCGCGATCCGGTTCGACCGAGACATGCGCGAGAAGCTGGCCCGCGAGAACGTGGGCAACTTTCTGCTGCGGCTCGACGAGACTCAGCAGCGACTGAAGGACGTCCTCGATGGTGATCGAGCCGGCGCGTGGGTCTACAAGACGTCACGACCGCTGTTGGAGTCTGCCCGAGGAGTGCCGAGCGACATCGTGCGCGCTGTTGCCGCCATGCTCAAGACCGGCCAGTCGCTCCTGACGAAGGACCGCCCAGCGACCGAGCGGGAAACGCAGATTGCTGAGGCCGGCGGCAATCGGGTAAAGCGACCGCACATGATCACGGAGCCGATCGCGGAGATCCGGGGGTTGGACGCACTGCGCGAAGAGAACAACCTGCGCAAGCTGTTAATGGTCGACCTGGACACCAATCTGAAGGCTCTGGAGGGATCGGACGTCGACACGATGCAGCCTGCGGATGTCATGCGTTGGTCCAAGTGGGTCAATTCGGTCGATGCCAGCTTCGACCGAGCTGAAGCAGCCATTCGATCAGGCCATGAGTTGCTGACGGTCGAGAATTTGCGCCCGTTCGAGGAGATCCTCAAAGAGCCAGCAGACCGGCAGCGGTTCAACGCGTTCTTGAAAGGCCTCGTCTGACGACCGCCCGGCCGGCCGCTTAGGCAGCGGCGTGGGCTCGCCTCTTCGGCTGCTTGGCCAACAAGGTCTCCGCAAAGGGGTCGAAGTTGAACGAGATGATCCAGCGAAAGTTGATGTGTTCGAAATGCACAGGACCCATGCGGCGGATCCAGGCGTCCTCAATAGCCTGCTTCCTCACACGCCACGTGTCGACCACCTCCTGCATCTTCATGGTGTTCCAGGCGATGACGACGTTGGTGAGTAGCGTGTGGGCGCCGGAGATGGCCATCAGCTCATCGCTGCGGCGGGCGCGCGTGACGCCGATGCGGCCGTGGTAGACGGCGCGCGCCAGGAAGTGAACCGACTCGCCACGGTTCAGCAGCGCATGCATCTCCCGCCGGAACTCCGGGTTGGTGAAGTAGTCGCACAGGAAGATGGTTCGAAGCAGTTTGCCGAGTTCGTCGGCGGCCGCATGCACCGGATCGCCTTTGGCCGCGCTGCCGAGCCGCGAGAGCGCCTCCCTGGCAGTTAGCTTGCCTTGGCGGATGGAGGCGATCAGCCGCATGAGTCCGTCCCAACCCTCCCGGATCTTCTTCAACGACACTTTGCCGACGTTCAGCCGCTCCAGGTCCTCGGGCACCTGGGTGCCCCAAGGCAGATAGATCTTTCGCTCGGACAAGCGCTGCAACCGCACGCATAGGTCGAAGCCAAGCAGCTTGGAGATCGACATCGCCGCATTGGTATAGCCATGGGTGTCGACCGCCAGCAGCTGAAGTCGGATCTGATCCTCGCGGCGAGAGACGTTGTACGCCTCGGCACCGTGCACGGCGCTGCCGGCCTGGCGATCATTGAGGACGATGGGCTGGTCGTAGAAGAGGCTCCACGTGTCGCTCATGTGGACGTAGATGCCGATGCCGTGCGTCTTGCGCCGATGCTCGACCCGTGCGCTGTGCAGGTGGCGCGACGTGTCCAAGGTCATCGCGTCCGCTGAGGCCTTCTCGCCGCTGCCCCACAGAGAAGCGATGGGGAAGGACTGCTGGAACTCGACGACGCGGTTGTTCGCGTCCCGAAGCCGGCCACGAGCCTCCATCGCCCGCATGGCCGCGGTGATCTGGGGCACCTGCAGGCCCGGGATCATGGCGCACACACCCTTGGCCGTGTTCTCGGTGCCATGCGCAAACAACGCGCCGTACAGCGCCTTGAGTTCGTCCAAGGTCTTTGCCTGGCGGCCCAACAGGATCTCGCTCAGCCCGGTTTTTGCGTCGAGCTCGACCAGCATTTCGGCGAACTGCTGGTCGCCAATCTGCTGGAACATGGTGTCACGCGTGCGCGTAACGTCCGGCTCGACCTCCAGCGCCTGGATGGGATCGATGTGCATCTCGCCCTTGGTGTCGACGGTGACGATGCCCGTCTTGATCGACTCGCCAAGCTGCTTGATGCATTCGTTCAGGCGGGTGAGAACGCGCTCCAGGTACTTGTCCGGGTCGTCGGTCAGGCTCAGCGCTCGAATCAGGGATTTGGAGTTCTCTTCCCATTCCTTGGGCGGGATCAGCTGCTGTTCCTTGCTCTGGTGCTTGGTGCTGTGGGCGATCCAGAGTTTGCCGGCGTTGACGCCTTTGCGGACGGAATTCATCGCGCAGGCCTTGAGGGCCGCCAGCGCCTTCCTGCGATCGGGGTCTGCCAGCAGGTTGTGCCAAGAAGGATCGGCCATCGACAAGTCGAAGTCGTCGGGGAGGGTGGTAACGCCGCGCTCGTTGAGAGACTTCAGCATCTGGAGCTGCTGCATCGCCTTCTCGTCGTCGGCGCCGCGGATGTCCAGGATGGACAGCGAGTTCAGCAGCGCCGTGACGCGTGGCGCATCGTCGTTCACGAGGGATTCGCGGACCAGCGACGCGCGGGTGCCGGAAAAATCCGGCTCATCCTTCGGCATCAACTCCCGCAGGGCGGCGACGATCTCCTTGTCCTTGAGCTGGCCGTCGTAGAGGATGGACTTGACCTTCGCACGTTCGGCACGAAGGTCGACGGCCGTGCCGGCTTGCTTTTGCATCACTCGGCCGGAGGCCTTGCGATTGAGGTCGACGGCGCAGCGGCCACCAACATCGGTGGCCATGTCGTTCAGGTCGAGCAGCGTGACGTAGATGAAAGCGCACAGCTGCAAGGCCAGTTGCTGTTCACTGAGGCGCTTGGTATCGGACGGCGCGCGAGCGACCACCTCCTGGCTATAGGCCCGTAGCCGGGCCAATGGCACACCGTCGAGCTTCCACTGTTCGGTGTCCCATTTCTTGACGCACTGGATCTTCTCGATGATCTCTTTGAGGGTGGCGCGGCCGTGCTTGCCGGGCGGGGTGCGCAGCCATTCGAGGATGGTGACGCTGCCGGGCCCAGGCCGCTTGGTGAACAGCTCGCGGATGGCGGCGCTGCGATTGGCGGCCGGAACGCCGTTCAGCACGGCCTGGATCGCTGCGGCCTCATGGGCTGCGAAGGCTTCGCGCGCGAGGTCTCGGATCACGCGGTCGCTGGGCAAGACTCGCCGCTTCTCGTAGAGCCACATCTCACCTTGCTTGACCAGGTCGTCGACTGAGATGGCGGTGGCCGACAGTTGGTGCAGTGAGTCGAGCAGCGTGGCCTTGACGTCGTCGTCGACGAGCTTGAAGCCAGCGCGAGTTCTAGCCCATTCCTTGTGCTGACCGCTGGTGTGAGCGTCCTTGTACAAGGAAGCGAGTGAGGCGATGTCCGTCGCCCGCATGCCCATGGCCGAGGTCATGTAGGCGAGAAGCGCCTTCGGGATGCCGGTCAGCGCATCAGGGGAGCGACCTGTGGCTCGCAGCACCACCAGCTGGTAAGCGGCGCCGATGCGGGCGTTGCCCCGGAACCCGTTTTTGAGTTCGAGGAGGTCGTCAGCGCTCAGACCAAACGACTCTTCAACGTCGCGCGCAGACAGGGTCTTGGGCAGAACTTCCCGGCCGACGAACCGCAAGTGGAAACTGGGCAAACGCGTCTCCTCACGGCCCGGGCGTTGTCAGGCCTGGCGCAGGAGACTACCTAACGCGTTTGTCACGCCCGAGACGGGAAACAATTACGGGATTACCCGCAGCCCTTAACCCCAGTCTTTGCACCTAAACCGAGATCACCCCTCATCATGTTCCGTCAGGCGCCATCGCCAACAGTCTCGTACCGGCGGGTGCAAGGCATGCTGCAGGGGGCTGCGGCCTGCTCCTGGGTCTGCTGCTGGCCATCGCTGCTCCTTCAGCTTTGGCCGGCCGCCCCCTGTCCAGCGATGACGCGGCCACTGCACCGGCCGGCAGCTGCCAGCTGGAAGGCTGGGGCGAGAAAGCCGGCAGCAGCCGGGCCTGGGTGCTGGCCCCAGCCTGCGGCCTGACCGAGGGCCTGGAATTGGGTGGCGACTACAGCCGGCCCCAACCGCGCGATGAAATCCGCGGCGAAGCCAGCATCGCACTCAAATGGGCGCCCGCGAGTTGGCAGCTGCCCACGGCCCTCGGCCAGCTGAGCTTCGGGCTGAAGGCGGGGCTGAGCTTTGAACGGCCTTCGACCAGCGGCTGGCGGCGCAGCGCCAGCGGGCTGCTGGGCCTGGCCACCTTGACGCTCAGCGAAGAGACGGCCTTTCACCTCAACCTCGGTCACCACAAGGAACGCTTGAGCGGGCAGGGTGGCACGGTGCTCAATCTGGCGGGCGTTTGGATGCCTGATCCGCGCGGGCTCTTGTTCGCGGAGATTCAGACCAACGACCGCCCCGCTTTGATGGGTACCACGGTGCGCACCATAGGCGGCCTCTGGTGGTTGAGCCCCGACAAGCTGGGCCTGAGCATCACGGCCAGTCGCCAGAACGGCAGCTCGCAGACCTTGTGGACAGCAGGTTTTGGCTGGTACGGTCTGGAGTTTTGAGGCCGGCGGCGCCAGGGCTGCGAAAATACCGGGTTAACCCCGGGAGCCCTTGTTGAGCCGCACCACCTTGTTGACACCGCGCATGGCCGGTGTGCTGGAGAGAATCCACCGCGTCAAGCGCCCGGCCTTCCACAGCCTGAGCCCCAA
>Ga0187844_10003217_pt1 | contig 10989 bp, 4 predicted proteins | sample SpaLakP09_SKY_50_FD_134517 | JGI IMG/M metagenome (GOLD analysis project Ga0187844, IMG submission 134517) | Oligotrophic lake water microbial communities from Sparkling Lake, Wisconsin, USA - SP09_SKY_50 | ecosystem: Environmental > Aquatic > Freshwater > Lake | place: USA: Sparkling Lake...
CCCGGCTTGGCGTCGAGATAGGCCATCGGGCTGGCGCAGATGAAGAAGTCGCTGGTGGCGCTGCCGGGCTCGTTGCGGGTCATCGAGATGGTGCCGGTCTTGTGGCGCAGGCCGGTCATCGTCGTGCTCTCGTGGGCGATGGGGGCAAAGCGGCGGCCGCGGGGCGCGGGGCCGGCCTGGATCGAGCCGCCGCCCTTCACGCCCTTCGAGCGCACGGCGCGATAGAAGGTGCCGCCGTCGAACTTCTTCTTGTCGGCATAGCGCAGGAAGTTGGCGCAGGTGATCGGGGCCTTCTTGTCTTCCAGCTCGACCACGATGACGCCCAGCGCCGTCTCGATGGCCACGCGGGGCTTGGCCCCGGCCGCGCGGGCGGGCAGGGCCCCGGCGGCCAGCAGACCTGCGGCCCCCAGAAGGCTGCGGCGGGCGATCCAGTGGGCGGTCATGGGCGGGGCTCCTGCGGCTGTCGTGCTGTCTTAGCCCAGCGGGGCGCAGGGCGTCGACGGGGCAGCGTTCATCGCCCATCGCGCTGCGCCCGCGATCCGCTAAGCTCCCGCCGAATGCTTGGGGAATCACACGACATGAAGCGCATCCTGCTGGCCTCGGCGGCCGTTCTGCTGTTCTCCGGTGCCGCCCTGGCCCAGACGCCGGCCGCGCCGGCCCCCGCCCAGGACGCGACCAAGGACGCCGCCAAAGACCAGAAGGCCGACAAGCCCAAATGGGATGTGCGGGCCGCGGCCGGCTATGACCGCACGCTGAAGCTCGACGTCCGCGAAGGCTCGTGGATGGCGCTGGACGTCAGCCCCGACGGCAAGGAGGTGGTCTTCGACCTGATGGGCGACATCTACGTCCTGCCGATCGGCGGCGGCGAGGCCAGGAACATCGCCAGCGGCATTTCGTGGGACATGCAACCCACCTGGTCGCCGGACGGCAAACAGATCGCCTTCACCTCCGACCGGGGCGGCGGCGACAATATCTGGGTGATGGACCGCGACGGCAGTAACCCCAAGGCGGTGTCCAGCGAGAGCTTCCGCCTGCTCAGCCAGCCGGCCTGGACGCCGGACGGCCAGTACATCGTCGGGCGCAAGCACTTCACCTCGGGCCGCTCGCTGGGGGCGGGCGAGATGTGGCTGTTCCACCGCAGCGGCGGCAACGGCGTGCAGCTGACCGAGCGCCGCACCCAGCAGAAGGATTCCGGCGAACCGGCCTTCTCGCCCGACGGCCGCTACCTCTATTTCAGCGACGACGTCACGGCCGGCGGGGTCTTTGAATACAGCAAGGACCCCAATACCGATCTATGCCATTCAGCGGCTGGACCGCGAGACGGGCGAGATCAGCAAGTTCCTCGGCGGTCCCGGCGGCGCGATCCGCCCGACGCCCTCGCCGGACGGCAAGTCGCTCGCCTTCATCCGGCGGGTTCGCTACCAGTCGGTGCTGTATGTGATGGACATCGCCTCGGGCCGCGAGACGCCGATCCATGACGCGCTGGACCGCGACATGCAGGAGACCTGGGCCATCCACGGCGTCTATCCGGCCATGAGCTGGACGCCAGACGGCAAGAGCCTGGTGTTCTGGGCCGGCGGCAAGATCAAGCGCATCGACGTGGCCAGCAAGGCCGTGGCCGACATCCCGTTCCACGTCGCCGACACCCGCATGGCCCGCGAGGCCGTCCGCTTCCCGGTCAAGGTCGCGCCTGACACCGTCGACGTGAAGATGATCCGCTGGGCCAGGACCTCGCCGGACGGAACGAAGGTGGTGTTCGAGGCGTTGGGCAATCTGTGGATCCGCGACCTGCCGGCCGGCACGCCGCGCCGCCTGACCAAGCAGACCGACCATTTCGAGCTCTATCCGTCATGGTCGCGCGACGGAAAATCCATCGTCTACACCACCTGGAACGACGACAGCCTGGGCACCATCCGGGTCGTTGCGGCGACCGGCGGCGAGGGCCGCAAGGTCAATGTGAACCCCGGCCGCTTCGTCGAGCCGGTGTTCTCGCCGGACGGCAAGACCATTGTCTATCGGGCCTCGGCCGACGGGGCCCTGCTCAGCGCCCTGTGGACCCGCAATCCGGGCCTCTATCGCGTGCCCGCCGCCGGGGGTGAGGCGACCCTGATCACCGAGAACGGCTCGGCGCCGCAGTTCGGGGCCGCCAGTGACCGGATCTATTTCACCGGCTGGCAGGACAAGCTGGCGGCGCTGAAATCGGTCGACCTCAACGGCCACGAGCCGCGCACCCATCTGACCTCGGAATATGCCTCGGAGTTTGCCGTCTCGCCCGACGAGAGCTGGGTGGCCTGGACCGAGCGCTTCAACGCCTATGTGGCACCGTTCACGAAGACCGGTCGGCCGGTGTCGGTCAGTGTCGACGGCAAGGCCCTGCCGCAGACCAAGGTCACCCGCGATGCCGGCGACTGGATCCACTGGTCGGGCGACAGCAAGACCCTGAACTGGGCGCTGGGCCCGGAACTGTTCAGCCGCGACCTCAAGCAAAGCTTCAGCTTTGTCGAGGGCGCGCCGGCCGAGCTGCCCAAGCCGGCCGAGGCCGGGATCAATCTCGGCTTCAGCCAGCCGGCCTTCAAGCCGGCGGGCAAGCTGGCCCTGACCGGCGCGCGCCTGATCACCATGAAGGGTGACGAGGTCATCGAGGACGGTGTCGTGGTGCTGGACGGCAACCGCATCGTCGCCATCGGGGCCAAGGGGGCGGTGACGGTTCCGGCTGACGCCAGGGTGATGGACCTGACCGGCAAGACCATCATGCCGGGTCTCGTCGATGCCCACTGGCACGGCTCGATGGGCTCGGACGAGATCATCCCGCAGCGCAGCTGGATCAACTATGCGGCCCTCGGCTTCGGGGTGACCACGATCCACGACCCGTCCAACGACACCAGCGAGATCTTCGCCCATTCCGAACTGCAGCGGGCCGGCAAGGTGGTGGGGCCGCGCATCTTCTCGACCGGCACGATCCTGTACGGCGCGGCCACGCCGTTCACCGCCAAGGTCGAAAGCCTGGATGACGCCCTCTCGACCCTGCGCCGGATGAAGGCGGTCGGGGCCTGGAGCGTGAAGAGCTACAACCAGCCCCGCCGCGACCAGCGCCAGCAGATCATCGAGGCGGCCAACGAGCTGGGCCTGATGGTCGTGCCGGAAGGCGGCTCGCTGTACCAGCACAACATGACCATGATCCTCGACGGTCACACGACGGTCGAGCACTCGATCCCGCTGGCCCGGCTGTATGACGATGTCCGGCAGATCTGGCCGCAGACCAAGGTCGCCTATACCCCGACCCTGGTGGTCGCCTATGGCGGCAATTCGGGCGAGAACTACTGGTACCAGCACACCAAGGTCTGGGATGACGCGCGGCTGCAGCAGTATGTGCCGCGCCGGCTGCTCGACAACCGGGCCCGGCGGCCGGTCCAGACCCCGGACGAGGAGATGAACCACATCGCCATCGCCCGTGAGGCCACGGCGCTGAGCCGCTTGGGCGTCACGGTCGAGATCGGGGCTCACGGCCAGCGCGAGGGCCTGGGCGCGCACTGGGAGATGTGGATGTTCGCCCAGGGCGGCATGACGCCGATGGAGGCCCTGCGGGCCGGCACCCTGAACGGGGCCAAAGCCCTGGGCATGGACAAGGATGTCGGCTCGCTGGAGGCCGGCAAGCTGGCCGATCTGATCGTGCTGGACGCCAACCCCCTGGCCAATATCCGCGACACCACCGCGATCGCCTACACCATTGCCAACGGCCGGGTGTTCGATGCGAAGATGAATGAAGCGGGCAAGCCAGCCCGGCCGCCGTTCTGGTTCCAGAGCGCGGACGGCGAGGCCCTGAGCGTGGATCTCTCGACGGCCGACGCCCACGGCCACGATCGCGACTGACAACCTGCACCTCTCACCCAGACCAAGGACATCCTGATGTCGATCCTGACCGTGATCTATCCCGCCGCGCCCGGGGCCCGTTTTGACCTCGACTATTACGTCGCCCACCACACGCCGCTGGTGAAGGCGGTCTTCGACCCCGTCGAGGTGGTGATCCGCGAGGGCGTGGGCGATCCGGCCGGTGGTCCGCCGCCGTTCGTGCTGATCGCGGATATCGTCTTTGCCGACGCCGCGGCCCTGGCCGCCGCGATGGGCTCGCCGCGCATGGGTGAGGTAGTTGCCGATGTGGCGAGGTTCACCGACATCCAGCCGGTGACCCAGATCTCGCGTCCGGTCAGCTGACCGCAAAGCAGGCCTGAATGTTCGATGTTCCGCCTCAGGCGACGCCGGTCCAGGAAGTGATCGTGACCGGGGCCCGGTTGCCGCCTTCGGCGGGCGACCGGGCCTTTTCGATCCTGCGTCTCGATTCGGCCGACCTGGCCCGCAGTCCGCGTCTGGACGAAGTGCTGTCCCAGGCCCCGGGCGTGTCGCTGTTTCGGCGGACCTCCAGCCAGGGGGCCAATCCGACGACCCAGGGCCTGTCGCTGCGGGCCATCGCCCCGTCCGGTGCCGGCCGGGCCCTGGTGACCCTGGACGGCGTGCCGCAGAACGATCCGTTCGGCGGCTGGGTGATCTGGACGGCCCTGCCGTCCGAGGGGATCGCGGCGGTCGATATCGTGCGCGGGGCCGGCGCCCAGGCCTATGGGGCCGGGGCCTTGACCGGGGTTGTCAGCCTGCAGGGCGTGGATGCCGGCAGCGGCCTGGCCCGTTTCGACGCCAGCGCGGGCAGCCTGGGCTATCGCCGAGGCAGTCTGGCGCTGGGACAGGGGGGCGGTGAAGGCGGCGTCCTGCTGACCGCCAGTGCCGAGCACAGCGACGGCTGGACCCCGGTCCGGGCCGGGCGGGGTGCCGCCGACCGGCCGCTGGCCCTCGACGCGTGGTCGGCGGCCGTGAAATCTGACGGCGCCGTTGGGCTGGTGCGGATCGCCGCCCGCCTCTCCGCCTATGGCGAAAACCGCCAGTCGGGTCTGTTCGGGGCCGATGCCCGTGCGCGCGGCCTGCAGGCCAGCCTGACCCTGGCCCGTCCGCCGGCCGAAGGGGAGTTCGGCTGGCGCCTGCAGGGCTGGGTGTCCGGCAGTGACCTGCAGAACCGCTCGGTGGCCACGGCGGCCGGACGTACCGGCACGACGCCCGCCAACGACCAGTTCGAGACCCCGGCCACCGGCCTTGGCCTGAACGCCGCCCTGCGGGCCCGGCAGGGCTCGCTGGAATGGGAGGCCGGGGCCGATTTGCGCCAGGTCACGGGCACCGCGCGCGAGCGCTTCCGCTATCTGGGCGGCCAGTTCACCCGGCTGCGCGAAGCCGGCGGCGAGAGCCTGACCAGCGGCCTCTATGCCGACGCCACCTGGACCGGCGGCGACTGGCTGCTGACCGGCGGCGTGCGGGCCGATCTCTGGCAGGCGTCGGACGCCCGCCGGGTCGAACGCGACACCCTGACCGGCGCGCCCACCCTGGACAGCCGTCCGGAGGGACAGAGCCGGGTGATCCCAACCGCCCGGATCGGTCTGCGCCACGAACTGGCGCAGGGCTGGTATGGCCGCTCGGCGGGCTATGTCGGGTTCCGGCCACCGACCCTCAATGAACTGCACCGTCCGTTCCGGGTGGGCAATGACATCACCGAGGCCAATGCCAGGTTGCGTCCCGAACGGTTGCGGGGCTTCGAGCTGGGCCTGGGGCGTGAGGACGCGACCCGCCGCTTCGCCATGACCCTGTTCGCCAACCGTCTGGAAGACCCGGTGGCCAATGTCACGGTCGGGACCGGACCGGGAACCTTCCCGGTCGCGGGCTTTGTGCCGGCCGGCGGTGTCCTGCGTCGCCGGCAGAATGTCGGCGCGGTCGACGCCTTCGGGCTTGAGATGGACGGCGAGCAGCGGGTCGGCGAGAACCTCGTCCTGCGCGGCGGGCTTTCGGCCACGCGGGCCCGGGTGGACGGTGAGACCGCCGCGCCACAGCTGACCGGCAAGCGACCGGCCCAGGCCCCGCGCCTGACGGCGACGTTCGGCGCTGACTGGCAGGCCATGCCACGCCTGCTGCTGGCCGCAGACCTCCGGCACGAGAGCGCGCGGTTCGACGACGACCTCAATACCCGGAGGCTGAAGTCCGGCACCGTCCTCGACGCCCAGGCCACCTGGAGCCTGACGCCATCCCTGGCGGTATGGGCGTCACTGCGGAACGGACTGGACACCGATCTGGCGACCGGGCGGACGGGCGACGGCATCCTCAGCTTCGATGCGCCCCGGTCGGTGAGGCTGGGGGTCCGCTTCAGCCGCTAGCGTTAACCGTTTCCGCCCGGTGGCCTTCCCTTGACAGTTGAAAGGCGATCACACGCGGCCGGCTTTCCGGTAAAAGTTTCGTCGAACCATGATTTGGGTCCGTCTGACCGGGCCTTGCGATTGCACCCCGCCTCAGGAAGAGGCAGGCAGTCGTAACCGGGCCGGCAAAAGCGGTTCTGCCTATCGCATGCGAAGCAGCGCCGGGTTACTCGTCGTTGAACGTCAGCCGGGGGGCTTACACGCGTGCAAGTTTCCGGGACGTCCGGGGCCGATAGCCTTACAGGGTCCGCTGACGCTGATGTGCTGGACGGCGGCGCAGGGGCCGACACCCTCGTCGGAGGCCTCGGCGACGACCTCTATCTCATTGACAACCTGTCCGATCAGGTCATCGAGGCAGAGGACGGCGGCTTCGACACCGTTCAGACCTCGCGATCATGGATCGCGACCGTCTGGTCGTGGATCGAGCGGATCGTGGCGCTCGGCACCGCCAGCCTGAACCTTACCGGCAACAGCCGACCGGCGACGCTGGAAGGCAATGACGCCATCAACACTCTCGATGACGGCGGCGGCGCGGATGTCCTGAAGGGGTTCGGCGGCAACGATGCCTATGTCGTCCGCAATGCCGCGACCCAGGTGATCGAGGCGGCCGGCGGCGGTCTCGACAGCGTCCGGACCACCCTCTCCAGTTACAGCCTGACCGACAATGTCGAGAACCTGACCTTCATCGGGACGGGGGGCTTTTCGGCCGTCGGCAACAGCCTCGGCAATGTGATCACCGGCGGCTCCGGTAATGACCGGCTCGACGGGGGTGGCGGTGCCGACCGGCTGATCGGCGGGCTGGGCGATGACGTCTATGTGGTCGACAACCTCTCCGACACGGTGATCGAGAACGCCGGCGAGGGCAACGACGTCCTGATTACCCGCCTGAACAGTGACAAGGCCCGGACCAATGTTGAGTCCCTGGTGTTCGGGGGGACAGGCAACTTCGCGGGTTACGCGAGTACGACAGGCACCGCCGTGACGGGCGGGGCCGGAACAGATTCGCTCTACGGCGGGATCAGCAACGATACTCTCGATGGCGGCACCGGCGCGGACTCGATGGTCGGCGGCGCAGGCGACGATCTGTTTCTCGTCGACAATGCCGGCGACAAGGTCATCGAACTGGCCGGCGAAGGCCGTGACACGGTCCGCACGGCGCTCGCCCGCTATGGCCTGACGGCCGAGGTCGAGACCCTGGTCTATCTCGGCACGGCAGCGGCAGAACTGACTGGCAATGCCCAGTCCAACCGCATCACGGGCGGAGCGGCGGCCGATACCCTGACGGGCCTTGAAGGCGACGATACCCTGGAAGGGGGAGCCGGGGCCGACAGCATGACCGGCGGTTCGGGCGACGATGGCTACACCGTCGACGATGTCGGGGACCGGGTCATTGAACTGGCCGGCCAGGGCAATGACCGGATCACCACCAGCCTCTCGCGTCTGGTGCTGGCCGCTGAAGTCGAGGGCCTGACCTATTCGGGCAAGTCGGCCTTTGAAGGCACCGGCAACAGTTTGGCCAACAGCATCACGGGCGGGGCCGGCCGGGACCGGCTTTCCGGTCTGGACGGTGCCGACACGCTTTCGGGCGGTCGCGGCGATGACATCCTGGATGGCGGCAGCGGGGTCGACCTGGCGCTCTATGCCGGTGCAAGTACCCGCTATGTGATCACCCCGGACGGGTCGGGCGGTTTCTACATCCAGGACCGCGACACCGCGGCGGGCGAGGGCCGTGACCGGCTGATCTCGGTCGAGACGCTGAGCTTTGCGGACGGTGTCTTTGCGGCCGGCGATCTTGCGATCGGCGCGACCCTCATCGGGACAGAGGCGGCCAATACCCTGATCGGCGGCCGGGGCGATGACACCCTGATCGGGTTTGGCGGGGCTGACCTGATCCTCGGCGGAGCCGGCAATGACCTTGCCATCTTCTCTGGCGAGCAGGCCAGCTATGCGGTCTACGCCGATGGCGGCAGCGGCTTCTACATCGTCGAACTGCCGGGCGACGGCGGCTCCGGCGTGCGTGACCGTCTGGTCGATGTCGAGCGCATTCTGTTCGCCGACGGGGCCTTTGCCGTAGCCGATCTCGTACAGGGTGTGCTGCTGCAGTCGGGTCCGGGCAATGCGACCCTGACCGGCGGGAGCGGCGCGGATGCGGTCGTCTATGACGGCCCGGCCAGCCGCTACGGGATCTTCTCGGACGGCGAGACGGGGCTCTATGTCGAGGACCTGACCGGGGACGGCGGCCGGGACTGGCTGAACGGTGTCGAGACCCTGATCTTCGCGGACCGTACGGGGGATGCGGCCGACTTCGTTCAGGGCGTCTATCGGGTCGGCAGCGCGGCGGCGGATTCGCTGGTCGGCGGCGCGGCGGACGAGCTCCTCTGGGGCGGAGCCGGTGACGATACGCTTGACGGTGGCGATGGTACCGACACGGCCGTCTATGGCGGTCCGCTGTCCCAGTACACAGTCTATGCCGACGGGGCGGACTTCTTTGTACGCGACACCGCTGCCGTCGGGCGCGACGGTGTCGACCGGCTCACGGGCATCGAGCGTCTCAGCTTTGCAGACGGCACCGTCGAGGTCGCCGGTCTGGCCACCGGCGTGGTGCGCATCGGTCAGGCGACGGACGACCTGCTCGTGGCGGGGCCGGAGAATACCCTGTTCCGGGGCGGCGGCGGATCGGACACGCTTGTCGGCGGGGCGGGCTACGATGTCGCCCTGTTTGCCGGTTCTTCAGGACGCTACAGCGTCAGGGCCGACGGTCAGGGCGGTTTCTGGGTCGAGGATGCCCTGGCGGGCGCGGCCGGCGACGGGCTTGACCGCCTTGTCGGGATTGAAAGCCTGCAGTTTTCGGACGGGGCCCGTGATCCGCGGGCGCTGGTGCTGGCAGGCCTGTTCGTTGGCACCGGCGAGGCTGACACCCTGGTGGGATCGGCCGGCAACGACACCCTGCAGGGCCTGGAGGGCGAGGATACCGCCGTCTTCGGCGGCTCGCTGGCCCGCTACACGATCGTGCCGGACGGTTCTGGCGGCTACTGGGTCAGGGACAGTCTTGCCGGCCCCTCGGGCGACGGGCTGGACCGCCTGTCCGGAGTTGAATGGCTGGCCTTTGCCGACGGGCGGGTTGAAACCGCGGTCGTGGCCTCGGGTGCGGCCCTGACCGGCGGCACGGCCGACGACAGCCTTGTCGGAGCCCGGGGTAACGATACGCTGGACGGCGGGGCCGGGGCCGACACCCTGGTCGGTGGCGATGGCGATGACCTCTACACGGTGGCCCAGCCCGGCGATGTGATCATCGAACAGCCGGGCGGCGGCCGCGATACGGTTCTCACGGCGCTCGGTCGTTATGAACTGGCCGCCAATGTCGAGGATCTGACCTTTACGGGCGAAGGCGCCTTCGTCGGGATCGGCAATGACCTCGACAATGTGCTGACCGGCGGGTGGAGCACCGAGACCCTGATCGGGGGCGGCGGTGACGACACCTATGTGACCTTCTTCGGGCCCAAGACCATCGTCGAGGCCGCGGACGGCGGCATCGATACCGTGGTGACCAACACCAATTTCGTGCTGGGCGACAATATCGAGAACCTGCGGATGTCGGGAGCCGGCTTCCGCGGGGCTCACCTGACCGGCGTGGGCAACGGCCTGGCCAATCTCATCACCGGCTCGCTCGACGATCAGGTCCTGATCGGTATGGGCGGCAACGACACCCTGACGGGCGGCGGTGGTGATGACACCTTCGTCTTCGCGCCCGGGTTCGGACGTGATGTCATCACCGACTTCACGGCCGGTGACGGCGGCGATCAGGTCCGGTTGAACTTCGGCGGTCTGGCCACCCTGGCTGACCTCCAGGCGCGGATGACCCAGGTCGATGGCGACGTGGTTCTGGCGCTGTCGGAGACGGACCAGATCACCTTCCGGGGAGTCCGGCTCGAGGCCTTCACGCTCGACAATTTCCGGCTCACCCTCGACCGGTCGGGCCTGACGCTGGCCTTTGCGGACGAGTTCAACAGCCTGGATTTCAGCAACGGCGTGTCCGGAGTCTGGCAGACCAGCTACGCCTATGTCGGGGCCGGGTCGCTTCCCAGCCGGACCCTTCAGGGCACGGGTGAACAGCAGATCTATGTCGACCCCGACTATGCCGGGACCGGCGACACGGCCCTGGGTCTGAACCCGTTCTCGATCACTGACGGCGTCCTGAACATTCGGGCGACGGCCACCACCCAGGCCCAGAAGGACAAGCTCTACGGCTACGACTATGTCTCGGGTCTGTTGACCAGCCAGGCCTCGTTCGCCCAGACCTACGGCTACTACGAGATGCGGGCCAAGCTCCCGGCAGCGTCGGGCGCGTGGCCGGCGTTCTGGCTGCTGCCGTCGAGCGGGACCAGCCCGCCGGAAATCGACATCCTGGAAGCCATCGGGATCAATCCGGACGCCAGCTTCGTTACGCTGCACGACGCCCTGCTGCCCGGCCGTGTTGCGACGGAAACCGCCTACACGCAGGGCGCGGCGACCAGTTTCCATACCTATGGACTGCTCTGGAGCGACACGGACATCGTCTGGTACATCGACGGCGTCGAGGTGCTGCGCGTGGCCACGCCGGCCGATCTGCACCAGCCGATGTACATGCTGGTCAATCTGGCGGTCGGCGGCGGGTTCGGCGGGGGCTTCAATGTTCCGGATGCGGCGGCCCTGGCGGCGTCGCCGTTCC
>Ga0187844_10003218_pt1 | contig 10988 bp, 10 predicted proteins | sample SpaLakP09_SKY_50_FD_134517 | JGI IMG/M metagenome (GOLD analysis project Ga0187844, IMG submission 134517) | Oligotrophic lake water microbial communities from Sparkling Lake, Wisconsin, USA - SP09_SKY_50 | ecosystem: Environmental > Aquatic > Freshwater > Lake | place: USA: Sparkling Lake...
CACAGCGGACTCGCTTGGCTCGGTGGCTTGTTGCATCGCCACCCCACCCAGACCCGCTTGCACCGCTGCGACAAGGGCTGCGGCCGCCAGGGCCTCCGGACTCAGCGCTGAGGGCGCCAGCTGGGTGCTGCTTACTTCGAGCGGGTTTACGATGACCATGGCGGCTAGGGCCGTCTCTGTGCTTTGGAGTTCAAGCCGATGTGCGCGGTCCATGGCTGCTGAACCATTCTCTGGGCTTTGGAGTTCAAGCCGATGTGCACGGTCCACGGCGGCTGGGGCCGCTTCGCTGGCCAGGCCGCGGCTGCGCAGCGCATGCAGGGCGCTCCATGGGTTTAAGGTGTCCGTAGCCAGGGTCGGTGCGACGGGCATTTCCGATGTTCCATCTGGCACCACAACGACCGCAGGGGCCTTGAGGGCATCGGCTGCATCAGCAGTCCCAGTAACCGGGCCGCGCTGCCCCAGCCAGTTTTCACCCGCAACGGCACCCGCTTGGGTGGAAGTAAGGGCTAGCTGTACTAAGGAAGCTGCAGCACTTTGGGCCAGGGCCTGAGCCGCTTGCGGGTTGCCACTGTCTGGCAGTTCGGTGGCCTGCGCGGGCATACCCGTGCCGACCGAGATGGGGGCGCTCATACTGGTAAGGCTGCTGCTGACCGAGCCGAACAAGGCCTGGACCGCCGATTCACCCAAGCCCTGGGCGCGCGCGAAATCGGCCAGGCTGGCCAGGTCGGGCAAAGGCGCGTCGGTGGTGATGACATTGAGCTTGTTGCCCAGGCGTAACACCTGTAAATCGGCCGATTCCGCGGCCGGTGAGGCAAGGGCTTGCCGTTCGAGCTTGAGCATTTGCCCATTGAGCACCCCGGCAAATTGCGCTCCCGAGGCACTGGTCTCACCCCCTGAGTGCTCAGTTAAAACATCGTTTCCCCTCTGGGCCGGGGCCGGAGCGGTCAAAAAGTTGGTTCTTGCGTCCATGGAAATTTCCATCCTTCAGCGCGCCACTGGATGTGGCAATGCCATGTGTAACGCAAGAAACGTGACGGGTAAGGGTTTGCCGCAGGTGCAGGCCGGGATGACTCGCTCAAAGTCAATGGCATAGAGATTGCTTTAAACCCTTGCAACCCGATAAAACCCAAGCCTGCACACCACTTCAACCTGCCGATATCTACCGAATACTGACTATGAGCACGCTGACCCTGTCGACAATCCGACAAAATTTATCCAAGTTCAACTTCAATGACCTGAGCATTCCGGGTTTGGTTTTGTTGATCATGGGTATGTTGGTCATTCCCCTGCCTCCCATCGTGCTGGACGTGCTGTTCACTTTCAATATAGCGTCTGCGCTCTTGATCATCATGATCGCGATCAAAGTGCGCAAGCCACTGGAATTTTCCTCCTTCCCCTCGGTACTGCTGTTTGCCACCATGCTGCGCCTGGCGCTCAATGTGGCCTCGACCCGGGTGATTTTGGTCAACGGTCACGAGGGCCATGATGCAGCTGGCAAAGTGGTCGCCGCATTTGGTGAGTTTGTCATCGGCGGCAACTACGTCGTGGGCTTCATCATTTTTATCATCTTGATGATCGTGAACTTTTTCGTGGTTACCAAGGGCGCTGGACGCGTCTCCGAGGTCAATGCCCGCTTTACCTTAGATGCCATGCCCGGTAAACAAATGGCGATTGATGCGGACCTGAATGCGGGCGTGATCGATCAGGACACGGCCCGCACACGGCGGGCCGAACTCACACAAGAGTCGGACTTTTTCGGCTCTATGGACGGCGCTTCCAAGTTTGTCAGCGGTGACGCCATTGCCGCGCTCTTGATTTTGATCATCAACCTCGTAGGCGGTTTTGCCATTGGTGTGGGCCAGCACGGCTTATCCATGGGCGAAGCTGCCCGTATTTACTCTCTGCTCACCATTGGTGACGGCCTGGTCGCCCAAGTTCCTGCCTTGTTGTTATCGCTGGCAACGGCTATTGTCGTGACCCGCGTTACGACCACCGAGTCCATGACCGAGCAGGCCTCCAGCCAGTTGGGTAATCCGACCGCTTTGTTTGTCACTTCCATCATCATGGCGGTGCTTGGTGTAGTGCCTGGTATGCCGCACCTGGTGTTCATCTTTTTGTCCGCTGCGACTGCCGCTCTGGGTTGGATGCTCTTGCGCCGCGAAGCGGCCGTCGACTCCCCTGAAAAAGTAGCCGAAGCCGCCGCTGTGGCCGCCGCTGAGCAGCCCAAGGAACTCGATTGGGAAGACTTGGACCAGGTGGACCTGGTAGGCCTGGAAATCGGCTACGGCCTGATACCGCTGGTCAATGCCGAGACCGGTGGCCAGCTGATGACACGCGTGAAAGGCGTGCGTAAAAAATTGTCTGCCGAACTGGGCTTTTTGATCCAGCCGGTGCGTATCCGCGATGCCTTGAGCATCGACCCGGACAGCTACCATATCGTGCTCAAAGGTGTGGTGCGCGGGCGCGGCAAGGTCAAAGTCGGTCGCGAAATGGCGATCAATCCCGGCCAGGTTTACGGGAGCTTGGAAGGCACGCCCACCACCGAACCGGCCTTCGGTTTGGATGCGGTGTGGATTGAGCCTTCGCAGCGTGACCATGCCCGTGCCATGGGCTATACCGTGGTCGATTCGGCTACTGCCGTGGCCACCCATTTGAATAAAGTACTGCGCGATAACGCAGCTGATCTGCTCAGCCACGACGAAGTGCAGCAGCTACTGGACAAGCTGACTGCCAAGTCGCCCAAGCTGGTGGAGGACCTGGTGCCCTCCAAGCTGTCTTTGGGCGTGCTCACCCGCACCTTGCAAGGTTTGCTCAATGACTCGGTGTCGATCCGCGACATGCGAACGATTGTGGAAACCCTATCCGAGGTCAGCGGCCGCACGCAAGAGCCCGAGCAGCTGACCGCCTTGCTGCGCCCCCGCCTGGGCCGCATGATTGTGCAAAACCTGCTCGACGAAAAAGAAACGCTCTCGGTGATGACGCTGGATCCGGGCCTGGAGCAATTACTGCATAACGTGCTGCAACAGCAAAGCCAAAACCAAAACGTCGTCATGGAGCCCGGCTTGGCCGAGCGCCTGTTTGCCGCCTTGCGCAATGGCTCGAAAGAAGTAGAAGAGCTTGGAAACGCCGCCGTGCTGGTGGTGTCGCCAGCGATTCGCCCCTGGCTGGCCAAAGCCGTACGCCATCGCGTGAGCGAAATGGTGGTTTTATCGTATGCAGAAATCCCGGATGACCAATCGATTCAGGTCATTCACACCGTCAGTGCGGACAGCCAGCAGGCCTGATCCCTTGGCATCGCCCTGACCCACTCTTATTATTTATTGCGGAACAAGTACCATGGAACTCAAACGCATACTGGCCCACGACACCAAAAGTGCTACCGAAAAAGCGATGGCCTTGTACGGTCGCAATGTGCTGGTGATATCCAACCACATGGTCGGCGGACAAACCGAGTTAGTGGTCGCCATCGATATCGAAGAATCCCCTGAGCCGGTGATGGCTGCCAAGCCCAGCGAAGCCGGTACTGATTTCAAACGCCATTTCGCACAGGCACAGACCCAGCCCAGGGGGCAGGCGACAGTAGCCAAAACCCCCGCGCCGGCCCAGTCCTTGCCGTTGGTACAACGCAAAGCTCCCCAGAGCGAGGACTTCGCCAGCCGTGAAATGATGGATTTAATCCGCGAGGAACTGGCCGCTTTGCGTCGTGAGTTTCAGCAGACGCAGCAAGCACCGGCCTGGAGCAACGGGCAGCACATGTCCCCCGAAGTGGAGGAGCTCATCGCTTCCTTTACCCGCGCCGGCATGCCAGGAGGTCTGCGTACTTTGCTTTTGGATACCGTTAAAGACATGCGCAGCGAGCACGAAGCCTTGATGGCGGTGCGTAACCAACTGGAGCAGGTCTCGCACCGCCCCAGTATGGAGCTGCCCCAGGCAGGTATTCATGTGATTGCCGGCCCCTCAGGCGCGGGTAAAACCACCATGGTGCTGCGCCTGGCGCGCGAGGCCGCTGCCCAGCAGGCGGCGTCCAAAGTCGCCGTCATCAGCTACCGCGACGAGCGCGTGGGCGCCTGGGCCCAGACCCAGGCGCTGGCCAACCAAGCAGGTATTGAGTGTTTCCGTGCCGACAGCGGCGCCGCCTTGAGTTCGCTCTTAGCCCAGTTGGGTGGTCGCAGCTTGGTGTTGATAGACACTTGCGGTACCCACATGGCCGAACGGGTTATGGAAATTCAGGCGGTATGCCCGACCTGCTCCACCCACGCCCTGGTGGCGGCGGATGCCTCCAGTGCTACCTTGCGCCGCGCTTTGCGCAGCGCGGGCATCCGCTGGAACAGCTTGATGGTGAGTAAATTGGATGAATCTGTCCAGCCCTGGCCTCTGGTCGAGTTTCTCTGCGATAATTTTCTGCCGCTATCCGCAGCGAGCGATGGAGCCCAGTTGGGGGCTTTGAGGCGGGATTTGAGTGCAGCTTCGTTGGTAGAAATGGCCCTAGCCCAGCTTTCGCGGGCGCCCGAGACCATTGGCCCGATTACAGCCATCGCCCCGATCCAGGTTTCTAAACCCCTCTCGGTGAAATTGCCGCCGCCATCGCCACGCCTGTTTTCGCCTGCAAGCCCCCGGGGGTTGCGCGGGCCCTTCAATTGAGAATATCGCTAGAAAAGAATGACTAAAACTGCTCGTACTGAGGTGATCGGCATCGCCAGTGGCAAAGGCGGCGTCGGTAAAACGACTGTGGCCGTGAATTTGGCAATTGCCCTGCGCATGATGGGTCATCGCGTCATGTTGTTTGATGCGGATATGGGCTTGGCCAACGCCCAAATCGCTCTGGGCTGCGTTTGTCCCTTCAATTTGAGCCACTTTATGAGTGGGCAAAAGACCCTGCAGGAAATTATTGTCACCTCGCGCCACGGCGTCATGTTGGTGCCCGGCGCCTCGGGCGTGAAAGAGTTGGCCTCGCTGACTCGGGTGCAGGCCTCGCGCATTGTCCAGTCCTTTAGCGCCCTGGAAGACGAAATCGACTATTTGATAGTGGATATGGCCGCCGGCATTTCGCCCACGGTCCTCACATTCATGGCGGCATGCCAGCGCCGTTATATTGTCGTGCGGGATGATCCGTCGTCGATTGCTGACGCTTATGGAACCATCAAAGTCTTGATCCAAGATTACGACCTGAACGAGATTTACATCGTCCCCAATGCTGTCAACAGCCAGGCCGACGGGCAGAATCTGTACCGTCGCATCAATCAGGTGTGCGCGCAGTTTCTCAATTTCACCACCCACTACCTCGGCTCGATTGAAAACGACGATGCCATCCTGGCAGCACACAAAAAATACGAGCCGGTGCTCGAATTTGCCCCGCGCAGCAACAGCGCCCGCGATTTCAAGCGGCTGGCCAAGTCCATCACCCAAATGCCCCCGATCGCTAATTTTTCCGGTGGCATGCAATTTTTTGTCGAACGCCTGGTGCGGCACCAGGTTTAAGTTCTATGGCCATCGCCACCAAGCTCTACGATGAGGTCCATGATGCCAGCGAAGCCCTGGTCATGGCCCATTTGGGCATGGTCAAACGGGTGGCTTTGCACCTGAAGGTGCGTATTCCTCCGTTTATGGAGCTCGATGAGCTGATGCAGGTCGGCATGATTGGTCTTTTGGAGGCTGCGCGCGCTTTCGACCCGACTAAGGGCATCGAATTTGAAAGCTTTGCCCTGAGCCGGGTGCGCGGCGCCATACTGGACGAAGTGCGGCAGCTGTCTTATTTGCCGCGCTCGGCGGTGGCCTTCAACAAGTCAGAGAACGAGGCGATAAATTTCCTGGCCAGCGTGCTGGGTCGTACGCCGACGCAAAGCGAATTGGCCGAGCACATGGGCGACGATCTGGAAGAGTTTCAGAAAAAGCGCGGCAACGCCAAGCGCTTTGAGACGCTTTCCATGGAAGTGATAAGTGACGAAGTGCTGGGCATCGCCGACGAGCGCTCGCGCCAGCCCGATGTCATTGTCGAACATGAAGATTTCATGCGCGCAGTTACCGATGCCATAGCCGAACTGCCTGAGCGCGACCAGCTCTTGATGTCCCTTTACTATGTAGAAGAACTCAATTTAAAGGAAATTGGCGAGGTTTTGAGTGTGACCGAGTCGCGCGTCAGCCAATTGCTAACCGGAATTGTCAAGAAGTTGCGACTGTCCTTGGGGATAGAGGAAAAGGCCAAATCCCCGGCCAAGGCCAAGGCCGGAGGTTAATTTCATGACTGACGTTACTCCAAGCCTCAAGTTTTTGCGTAGCTCGTCGATGTCTACTGTGTACAGCAACCCAGTAGGAGATTCAGTTATGCGAGTTCACTTTAAAGCGATGGAGTCTTACGGCTCCGACAACCTGGCATCCCAGGCTTCTGTGGCCAATAACGTGGCCCTGATCCAGATGCTGTTTGACGGCCTGGTCGACAGCGTGGCGCAAGCCCAGGGCCATTTGACCCACGGCAAGATCCAGGAAAAAGGCAAGGCCATTGCCCGTGCCAGCCGCATCGTGGTCGGCCTCCAAGGCGCTTTGGACTTCACCCGTGGCGGCGAGTTGGCACAAAACTTGAATGATTTGTATAACTACGTTACCAGGCGTCTGATTTTCGCCAATGCGCACAATGATATGGACGCATTGAAGGAAGTTCAGCACCTGATGTCGGAAATCCGGTCAGCTTGGGCGCAGTTGCCCACTTTATTGCCCCAGCAAGCGCAGCTGCACTGAGTGGGGGTGTTGGCGGTCCGACAGGGTCGGCCGCCCAATGAATTTTTTGCGGGCCACCTTTGTGTGGCCTTTACAGGTTTGCGCTTGGCCCAGGGGCTGGGCAAACCGTCCTTTTGGGAACGACTATGTTTGGCATATTTGGGATCGTGTTCTTGAACATCTGCGTGTTCGGCAGCTTTTTGGTTGGCGGCGGGCAGCTCGGTACCTTCGCTCATGCGGCTCCCATTGAAGGCTGGTGTATTTTGGGCTCAGCCATTGGCGGTATGCTCATTGGCAACAGTCCGGACGTAGTCAAGGCGGTATTTGCCGGCATTGGACGCACTTTTAAAGGCTCCAAATACCACAAAGACGACTACCTGAATGCGATTTTTTGCGTTTCCAAGGTCATGAAGACGCTCAAAACCGAGGGCGCAGTGGCCCTGGAAGCCCATATCGAAAACCCCGAAGCCAGCTCGATTTTCGGCGAATACCCCAAAATCATTGCCGACCACGCCTTGCTGCACCTGATTTGTGACACCGTGCGCTTGATGGTCGTCTCCCAGGGCACGATCAGCACCACGGCGGTGGAAGATATCATGGACGCTGCCATCAAAACCCACCACAACGACGAACTGAAGGCCTCGGGCGCCATTTCCACTTTGGCCGGTGCCTTGCCTGCGCTGGGCATTGTGTCTTGCGTGATGGGCGTGGTAAAGACCATGGACAACATCGACCAGCCCCCAGCAGTGCTAGGTGGCCTGGTTGGCGCGGCCCTGGTGGGAACGTTCATCGGCGTGTTTTTGGCCTACGGATTTTTCGAGCCCTTCGCAAAGCGCCTGGAGCAAATTATTGAAGACGAGGCCTGTATGTATCTCACGGTCAAGCAAATCATCATTGGCACCTTGCACGGCCACCCCATGCCGCTGATTTTGGAAGCCGCGCGCGTCTGTATCGGGCACCACAACCAACCTAGTTTTGCCGAAGTATTTGACGGGCTGCGCGGGAAGTAAGCATGGCCACTGAAGCGCCGAAGGAAGAAGAAGTCCCCGCAGGTGCTGCGGCTCCGGGCGCCGAGGATGTTGCGCCGCCGGAAGATGACGCGCCGCTTGCGCCCATTATTGTTAAGAAAATTGCCGCTGCGCACGCCGGTGCACATGGCGGTGGTTGGAAGATCGCGCTGGCCGACATGATGACGGCCATGATGGCCTTCTTCTTGTTGATGTGGATTTTGGGCGCAACCAATGACTCGCAGCGCAAAAGCGTGGCTGATTACTTCAAGCCCGCCTCCCAGAGCGTGATCACCATGGGCGCGCTGGCCGGCTCTAACGGCATCATGGGCGGACGCTCCATCATCGACCCCGACGGCTTCCCCTACACCGCCAAGCAAACCGCGCCTATGGAGCGACTGACGCCCAAGTCTGAAGGCGGGCCGACCGAGAACGACCCTTCTCCCAATAGCGAAAACGCACGCGATAACGACGCCAAATCGCAAAACCAGTCACCGGGTTCCGGGGAGGGCGATGGTGGTGGCAATGGTACGGCGCAAGGTGCCGAAAAAGCCAAAATGGACGAGATGGAAAAAGACGTCAAGGAAGCCTTGGCGTCTAACCCGGCTCTGGAGCAGTTACAAGGCCAAGTGCAGTTTGTCCGTGACAAAGACGGCTTGCGGATCGAGGTCATCGACAAAGCGGACTTCTCCATGTTTCCGCTGGGTACCACCAAATTACAGCCCAAGGCCCAGGCACTGATCGGCGAAATTGCCAAATCGCTCGCCGGTATGCCCAACAAAATTGCGGTGCGTGGCCATACGGATGCCACACCGTTTGCCAATAAAGAGGGCCGCAACAACTGGCTGCTGTCCGTCGAACGCGCCGAAGCGACGCGCTCGGTGCTGGAGAAAAACGGCATCAAGCAAGACCGCTTTGTGCAAATCGAGGGGGTAGCCGACACCGTGCCTTACAACACCAACGACCCCAAAGACGCGCGCAACCGGCGCATGAGCATCACCATCAAGAAAGAGTGAGGGCCGCCCACTGAGCGGGCGGTGCCAGCGCTGGCGCCTGGTGCCCAAGGGCTGCTCGCTGTGCCGGTGCGGCAAACCACCGGCGTCTCAAGGCACGGAGCCGTGCGCTCATTCGCAGTTCTGAAATTCGCGCTTGATACAAGTCTTGGCCCAGCGGCGTGCCACGACTAAATCGGCCTCGTTGATTTCTGTGCTGGCTTTCTTGAGCGACTTGGAAGCCTCAGGGTGGCCCAAGGACTCAGCGATTAAAAACCACATCGCGGCCTTTTGGTAATCGCGGGTAAAGCCCTGGCCGTTGGCGTACATGCTGCCCAGTTTGAACTGGGCTTTACGCTCTCCTTGAGAGGCCGCTTTACGCAACCAAATGATGGCATTGGGATAGCTCTGCGGTGTGCCTTGCCCGGCAAAATGCATCAGGCCCAGCAGTGATTGTGCGTCGCGGTCTCCGGTCTCGGCGACAACTTGCCATTTGGCGACCGCACTGGCGTAATCTTTTCGCTGGTAATCGGCATAGCCGTCTTCCCACAGGCCCGCATGGGCAGCCGTACTGACCAGCAATACACTGCACAGCGCCCGACGAATGGATGTAGATAAACACACGGCGATTAACTCCTCATTGTATTTTTGATGGCAGCGGCCATCACCTTAGAGTTATCTTGGGGGGCAGTTTGCCGCTGCTCCCTGTCCTGCACATACTCTGGGCCTCCGTTGCCTGTCGCGGGCCCGGCCGAGGCGGTTGCCGTCGGGGGCGCACTGGTCGCTGCGTTGGGCATGGATATGCCCGCCGTATTGGCAGGCTTTGCGGCGCTTGGTTCGAAGTCTTGCTGCGTTACCGCTGCAAGGTAAAGCTTTCTGAGCTGCGGCAGGTTGTTCCACATGTCTTGCCATTCCAAATCAAAAGGCAAACCCATCCAGTTGCCGGATTTTTTCAGGGTGTTGACGCAGTTTTGGATTTCCTCTCGGTTGAGTTCCACCAGGTCGGTTTCTTCACCGCTCAGGCTGTCGCGCTGTCGCGCCTGAATGTCGGCCTCTAAGGCCACCAAATACTGGTAGCAGCGCGCACGCTTATTGCGCAGCAAGGCGCTGGCGCGCGCATCATCGGCCTGGTCGCGCAGTTTGTTGACTTCGCGCTTGACCGCTGCCAGGTTTTGCAAGGTGAGGTAATAAAAAACGGCAGCACCCAGCACGGCTACCAGAAAGAAAAATATCAGCAATACCAGTGTGAGGTTCATGGCATCTGCGCCCTAGGACGCCTGTTTTTTTAAACGAGCCTAAGCTATGCACAGGCTGTGCTTCCAACATCGGCACGAGCCGAGTTTAGTCAAGTCGCCCGGCTATGAATAGCCCAAGGTGCGCGCAGCCCCTAGCAGCCCAAGGCACAATACTCTCCATGCTGATTCATCCCGACATCAACCCGGTTGCCCTGCAACTAGGCCCCGTGGCCGTGCACTGGTATGGTCTAACCTACCTGGCTGCTTTCGGCTTTTTCATGCTCTTGGGCAAGTTGCGCTTGCGCCACCCACCCTACGCGAGCGACGTAGGCTGGAGTTTTCGCGATGTGGAGGATGTACTCTTTTTAGGAGTTTTGGGCGTGATACTGGGTGGCCGCTTTGGCTACTGCCTGTTTTACAACCCGGTCTATTACGCCGCCCACCCGCTGGAGATTTTGTACGCCTGGCGGGGCGGCATGAGTTTTCACGGCGGTTTATTGGGCGTGATTGTGTCTATGGCCTGGTTTGCCTATGAACGCAAGCGTTCCTTTTGGGCGGTGGCCGACTTCGTGGCCCCTTGCGTACCGACTGGCCTGGCCTGCGGTCGGTTGGGTAACTTCATCAACGGAGAATTGTGGGGCCGGGTGGCCGACCCGGAGCTGCCCTGGGGCATGGTGTTTCGCGGCGCGGGCGCGCTGCCGCGCCACCCTTCGCAGGTTTATCAATTCCTGCTCGAAGGCTTGCTCTTATTTGTGCTGTTGTGGGTGTACGCGCGCAGCGGGCCGCGCCAAGGCCGGGTGTCGGCGGCCTTTCTCATAGGCTACGGCGCGCTGCGTTTTGTCGTGGAATATTTCCGGGAGCCCGATGCCCATATCGGCCTGTTGCAGATGGGCTTGAGCATGGGCCAGTGGTTGTGCATTCCCATGGTGCTGGGCGGAGCTGCCTTGTGGTGGTGGTTCGGCACGCGGCCCGTGCCAGCGCAGCAGTAATTGGGGCAGACGGTGCTGGGCAGCATTGAATGGCAGCAAAACGGCCCGCTAGCC
>Ga0187844_10003223_pt1 | contig 10979 bp, 8 predicted proteins | sample SpaLakP09_SKY_50_FD_134517 | JGI IMG/M metagenome (GOLD analysis project Ga0187844, IMG submission 134517) | Oligotrophic lake water microbial communities from Sparkling Lake, Wisconsin, USA - SP09_SKY_50 | ecosystem: Environmental > Aquatic > Freshwater > Lake | place: USA: Sparkling Lake...
AGGTGGCCGACGTGATCGAATGGCTGGCGCACGATCCGCAGACGCGCGTCATCCTGGCGTATATCGAGGGCGCGCGCGACGGCATGCGCTTGCGGCAGGCATTCGCCGCGGCGCGCGCCGCGGGCAAGCCGGTGGTCGTCGCCAAGGTGGGCACCACTGCGGCGGGCGCCAGTGCCGCGCAATCGCACACGGCCAGTCTGGCGGGCGAGGATGCCGTCTATCAGGCGGTATTCGACGAATACGGCGTGCATCGCGCCCACACGCTTGAAGCATTTTTCCGGCTCGGTTATACGCTTGCGCGCGGCCGTCGTCCCGCCCAATGGCAATCGCCGACCGGCATGCCCGCCGATGCCGTGGCGCCCGTGGCGATCGTTACGGTGTCGGGCGGCGTGGGCATCATGATGGCCGACAGCGCCGAGTCGCAAGGCCTGCCGCTGCCGCCGATGCCGCAGGCCGCCGCACAGGCGCTGCGTGCTGCCATTCCGTTTGCCAGCACCGCCAATCCGATCGACGTAACCGGACAGGTCGTATCGCAGCCGCAGGTCTTTGTCGACGCCCTCGCGAATGTCGCGCGCTGCGGCGAATACGGCAGCGTGGCCGCATTTCTGGCTGGCGGTGTCAACGCACCGCGGCTGTGGAGCGTGCTGCAGGAAACCGTGGAGACGCTGGCTGGCGACAGCGCCGCCGCGCCGTTGATGATCTCCGGCGTGATGGATGACGAGAAGCGCGCGTGGCTCGAGGCGCGCGGTTGCCTGGTGTTCAAGGAGCCGGCGCATACCATGGAAGCGGTTGCCGCACTGGCGAAGGCCGCCGCCATGGAAGCGCGTGCATCGGAGGCGAACGACACGCCCGAGCCCACCTTGCAAGGCCCGCGGTTGCCGGATGACGCCACTGCATTGAGCGAGGCCGAAGCGATGGCGTGGCTGGCGGAAGCCGGCGTTCCGGTGGCGCCGCATGGCCTGGCTCATGACGCCGACGCGGCGGTGCGTATCGCGGAATCGATCGGATTTCCGGTTGCCGTGAAAATCTGCTCGCGTCACGTTCTGCACAAGAGCGATATTGGCGGCGTGATCCTGAGCCTGCAAAACGCTGACGACGTGCGCGCGGCATTTACGCGCGTGCGCGAGGCGATGGCGCGGGCGCGCGATGCATCGGGAAGTCCGGTGCCGTTCGAAGGCGCGCTCGTTGCACGCATGGTGCGCGGCTGGGGGGAAATCATGGTGTGCGTGCGCCGCGATCCGGTCTTTGGACTCGTGGCACTGGCTGGCATCGGCGGCACCGCTGTCGAGATTTTCCGGCAGATGGCGTTCGGCCTTGCGCCGCTTTCGCGTGAGCGTGCCCGCGCGATGCTGCTGCAAAGCCGCGCCGCGGCGTTGTGCATGGGGCACCGTGGGCATCCGGCCATCGATCTCGATGCGGTGGCCGATGTGCTCGTCAACGTGTCGCGCGTGGCCGCCGCCATCGGCGAGCGCCTGGACACGCTGGAACTCAATCCGTTCATCGTCGGCCCCGACGGGCTGGTGGCGGCCGATGCAGTCATCACGCTGCGCTGACGCGCCGCTTCTATTGTCGACACTACGAGAGACAGACTATGCGAGCAGAGTTTCGCAGGATGCGGCGCACCGTCGGCCTGGCGCTGCTGGGGCTGGGCGTGAGCGGCGCACTGCCGGCGTACGGTGCATCCCCGGCTGATTCCTATCCCGCCAAGCCGATTCGACTGGTGGTGCCTTTTCCGCCCGGCGGCGGCACCGATGTGATTGGACGCATGGTGGCGGCGCGCCTGTCCACCGTGCTCAAGGGCACGGTTGTGGTGGAAAACGTGGCTGGCGCCACCGGCACGATCGGCGTCGCGCAGGTGGCGCGCGCTGCGCCCGATGGCTACACGCTGGTGCTTGGCATCTCCGCCACGCACGCGATCGCGCCGTCGATCTTCCCTAAGCTGCCTTACGACCCATTGCGCGATTTCGTGCCCATCAGCCGCATTGCCTACGGCGGCAATGTGCTGGTGGCCAACACATCGCTGCCTGCGCACGACGTGCACGCGCTGATTGCGCTGGCCAAGAAGCCCGGCGCGGATCTGACTTACGGATCCTGGGGTCCGGGATCGGGCGGGCATCTGGCGGGCGAAAGCCTCAACGTGTCGGCCGGCGTTCATATGCGGCATGTGCCGTACAAGGGCGTGGCGCCGATGCTGAACGATGTGATGGGCGGCACGCTGCCAGTGGCCATGTCAGATCTGGCGGGCACCTTGGCGCTGATCCGCAGCGGCAAGGTGCGGGCGCTGGCGGTCTCGGGCTCCGAGCGATCTCCGGCGTTGCCCGATGTGCCGACCTTCGCGGAATCCGGCATCGCGTTCCGCGTCGACAGCTGGTACGCCCTGTTTGCGCCCGCCAGGACGCCGCCAGCTATCGTCGACAAGCTGGAGAGCGCGATGCAGGAAGCGATGCGGGATCCGGCGCTGCAGGCGCAGATCGGCACGTTCGGAATGCGCTACGCACCGATATCGCGCGCGCAGTTTTCCACACAGATCCGGGATGACACGCACGCGTGGTCTTCGCTCGTGAAATCGAGCGGCGCCGCGCTGGAGTGACCCCACAACAGATCAACGATCCACCCTTCCAGGACCAGGACCACGCAGATGAACCATCCCGCTTCCTCCATCTTTTCCACGCCCGTGTACACGAGCCCGCAAGCAGCGCTGGTGGCCAGTGCCGCGATTCCGCTGGTGATTTACGGCTATCCGCTGATCGAGACGCTGCGCACCTGTCGTCTGCAGACGTCGGTTGATACGCCCACGCAATACGGCCGGGCGCCGATGAACATGCTGTCGGCCAGCGCACGCCAGTGGACGCACGAAGATCGCGACATCGTCACGCCGGCAAACGATCTGCTGTATTTCTGCGGTTGGCTCAATCTGGCCCAGGGGCCGGTGACGCTGCGCGTGCCGGCGCTGCCCGATGCAGACCGCTACTACGTGATCGAACTGCTGGACGCGCATACCAACAACTTCGCCAATCTCGGGCCGCGCAACGTGCCGATGGAAGGTGGCGATGTCGAGATCGTTGGTCCGGGGCAGCAGGGGCGAGGCGAGCACGTGGTGCAGGCGCCGACATCGCTGGTGTGGGTGCTCGGCCGCGTGCTGGTGGCCGGGCCCGATGATCTTGCGCGCGCCTACGCCTTCGAACAGGGCTTTCAGGTCGTCCACAGCGCAGGCCCGGCGCGTCCCGCAAGTGTGGCGCAGTGGCAGGACTCTGGCGATGAAGCCGTCGACTTCTTCCAGAACCTGTTTCGCGCCATGCGCGATTTTCCGCCCGCCCCGCACGAGCAGGGGCTGTTCACGTTGCTGCGCAAGGTGGGCCTGCGTCTGGAAGACGACGTGGAGATCGCGACGATGCGCGCATCGGTGGTCGAAGGCCTGCGCAGCGCCTATGCGCAGGGCATGGCGCTGATCGAGGCGCATACGCGCAGTCAGGGTCACAAGGCTTGGGGGTACAGCCTGCGGCTGGGCGTCTACGGGGATGACTGGCTGCTGCGCGCCTGCACGGCGATGAAGGGACTGGGCGCGCTGCGCGCCGACGAGGCGGTCTATGCCATGGCGGATTTCGATGCCGATGGCCAGCGCCTGCATGGTAGGCACCAGTACGCCTTGCGCTTTCCGCCGGGCACATTGCCGCCAGCCGAAGCGTTCTGGTCTGTTTCGCTCTACGGCGAGGATCGGTACTTCACCGCAAACGAGATCGGCCGCTACGCAGTGGGCGATCGCACACCGGGATTGCGCCGGGAACCGGACGGCACGCTGGTGATCACCGTCGGCCATGCGCGGCCGAGGGAAGACGCGAACTGGCTTCCCGCGCCGGACGGCAATTTCTATCTGATTCTGCGGCTGTATCACCCGAGCGCGGCTTTCATGGCGGGGCAGTACACGATTCCGGCCGTGCAACGGATCGGCTGAATCGCCTAAGCGCCCACGCGACACTACGACAAGAACGACAGGAGACAACCAAGCATGCAGCAATCCCACGACGATATGCAGCAACTGGCGCGCGACGCCATCATCTACACGCTGCCCCTTTATGAAATGGCCCGCATGCGCGCGGCGACGTGCCCGCGCCGCAATCCCGCTGGCACGTTTGCCGGCGATGGTCCCGCATCGACGCTGCGCTGGGTGAACCAGCTGATCCACACGCGCGAGTTGCTGGGACCGCAGCATCGCCAGGTGGTCACACCGAACAACGATACGCTCTACACCAATGCGTGGATCGATCTGTCGCGCGGGCCGGTGTTGCTCGATGTGCCCGACTTCGCGGGCCGATACTTCGTGCTGGGTCTGCTCGATTTCTATACCAATCCGTTTGGCTACCTCGGCAGCCGTACCACCGGTACGCGCGCGGGAACGTTCCTGCTGCATGGGCCGGATTGGCACGGCAGCGTGCCTGCCGGCGTGCAGGCCGTGGCTTGCCCGACCAGCGCGGTCTGGATGATCGGCCGCCTGCTCGTGAACGGCGCCGATGACCTGCAAGCCGTCCATGCACTGCAGGATGCAATTGCGCTGAAGCAGCTCGATGGCCAGCCAGCCGCGTTCCGTCTCGACGTGGGCATGCAAGCCCAGGAGCATCTTGGCGACGCGCGCCGCTTTGCCGAAGTGGTGAACCGCATGCTCGAACAAAACGCGCCGCCGGCTGCCGAGGCGGACATGGTTGCGCGGTTTGCAGCGGTAGGAATCGGCGCGGGTGTTGACCCATCGCCGACGCAGATCGACCGGCTCGACACGGTGTTGCGTGATGTGCTCGGCGACCTCGCCGAACCCCAGGCGTCGGACATGGGCGGCGGCTGGGCGATGTCGGTGGACGTGCGCGAGTCGTACGGCACGCAATACCTGCAGCGTGCGCTGGTGGCGCGCAACTACATCGGCGCGCTGGGCGTGCAGGAAGCGATGTACATCATCGCCGATCGCTGTGCGGACGGCGCGCCGCTGGACGGCCGCCTGCAGTACCGGCTCCATTTCCCGGCCGGCAATCTGCCAGAGGTTGACGCGTTCTGGTCGCTGACGATGTACGACAAGAACGATTGCATGCTGGTACCCAACGATATCGCGCGCTATTCGCTCGGAGATCGGTCGCCGTCGCTCGCGTACGATGCCGATGGCGGACTGACGCTGCTGCTGTCCGCGCAGCCGCCCCGCGACCGCGCGCAGCAGGGCAACTGGCTGCCGGCGCCATCGGGGCCGTTCTATGTAGCGTTGCGCCTGTACGTCCCGCGCGCGGCGCATCTGGATCGCACCTACCGTTATCCCGCTATCGAACGCGTGAAGGAGGCGTCATGACGCCATCGCAACTGACGCGCCGCCGCCTGCTTGGGGCAATGGCGCTTGCCGGCGTGGTCCCGCACGCTTGGGGCAACAACTGGCCCGCCAAGCCGGTACGCCTGGTTTCGCCCTATGGGCCTGGTGGATCCAACGACACGTCGGCGCGCGTGTTGGCCGAAGCGCTGAGCCGCAAGTATGGCCAGCAGGTGGTGGTCGAGAACAAGCCGGGCGCCGGCACCCGCGTGGCCAGCGAATCGGTCGCGCATGCTGCACCGGACGGCTATACGTTGCTGTGGGCCGCTGCGCCGTTCGCGATCAACACCGGGGCTGGACTGACGCAGCGTTTCGATATCCACAAGGACTTTGTCGCGGTGGGGCCGCGTGTGCTGGGGCCGCTGTTCCTGATCGTCAACGCGAATTCGCCGGTCAAGACCGCGGCGGACTTCGTGAAACTGGCGCAGCAGAAGAACGAAGGCGCCACGTTTGCGTCGCCCGGCATCGGATCGGGCCCGCATCTGACCGCGGAACTGTTCGCATCGCTATCGAAGTTCAAGGCGCTCAATGTTCACTATCGCGGAGACGCCACGGCCTATACGGAGCTTCTCGCTGGCCGCGTGGATGCGACGCTGACCGCCATCACCACGGCGCTGCCATTCATACAGGCAGGCAAGCTGCGCGTGATTGCGGTGGCGGCCGACGCGCGCACGCCGGTGTATCCCGATGCGCCAACCTTTGCCGAGCAGGGTATGCCAGGCGTGGTCGGTTATGGCTGGTTTGGGGTCGTAGCGCCCGCGGGCACGCCGGCGGCAATCGTGCAGCAGGTCAATCGCGACGCCAGCCACGCGCTGGAGGATGCGCAGATCCGCCAGAAGTTGCTGGCGCTGGGCTTGCAACCGATGCCCGGCACCAGCGCGGAGTTCGCCAGCTTCATCGATAGCGAGGTAAAGAAGTGGGGGGCGCTGGTCAAGTCCCGCGGCATCGTGCTGGAGTAGGGGGCGACACCTTCGCGGCGCGTGCGCGGTCGTAAAACACTGCGCACGGTCCATGAACGGCGCTAAGATTCGCGGATCCCCGTGTCCGGAGCTGCCAGCGTGCCACGTATTTGCCTGAACATGATCGTCAAGGACGAAGCGCCCGTCATCGAGCGCTGCCTGCGGAGCGTCAAGCCCTGGATCGATCATTGGGTCATTGTCGATACCGGATCGTCGGACGGCACGCAGGAGTTGATCCGCAAGTTCATGGCCGATGTGCCGGGCCTGCTGCATGAAAGGCCCTGGCGCGATTTCGCGCATAACCGCAACCAGGCGATGGCGCTGGCGCGCGAGCGGATGCGCAATGCCGATGACTTTCTGCTTTTCATCGATGCGGACGAGACGCTGCGCATGGCGCCGGGATTTGCATGGCCGCAGCTCGATGCCGACGGCTACCAATTCCGCTGCGAACTGGACGGCTGGCAGTACTTGCGCAATGCGCTGGTCTGCGCGCAACAGCCGTGGCGATGGGAAGGCGTGCTGCACGAATACCTGACGCAGGACGCGCCGCATCGATGGGCCGCCTTGCCCGAGGCGACGATCGTGGTGGCGCGCGACGGCGCCCGGGCGCGAGCGGGCGACACCTATCTGCGTGATATCGAGGTGCTCGAACGTGCGGTGCGCGACGAGCCCGCCAATACCCGCTATCGCTTTTATCTGGCACAAAGCTATCGCGATGCTGGCAAGCTGGACGAAAGCATCCGCGTCTATGCGGAGCGCGCCGCGATGGGCGGCTGGGAAGAGGAGGTCTGGTTTTCGCAATTCCAGATAGCGGTGCTGCGCGAGCGGCGCGGCGATGCGCCAAACGCCGTGCGCGAAGCCTACCTGCTTGCCTACCAGGCACGTCCCGCCCGCGCCGAGCCGCTTTGCGAACTGGCGCGGTATCACCGCTTGCGCGGAGAGTTCGCCCTGGCCCACCTGTTTGCACAGCAATCCGCGGCGATGAAGCGTCCCGCCGATGCGCTGTTTGTCGACGAATCGGTTTATGCGTGGAGGGCGCTGGATGAACTGGTGGTCAGCGCGTACTACGTAGGAGCGATCGAACAAGGCGCCCAGGCGCTGCGGCGGTTGATCGAGGAGGCGCGGTTCCCGCAGCACGAGCGACAGCGTATCGAAGGTAATCGGCAATACTTTGGTTTATAGGGCGCGTGCAGACGGCACTTCCCAGAAATGTCATAAAAACGTCACAATAGTGGTTTGGATTTCCCGCCGCGTAGAGCGGGGACGCACCCGGAGAGAGAAGATGACGTTGTTCGATGTTCGCCGCGAATTGGCGGTGCTGGTCGCAATGCCGCTTGCCATGGCCGCAGGCATGTCTCAGGCCGCATGGCCGGACAAGCCGATCCGGATGGTGGTGGGTTTTCCGCCTGGCGGTCCGGTCGATACGCACGCGCGCATCCTGTCGGAAAAGCTTCAGCCGATACTGGGCCAGACCGTGGTGCTCGACTACAAGGCCGGGGCGGCAGGGAATATCGGATCGGACAACGTTGCCAAGGCAGCGCCCGATGGCTATACGCTGCTGATCGCCAACACCGGGCAGATGGCCATCAACAATTCGCTCTATCCCAAGCTGCCGTACGGCATGCCGAAGGACTTCGCGCCCGTGGCCCGTACCGCGTTGATCCCGCTGGTCATGGTCGTCAACAACAATGTACCGGCGAAAAACCTGAAGGAATTCATCGCCTATGCCAAGGCGAATCCAGGCAAACTCAATTTCGCCTCGGGTGGCAATGGTGGCATTTCCCATCTGATGCCCGAAATGTTCAAGCAGGCGTCTGGCACGTTTATCGTCCATATCCCTTACAAGGGCAGTGCTCCGGCGCTGACGGACGTGATGGGCGGTCAGGCGCAGATGATGGCCGATTCGATCCCGCTGTTCACGCAGCACATCAAGACCGGCAAGGTGCGTGCGCTGGCTGTGACGTCCGGCAAGCGGTCGCCGGCGCTGCCGGATGTGCCGACCATGGAGGAATCCGGACTGAAGGGTTTTGAAGTCGTGGGGTTCTACGGCGTGCTGGCGCCCGCGGGTACGCCCAAGGACATCGTCGAAAAGCTGTCCGCGGCGCTGCGCACGGTGCTTGCGGACCCGGATACCAAGGCCAAGCTCGAGGCGCAAGGCGCGGAACCCGCCTGGCAATCGCCGGAAGCGTTTGCGGCCACGATCGTCACCGAGCAGAAGCGCTGGGGGCAAGCGGTGAAAGCCTCGGGCGCAAAGATCGACTGATCGGCCGGCCCACTGACCTGTTGACTTGCTGGTGATTGGACGGCGCGATGGGCCCGGCATGCGAGCCAGCCCGCTCAGCTTGCGGCGGAGACCTTGCGTGCCAGCCCCGCGCATGAACCGATCAGACGCTGCGCGCAGCACGCGTTGCCCGTCCATTCGCCGCGGCTGACATTGCCGTCGGGGCCGGCAATCAGCTTGCGCTGACAATGTGCCACCGTCGCTGGCGGTTCCAGTCCCGCATCGCGCGGACCATAGCCGGGCGGGTGCGCGGTGGGTATCTCGTCGATCCATACATAGGCCGTGCCGCCCGGCACCGTTTGCACTGACTGCGGCGGCCCCCACTGCGCCTTGACCTGTTCCACCGGCGCGCCTTTCCAAGAATCGAAAATACGCTGCATTGCGCTGGACTCGATACTGGCGCAGGCGCTGATCAGCGCGATGGCGCCACTGGCCAGCAGCGCTGCTTGGCGGGTGCGATGGACTGGCGAAACAGGCATGACGGCTCCATTGCGAGGTAGCATACCCTCCAGTCGGAGGGTAACGGAGTTCTGTTTCAAACGGCGCGGCCATATGCGCGCTGGCGCACCAAGCTGCAATGCCCGACCGTGTTGGGATGGCTATCCGAACAGTCTTAGCGCCTGTTGATCGACGACCTGTCTGGCTGCGCGCCTGCCGGGCCGCTGGATCGCGTTGCGCGGCCTGACGTAGCGATCGGGCAGTATCGCGATGGGCTCCGGCGACGTCAGCGTGAACACATGCATCGAGGGCAGTGGCACCGCGCGGGCCTTCAGGTCCGGCAGACGGGGCGCGAGAATCTTGTAGGTGTCGAGGTCGAAGCGCGGCGCGACGGCTGGCAAGCGCTCTGCGTCTGCCAGCGTAGCGGCAGCGCCCACATAACACCAGTCCTCAACGACAAGCCACGGTTTTCCCGCGTCGTCGCTTTCGCGCCAGGCCACTGCGCCCGAAAACGGCCACGGCTGCAGCGCCAGCGATTCCAGCGCGGCCAGCGTGCGGCTGCGATGCGCGTCGCGCGACTCCTCGCCGGTGCAAGCGCCGGCGCAGCGATGCAACTGGCGCGCGAAACACGGATTGCCGCGACGTGCCGACGGTTCGAGCATCAGCGTCGCCTGGCAAAGACCATGTTCTTCGGCGAGGGCACGCAGACGCGCCTGTGCGGCTGCCCGGCTCGGGAACGCGCCATAGAGCGCGGGATGGCGGGAGAAGTCGATATGTCGATTCGAACGCAGAAGGGGGGCAGGCAACCCGTCGACCATTTCCCAGGCAAACAGCTCGTCGCTCTGGCGCAGAAGCTGATTGTGCAGCGGTCGCATTGTCTTGACGAGCTGCGCTTCGAGCAGCAGCGCGCCCACTTCGCCGCCCGTTTCCCGCCAGTCCACGCGGCGTACCGCGCGCGCTAGGCGCATTTCGGACGCGTTGGTGTGATCGCCGGAGAAATGCGCACGGATGCGCTGCCGAAGGTGGACGCTCTTGCCAACGTAGAGCAAGGCGTCATCGTCGCCATAAAACAGATAGATGCCGGGTCCGTGCGGCACGTCGTCCAGCGCGGTTTCCGTCAGGCCGGCGGGCAGACTGGCATGTTTGACGAGCGCCTTCACCGCGGATTCGACCAGATCGACCGTATAGAGGCCGTGAATTTTCTGCCAGAACTGCCACAGCAGGTCCGCATCGGCCAGCGCGCGGTGCCGGCCCTTGGGCGTAAGGTTGAAGCGGGCGATCAGCGCGTCGAGGCCATGGCGCTCCACCGACGGGAATAACGAGCGCGACAGGCGCAGCGTGCACAGCACATCGGCGCGAAACGTGATGTCGGCCCGGCGAAATTCGTTCTTCAGGAAGCTGTAGTCGAAGCGCGCGTTGTGGGCGACGAACAGGCGGCCTTGGAGGCGCTCGGCCAGCAGCTCGGCAATCGAGGCAAAAGTGGGTTGCCCGCGCACCATGGCATCGGTAATGCCTGTCATCCCCTGGATGAAGGGTGGGATGGCTGTTAGCGGATCGATCAGGGTATCCCACTCTTCAATGCCATGCGGGCCGACTTCGACCACGCCGATTTCAGTGATGCGATCGCGATTGGCGTCGGGACCCGTGGTTTCCAGGTCGACGAATACGATCGGCCGGGACAGGGCAGCCGCCAGCGCATGGGCGTCAAGTACGCCAGGATCGCGGCTGGAGAGGCGTTCGGGCCAATAGGTAGGCGGCTCGTGAGTGGTCGTCATCGGGGAATTCTAATGGATCGGAAAATTCTTTTTCGAAACCCCCTTGCGCGGACGGCGGTAGTCCACTAATATTCGCCCCCTCGCAACACGAAGCGCGCTGCCAAGGCAGTGTTGGCAAGGGTTTGCGGGGCGGCAGTGGTTGGTGCCTGGGCAGGAAAGGGCGCTGACGGCAGATAAAAAATCTTCTG
>Ga0187844_10003224_pt1 | contig 10978 bp, 9 predicted proteins | sample SpaLakP09_SKY_50_FD_134517 | JGI IMG/M metagenome (GOLD analysis project Ga0187844, IMG submission 134517) | Oligotrophic lake water microbial communities from Sparkling Lake, Wisconsin, USA - SP09_SKY_50 | ecosystem: Environmental > Aquatic > Freshwater > Lake | place: USA: Sparkling Lake...
GTCTTTAACTGTTTTAAATTTCTTCACAGTAAACGTATCGCCATTTTTATGGGCTTTGGCCAACTGAATTTGCTCCCAAACTTTGTTGGCCAATTTGTTACGACGATTTAGTACCGGTGGAATACTTGTTGGCTTTTTTGAATTAACCATTTTCAAACTGTTTAATGTGCTCATGTTTTTCTCCTATAAGTGAATGGGCACACTTAATTTATTGTCAGAGTTTGGTTTTGGACAACCTCTTTTTGCTAAAAGCCACTAAGATCTAATAAATCTACCAATAATGAGCCTTCTTTTATTAGGTTTCACTAAATAACTATGACAACAAAGCAGAAAAACGTTTTGTATGCCATCACTTATTACTACTGAAACAAGGGCAGTGACACCCAGTCGTAATGTCACCCTAAAGCTGGACATTGGTGTCGCAGTCATGGAACTTCTGAGCAGTAGCAGAGACTTAGTATCACTATCCTTTACAGGACGCCATTAGAGTTGCTAGCTAATTGATACAAGAATATTTTCAGCACAAAGATTAAAAGATCACGAGCAAGCCCTGCTTACACAGCAACTTGCAAACAAGATAACGGTAGCCACTTAATGCTGTTGTCATTGTTGCGTTTTACGGCCGCACATAAAAGGAGACAGCAAAACCGCCCTTACCCAATCGGGTTGTGCCCTAAGTGGTGTAGTAAAGAACTCGGCGAAAGTCCTTTTCCTAATTCTTATCTATAACTGAGCCTGTTGCTTAAGGCTCAGTGTAGGTTGAATCTGGCGAAAATCAATCAAATAAATTTAAAGAAGAAAGAAATGTGTGAGCGCGAGCGAAACACAGGCGAATATATTCGCCTTACTTAGCTAAAAATTACTGTCAAAATCATGCCCATCTGATAATCTAAATTCATCTTGTGCCTCATATTTCGTCATCTCAATTAAGCTGTCTAATTCTTGATAAGTCATTATGTTATTCGGGTCTTCCCCTTCCTCAACGATACTATCAACATCAGCCTCATCGCAAAAGTAGTAGTTCAATTCTCGTTCAGATTCTCCAGATATTAGTTCGCCATCTTCACTAATACATACAAATCTAGTTCCTACTTGTTCGGGAGTGTTACCGATATAGTCCATTTGCACAACTACCTCAGGATCAATCTTTGCCGCATGTTCGGTGATGTGATCATGTAACTTAATAGGAGGACAAGTTGCTGTTTCAACCTTGAACTGATCTGTTGATCCAAAATACCAACATTGATATGCCCCAAGAAGTTCATACCCATCAAATTCTTCTGTTTCTTTCATTCCATAGAGTATTCGTGGTACGGAAGTGTACTTGTTGCTACCCTTATCGTAATCCTCTTTAAACCTTCGAATAATTTCTTTTCCCAAATCCAGTACGGCTTGATTTCCATAAATGGTGAAAGTGCTTGTGATTTTTTCTGACATATTTACTCCTTGTGCGTGTTTAATAAATCATACATATTCACAATTACATCTACAAGCTCTGTAACTAAAAATCTCATCTTCTCGTTAGCTTGGGTAGCTGACTTCAAATTTAAACTGCTTGTAGGGCTTATAAATACATTATGAAATATCGTGGCGAAAATACTACAAAAACATAATCTAATACACATTAGATTATGAATTTAGCTAAGTCATTGAATTTTGGAAGGTTCTTTCTTAGCCTTTTTCGGTTGCTCAAACCAAACATATGAAAACATACTATAGCTCTGTATTTATTACATTTCAGGGAGAAAGTATGTCACAAGCTAGAGTTTTAAATCCACAAGAACTTCGTAGAGTTTTAGATCATGTTGCTACACGCAGGCACAGCGCACGTAATCGCGCTATGTTGTTGCTGACACACTACGCGGGTATGCGAGTAGGGGAAGTTGCCGCACTACGCATAAACGACGTTTTAAACAGCGACAACACTATTAAGGGTGAAGTGCGTTTGATGCCTGATCAAACCAAGGGCAAACATGCTCGTACTGTGTACTTAAATGAGCGTATGCAAAAGGAGCTATCCAGTTATATTCGTTTCCTGCGTATTAGAGATGCCAGCAAACCATTGTTTTATACCCAAAAGCAATCAGGTTTCTCGGCTAACTCATTGGCTCAGTACTTCTTTTACCTGTATCGTGCTTGCTCCTTAGATGGTGCCAGTAGTCATAGTGGCAGACGTAGCTTCTTAACTGGACTTGCAAATAAAGGTACTGCGATCCATATATTAAAGAGCTTAGCAGGCCACAGAAACATTAGTACTACCGCAAGTTACCTCTATAGCAGTCCGACACAACTTAAGGCTGCCGTTGAGTTGGTTTAGCTTTTCTTTTTTAACTTGCCAATATCTACAACTACCTTGCCCTTATAGTTTTCTATTACCTCTGAGTTTTCTAAGTCCAGGGTAAGCTCAGGGTAGTCTGTAGGCAAACTATGCCCATGCCACAAGCAAAACACTTTCTTAGTGGCTTTGCCAGATTTGGATAATTTGATATTACTGCCATTGACTACAGCAAATACACCATCTAATTTAGCAAGTCTATATTTTGCATTCTTAACCTTAATGACGGTTATACCGCTGAGTGTTTTAGTTTTGATTGGTATTGCTTCAGAATCCTTGCTTGGACATTTTTTATCATTCCACTTCGGTGCTGTTAGATAGAAATCCATATGATCCTTATAGTTGATTACAAGTAGTTATAAGGATACCAAAATCTTCAAATAGAGGTAGTTATGCCATAGGGAATTTACCCAATACGGTATTGGCAATAATCTTCTCTGCATTAGTAATGTAACGCTTGACGCTGGCACCCATAACATTTCTAAATACTTGTTTCTCATTTACCGTCATATTGTTAGTGGTCATTGCGCTTGGGACTAGCCGTAGTTTCTCTCCTAATCTCCACATGGCTACTTTGGGCTTTTGATCTTTATGTGCCATATATAGGTCATAGACTTGTAGGGTTTTACGTAAACTCTCTATGGTGTAATTACGCTCTAGTGGGTAATTGGAATTACTCTTTTCCAACAACCTCTTAGTGCGCCCACGTTTTGCTGTGTGCTTGTCTTTTAGGATTCTGGCAAATCTACTTTGTAGATACCTTTTGCTTGATGAAAGCGGCACAGCAATTACAAGAACTTCGTCTTGTGTCCACGATTCAACCCACTGACTTTTATCATCTAGTACAGTTAATTTCATAGCATCTATATTTTCTGCAAATAGATGGCCGCCGCGCTCATCCTCATTCCACCATTTCTTAAAATCATCTTCTCGAACATCGCCAAAGTCTTTATATAACTTGGCCAACTTACCTTTACCGCTACTCTCACAACACTTCAAATAATCAGAATTTCTGCGCAAATAAGCCCACCACCAATAGTAGGGGCTTTGCTGTTGATATGACAAAGTACGTGGTTTGTTCTTTGTGCCAAAAGTAGGGTGTTGTGCGAGGAATCTTTTTAACATTTTCTTAACATCTAAATTACATTAATTGAATTGTACACCGAAAAATTGGCCATTTTCTTGATAATAGATTTCTGGTCAAGCAGTTAAATTTCTTAACAAGAGGCCATATTTTATATACACATAGAAAGGCATTAAAAATGAAAACAACTAATGAAACAACCGTAGCAAAGAAAGAAAGCATCATCATTAAAGCAACCGTAGTCCCAACCACAGAATCGGTAATTAAACGTGCTGATGCACTGGTTAAGGAACGTGAGCAATATGAAACCGTAACGTTGGCTCGAAGTAATAAAGAGCTTTATGGAATCTTAGGTAAAGTACATAGTCTTTATCTTGATGCCAGCAAAGACATTGATTGCTTAAAGCAAACCTTAAGCCAAATGAAGGCGGCGCTAGCTTTACGCAGTATTAAGGTACAAGTTAATTCACCTGCTATTACGGTATTTGTTCGCTATGTTTTTAATAGTGATCGCAAACGTGCCTATAACTACACACGTACATCAATGGCGGCCATCAAAGCCAACGTCAAACCAGAAGTATTGGCTGATTTTGTGGAAGGCAAAGGTGGTGTTGAAGAGTGCAAGAAAGAGTTTAGCAAAAGCCTAGAAACCATTGCTAAGGAACAAGCATTGGTAAGTGCAGTTGATACTGTCAAAGCTGAACTGGAGACTATGGATGCGGTTGAAGAAGTCCAAATGCCTGATTCAAGCGTCTATTTAAGCGACGATTGCAACTATGCTTTTGTTATTGCACGTGTAGGTTCTGGCAAAAAACTTGAACTATTGCGCACAATTCCCACTACAACTAAGTCTATGGAAAGTTCCGCTATTAAAGAGCTTGCGAAAGCTTTAATTGAAGATGAGAAGAACACTGAAGAAGATACAAAAGTTGACAAAAAGGATATGGCATCAAGTAAAGCATTATCTACGATGACATTAAAGCAAATCAATTCTGTTGTCGCTTAATTAGGAGTAACACCATGTTTACTAATAATTGCGGTCGGTTTTTGAATAGTGAGCTTAAATACTCGCCTAAGTATTTAGGTGACGTCATTTTTCCCAATGACTATGTGAAAAAGGTTGTTACTGCTTATGCGAGTGGAGAGGTCTCTCGTCCGTTAATTCTTTGCGGAAGAAATGGGACTGGCAAATCATTACTTGCCAGACTTATTCCTCAAACAATAGAGCAAATGGATCGGGTAGTCGTGACTTACATCAAGTCTTATGAACTTAATAGTGACATCGAAGTTGATAGATTGTTAACAAAGAATAAACAGTTTGATCTTTTGTTTACAACCAATGGACAACGTTATAACTATTACATCGTTGAAGAAATGAATGCGCTCATAAAAGGGCGTAATGCATTTCGAGTTGCACTAGATAAGTTTCAAGGTACTGACTTGACCATCATTACAACAAATGAAGTTGCCAGAATTGATAAAGGCATCCGAAGTCGTTGCGAAATTTTGGAAGTACCAGCTTGCAAGCCAGAAGTTTTCTTTACTCATGCAAAGAGAATTATGGCTAAAGAAGGTGCAAATATAGATGATGATGCATTACTAGAAGCTCTTGTAGCCACATATGAGCAAACGCCAGATAACCGGTCTTATTACCAAATTTTGGATCGGTTATTTAGGGAGTGTTACTTGCTCCAATTGGAAAAAAAGCCTAAGTTTTTTGAAGTTCCAGTGATGATAAGTCCAAGTAGGGAGGTATTATGAGCTACGATGAATTTTATCTAAACGAATACGCCAAACTTCTTGAACTAGCTGGAAGCGGTCATACAACTCGGCATACAACTAAGGCGCTTATTGATTCTGCAAAGGTTTTAATTGCTGAGTACGTAATTCTTACGGATGTAAAAGACGTAGATAACGATGATATCCACTTCATCATGCTTGAGGCTTCAACACATAGTGAGATAAGTGATATTGACTTTAATGCATACACTTTAGCTAAGCTGTGTATGGTAGATGAAGACTTTAAGTATTTTATTGAGCGCCTTATCAGTGGGGTATCTCATGTGAGTCGACTTTGGAAAAATTATAGTGAAGCAAAAAAACAAAAGATTTCCAAGGCACTCCGGCTTGCAGAGGAAGGGTTTATTGTTATTAGGTAACTGTTTTACTACCCACAAGGCCAGTGGGTATTTTTAAGCCAACCTATCCGCCGCCATGGTTGCCGTCAACTTGCTGTAATGACGATCAATCATGGCGGCACTATTTCCCATCTGCTTAGATAGTGTATGAATATCCGTCTTGTTTTCTAACAACTCTAAAGTGGCATAGGTATGTCTGAGTGAATACAGGGTGCGCATCTGCCCATCATGACTTAATCCCAAACCACTATCTCGCATCAATCGCTTGAATGCCCCATCAATCCGTATGGGCTGATGACCATTGGCAAATACAAAGATTCGCTCTGGGCATCGCGTCTCAAATAATCGATCAAATGGTATGTCATAGACTGCTTTTTGCCTACCGTGTAATCGCTTCAAAACATCTACTGCCCGATGTTTGGCAATCAGCCAGCGACCACCTGTTTTGCCACTTACCCAAATACGCAAGTATTTCTTATCACCCTGTGTATGCCACTCAATATTGTTCCAACAGATATTCAATGCTTCAGTGCCATGCCGCATGCCTGTATAAAGAAGCATCTCTACATAATCCCTCAACAGTGGACGAGTCTCTTGCTCAATAGACAATCTACCTTGAGTAATCCACGGCTCCATAAATGCCAACAAGCGATCAATCTCTTCTCTTGTAAACGCTGGGCGTGTTGTGGCTTTTAGTCCTCTGCTGGTTAATTTAGGTATAGCCACTCGCTCGCTGATCCAACCTTTGCTAATAGCCACGAGCTGTAACTTAGTCCAAGCACTGGCAAAGTTCATTAGAGTACTGGCTCTTGGCAACTTGTTCATCTGCCTGTTACGCCAAACTTCAAACTCATGTACATCGGTATAAGTTATTTCTTCTAGTCTTTTGTCCTGAAAGTAAGGCAAGAAATACTTCTCGATACAGGTGATATAGCTACCGTAGACGCTCTTGCCTATACCCACATCCAAGTCCTGCCGCATTGAGTAGAGAGTGGCGTGTGCAATTTCTGCAAACGTGGGCGACTTTTGTGCAAGCCCTAGCCTTTGGCGAAATCTGGTTTCATCGTAAAGATCGCAAGCCATGCGTACTGCGTGTTCAATACTGGCCTGGCGGGTGGTCTGACGATGCCATGAGCCATCTTGCAGTCTAAAGCGGCAATGCCAGAGTGGGCTTCCGGGTCTGCGGTGGATAACTACTTCGCCATCACGGAGATATAGCTCAGTAGGCTGGGCATATTTGAGCTGGCTTAAGGCTGTAGGTTGGGTTTCCGGCTGGGGTGAGGAGATTACTTCTAGGTAGCTTTCAGGTACTTTGATTACCTTAGTCACTTTGTGGGCAGATTGCTGTTGTCATACAGCTATTTTATTTTCGGACTTTTGTTTGGACAACCTCTTCATGAAACGTCCTTTAAAAGGACGTTTTAATCGGCATCGATTTTAGTTGCGATTAGCAACACTTGAATCTTCAATTGCAACAACCGTATTGAAAAGGCCGTAATGACTCAACCCTTTATGGCTTTCAATACCTGTGTAACGTAATGATGCATCTTCATAGCGCCTAAAAGCAAAGACCGCTTGATTCATTTGTTCGGTATTAAAAACCTTTAGCTGTACGAGCAAGTGAAAGTCCTTAACTGTCAATCCGGTTACCGTAAGAAATAAATCAGGCTCTAACTTAGTGATTACATCCTGTAGTGTGTTTTCTCTAAAGTCAGTCAAATACATAAAAGCAGGGATACGTGTTGCAAATTTAATCAGCTTCTCTTGCACCAATTTACGCTTAGATTTGTATTCCTTTTCTTCTTCAGTTAACTCTTTCTTCTCTTTAGTACTTAATTCACCCTTCTTGCCTTTATCCTTAATTTCTTTGATTTTGTCACTTTTATTGATGATTGTTTCAATAATATTGTCACCAAGCGTTCTCCAACCTTCAATCCTTTCAACAGCCGCCATAGCATCAGGATTGTCTAAAACACGGCGTAATGTTTCGTTATCAACATTGACTAACAAAGCACTTTCCCACTTACGAGCCAACAACGTAGCTGAAGTTCCCGCCATAGCTATATCAAGCACTCCACCAGCGTCAATTTGTGTCATATTTGCACCGTCATATGCAAGAACAGGCAAAAATGAAACAAGCTCTTCTACTGCTTTTTCTGGATTAGCTTCATTAGGTGACAACCCTATACCGTACTCAGATAATTGCCTAAGAGCACGAGTTGGTGCAAAGTCAAAAACAAAACAAACAGGCTTAAGAATTTCTTCTTGCTTAGGGTCATCACCATTAGGGTTCTTAATAGACCAAGGTGATTGGACACGAAAAGCAGATTGAAAGTATGTCTCAGGTGACTTGAGATTCCTTAACATCAGAATAGATGACCACTGTGCAACCGTTACACCTGTGGTTAATTTTCCGCAAGAAAGTGTAATAGTCTTAGTATCAAAGCCATTACCGATTGCATCACGAACTGGTGGTAACGCCTCTAAGCCGATACCAGCTGATGTACCAGCCGCAACTACAACTTTGTAATCATGCCAGAAAGTATTTTGTCTTTCTGCGAGCAAGTTTGCCATAGCATGACAAGAACTTACGCTGTATAAAAACCAAAAAGAATGCTGAAGATATGGTAACAACCTTATGTCGGAATATGGAAATGGTGGACGCTTACCAATCTTTAACATCTCAGCAGATTGTGGTAGGTGACCACCACGAATAATATCTAACCATTTTTGAACATCATTCTTGTACTTAAACTTAGCAGACTTTCCCTCACCAGATGCTTCAAAGAAAGTGTTAAGGTCAAACTCATCAAACTCACCACCACTAGCTACAGCCAATAACTCATCAGGCATTTGGTAAGTAAGCAGACGCATTTGAGGTAATGCCGCGTATGGATTACGCTCCTTAGGATGCTTAGTATTAAAATTTTCTTTTGCTCTTTGTTCGTCTGTATATGTCCAGTTAAAAATCTGTTCTTCAATAAATTCGCCAGATGAAAGTGCCTTAAATGGAGTCCCTGAAAGATACAAATACGCCCTAGCAGTAATAGGTAGAAAATCACTTTCATTTTCTAAGGGTTCACTCAAGTCTGCAATTTTGTCTTTGTAATTTTTTGAATCATCTTGTAAGTTCTCTTCCTTTAGTATCCTCTCTTCATCTGATGTAAATAGTTCTTTTGCCGATTCACGCCATGCACCAAAGTGATATTCATCAAAGATAACTAAGTCCCAATTGATAGTGTGTAGCCATTCATTTTTTGCTTTAATGCTTCCGTTGCTATCCTTACCCAGTAAGTCTTGTAGCGAACCAAAATAAACAAATGGCGAAGTACTCTTTACCTTAGTTGGGATACCACCAGCGGCTCTGGACATATACTGCCAGCCTTCAAAGTCAACATGACTCTCTAAATCTGTTTGCCAAGCATCTTCAACGGCAGGCTTAAAAGTCACAACAAGAACTCTTTTAGCTTTTAATTTTTTTGCCAATTGATAAGCACCAAATGTCTTACCAAATCGCATCTTCGCATTCCATAAAAATCTTGGTGCTGAATTCTTATCTTCTTTCCAAATTGAGTGAAAATAGTCGTATGTCTTGTCTACAGCACTAGCTTGCTCATCACGCATGCCAAATCGCTCATGCCTATCACCGCTTAACCTCTGACCAGTTTGTAGTTCAGTGATAACTGTTTTCACATCCTTGACTGAACAACGTATCCATTCAAGTGTTGATTTTTGAAACCTCTTTTGTATAAGTCGCGATCTTACATCGTGATCACTGAAAAACGAACCGTCATTCCTAATAGCATCACTATCTAGCTCAATTCGATAGTTTTTGATTGCCGCTGTTCTTAGCTGTTCAGCTACTCTATGCTTGACTTCTCGTGTTGTTTGTCCAACCTTGAGAAGTCCATCATGTGCCTTATCATCAATGCTATAGGCATAAATTTTTGGACGTAATTGAGGCTTAGGAGAGAGAATTTCATCTATTGTTTTACTCATCTTCACTCTCCACGGCTGACTCCATCGGTCGGATTACGGATTCAATAAAAGAAATTTCATCAACTGTTAATTTATACTTTTTATATAAATCAGCGTCTGTCCAATTTTTATCCCATGATTGCATAGGTACCCATGTATATGTTGATCGAATAGCATCTTGAGTAATTTTATGCAAAGAAACTAAAAATCGAAAAAACTTAGTTACGTAATAAGACTGCAAACTTTCAGCCTCTGACTTTGTTTTTACATAGAAAAACATAAAAGACCCTGTACAAACGGATGGAGACGGAGCAATCCAGCATTTACCAAGTACTGAATCAGGAATCATGCCGCCACCCGATCCAGCTTTAGGAGTAAGAACTTTCCAAGTAGATATTAGGTGATTATTTTTTTCAATTTGTAATTCCTCAACATATCCAATACTACGCTTACCTTTTTGAGTCAAATACAAAGGAATATCACCTTTATTTTTCACTTCACGATAATCAGAAAAGTTTGATGCCCACTTAAAAGGCTCGACATTAGTAAGAATGTCTGCAATTGATTTTTCCTTAAAAGACAAAATCTTTTTAAGAATTAATACAGCCTTCACATCTCTAACAAAGACATCAAACTCATCTAGATTTCGTATTGCAGATATACTTTCCTCTCCTCTAATTGTTTTAACAATTGTGCTTCCTTTGTGAGCTGAATCCCAAAGAAAATATGAAACTCCTCCTTTTATTTCAACGCCTGGAAACACTTCACTAGATATAGGAAAATCTACAAGATTTTTAAGTTTCATCTCTGCAAACATATTTTTTCTATATTGGTCTAAGCCATGACCACCTGCTAGCCATCTTGATGGCGTTACCATGCATATGTATCGAGATTCAAGATTTTTTGCTTGCTCTACAAACAAGTGATAAATGGGTGAGTCAAAGCCCCCTCCACCACCAGTTATCTGATACGGTGGATTACCAATAATTACATCAAATTGCATTTCATCTCCAAATATTTCCGTTAAACGTCTCTTAATGTTATCGCTATGAATAAAGGCATATGCGTGAGAATCTAGCCCAATAGTACGATCAAATATTAATTTTGGTGCTCCACAAAATTTACAACGCTCTCCAATCCAAGAGTGTTTAATATTCTCAAACCAAATATTTCCATCTTTACTCTTAAGACGCTTAGCAATGGAATGTTCACCTTCTGCATTTTTAGAACAGTAAACACTACGTCTAGCTAATAAACTTGTCAGTTTCGTAATTCCAATTCCAAATACTTGCGTACTTAAAATATGGTTTACACGTTTTTCTAAATTAGGAATTTTTTTCTCGAGACCAATAGTTAAACGACTTGTTATTTCTCTTAAAAAAACACCTGATTTAGTACAAGGATCAAGAAATTTAACATTCATATCTTCCCAGATATTTGCAC
>Ga0187844_10003225_pt1 | contig 10976 bp, 11 predicted proteins | sample SpaLakP09_SKY_50_FD_134517 | JGI IMG/M metagenome (GOLD analysis project Ga0187844, IMG submission 134517) | Oligotrophic lake water microbial communities from Sparkling Lake, Wisconsin, USA - SP09_SKY_50 | ecosystem: Environmental > Aquatic > Freshwater > Lake | place: USA: Sparkling Lake...
CCATGACGCTTTCCACCGGGCCGACGATCCAGTCCAGCAGGTCGATGTAGTGGCTGGCCTGGTTCATGAACGCGCCGCCGTCGAACTCCCAGGTGCCGCGCCAGTCGGCGCTGTCGTAGTAGGACTGCGGCCGCGTCCAGAACACGTTGACGGCAACGTTATAGAGACGGCCGAAGCGGCCTTCGGAAACGGCGCTCTTGAGAAGTTGCAGCGTCGAATTGCGGCGGTTCTGCTTCACGACGAAGAGGCGCACCCCCGCGTCATCACAGGCTTTGACCATGGCCAGGCCGTCCTGCCAGCGCGTGGCCATGGGCTTCTCGGTCATCACGTCCAGCCCTGCAGCTGCGGCCTCGATGGTCTGGCGCGGGTGCAGCCCGCTGGGCGTAGTCAGCACAATGCAATCAACGCCAAGCTCGGCCTTGGCCGCGAGCAGGTCCGTCAGGCTGGAAAAGCCGCGCGCGTCGGTCTTGGTCACGGCGGCCTGCAAGGCCACGGGGTCGGTGTCGCAGACGGCCACCAGCTCAGCGCGCTCGGCGTGCCGCTTGACGGCTTCGATGTGGTTCTGCGCGATGCGGCCGCAGCCGATCAACGCGAAACGGACCTTGCGGCCCTGGACGGGCGGGCGGGAGGTGGGCATGGGCAATTCGGGGATCTGAATCCCCGGATTGTCAGCTTTGATTTGGCGGCCGGGAGTGCTCGCGCGGTGGGCGGCTGGCAAGGCGCGAGCGCGGGTTGGGCTCGCGCCCACAAGCGTGAGCAACGCAGTCAGCGGCCCGAAGCGCCCGACGAGCGGGTGCTTCCGGCCGCCAGATCACAGCTGCGCCTCCAAGGCCAAGAGTTCTTCGACCGTTTGCCGACGCCGGATCAAGCGGCTCGTCGTTCCATCGACCAGCACCTCGGCCGCCAGCGGCCGGCTGTTGTAGTTGCTGGACATGGACGCGCCGTAAGCGCCTGCGTCGTGGATGACGAGCAGGTCACCGACGCTGGCTGCCGGCAGGTCGCGGGTCAGCACTTCGCCGCCGGGGCCTTGCGTGAAAACGTCGCCCGACTCGCACAACGGGCCTGCAACGACGGTAGGCTGCTCCGGACCGCCGGCGCCGATCACGCTCATCGCATGAAAGGCACCGTACATCGCCGGGCGCATCAGCTCGTTGAAGCCGGCGTCCACCAGCACGAAGCGGTTGGCACCGGCGTTCTTGACCGCCCTCACCTCGGCCAGCAGCACGGCGCTCTCGGCGACGAGGTAGCGGCCGGGCTCCAGCTCCAGGGTCAGCGCGTGGCCCACCAGCGCCTCGGCTTCGCGCCGGGAGGCGTCCCAGAGGCCGAAGTAGTGATCGACATCGATGCCGGCATCGCCCTCGCGGTAGGGAATCGACAGCCCACCGCCGGCGGAGATCGCATGCAGGTCGTGGCCGGCCTCGACGGTCTGCTTCACCAGCCCCACCATGGCCTGGCCGACCTGGGCCAGGTGGCCGTAGTCCACGCCCGAGCCGATGTGCATGTGCAGGCCCACAAGCTTGAGCCCGTGCCGGCGGATGGCGGCCAGCGCCTCGGCGAGGTCGGCATGCCAGATGCCGTGCTTGCTGTGCTCGCCGCCGGTGTTGGTCTTGTGACTGTGGCCGTGGCCGAAGCCGGGGTTGATGCGCAGCCAGACCGGGTGGCCGGGCGATGCTTCACCTAACTGGTGAAGCATGTCGATGGACCCGGCATTGACGGGGATGCGGTGCTCGACGACCGTGGCCAGCGTCGCGTGGTCCAGCAAATCGGCCGTGAAGACGATCTCGTCGCCACCTGCGGTGTAGCCGGCAGCCAGCGCCCGCAGGATCTCGCCGCGCGACACCGAGTCGACCTTGACGCCCGCCTCGCGCAGCAGCTTGAGCACATGGATGTTGGAGCAGGCCTTTTGCGCAAATCGCACGACGTCGAACTGTTTCAGCGACGCCGCGCGGGCGCGGATGGTGGCGGCGTCGTAGACCCACAGCGGCGTGCCGTATGCATCGGCCAGCGTGTGCAGGAGGGCAGGAGTCAGGGCGGAAGGCAGGGGCTTGGTCATGCTCCGCAGCATGCCCCGCGGCATCCATTCAATCAAATTGCATTTTGTCGTTGGACAATCCATTCCTGATATGGATATCCAGCACCGCCACATCGAAGTCTTCCGCGCCGTCATGACGGCCGGTAGCGTCACCGGCGCAGCCGCACTGCTGCATACCTCACAGCCGACGCTGAGCCGCGACCTGGCCCGGCTGGAGCAGCTGCTGGGCTATGCCCTCTTCGAGCGCGAGCGCGGGCGGCTCAAGGCGACGGCGCGGGCGCGCGCGCTGTTCGACGAGGTGGAGCGCAGCTTCCAGGGGCTGGCTCGCGTCATCGAGCGCGCCCAGGCGCTGGGCCGGGCCGAGGACACCGAGCTCAGCGTGCTGAGCCTGCCGGCGCTGAGCCACGCGCTGCTGCCGGGCGCGCTGGCCGCGCTGCTGGCCGACCACCCGGCAGCGCGCGTGTCCATCACGCCCGCCGAGCCGCCGCTGCTGGACGCCTGGATGGGCGAGCAGCGCTTCGACCTGGGCCTGGCCGAGCAGGCAACACCGCTGGCGGGCGTGCGGGTCGAGCCGCTGCTGGAGGCCGACGAGGTGGCCGTGCTGCCCGCCGGCCATGCGCTGGCAACGCGCGGCCGCCTGGCGCTGAAGGACTTCCGGGACCAGGACTTCATCAGCCTTGCCGAGGACGACCCCTACCGGCGGGAAATCGACGCGCGCTTTGCCGCAGCGGGCGTGCAGCGCCGCCTGCGCCTGCAGACGCACAGCGCGGTGGCCGTTTGTGAGCTGGTTCGGTCAGGGCTGGGCGCAGCCATCGTGAATCCGCTCACTGCGGCGGCTTGCGTCGGCGACGGCCTCGTGGTGCGCCCGCTGACGGTGTCGATCCCCTATCGCGTCAGCGCCTTGATCCCGCTGCACCGGCCGGCGCAGCCGCTGGTGGAGCGCCTGCTCAGCGCGTTGCGGAGCGCGCGACGACCGTAGGCTTGGCGCCGAAGCGCTTGACGATGCTGGCCTCGATGCCGGCCGCATCCAGTCCGCACAGGCTCATCAGCTTGGCCACGTCACCATGCTCCACGAACTCGTCGGGCAGGCCCAGCTGCAGCACCGGCACGCTGAGGCCGGCGGCGTTCAGCGCCTCGGTCACGGCGCTGCCCGCACCGCCCATGAGGCACCCGTCCTCGACGGTGACCAGGGCGTCATGCGTGCGCGCCAGCTCTGCGACGAGGTCGGCGTCCAGCGGCTTCACGAAGCGCATGTTGGCGACGGTCGCGTCCAGGCGCTCGGCGGCTTTCAGCGCGGGGTAGAGCAAGGTGCCGAAGGCCAGGATGGCGACGCGTTGACCCTTGCGGCGCACCTCGCCCTTGCCCCAGGGCTGGGCCGTCATCGCCTTCACCGGCGCGACGCCAGCACCCGCACCGCGCGGGTAGCGCACCGTGACCGGGCCGTTGTGCATGAAGCCGGTGTACAGCGCCTGGCGGCATTCGTCCTCGTCGGCCGGCGTCAGCACGGCCATGTTGGGAATGCAGCGCGTGTAGGCGATGTCGTAGTTGCCAGCATGCGTGGCGCCGTCGGCACCGACCAGACCGGCGCGGTCCAGTGCGAACAGCACGGGCAGGTTCTGGATGGCGACGTCGTGGATCAACTGGTCGTAGGCGCGCTGCAGGAAGGTCGAGTAGATCGCGACGACCGGCTTGATGCCCTCGCAGGCCAGGCCGGCCGCGAACGTGACCGAGTGCTGCTCGGCGATGCCGACATCGTGATAGCGCTGCGGGAAGCGCTTGTGGAACTCCACCATGCCCGAGCCCTCGCGCATGGCCGGCGTGATGCCCACCAGCCGCGGGTCGGCCTCGGCCATGTCGCACAGCCAGTCGCCGAACACCTGCGTGAAGGTGAGCTTTCCCGGTGTCGTCGGCTTGACGAAGCCCACCGCCGGGTCGAACTTGCCGGACGCAGCGTGGTACTGGACCGGGTCAGCCTCGGCCAGCTTGTAGCCGGCGCCCTTCTTCGTGACGATGTGCAGGAACTGCGGGCCCTTCTTGTCGCGCAGGTTCTCCAGCGTCGGCACGAGGGAGTCAAGGTCGTGGCCGTCGATGGGGCCGACGTAGTTGAAGCCGAACTCCTCGAAGATCGTGCCCGGCACGACCATGCCCTTGGTGTGCTCCTCGAACTTGCGCGCGAACTCGTACAGCGGCGTGTTCTTCAGCACGCTCTTGGCGCCCTCGCGGGCGGCGGCGTAGATGCTGCCGCTCATCAGCCGCGCCAGGTATTTGTTCAGCGCACCGACCGGCGGGCTGATCGACATGTCGTTGTCGTTCAGGATGACGAGCACGTCGCCCAGCAGGCCGCCATGGGCCACACCGGCGTTGTTCAGTGCCTCGAAGGCCATGCCGGCCGTCATCGAGCCGTCGCCGATGATGGCCACGGCCTTGCGGCTCTCACCCTTGAGCTTGGCCGCCATGGCCATGCCGTGGGCGGCGGAAATGCTGGTGGACGAGTGCCCGACGCCGAAGGTGTCGTACTCGCTCTCGTCGCGGCGCGGAAAGCCGCTGATGCCGCCTACCTGGCGCAGCCCGGTCATCCGGTCGCGCCGACCGGTCAGCACCTTGTGCGGGTAGGTCTGGTGGCCCACGTCCCATACCAGCCGGTCTTCGGGTGTGTTGTAGACGTAGTGCAGCGCCACGGTCAGCTCGACCGTGCCGAGGTTGGAGCCGAGGTGGCCGCCGGTCTGGGACACGCTCTGCAGCACAAACGCACGCAGTTCGTCGGCGACCTTGCGCAGGTCCGTGCGCGGCAGTCGGCGCAGGTCGGCCGGGCTGTCGATGCCGTTCAGCAGCGTGTAGTCCATGCGATACCTCTAGTTGACGCGCTCGACGACCGAGTCGGCCAGCAGGCTCAGGTGGCTGACGTCGGCCAGGCCGCTGGCCACCAGCGCCCGCTTGGCTTCGCCGCGCAGCTCCTGCGCCAATTTGCGCGCGGGCTCCAGGCCCAACACGCTGACATAAGTCGGCTTGTTCGCGTCCTGGTCCTTGCCGGCGGTCTTGCCCAGCACATGCGATTCCTGGGTCACGTCAAGGATGTCATCGACGACCTGGAAGGCCAGGCCGAGGGCTGCACCGTAGTCTGAAAGCGCCTGGGTCGCCTGGCTCGACGCCGGCCCACAGGCAGCACCCATCATGACGCTGGCCTGCAGCAGCACACCGGTCTTGCGGCGGTGCATGTCGCGCAGCGTGCATTCATCCAGTTGCTTGCCGATGCTGGCGAGGTCGATCGCCTGGCCGCCGGCCATGCCGTCGTAGCCGGACGAGCGCGCCAGCAGCGCGCACAGCCGCGCCTGCAGTGCGGGCGCAATGCCGTCGTCGGGTGTGAGCACATCGAAGGCCAGCGCCTGCATCGCATCACCGGCCAGCATGGCCTGGGCTTCGCCGAAGGCCACATGTGTGGTCGGCTTGCCACGGCGTAGCACGTCGTTGTCCATGCAGGGCATGTCGTCATGCACCAGAGAGTAGGCGTGGATCAACTCGACCGCACAGGCCGCGCGCATCGCCGCGAAGCTGTCGCCGTTGACGGCCGCGCAGCTGGCCAGCACCAGCAGGGGGCGCAGCCGTTTGCCGCCGCCCAGCACGGCGTAGCGCATGGCCTCGCCAAGTCCGGCCGGCGCACCGGCAGGCACCAGGCTGTCGATGGCCGCCTCGAAGGCCGTCAGCGACGTGTCCACCCAGTGGTCAAAGTCTTTTGCATCCATGTTCAGGAGCCCTCCCAGGCCTTCAACTCCGCTCCGTCCAGCAGCTTCACCTGCTGTTCCACCGCCTGCAGCCGGCCACGACAAAGGGCCAGCAGTTCGGCCCCGCGCGTGTAGCTCTGCAAGAGTTGGTCAAGCGGCAACTGCTGCCCCTCCATGGCCGCCACCAGGCGCTCCAGCTCGTCGAGCGCTTGCTCGTAGCTGAGATCACTGCCGTCTGACGCGGCGGCCTTGGTGCGGGAGGAAGACTTGGTCGTCATTTCAAAACGCGAAACGGCAATTGTAGTCAGCGGGTCTTGGCCCGCAGCGCAGTCCAAGGCCTTGCTGTAGCCGGTGCCCGACGCCCTGGGTAGAATCCTCACCCTCTTCCTGCGGCACGCGCGTGCGCAGCAAACCTGGTGGACGCGTGCAAGCGCGATCCGCTTCTTCTACACACAAACTACCTGGCCGACTCGGCAACGAGATGCGCCGGAGGGACGCAGCACCCCTACCCGTCTGAAAGACCCGCCTGGATCATGTCCGACCTGAGTCTTCCCGTCTCGGCGCTTCAACGCAGCCAGACCCAGCTCCCGGTGAGCGCCTATTTCGATCCCGAGCTGTTCCAGCGTGAGCAGGCCAGCATCTTTCAGCGAGGGCCCCGCTACGTCGGCCATGCACTGGCCGTCCCTGAAATCGGTGACCACTATGCCCTGCCGCAGGAGGGCGAAGGCCGTGCGCTGGTGCGCTCAAGCCAGGGCATCGAGCTGATCTCGAACGTCTGCCGGCATCGCCAGGCGGTCATGCTGCGCGGGCGCGGCAACACCCAGGCCAACATCGTCTGCCCGCTGCACCGCTGGACATATTCACATCAGGGCGAGCTGATCGGCGCGCCGCACTTCGAGCAGGACCCCTGCCTGAACCTGAACCGCTACAAGCTTCAGGAATGGAACGGCCTGCTGTTCGAGGACAACGGCCATGACGTCGCCGCCGAACTGGCCAAGCTCGGTCCCCGTGCCCAGCTGGACTTCTCCGGCTATGTGCTCGACAAGGTCCAGGCCCACGAGTGCAACTACAACTGGAAGACCTTCATCGAGGTCTATCTGGAGGACTACCACGTCGGTCCCTTCCACCCCGGCCTGGGCGGCTTCGTCACCTGCGATGACCTGGCCTGGGAGTTCGGCAAGCACCATTCGGTGCAGACGGTCGGCGTTCAGCAAGAGCTGGAGCGCCCTGGCTCGCCCGTCTACCAGCGCTGGCACGACGAGTTGCTGAAGTACCGCAACGGCCGCCCACCCGAGGCAGGCGCGATCTGGCTGACCTACTACCCGCACATCATGGTGGAGTGGTATCCGCATGTGCTGGTCGTGTCGACGCTGCACCCGCTGGGGCCGCAGAAGACGCTCAACCTCGTCGAGTTCTATTACCCAGAGGAAATCGTCGCCTTCGAGCGCGACTTCGTTGAGGCGCACCAGGCGGCCTACATGGAAACCTGCGTGGAAGACGATGAAATCGCCGAGCGCATGGATGCCGGCCGCAAGGCGCTGATGATGCGTGGCGACAACGAAACCGGACCGTATCAGAGCCCGATGGAAGACGGCATGCAGCACTTCCATGAGTGGTACCGCAACGAAGTCGGCAACGAGATCGGCACGCCACGCTGATGCCGGCCCCCATGCTCATGGTGCTGGCGACGTTGCTGTTCGCCACCATGGGGGTCTGCGTCAAGCTGGCCAGCGAGTTCTACGCCGCCAGCGAGATCGTCATGTACCGGGGCCTGGTCGGCCTGACCGCCATGGCCTTGCTGACGCGCCAGCAGGGCATCAGCCTGGGCACGAAACTGCCCGGCATGCACCTGTGGCGCAGCATCTCGGGCGTCACCTCGCTGTGCCTGTGGTTCTACGCCATCGGCAAGCTGCCGCTGGCCACGGCCATGACGCTGAACTACATGTCTTCGGTCTGGATGGCACTGTTCCTGCTCGGCGGCGCCGTGCTGATGGGGGCGCAGAAGCTCGATTGGCGCTTGATGGCCTCGGTGCTGCTGGGCTTCGTCGGCGTGGCGCTGATCCTGCGCCCGACGCTGGACCAACAGCAGCTCTGGCACGGCCTGGCCGGCCTGGTCTCCGGCATGCTGGCCGCCATGGCCTACCTGCAGGTGACGGCACTGGGCCGGGCCGGCGAGCCCGAGCTGCGCGTCGTCTTCTATTTCTCGGTGGGCGGCGCCATCGCTGGCGCCCTCATCACGGCCATCACGGAGGGCGGCCTGCAGACCCACACGCTGTGGGGCGCCGCCCTGCTACTGGCTGTGGGGCTGCTGGCCACCGCCGCCCAGGTCTGCCTGACACGCGCCTACGCCATCGGCCGGCCGCTGGTGAACGCCTGCCTGCAATACCTGGGCATCGTGTTCTCCTTTGGCTACGGCATGCTGCTCTTCAAGGACCCGCTCACCTGGACGGCCACGGTCGGCATGCTGCTCATCATCGGCGCCGGCCTGATCGCCACGATGCTGCGCGCCAAGGTGGCGCCGCCCCCGAAAGACAGCCAGTTCAACCCCAACGAATCCTGACCATGGCCTACACGACGCTGATCTCGCCCGCCGAACTGCGCGACCTCATCGAAGATCACGGCGACCCGCTGATCCTCGACTGCAGCTTCGACCTCGCGGACACCGCAGCGGGCGAGCGCGCCTACGCCGCCAGCCACATCCCCGGCGCCCACTATCTGCACCTGGACCGCGACCTCGCCGGCCCCAAGACCGGCCCGGACGGCGTCTTCCACGGCCGCCACCCGCTGCCCGAGCGCGAAACCTTCGCCGCGCTGCTGCGCCGCCTGGGTCTCTCCGCCGGCCGCCAGGTTGTCACGCATGACAGTCAAGGCGGCATGTATGCCGCACGCGCCTGGTGGATGCTGCGCTGGCTGGGCCACGCCGAAGTCGCCGTGCTCGACGGCGCGTGGGATGGCGAACGCACGACCGACGTAGCGGCTGCAACGCCCAGCGACTGGCAGCCCGGCGAGTCGCTCGTGCAACACATCGACGCCGCCACGTTGCTCAGGCAGCTCGGCAACGTCCGCCTCATCGACGCCCGCGCCGCCGAGCGCTTCCGCGGCGACGTCGAACCGCTGGACAAGGCTGCGGGCCACATCCCCGGCGCCAGCAACCGCTTCTTCAAGGACAACCTGGGCCCCGATGGCCGCTTCAAGCCCGCCGCCCAGTTGCGTGCCGAGCTGTGTCACCTGACCGGCAACACCGTCGTCCATCAGTGCGGGTCGGGCGTCACCGCCTGTCACAACCTGTTGGCGATGAGCCATGCCGGCTTGGGCGACGGCGTGCTCTACCCCGGCTCGTGGAGCGAATGGTCGGCCGACCCGGCTCGACCGATCGCAAAGGGTTGATCTCCGACAAACACCCCCACCTCTGATGCGCCACACTTTGGTCTCCCGCAACGACTGGAGGACCGAATGTTCAAGCGCATCCTCGTGCCCACCGACGGCTCCGATATCACCGTCAACGCGGTGAAAACCGCCATCGACCTTGCCAAGGTGCATGGCGCCCAGCTGCTGACGCTCAGCGTGATGGAGCCCTTCCCCTACAGCGCGGTCTCCGAGATCCAGCCCGTTCCGCCGCAGGAGTTCATCGACGCTCAGCAGCGCGTGGCCGTCAAGCGCGTCGAGGACGTCTGCGCGTCTGCCGCTGCGCAGGGTCTGTCCTGCAAGGGGCACACGGTCGAAGCCCTGCACGCCTGGGAAGCCATCATCGACCACGCCAAGAGCGAGAGCGTCGACCTCATCGTCATGGCCTCCCACGGTCGGCGCGGCGTCGCCGCCCTGCTGTTGGGCAGCGAGACGCAGAAGGTGCTGACACACACCGACCTGCCCGTCCTCATCGTGAAGTAGGTTGCATTTCGCGGGTTTCCGAGATGCAGGTCACGACATTGCGTCGGCATGCGTGGTTAGGCAAGCCGCTTGCCGCAGAATGCCGGGCACCTCCACGCCCACGCAAACCGCCCACGCACATTCATGTCGGACAAGCAAGAGTCGGCGCCCAGCAGTGGCGCGGAAAGACGCGTTGAGGAACGTCGCCCCTACCGCAGCTCCGCGACCGTCATCGCTGGCGGGCAGGAGTTGCCGATCCGCACGCTAGACATCAGCCGCACCGGCATGTGCATCGCCGCTGCCATCAACCCGCCACCCGGCCTGCGCTTTCGGCTGCGCATGCGGCTCGACCGCCAACCCCAGGGCGCGGTCGTGCTGGAAACCGAAGTGCAGGTGGTACACAGCGTGCTGGCCCGGCAGGAGAGCGGCTTCCGGATCGGCCTGCGGTTCACCCAGCCCAGCGCCGAACTGCTAGTCGCAATCGGTCATGTCCTGGCGCGTTGAGCGGCAGGCCCGGCCTACGCCGCCCCCCTTCCTCGACCCTTGCCTGAGCCGCCGCGTGCGCATCGTGACGTGAGGTTTGGCCGGCATTGAGGTGACGCTGGCGACAATCGCCGGCCATGCACCTGCTGCTCATCGAAGACGACCTGGACCTCGGCCGCAGCCTGCAGGCGGCCTTTCGCCAACAAGGCTTCACCTGTGAATGGTTGCGGCGAGCGCTGGACGCCCCGCTGCAGCTGGCCGACTTGGCGGCCGACTGCGTCTTGCTCGACCTCGGCCTGCCTGACGGTTCGGGCTTGGCCCTGCTGAACCGCTGGCGCCGCGCCGACGCCGCCACACCCGTCGTCGTCATCACCGCCCGCACCGCGCTGGAAGACCGCCTTGCCGGCCTGGACGGCGGCGCCGACGACGTGGTGCTGAAGCCCTTCGCCATCCCCGAGCTGGTCTCGCGCATCCACGCCGTCGTGCGCCGCAGCGCCCGCCAGGCGCACGAGGCCTGGACGCTCGGCGACCTCGTCGTCGAGCCGCGCAGCCACGTCGCCCGGCTGGCCGGCGAGGCCCTGCACCTGACGGGGCGCGAGTTTCAGCTCCTCGTCGAGCTGGCCCGCGAGCCCGGCGCCGTCGTCGCCAAGGGCCGCATTGCGCAGCGTCTCGCGCCACTCGACGAACCCATCGACGCCGCCACGCTGGAGATGCACGTCAGCAACCTGCGCAAGAAGATCGGGGCCGAGCGCATCCGCACCGTGCGTGGCATCGGCTACCAGTTGGTCGCGTGAGAAAGCTGCTGCAACCCTTGTGGCGCCCCACGCTGCTGCGCCGCGTGCTCGGCGCGTTGCTGCTGGCCTTCGCGCTGGCAG
>Ga0187844_10003226_pt1 | contig 10967 bp, 11 predicted proteins | sample SpaLakP09_SKY_50_FD_134517 | JGI IMG/M metagenome (GOLD analysis project Ga0187844, IMG submission 134517) | Oligotrophic lake water microbial communities from Sparkling Lake, Wisconsin, USA - SP09_SKY_50 | ecosystem: Environmental > Aquatic > Freshwater > Lake | place: USA: Sparkling Lake...
CCGCAGCAAAGCTCGAACCTCCACGCATCTTTTCACCGATATAACGATCAGTCATTACAGGCCTGAGTTGTCCTACAATGGTTTCTGGACCCATGTTCAGCGCACGGATTGCCGAAGGATACAAACTGTTGATGTCTATTGATCCTACATATTCGTGTATGCCTTTGCGCGGATAAGCAACATAGGCGCCAGCGGCCTGAGTGTCTTCGTCACTGTAGCGTTCTTTGCGGTTGGGCACGACCATGCCACGTTCGTGTGCTTCATTGATAATGGCCTGTTCGGTTACAGCCACAGCACCCATAGTGGTCTGTAGCAACACAGTATTTTCATGTGCCAAGGTGTTGGCAAGATCTAAAAACTTTAATTTCTTGTCCAACTTGGCAAGAATCATTGTGTCTTGTCTGTTGTATTCAATAAACTTTTTAAAGTTTTGATTATACAATTGATCCAAGGTGCCTTCAAACACTGTCTTGGTCTCTTGCAGTTCGTATTCAGCAATGGCATCCAAACTATAACTGTGACGTTCTTCATAAGTGTATTTGCGATACAGTTGCATATAGTCCATATGCACACGACCAATCAAGTCATAGGTTTCATTCTCGGCTCCAAAGCGTTCGAATATACGCTTCTTAGGATATTGATTCCATAAACAGAATCTGCGGGTATCGTCTTTGCTGAGAATCCTAGTAACACGATTTACAGTGTAGGGTATGTCATACCCTTCGCTATTCCAGCCCGATATTGCATCAGCGTCTTCGATTAAATCCAAGAATGTTTTTAACATTTCATCTTCGCGCTCAAACACAATACAGTTTTCAAACTCCTGAGCAATCTCATCTGCAGTCTCGCGACTCATGTGCTTGGGTGGAACAACCAAGGTGACCATTTGTCCTAGCCATTGCAGATATACTGAAATAGCAGTAATAGCATTAAATGGATCAGTTGTTGGTGAGAAGCCACGTTCAGGATCAAAATCAACTTCAATGTCAAAGAATGCTACGTTTAATTTTGGACCATCTTGTCCTTTGTAGTTTTCTTCTAAACAACGAAAAATTGGATTGATATCACTCTCATACAGTTGTTTGCCCGACTGTATGCGAATTTCTTTGCGAAACTCTTTGTTGTTGCGAGTGCTGAATCGACTGACTGGTGTACCGAATAGACTAGTAAATTTACCACGAGGATCCTCGTAATAAAAAATGTAATTGGCCGGATATTCCTGATAGACTCTGCGTCCATCTTTCCGCTCAACTACATGAATACGATCGTGTTCACGATCAAATAATGCATCTACATAACTCAAATTTTTCTCCGTTTATGGCCGGTTAGCCATGATTCATGTTCCTTACGGGAACGATTCGATTGTCGTAAAACAATATTTATAGAGTCTTACCTACGCTGGTCAGAATTGTTTCTAACAATTCGTGATCCTGTTGCTCACGACCAAATTCTGCCTTATGTGCTAGACGGATAGCTTTCTTAAGCACGTTGGGCTTGATATCCATTTCTTCGGCAATGGCTTTGACTGTATCATTAAGTCCACCGGTTAAGGTTTCAATTTCCATCATGACCTGCATACCTTCGTTGATCACTTGGGTAAGTTTAGCTTGTTCGGCGCCGCTAAAAATTCTACTATTAGACATTCAATTCTCCTGTTGTGTTGTTTATTATAACATAATTTTATTAAAGTTTGTAACCATTTGGTAAAGTTAACTCAAATAAAATCTTTAATCCTTTTTACACTTTCGGTATTTAGGTCTTCGCAGTGAACAAACAAATTGTTATTTTTAATATAATTTAGATTGTGGCGCACCGCAGCAATCGCTGATTGAAACAAGTGATCAAGATTGGTGTTTTGTATGTAATCAATTGCGGAAAAAATACCTTTAATTCGAGTAAGATCTCCTGGATCTGTGTCGTAACTGATATCAAATCCAAAATCAACAGAAAGTCCCAACTCCTTTAATGTTTTGTAAGTGTTGCATTGTCCTACTGCCAAAAACGGTCTACCGGCCAACAAGGGTTTAAAAGTTTTTTCGGTCAAGTATGGCCCAGGATAATAAAAGTTGTGATTATCAAATATAGTCTTTGAATAATGCCAACTTTCATTTGTAAGATTGATCCATGCATCCTGATACGGTGCCATTTGCCATGAAGCATTGGCCACATATGAAATGTTTATAGACTCTGAATCATCTTCAAAATTTATCAGTGTCTTGGTCAACGACGCCAGCTCGAGCTGTTCAAGGTGTGGATATCCTTCAGGATATCCATGATGATCTTTTAGTTTCCCTAAACTATTGTGATATGTTAATATCATATCACTGTGATTGAAATGTTGCAATAGGTATGCTGTGACAAATTTTTTATATTGTGTAATTCGATAGCTCAGACTGCTAATTTTATAACAAGGAGTTTTGATTTCTGTAGCTATGCCAAATTCTCTAATTGCCTTGTCCAGTTGTTTATGCAAAGTCACATATTTAATTACAGTTATGTTTTCGGGCCAGACTGAATTTTTTTTGATATCATAATCGGTGACTAATAATACTGGAGCAGGATACACACAACGAGCTTGTTCTATAACCCAATTTATATCCATGTATTCGGTGTGAAATGATATGAAATATCGCTGATAGTTTGCGGGCAAACTAAATTCAGGCCATTGTAAATTTATACCAAGAAAAATTTCTGGGCCTACATCAAAATCCTGGCCATAGATTGATTTAAGTAAATTGTCAATTTGAATTTTTGATAATCTGTGTGATGAACCGTTATTTAAAAAATCATGCATGATTTACTTATAGTTAATAATTGGTCACTTTTAGTTTCACGGTAGCGAATCGTTCAACTAGGCCAGCACCCGGCCGCCCTCGCAACTAGTGCGGTCCTAAGGGTGTTCTTAAAAATAATATATATCTTGATCTCTTTCTGGAAACAGATCTCGTTGCACACCTTGTCTTTTTGTATCTACAGTAAGACAATGAACGCCGCTATCCCAAAATGTTCTAGCACTAAATTCCATTGCAATATAATCAATTCTTTTTAACACTAACCATTCTTTGGTTTTTTCATCTGGTTCACCGGTGGTTATAATCAATGATTCGTTGACCATGAGACTATTAACTTCAAACACTGTTTCTCGTGCGTTACCTACCCAATCTAATGCACGAGTTTGAATATGTTTATTAAATGCTTGATGGAACACACCACTACCTTCTATCCACCAACTAGTGACTTGCTCTGTTGTAACAGATGGAGTTTCTTCAGTATGCTTAGGCAGATGATAAACTTCCCATTGTGGAAATTCTTTACTATAATCACCTTTCCAGTGACTGGTTATAATGACCCCAGGTTGTGGAACACAAAAAACGCCATCGGAATGGCCATCGGTGTGGCATGCTATAATTCTAAATTGTTTTTGCCATTCAGGAAATACATCTTTTTCTATTAATTCCCAAGAATGCTGGTGTGTGTCGATATCAATTAAGATATCTCGGCCTAATCGTACAATACTTGGTGGAGACAAATAGCCATATTTTTTTAAAAATGGTGCTTTATATACAGTAACACCGTTGGCACGATATTGATCTAGTATATGTTGCCATGGATTTTTTGGATAGGCATGACGCAGATTATAAAATGTTTTACCTAATGCCATATTGTCATCTCGAGGTGCAATAGGCGGCTTTATGAGATTTCCAAATTTATCTCTATAGTCGTTGTCATTGTTGGTGAATTTAGGACGATGAACACTTATTCCTAACGATTGTAATCTTTGTTTTAACACTTCTAAATCACGTTTAGTTGTTTCGGTTATATAACTGAATGCTGATCGAACTTCTGGTTGTAGGTCGGCATAAAACTCTTCTGGATAGCAATCTCCCAACCATACTTCTTCAAGTGGATCAAATTGGCAATAAACTTCTACACTAGGTGTCATATACTTAATTTATGATTATAAATTGTTAATTAAAAAATACTATGCCCAGAATCTTTCAAGATTGAGATTTGGGCTGTCACTATCCGATAGGGTATTAGGAGCTACTTCAACAAGGAGAGTACGGATTTCTTGGACGATCATAACCGTCGTCTTCAGGATATACAGGATATACAGGATATGGATAGTCCATTATTTGCCATCCACGTGTAGTTGTGAGCCATTGTTGAAACTGGGGCTCCATGGGCTCTGTGCCACACGTCCACCTTTGCTTTGGCTCCAGGCATAGCCAGCACGATGACCCGAACAGTCTTTGGTGCATGGTGATCCTAAGAAACTGAGTTCGTTTAGGTCATCTTTTAAAAACGTATCGGCAAATGCCTTGCACAATTTTTGTATTTTGGGATTGCGTGAGATTTGTATGTGATACCGTTTACGTATCTGTCCCTGGCTAGGGTCTTGATAACCAGCATAGACTTTGTGGACACCAACTTCGTCAACAAGATCACTACAGTTAATGCCCGCACGTTCGGCCATGTCTTGAGTGCATGGACTACAAGTTGTAATAATAATACTTCCGGGCGGAATAGAACCAAAACGAGTATGGTAACTGTCGATGGCAGCACGTTCACCGTGAACACGATGGCCATCTTGTGTGGGATAATTAATACCAACTACGCAACGGTTGTCAGGATCTAACACAGCGGCTGCAACCATGCCATATTGATCTGGATCCTGTTGTTGACCCGCAACAACCATGCTACATAGACGCACCAGGATACGATCTAATTTGTCATGGTTACTGATTTGAAAATCAGCAAGTATCATCAGGCACCTAAAATTTGTCTTACTTGATTGACGTAAGCACTGACATCGCTGGTGCCAATCTCATCTACATCACCCACATTGTAAGCAACTTCTTCAGCGGCCTGCATGACTTTGTCAGGACCAAACTGCATCAACAGGTCGGTGTGTTGTGTCATGATTCTGTTGAGGATGGCACGTTCTACTGCTTCGCTGGCAGTGCTGGATCCTTCCGCCATGCCTTGCTGACCACGCTGTGCTTGAAATGCTTGTGCTTTTTCATCGCTACTTTGTTTTGATCCTTTGAACAATAACATTGCCGCAAATAACATTAGTGTTACAGGTATTAATCCTAGGATACTACCAGATGCTACTGCGCCTCCTACTTCACCCGCGGCTGCGTGTGCCAATACACCATCAATCATTCCCATAGCATTCATCCACATTGTAGATAAAATACTTCCGCCACCTACTGCCAAGCCGCCAAGTTGTTTCATCATACCTGATTCGGCGACCGTAGCAGACTGACCTGCTGCCAATTGTTCCATCTTTTGTTTAACTTCTTTACCAGACTTGCTGGTCTTTAGAATTTCAATCAATTGTGGCTTATATTGTTGAGCCATTTGATAATATTTGCCAATGCCAGGAATCTTTTTAACCAATGCTGTAATAGTTTCAACAGCACCTTCATCTAACTGATAGCCTTCCGCCATGCCTTGCTGACCGTGCTTCTTGAGATCGTTGGCAAATTGTTTTTTGGTTGCTTTTACAATGCCACTAAAGCGTTTGTCGCCACGTTCATAGTCACCACGTTTATCGGCAGCACTAGCATCGGCACCAGCAGCAGTTTTATATCTAGCCAACTTGTCGGTTGATAGCTCGTTTAGGTCGCCTTGCTCTGGCAAGTTAGCACGAACATGTTGACCACTGATATCTTTTATACTCTGTTTCAAACTGGTGATCTGATCACGCGATGGAAGACCTTTTCGCTTGCCAGAGAGATTGATATTATGCTTGATTCCTGAACGACCAATGCCTGCACCCCGAACTAGTGGGTCAGTGCGGTCATATTCGCCGCCGCCGGGCAGTTTTTTTCTACCAGGATAACCTTTGGGTTTTGGATCGAACCTGGCATTATCATATTCACGAGTGTCGTTATAATCAGGTGGTTCTTGGGTGTATAACCGGCCTTTGTATTTGGGATCACGCCATTTGGCCGATTCATCCAGTTCTTCGTCATCAAATTCCATGTAGTCATATGGGCCCCAGGGTCGGCCATTACGACTGTCAACTTCTTGGCCTTGGTCGTTATAGTCAGCATGCTCATAGTAGTCATCGCTGGATATGACCACACCCTCAAAGGTTGAGTTGTAATCTATGGCATACTTGCGTGTGACACCGTCGGGACCAATGATGCCACGATTCAACAAGCGTTCAACATCTTCCTTGCTCTTGATGCCTTTTTCAAGGCTGCCGGTGTCAAAAGCACCATTGTACCAGGCCGAGGCCAAGGCTTGGAAATAGTCTCCTGAGCCACCGCCACCTCCAGCGGCAAACTCGTTTACACTTTCACCACCGTCTCCGCCGCCACCTTCACCTGAGTCTCCGCCACCATAATAGCCATAGCCAGGAAAGAAATAACCCTGCATTGATCTTGAAGATTTTTTCTTTTTCTTTTTTCTGGCTTCTGCCATACCTTTTTGGTACGCAAGTTCAGTGTTGTTGGCCATTTGCTGTTTAAAGTTGTCAACTGCACCGCCATCGCCAGAAATTGGGGCGCCTTCCGCCATACCTTTTTTAGTATCAAACTGTGCCACAGGCTTGCCATTGACCATGGCCATGATAGGTGCGCCCGGCATCTTGGCTTGTATAAATTTAACATCAGGATGCTGTTGTCGAATGCCGGCCATCCAGGATTTACTATCTTGGCCTGTGCTTTCTTTTACACGTTTTCTTTTAGAGTTATACTTAATATTAGAAATTTTTTCTAATTGTTCTGGATCTACATCTCTTTGTGACGAGTATTGATATCTATTGAGACGATCACGCATCATATCAAATGTGTCTTGCCAATCGTCATCATCTTTTCTCATACGTTCGCGTCTGATTTCTTGTCTAGCAATAGTATCGTCTACACCGGCATTGGATAGACGGTTCATAACATCTCGATGATTGGCCATACGATCCAAAGATTGTTGATGATATGCATCTAGCCAATCCTGATGGCGTTGATTTTGACTTTGAATATTACCTTGTGTTCCTAAGCGTTCTCTATATTTGTCAAGAGCACCGTCTTCTGCTACACGATATGCTGGCAGCATACTTCTAAACTGCGATAACAACTTTTCCGCAACTCGTTCTGGATAGTCTTCGTATTCTTTACCTAAATTGTATTGTAGTCCATAAAACGCCTGTTGTATATAACGACCGGCCGGGTGCGAAAGATTATCGCCTGCATCTACAATTTGCAAAATAGTATCTTCGGTGAATCCGGGGCTGTTTACTATTTTGGCAACTTTCTGTCGCAACGCATTTGCATCCATACTCGGAGTCATTCTTGATATAAATTGATCACGCGGAGTGTTTGTTAAATCTCGGCCGTTGCCTTCCGCCATACCTGGCTTTTTCTTTGCCTGGTATTCTGCATTGGCTTTACGAACACGTTCTTGATCAGCACGTAGTCTACGTTGGTCTGGATCCATAAAGTCAGGATCATCGTCATGACGTCTTGATGTAGTGCTGCCGGATGGTCTTGGTCGGCGCGGTGCGTCACCTGGACGTGGATAGTCCTTGCCTGGCAAGTCGTAAGGCCCGCCTTCGCTGACCACTTTGTCTACTGCACCCTCTCTGAGTTCTTTTTCATATTTTGTGTTGAATAGATCTAATACAAACATTTGTTTTCCTTATGCTTCGTCGATGTAATCTGCTGAATCGTTCATCTTGCGACGACGTGCCGCAAACATCTCCAAGGCCATCTCAGCCTCATCTAAATTTCTAAAACGTGTGGGCAATCGTCGATTGCCATGACGTATTTCAAAGCCAGTGGTTTCGTTGCCGTGAACTTCAAACATACCACATTCGTTAGTGACAGTTTTAACTGCGGCAGATTCTTTCATACTGACACCCTCTTCACCGGCTGGTTGTTGGGCAGGAATCTCACCACTCAATGCTGCACCAATTTCACTGTCAGCTTCTTTGATTTTTTGTTGTTTGGCAACAAGAGTACGATCTGTTGTGCTTTTTTCTTTTATGTCTGAATCTTCGTGTTTTTTGTCTTTGAGATCTGTGTCTTGACGAATTTCGTCAGTGACCGTTTTCAAGTAGTCAGCAAATGATGCTTTGACCTTACTGAGAGTGTCTTCACTGGTGACTGCTTCTTCCAAAGGCTCTTCGTCATCTTCTATGCTTTCGTTGCCGCCCACCAACTTGCCAGCCATTGGATTTTTAGGATCTGTTTTGGCTGTGAGCACTGCCACTGTTTTTGGTCGGAATGTAGCACTAAGTTGATTGACACTGCGTTGATTCGTGTTCAATCCTTCTTCAATCACTCGAAGACGTTCTACAATGGTATAGATACTGTTATGGTCTTGTGCCATGCTTCATGCCCTTGCGTCCTTCAAATAACTCTTTAACTGCCACATGTATTTGCCATAACTGCTCTGGCGTTCTGCGGCAAAGTTTGCAACGTCTTCACGACCTTCGGCACTGGCAGCATCAAACACCTGCTTGCTCATATCTGTCATGGTCTGTGTATCTGCGAGTAATTCTTGTAACATTAATCGGGCACGAGGAACCTTGATCTGGTCCTGTATTTGTGATAATTCGTTGAAGCGTGTCAGGCTTCCGGGGGCATATTCTTCTGTAGTGCGGATGTATTCAGCAATGGGATCCACAGCTGAATAAGAATCTTCGTAGATTTTTTGGAAAAACTTGTGTAATTGGCCAAAATCTGGACCCTCAACGTTCCAATGGAACATATGAGCCTTTAAGTAATAGGCAAATGTTGAGGCCAAGTAAGTTTTTAGTAAATCAGCTAGCATTATTTCTTCCGTTTATACTTTTTATACTCGGCAGGCGTGTTGGGCGTTGCGTCGTCAGTAGTGTATTTAGCACCAGAAAAGAAAGAACCACCATTTCTACTAATCGTCCCACCCAGTGGCATAGCTACAGGGGCTATACTGCCGCTGACTGTGCTGCCTGAACTAGCGCCATCTTCTTGTAAATTGACAAATTCATGCAGTCTCATTTGGTAATCCAATTTTAGTAAACATAGTATATTTATAGTTTATGTTAGGGTGTTGCATTTGCAAATTCTAATATTGGATCTATTACGTCTTGTTTGAATCTACGTGCAACTTCAGCATCATTGTGAAACAAGTTGTAGTTGTGTTCTATCTTATCTTCGGTCAGTTTGCTATACCCAGTCTGATTGTAATTTTTAACTTGGTTATACACATGGTCAATTCTGTCCAGATAATCGGGCATTGAATCGTATGACTCATCAAATATGTTTTCAAAAGTTTCAAAGCCAGCAGATTTTAGCAATGCTAAAGAGCCTGCATTTCCTAGTGTAATAAAAGGGTGCTTTAACGCCAGAGGTTTCATGGTTTTTTCTGTCAGGAATATATTATTAGTAACCATGTCAGTTTCTACCACAACTGAAAATTGTGTGCGATTGTACCATTCAATGTTGATATAGTTGTCCCACCCAGCCAAAGTTACATTAACGTTGGGTTCTTTATCACCAAATATTCGTATACCTCGATGATGGTAACTGTAATATCCATCGTCAAATATGTCATGAAATTTAGTATATGCTTGATCTCTAGATAGCGAGAAGCTCCTCATTAACATTAAAAATTTTTTATCAAAGTTATTTTTTCTAATTAGTTTTTTATAATTTTTATTTTCTCTGGAAGAAACCCAGGGTTTATATAAATTATACCAAAAAAACATTGGCACATGAACATTCATAGGTCCTGTTAATCCAGATGTAATAGTCAATACATTGTTAGTAAAAGTATATCCTAACCCAAATCCAGTTTCATGTAGACTTTCAATGACTATTTTGAAACCTGAGTCAATCATATTGTCTATTGCAACTTTATTATTATCATAATGATGACGACTTAGACAAATAACAGTTGAATTGTTGTTGTAGGTTTTCTCTGCATCAAATGTTTCTACGTCAAAATTTTCTTTTAACACTTGTGTAAATCTAGGAATTGATATGTGGGTATACATGTCCTCGGCAAACGTAACTAACTTAATCTTCATGTTGTGTAATTTTTAAAATATTGTTTTTTATAATTGCCGGTCCAAAATCTACACGCATATCGGTTACTGTCAGTATGGCCAAGTGTGGAGGAACCAATTCATGACGTATGATGTATTCACCGGGTTCGGCTTCAATTTGCAGCATTTCTTCAAGATAATGCTCGGTCCAACGCCAGGTTCTTTCTGCAAATAATTCATCGTTGACGTAGGTGCGATAAATGGGTTCAAAACTTTCCCACTCGCAATCGATATTGCACAGCACCCGGATAAATTGCTTGGTCATGCTGTATTTAGTAGCGTTTTATTTGACCTCTTTTACACTGCCAACATGCCATTCTTCTACACCGTATTGAGCCCGCATCAATCTACGTGCGTCGGTGGCTGTGGCTGCGGTCACAGTGACATCAATCCAGCCCACATAGTTGGGTTGTTGTATACGCACCTGTGCAGTCCATAATTTATATTTAGGGTATATGTCTTTTGCTTTCATCACAGTTCCAGTAGTTGTGCAAGATCTACGCGATCATAATCTCTATTAGAAAAATATCTTTGATTGGCCAACAGCAAGCCAAGGTTATCATTCCAATGTTGTCGCCACGTGTCTAAATCCATTGTCAACAATCTATCTATTTCGGCGCTGTATAGTTGCCATCTTTGTTCGTTGTTGTGTTCAGCATCATACGAGTAGTCGATAAATGCAGGTAATCTAATGCCTACATCTCTGAGTCGTTGTATAAAGTTGCAACAGCTGAATGGCAAGACAAAATGTCCTTTGATCAGTGGATCCCAGGTTTTTTCAGTAATCATAATGGTATTGCCGTATTCAATGGTTTCACCGTAGATACTTACGAACGTATTTTTATAATATTCAACATTTGGAGGAGAATAACCCCATGGCTCTGATATCGGTTGGGTTGTTTTTTCCAACTCTTCAATGTTGTAGGAC
>Ga0187844_10003228_pt1 | contig 10966 bp, 12 predicted proteins | sample SpaLakP09_SKY_50_FD_134517 | JGI IMG/M metagenome (GOLD analysis project Ga0187844, IMG submission 134517) | Oligotrophic lake water microbial communities from Sparkling Lake, Wisconsin, USA - SP09_SKY_50 | ecosystem: Environmental > Aquatic > Freshwater > Lake | place: USA: Sparkling Lake...
ACCTTTACCGCCAGCAAAACCCTGACCTGAAGTACCTGCGCCGCCAACAGAACTTGTCGAGTTTCCACCACCGCCCGAACCGCCAGCGTTTCCGTCTATGTTTGCAAAAATTGTGTCTCCTCCACCACCGCCCCCGCCCCCGCCTACGGCAGCTGTAAGTGATCCAAATACTGAGTTATTACCGTTGCCACCTTTGGAAGCTGATGCGCCAGCTGTACCACCCGCACCTACTGTAACTGTGTAATTATTTACAGCTAAAGATTGACTAGCTGCGTAATAAAGTCCGCCCGCGCCACCGCCGCCTGAGTAAAAACCCGCGCCCGCTGACGATCCTCCACCACCGCCTCCTGCAATAACTAACACATCCATGGTAATTGGCTTGACGCTAACGCCTAGTGTGCCGTTACCAGTAAATACGCGATAGTAATAGGTTGCATCACTGGACAAAGTACCACCAGTGACAATGGCTTTGGGGATGTGATTGTTAAAAGCAGCAAGGCAGTTAGCAATCATTATGCAATGGCTCCTATGACATACCATGTGTCTGTTGCAGTCTTGATGCAAGCTGCTGACTTGTATTGTCCTAATGTGGGTGCAGCAGGTGTAGCACCAGAAGAAAGAATTGTTGTTGTGCCAGATGTGACTGCTGAGATCGTGTTAGTGCCTGCACCAATGTTTAAGATTGTAATTACTGTACCAACTGGGAACGCTACAGAAGCGTTAGTTGGAATCTTAAAAGCATTAGCGGAGGCATTGCTCATGGTGACTAGCACCTGATACTGGTCTGTGCTTAAAGCTGTGTAGGTAGTGCCTGTCTGTGCGTTGAGTGTAAAAGCAACAAGCCCATTAACACCTGCTGCTGAGAGTACATCTCCTGTGCTCCATGGAAATCCTGTTGCCATTTATTGCTCCTTAGTATGATAAAACGCTAGTGCCTAGAATACCGTATAATGCCGATCCAACGATGAATCCATCGATAATCGGTTCTGCTGTGCCGAACTTTACCTTCCAAGAATCTGGTCTGATCTGGTGGGTAATGTTAAAGACCTGAACTGTCTTAGTCAGGTAAGTATTATTGGGCTGGGAAGTCGTGATGGTTATAGGGCTGAAAAAGTCAAGCCCAAGACCAGCAATAGTGCCAGCAGTGTAGTTGTCCTGCTGTAGATCAAGGGTTAGCTCATCAACTCTGATTGACGTTTCTTTTCGACTTGCAATAAAAGCCTTGGCATAATCTAAAGCCTCTGCATCTGTCTGCATGAGCAGCCCTGATTGATTGTAAGAATGAGTGAAATACTTTTCAATAGAGGCGGCGTCTGAGACTGTCTGCACAGCACCACCATTTCTAGTAATTGTGGCCTTGTTATAGACCTGAGTATCGTCTAGCACCCACTTAACATCGAAGTAACTGATGTCTGACCCATTATCGTTAAAGGCTGTAGGTGCGCCACCTATGGAAGCAACTGTTACTGTTCGATCTTGAAACACTGCCTTGCCATCTGCGCCCATGTAAATTGCGCCATACTCAGTAGTAGCAACAGTTTGCAATGCTCCTAGAGCTGTGCGTTGAGTGGCTGGATCTGCTTGGACTGTTGTCAATCCTGTGTCAATGTCACGCATTGAAGTTGGCCAGCCGATTGTGTCAAGAATCTTAGTAGTGCGAGTGCCTGTGGTTTGTCCAGCTGTTCCACCTGTAACACCAAAGAATTGTGCGTTCTGAAATAGACGAAATCCATCAACTGCGCTTATTGTGGTATAGACCAAGTCACCTGTAAATTTAGGAGTTGTCGTATTGTAGTTAGTAATGTAACCAGCAAAGATCGGATAAGTTACATTTTCATAAGTGGCAGTAATAGCAATCTTGCGCATAGGGCTTAAGTATGTGTAATAAGGGCTTGATGGATTCTGTGGGTTAAAGTCACCATTCTGATCTAAGATGCGAATGGTCGATGCCCCAGTGTTGAACTGCTCACTTGAAATGTTGCGTCCTCGATTAGTGACGATGCTATCGATTACATTGGACACATCGACAATAGGGCCAATGGCATCACTTAAAACATCGACTCCCAAGATGCCCTGATCAATAATAAAAGGGTTGCCAAAACCTGCTCCAGTAGAGAAGTTAATAATTACATTTATGACTGGTCTGGTCATAATGCTCCAGCAGTAGTTAAGTAATCTCCACGCTTATTGATACGAATAATTGTGTCTTGGATCAGATTAGTCAATTCATCTGGGTTAGCAATAGTGCCAGCATTAACATTTACAGTGACTCCTGCAGGTAATTGATTACCGGTGCCAGTAGTTCCCAGTCCAACTGTAGAAGGCATAGAAGGATTGGTTGCCGAAACTGATGGGATAGAAGCACCTACAAAAGGCTTAAAGCCACCGAGTGCAGCTTGTTGCTGTTGGTTAAGAGCATTAAAAGCAGATGCAGCTGAGCCAGCAAAGTTATTAAAGTATGTTGTCAAAGATGCTAGTTGTTCCTTGACTGACATAAAGTTGAAGTTCTTGAAGATGTCATCTAGTGGCTTAATTCCTGCAAGGGTGCTGACTAACTTCTCTGTGTTTTTTTGAGCATCATCGAGCATCTTTGTGTATTTTTCGATCTGGCTAATGTTCTCATTTTCAATGGCTTTCATAAGAAGCAGGCGGATGCGATCTTCTTCTGAGAGCTTGCCTTTTAGAGCTGCTTCAATCTGGATCTTCTGAAGGTCAAAGATAGCCTTAGCCTTTGATAATTTAAGGTTATCTTGTTGAGACTTGAGTGTTTTCTTTTGCATTGCTAATAATTCAGCAGCACGCTTTTTTGCATCTGCTTCTGCTGCCTTACGAGCATTATCCTCTTTGACTGCCAAATCCGTTGAACTTGAAATTGTCATTGGTGTGCTAAATGGTTTAGGTTTAATGGCTGCTGCTTTACCCATTTTTTCTAGTAAAGCAAAATAAGAGATGTCGTACAACACGCCAAAATCAGAGTTAAAGCCAGGAATAGTTTTTACTTTGGCAATCAAGACACCAATGCCACGGATAACATCTGCTGTTTTTGTAGCCACATTTTCCATAGAGGTTGCTAAACCATTGATAGAATTGTCGTCACCTAAATTACTCAACGCATCGACTAAACCTTTTCCAATGATTTCTTGGGCATTGCCAGATGCTACTTTGAGCAACTCCATCTTGCCAGCATAGGTGGTTAATCTTGTAGCGTTTTGCCCTGCAAATTGCTCGTTTAATTTTTCTTGGATCTTAGTAAATCCAACAGTCTGCAACTCCGTTTTGGTAAGTCCTAAATTGTATTTAGATAATCCCTTTGTTTGTCCTAAATAGGCAAGACTTAAATCTTTAGAAACTTGTGCTGCATCGACTCCACTACCAGCAGAGACATCTAAAGCCAGCGTTAATAATTCTTGAGATTTAGCAACTGAGCCAGTAGTCTGCAAAAGGCTTTGGAAAGCTGGGCGCAGAACATCGTCTGCTACACCTGCTGTTTTTTCAAGATCACTAATGAATGTCTTAATCCTTGCATCCTCAAAGCCTAAGCCGAGGTTTTCAACAGCCTTAGTTAATCGAGATGCTGCTCTTTCATCCTCTGCAAAAGCCTTCATCGATGCTTTTCCAAAAGCAACAACAGCTGTAACGCTAAAGGCAAGGCCCAATGTTTTGGCTAGAGATTTAACACTTTTACTTAACTTATCCGTAGATGAGTCGGCTTGCTTGAAGGCTTTAGCACCTGTGAATTCGGATGCAATGTCGATGACTATGTTTGCCATAAGTTACACCTTCGCTTTTGCATTAAGTTGATCGGCTGCTGATTTAATAGCTGCAAGCACTGCAACTCTAGCCTTGCCATTGTTTTCATCATAAGCACGAAACAATGCGCGACCTTGCATTTTGGCATCACCTTTCATAGATGATCCATACTTGCCAGTTTGATTTTGTACAAAACGACTAGATGGAGTCTTACGCCCCATAGTTTCATAAATTGCTCCAGCTGCACTTTTATTAAATACACGAGCCAGAGATCGAAATCCTCTGCGATTAGCCTTAGAAGGTGTTGTCTTGTAACCAATTCCTGCTTTAGCAATCTTGGCATCATAAGTAGGAAAACGGGCATCAGAGTTTTCCCTTGCTAACCATCCGCTAAGGACTTGCCCGTTATCTGGAAGATAGCCTTTAGCAGTTTTTGTGATTGGCTTCAAAGCTGCACCAACATCTTTTGGCAACTGCTTAGCCAAATCAGGGCTAAAGTTTCGTAAGGCTTTACGGAGTTCAATGCCGCCCTTTACGCTTGCTGGCATTACTGACCTCCTGTGCTTCATCTTTGAGACCTTGAACTAGAGCATCTAGCATGGTCTTATCCAAATCTAATAAGTGCTGTGGCGCGATTCCCAACCTAATGCTTAGCCTAGCAATTAGATAAGTGAATGGAAGATCGCGCTTTAAGCTAAAGGGTCTGAGTCTAGAACCTCGACACTCTTAAGTGTCTCGATGAACTCAATCCCAAAAGGCTTAACAGATTCACCTGCTCTGCGTGTTACTTCCCATGCTAACCAATAGACATCGCCTTGCTTTTCTTCATCGCGAAATGCCTTATGGAAGCCCTTTTTAGCGTATTGCTCGAATGAGTACTCCACTGCTGGAGTGATCTCGCCTTCTAATACGCTTCCATCTGTACGAACTATCTTTAGTTTTGCCATGGTTTGCCCCTTTGTTAGTTGTTTAGAATGGTGCGGATGGTGATACTGAAACTGTTGAGTTAGCAGTGAATGTGATTGACTGTGTGCCAATGTCGCCTACAGCACCATTGATGTCTGTAGTGTTATTGATTAATAGTGAAACTGTGTAGGTTGGGTTAGCAGCAGATACTGCTGTTCCCTTTTCCTGAATGAAAATAGCAGTTACAGTATTTCCCCATTGTCCTTGCAATGTCTGCAATACATTGGTGGTTGCTGTGTCATTTAGGAAGTCGATTGTGACTGTTGATGCTTCCAAGCCCTTAACGAACTTGTGTGCTGTGTCGCCCATTGCTGTGACTTCTAGCTCATCAAATGTGCGGTTGATTGTTACTGCTGTGACATGGTCTGAAAGATCAACGGAGTTAATCTTCACACCGACTTTGTTGTTTAGAAATACAGCCATGAGATTATTCCTCGTCCTTCTTAGTAGTTACTGGCTTTGTTGTTGTTGTTGCTACCTGTCCGATCTTGATCAGAAAGGCTTCGTTCTCTTTTTCCCAATCGGACATGCTTAACTCCAACTCGTTAGGATTGATACGGACATCTCACAGCTGAGTAGGTCTCCCGAAGCAGCATTGAGAATACTTGGTGCGCTGATTGCGCTTACATTATAGACCAGAGATGATGCTGCTAACTTAGCAAACACGCCACATACAGAATCTTCAATGCCGTTTAGGTTGCCTTCATTGTCAAATAAAGGCACTGTAATAATAATCTTAAAGTTAGCCATCGGACTAATGGTAATGTGCTGGTTATTGCTAGGTGTTAGGTAAGGATCATCTGGAGACACGATCACGGAATTAGCAAGAACTGTTGAAGGTGGAAATGCAAAAGTTTGGTATTTTGTGTTATCTACTAGCGCGGTGGCTAAAGTAGTGCGGAGTGTAGTTATCGCTACTGGAGGCATTAGCCCACCATTGAGCGAGGGTCTAGCGCGTGTGCAATCAATCCTCGCACCTTAGCGAGAAGCTGTGCGCTCATTCGGTAAGGGCTTGGCTGGAAATCGACAGCGTTACTGCCTGAAAGGGTGGCTGTACGCGCTTGCCAGATTTCAACAGATACCATTAAAGCTGCGTTCTGGACTGCTGTATCCGTTGTCCAGTCTGTGTAAGTAGTGATGGATACAGATCCATAAGGAAAGATTGGATGATACGCCTGAGCAACAGTGTGGTTTGTTGCTACGCTAATTGAATAATCGCTTACTGCTGTGATTGTCTTAGTGCCATTATAAGAAGAACCTGAATTGGCAATCGTGACGCTTTGACCTACATAAAAAGTATCTAGAACAGAATCATTGAAGTATAAAGTGCCTGTGCCTACAACATTGCTATGAGCAACGGAAAACCATTTAGGCGCCCATAACATTGGAAGCAGTACTGCATCGGACGCATCACAAACTTCTTGCAAAACGGCATCTGTGTACAGTGTGCCAACACCTAAAGTGGTGCGTAATTCACTAACTGTCGTAAGAGCCATTTCGTTTCCTTTCTAAAGACTCTGGGGAGTAGAGGGCTACTACTCCCCAGAGCGACTTAGTGTGTTATTTATGAAACCTGTACTGCACGGAAAGCTGTTGGGTAGCGATTTACTACTGCAACATAACCATAGATACCGATTTCAAGTTGTCCGTTAGCGACAACATTTGCACGAATCTGAAGCGTTCCGCTTTCGTGGAATCGCATTGCCATTGTTGGGTAAACAAGTCCAACCTTAATGCCTGCTGTACCACCTGCGTAGTTAGGATCAACTACGAGATTAAGTCCAGCAACTGTGCCGTTAGTTGAACCTTGAGTAATAAGGCCGTTAGCATTTTGTGGAGCTGCTGCCGCGTATAGAGGGCGACCAGTTGTATCAACTGCTCCAAGAAGACCAGCAAAATCAACATCATCGTTACCACCAGATGTAGCAACCAATAGATTGTTAGGTGTCTGGCGCATTACTCCGAATGAGTCTGCAATCGACTTAGCAAGTGCTTTGTAGATTGTTGTAGAAGTTGAATCTGCTGATCCGTCTGCTGCAATCTTTGCTGCGTATGCATCTGTCTTCTGTGCGTAGCTTGCAGCCAACTCACGGAGATACAGGTCAAGGAAGCTTGGGTCTGAGCGATCAACGAGTTCCAAGTCGAGCTTTCCAGCTCCAGCGAATTTGACAACATTATCTTCTTGGAAGGTAACTGTAGTGTCTGTTGATGCGAACTCTGCTGCTTCTGCTGTCAATTCGACAGTGGCCTGTGTCCCTAGCTTTGGAGTGAAAATTTTCATTCCAGAAGCAGGAAGGGCTGCACGCTCGATGCTATCAATGAAAGGGCGTGATGAATCAATGATACCGATTACATCCTTTAGGTAATTAGGTGGAACCATACCTGTGTTCTCTGCAACTGTTGCAACCTGTAAAGCTGCAATTAGTTCGCGAGCATCTGCGTCACCGCGTGATGCGTTTAGTTGTGCCTTAGCGTATTCACCAGCTGTGATGTTTAGGTTAAGGCGTGGGTTTGTGTAATACATTGCTGTAACTGTAGGGCGAGCAGCTTCTACAGCCGCTGCTTCTACTGGTGCTGCTTCGACTGTAGTGTCTTCCACGACTGTCTCGCTTTCTGTTTGTGGGTTTTCTTCAACAGGGATGACTTCCTCTGCTGCGATCTCTAGTATTTCTGAACTTGCAAAAGCAGGAACAGTCACTAGAGAAACTTCTTTTAATCGAGCTGATGAAACAACTGTGTGTCCATCCTTTGATGGCTTTGATGCAAGAATCTCTGCACCAATGCTCAAACCTGTAACTAAACCTTCTTGTGCCATGATCAAAGCGTCATTGCCACCAGATGAGCGACTTAGCTTAAAGGTTGCATAGATACCATCTGCGCGAGTCTCAGCAGCAGTCATCCGACCGATAGGCTTCTTTAGATCGTGCTGTGATAGCAACTTGATCTTTGATGGATCTGCGATCTCAATCGATCCTGCTGCAAAAGTGTAAGCACCAAGATTAGTGTGACCGATTTCTCCAGTACCTAGAGGTACGATCTTTCCAGAGATTTCTCTGCGTTCTTCTGAGCACTCGATTGATGATGCTTCGATGTATAGAGTTTCCATTAGCTGCCATTCCCGTTAGGTGATAGGTCTTCCATTTGCATTGCTTGTTCTGTAGTAATTAAACCAAGTGCCAGCATCTTTTCTAGCACTAGCAATCTTTCCATTGGCTCTGTTCGTAGGAATGTGTCATCTAAACAAAATTTGACATAGTGTCCTGCTGTGGAAACATCATCCATACTGAGCCTAGACTCAATCGCTGAAACATAAGGCTGCAATGTAAAAGCAACCATTTGTTTGCGTTCATCTTGTACATTTGCATAAGTCATTGTTGTATTCATTGAAGCCGAAACATAATAAGGATCTACAGAACAAAGTCTGGCGCATTCTGTTGCTAATCCTTGAATGGCATCTTGGTAAGCCATGTCCTTAGGACTGAACCCAGTAGTTTGATAATCAAGAGTTGAAGTCAGATAAGCAGTGCCATTATTTTGACGAGCACGCTTCCAAGCAGCTAGTAATCCAGATACTTCAGCAGGTGGAAGATCAGCTCCAGTATTTTTTAAGAAGCCAGTCGCGGATGGTGTTTCCAGTGCAATACTTGCAGCCTTCTGTGCATCTAATGCGGCTTTAATTGTGCTGCCACCAGATGCAAGGATGCCTTCATCTTTCTGGAATGTGATAAGAGATCCAAGACCTGACATAGGCAAAGGAACTCCATCGAGATAATACTGTGTTACAAAATTATTGACTGAGTCTGTGTTAAATGTAACGCGATTGTTAGCAACCCAATTTGCGTTAGCCATTCTGTTATCTTCGAGGTAGGTCTCAGTAATCTGCCAATAACTGACGCCATACATGAGGAGACTATCTAAAGTAAAGTACAGTGTCTCAAAACGAGGCTGAGCTTTAGAAGGCTGCTCAATCCATCGAGGTGGTGCAATCATTTCGCCTGTGGACTTCTTGTAATACTCTAAAGGAATACTTGCAATAGTGCCACAGATTAGATCACGACATCTTTTAATTGATGGCACTTGCAGAGCTTGTGCGCGAGTGACCATGACTGGAAAATAATTGCCATAAGTCAAGTAAGACTCTGACATGACCTGCGGAGCGTTTTGCGCTTCGACAATTTGAGGCTTACGCGAGAAGATACCCATAGACAGAAATTGTAGCATTTGTCAAGCAATTAGACAATGTGCTAGGGCGTGTCTAACTATAAATCTGAGGCTTAGCAACTGGAATCATTAACTTGCTTACAACCATTGCCAAGCCAATAGGTGCTGAGATGTCTCCAGCAGACTTTCGCTTGATAATACGCCATGCAGAGTCATTGACCTTAGCTGCACAGTTATTCATTTGCTGGATCAGTTCTGCCTGCCCATTATGAACTACGCGAGCATTGACCAAGCCTTCTAATAGATCTCCACAGGCTTTATAAAACTGCTGGCCTGAAACATCCTCTGTCATGACTCCAGCGTTTGCTAAACGATCTGCGATTGTTTGTGTTGCGTACTTGTCGTAACAGACTAGGCGCGGATGATAAATGTCAACCCAACCCTTAATTGATGCCGCCATCTTTAGCTCATCGATAGCAACTTGCGAGGTGTAAGTCTCTAAAATCCCGATGCCAATCCTCCCATCTGGGAGTAGCTGTCCTGCGACCAATGATCCGTTCCTGCGTGAAGGACTGACATCGAAACCGAATACAGTATAAGCCCCAGGAACCATTTCAAGTGTGCTATCGGATGTGTCCTCTAGGACTCCATGAGGCCATGGACTGCTTAGTGAATCAATCCATTGACAAAGCGTTTCAGTGCGTGTGTTTTCGATAGGAGATGTAGCAATCGCTTCTTCAATCGCTTCCTGCGTAATTGTGTACCCCAATGAGGGGTTAGCCAAAGCCCATGCATCGCGATCAGTTATCTTGCAGTATTGAGGGGCTGAGTATTCATAGAATCCAAAAGACTTTGGCGGATAGTCGATAGCTCGTTCTCGTAAGTCGTTAAGGACAGTGCTGAAAGCGTCTCCTGCATTAGAGGTAAGAAGCGTCTGAGAGTTTGGATGAGCTCTAGTCGTAGGAGTAGCAGCTCTAAATCCATCTTCTGTGATTTCTCGGACTTCATCGATGTAGAGCAATCCATTGACACTTCTTCCGCGAGATCCGTCTCTAGTTGCTGCAACAACATCGAGCCTTGCTCCAGATAACATCTCAATAGACTCTGTGCCGTTTGCGTGTCTAATTTGTTTGACGAATCCTTTAAGGTGGTCATTTGTCTCCAATAAACTAGTTACTTGTCTAAATGTGTCAAGAGCCATGCTTCTGTTAGAGCTCATGATAAGCACATTGGTATTCCACTTAATTAAGTGAGCAAGGATCAGCATACGCGCTAAGTGAGTCTTGCCGTTCTGCCGTGCTACAAGAATCAAGTTTGTCTTGCGAATCCACATGCCTTTCTTGTCGATAGTGAGCATGTCTTTAAGAACGAACTCCTGCCAAGGCATCAGATCCATCTTGACGATTGCGCATAGATCTTTTACGTCTTGCAGCTTGTTTTCGCCTTTGAGAAGTGGACTGTGAAGCCTTGGCTTAGTTGCCCCTCGTAAGGCTTTGGACTTTCTGGGCTTAGTTGTCATTGACTCGGATCAGGTCGGGTCTTAAAAGGACTGTCCAGCATCGTCTCGGACTGCATCGGGGAGACATAGTCGAGAAAGACAGGGGGGGTAGCCGTCTGTGCTAAAAAAACGCCCTCATTGAGCGCACCTTTGCGCAGATTGCATGACTTACATAAGACTCTTAGATTATCAAGGCTGTGGTCTCCACCTACCTTGCGAGGAATGATGTGGTCGATGTGCATCTCACCCTCATCTGTACCACACAATTGACAAGCTCTACCATCACGCATGAACACACGCTCTCGCTGTGCTCTGTAGCGTCTGGAGTTAAGTTCGTCTAATGCCATCCCTTAGCCTTCCAATGATCATAAGCCTTGCAAGGCGTTGAGTATCTATGCTTAATGTAGCGTAAGCCCCACTCTACTTGCTGTATTGGTGTAGCTGTTAATAGCCATACTGATTTGCCTTGTGGTATGCCTACTGTTCCACTACTTGGATTGTAAGCTTTATAGTTCCATGCTGACTCTTTACCATAGAGAGTTGCTAGGCACTTGTATTGAGTTAAATTATTGAGTGAATAATAAGCATACT
>Ga0187844_10003229_pt1 | contig 10964 bp, 8 predicted proteins | sample SpaLakP09_SKY_50_FD_134517 | JGI IMG/M metagenome (GOLD analysis project Ga0187844, IMG submission 134517) | Oligotrophic lake water microbial communities from Sparkling Lake, Wisconsin, USA - SP09_SKY_50 | ecosystem: Environmental > Aquatic > Freshwater > Lake | place: USA: Sparkling Lake...
AAAGCAATATCTATAAACTCGAAATTACCAGAAGCTTATTCGAATCGAGGAATAATACTTCAGGAATTGAATAGGTTAGAGGAGTCACGGGAAAATTTCGATAAAGCAATTAAATTGAGACCGAGATTTGCAGAGGCATATGCTAATCTAGGGGGGGTACTAACAGAGCTCAATCGCATAGATTTAGCATTTCAAAGTTTTGAAAAAGCTATGGAACTTGAGCCAAGTTATGAATACTTAGAGGGAAAAAAATTACACACAAAAATGTTGATGTGTGACTGGCAGAATTATCATACAGAATTAAATAATTTAATAGTAAGAATTAACAAAGAGGAGAAGTCAACGCCTGTCTTTCCTATGCTTGGATTAACTGATTCTTTATCAGTTCTTTGCAAATCCTCAGAAATATGGATTAGGGATAAACATAAAATTAATCATAAGCTAGGCCCAATAACAAAACTTAGGCGCAAAGATAAAATTAAAATTGGTTATTACTCTGCAGATTTCCGTGAACACCCAGTTTCATACCTTGCCGCAGAATTATTTGAATTGCATGATAAAAATAAATTTGAGTTGATTGGTTTTTATTATGGTCCACAAGAATCAAGCAATATGCATAAGCGAATTTTTTCATCTTTTGATAATTTTATTTATGTAAGAAATACATTAGATAGTGAAGTAGCACAATTATCAAGAAAATTAGAAATAGATATCGCAGTAGATTTAACGGGTATTACGCAATACAGCAGAGTTGGGATCTTCTCATACCGCGCAGCTCCAATACAAATTAGTTATTTGGGTTTTTTAGGTACGATGGGAACTGAATACTACGATTATTTGATTGCTGATAAAGTTATAATACCAAATGAAAGTCAGCAATATTACAAAGAAAAAATTTTATATTTACCAAGCTATCAAATTAATGACTCTAAGCGAAATATTTCAGATAAATTATTCACTAGAGAAGAGTTAAATTTGACAGAAAAAGGGTTTGTATTTTGTTGTTTTAATAATAACTTCAAAATAACCCCGACGGTATTCGATGTATGGATGAGAATTCTAAAGAAGGTAACTGAAAGCGTGCTCTATCTATATGCGGAAAATAAATGGGTTGAACTAAATCTAAAAAATGAAGCCGAAATAAGAGGAGTCTGTAAAAGTCGTTTGAAATTTGCCAATAGGATTAATAGAAATGAATATTTAGCAAGATACAGATGTGCAGATTTATTTTTAGACACGCTACCGTACAATGCAGGTACTACTGCAAGTGATGCACTATGGGCGGGACTTCCAGTGCTGACTTGCATGGGAGATAGCTTTGCAAGCCGTATAGCTGCGAGCTTATTAACCGCAATTGAACTACCAGAATTAATTACTAGAACGCAGGCCGAGTATGAGGCTAAAGCAATTGAATTAGCCACAAAACCGGAGATGTTAAAAAATATAAAAAGAAAACTTGATAAAAATAGAGCAAATACAGCATTATTCAATTCACAAGAATTTACGAAAAATATCGAAAATGCTTATAAGGAAATATATGAACGCTATCATACAAATTTAAGGCCTGAACATATTTATATACATACTAAGAAATGAAGAATTATCAACACAGAAATTTATTTTCTAAAATATAAGATAATAATAGAATTGTTGATTTTTAAGTTAACAAAGTTTTATTCTTGCAAATTATAAAATTATTGATTTTAAACCACTCATTAATAATAAAAAACGGCAAAATGAAAAAAGATAAAAATAAACTAAAAAAAGAAAATGACATGAAAGTTATTTTTTCATTGATTGAATTAGGTAAATTTGAGAATGCTATAAAACTTTGCGAAGAAATATTAGAGGTTAATCCGCAATGCAAAGATTGCCTAAGAATAATTATTATGATAAATATGCAGTCAAAAAAATGGCATGAGTCTGTGGATTTAATTAATAAATTAATTAATATTGAAAACAATAATGCAGTTAATTACAATCTAAAAGGTGTTATTTTATATGCGATGAACGAAAATTCAAACGCAATACAAAATTTTGAAAAAGCAATAGAAATTAAATTTGATTATTCTGAGGCTTACTATAACCTTGGGCTAGTACTTCAAAAATTAAATAAATTTAAAGATGCTATAAATAGTTATAGCAAAGCAATAAATTTTACAAATAATTATAGTGAGGCATATAATAATATTGGAAATTGTTTTTTAGAAATAAAGTCAATAGAAAATGCACTAAAGTATTTCAATAAAGCAATAGAACTGAATAAAGATTTTTCGCAAGCATATTTTAATCGTGCACTAGCATTAAAAGAACTAAATTATATAGATGAAGCCATAAAAAATTATGACAAAGCGTTGAATATAAATAATAATTTTGCAGAGGCTTACAATAATAAAGGAAATTTATTAATTGATCTTAAGATGGTAAAAGAAGCATATGTGTGGAAAAAGCATATAAAATTGATCCAACTATTAAATTCTTATTTGGACAATTAATTTTTACAAAAATGCAAATGTGTGATTGGACAAATTTTCAATCACAAGTTGATAAACTTAAAGAAAATATATATAAAAATAACAAAGTTTCAACATGTTTAACAGTTCTTGCTTTGATAGATTCTCCTGAAATCCAAAAAAAATCAGCAGAGATATGGACTAATTACAAATACCCAACAAAACCATTACTTGAGCCAATCATAAAGAATAATAATTTGAAGATAAAATTGGGTTATTATTCCTCAGATTTTCATAATCATGCAACTTCAATTTTAATAAACGAACTATTCAAATTACATGATAAATCAAAATTTGAGTTAATAGCTTTTTCATATGGTCCAAAAATAGATGACGATATGAGAAAACAATTAATTAAAGATTTTGATATATTTAATGACGTTCATAATAATACTGACGAAGAGATTGCAATTATGTCAAGACAAATGAATATTGATATAGCTATAGATTTGAAAGGTATAACTAAAAATGAAAGAATGGGAATTTTCTCACGCAGGGTAGCACCTATACAAGTAAATTATCTAGGCTATCCAGGGACAACAGGTGCAAATTATTTCGAATATATCATTGCTGATAAAATTCTTATAACAACAGATACTGAAAAATTTTATTCTGAAAAAATAATTTATCTCCCAGATAGTTATCAAGTAAACGATAGAAACAGAGAGAGAGGCAATCAAATAGTCAATAAGCAAGAATATGGCTTACCAGATAACTCTTTTGTCTTTTGTTGCTTCAATAATAGTTATAAAATAAATCCTATTATTTTTGATGTTTGGATGAAAATTTTAAAATGTATTGATGGAAGTGTACTTTGGTTGCTTGAAGACAATCAGATTGCCGTGTTTAATTTGAAAAATGAAGCTGAAAAAAGGGGGGTAAGTTCAGAAAGGTTGATTTTTGCTAAACGAATGAATAACCTTGATCATTTAAAAAGGCACGGAGCTGCAGATTTGTTTCTTGATACATATCCTTGCAACGCTCATACAACTGCAAGTGATGCGCTATGGGCGGGGCTTCCTATATTAACAATTAAAGGAGAGTCTTTCGCAAGTCGCGTTGCTGCTAGTTTATTAAATGCTATTAAAATTCCAGAGTTAATAACTGATTCAATAGAAAATTATGAAAAACTTGCGATAGAGTTAGCAGAAGATCCAACGAGACTTGGGCATATTAAGGAAAAACTTGATAAGAATATCTTATCTACCCCTTTATTTGATTCAAAATTATTTACTTTAAACATAGAAAAAGCTTATTTAAAAATATATAGTCGTTACCAAAATAACTTAGAACCCGAAAATATAATTATTTAAAAATACATTTTATTCAATCATTATGAAATTTATATTGTGTTATTAATAATGAAATATTAAAGTAAAAATAAGTACCAAATTTATTTAAAATCTAATATCATTAATAAAATGAAATTAGGGTAATATTACTATCAATAGTCAAATTAGGTAAGTTCATATATTTTAGTTTAAAATCAAAAAATGATATTAATTAAAGAAAACACACGGCACTGTATATAATTATTAACATGAAAGATAAATATAAATATCCATTGAGCCTTTTTAAGATCGGAAAAGATAAAGAGGCTATTTCGTTGCTGAAGAGATTTGCAAAAAATGACAATGATGCGGAGGCGTATCGTTATATGTCAGAATATTTCTTAAAGAAAAAAAATACAGATAGCGCAATTGAATGCATCTTCAATGCAATAAATCTATCACCTGATAATTATTATTATTTATTTATTTGCGGACTAATATACGATGAATTGAATCAATTTGACAGAGCTCTTAGTGCTTATAAATCTGCAATCAAAATTAAAGATAATTATTTAGAAGCGTATATAAATAGTTCGATAATATTAAGAAAACTAAAGAAACATGATGAAGCTCTTAACTATATAGAAAAATCATTAAAAATAAACTCAAAATTATCAGTAATTTATGTAAACCGTGCTCAAATTTATGATGATATAAATAAATATGAAGAATCTCTTAGAGATTTTGATATTGCTTTAAGTTTGGAGGGTCAAAACCCAGAAATATATGTAAATAAGGCTAAGGTATTTTTAAAAATGGAGAAATATGAAGAAGCTTTAAATGAATGTGAAAAATCAATTAATATAAACAAACATTATTTCCCAGCGTTCAATAACAAAGTAATAATACTTAAAGAAATGAGAAATTTCATTCAAGCTTTGGATTTGGTTAACCATTTAATTATTGAATATCCCAGCTCAAGTGAATTATATTTTAATAAAGGTAATATAGAGGCTGAATTGAATAATAATATAAATGCTATTGATTCTTATGAGAAATCAATTGAATTAAACTCCACGAACGAATTGGCCTGTATGAATATTGCAACAATTTATAGCAAAATAAGAGATTACGAAATGGCAATACAATATTATGATCGAGCACTTGGGTTAAATAATAAATATTTTGATGCAGAATGGAATAAGTGTGTAACACTATTAACGTTAGGACGATATAACGAGGCAATTGTGCATTATGATACTAGGTGGTTTATTTCTGATGTCAGTAGGCCCAGTAGGTTGGACATAGATATTCCGTTATGGGACTTTAGAAGTGAATGTAATAATTTATTAATTTATTCTGAGCAGGGTATCGGAGATATTATTCTATATTTAAGGTATATTTTACTTATTCAAAATAATGTAAATAATATATGGATAAAATTGGATAAAAGATTAACTAGTCTTGTAAAAAGATCTTTCAGTTATATTAATATAATTAATGATTTGAATGAGCTAAAAGAAATTAAAATTTCGCATTACTTACCTATAGGTGATTTGCTTAAAATGGGCCTTAACAATAGTAATTATATATATAATACTAATAATTATTTACATACAGATAAATATAAAACTATTGAGATTTTAAATAAAATTAGTGAGAAAGGTAAGTTATTATGTGGAATCACATGGCATAGCAACAATTCAATAAAAAATAAAAATAAAAATATTGATATTTGTAGATTATTATCTTCTTTAAAAAAATACGAAAATTTAAAATTTATATCACTACAATATCATCCATCTGAAGAGGAATTGATTAATATTAGGAATTTAACTGGAATCGATGTATTAAATTACAAAGAAATTGATAATTTTATGGATATAGATAATCATGCTTCATTAATAGAAGCGTGTGATATATTGGTTCTTATATGCAATACTACAGCACATCTTGCTGGCGCATTAGGTAAAAAAACTTATCTTTTGAGAGGACGTGGAAGAGGAGTATTGTGGTACTGGGAAAACCAAAAATTTGGAATTAGTAATTGGTATCCAAGTATCTCAATTTTCCCCTCTACAATATCATCTGAATTAACTGATGATGAATATTGGGCTAATGCTATAGAAGAAGTTCAGTCACGAATTGGAGAAGAAATGTGAATAAAATAATAATAGTTGTTGGTTATGATGATAGGGAATCTGTTGCTTATCATGTCTTTTGTCAATCTGTAATTGAAAAAGCTACATGTCCAGTTCAATTTATACCTTTAAAAGATAAATCTTTATATTTTTATAACGAAAACCATGTTGACGGAAGTAATAGCTTTATATACTCACGTTTTTTAACACCCTTCTTATGTAATTTTGAGGGGCTAGCCTTATTCGCAGATGGTGATATGGTTGTAAATGTTGACGTTGCTGAACTACTTCAGCTTTTTGATGATACAAAAGCAGTGCAAGTCGTCAAGCATGATTATCAAACAAAATCTAAATTGAAATATTTAGGAAATAAAAATGAAAATTATCCAAGAAAAAATTGGAGTAGTTTTATATTATGGAACTGTGGTCACGAAAAAAATAAAATATTAATTCCTGAATTCATAAATAAAAAAGACGGATCTTTTTTGCACAGATTCTCTTGGTTGAGCGATGAAAACATAGGTGAATTAGACAAAGAGTGGAATTGGCTTGCGACTGAGTATGAACAAAATAATATGGCTAAAGTAATTCATTACACTCTTGGAACCCCTTGCTTTGAGGAATACCAAGATTCTGATATGTCGCAATACTGGCATAGCATATATAGAAATTTAAAAACACCATTATAATTAGCCTATATTTTTTAATTAAAGTTAATTGATTCATATTTTTTTTAATGTTTTAACTTATAAAAAAAATTCTGAAATTCAAAATCAAAGTGGTTGATTATATATTGGTGTTATTTTTAAATTTTCTTGAAAGTATTAAATAATATAATTATGAATTTTAATGTTACTTTAATGTCGCCAATTGGATATGTGCATGGACTTGCACTTCTCGAAGTGGCTGAATTTATTAATAATCAAATTATTCGGTGTGGATATGTTTCAACATTAAGCAAAAATAGATTAATTTATGATGGAATTAATATTATTTTAGGTACGCATATTCAACCAGAAAAATATAGCAATTTAGCTCATAATTGTATTATATTTAATACTGAGCAGCTTCCAGGAAATAATGTTTGGACTAATAAGGATTATAAGAATATTTTAATGAATAATTATGTTTGGGATTATTCAGCTTTTAATCTTAGTTGTATAAGCCATAATAATAAATCTTTAATATATTTGAATTTTGATAAATTTCTCCGAAGAATTAAACTCAATCCTAAAAAGGAATGGGATATTTTGTTTTATGGCAGTTTAAATGATAGGAGATTAAAAATATTAGATGGATTGGAGGGTAAAGGGCTAAAAGTAAAAAGACTTTTTGGAATATATGGACCAGAAAGAGATTATTTTTTATCCAATTGCAGAACTGTTTTAAATTTACACTTTTATGATAGTCAGATTCTTCAGCAAATTCGGATTTTTTACCCACTTATAAATGGAATTCCAGTAATTTCAGAAAATTATCCAATTAACTCTGGTCCTGAATTTTATAATAAGTGTTTATTTACGCCAGGTTCTATTAGTTTCGAAGAATATGTATCTGATTTATTAATTGAAAATGTGCAATTGTTTAACAAACAAGTAGTAGATAAAATCGCCGAATTTGAATTAACTGAAAACACAGAAGATTTTAATACAGTTATTCTTTCTGCTATAAAGTTTTTCAGTAATAATACTAATAATAAAATTTCAAATAACCTTACAAAAATAAATTTAGGCAGTGGAAAAGATTATAAAATTGGATTTTTAAATTTAGATATCAAACCAAATACTAATCCGGATATAGTATTAGATTTAAGTAAAATAATTAATTTCCCGTTAGTTTTGAATTCAAAATATCATGGAAATGTTACTCTTCAAGAAAACCAATTTATTGAAATAATTGCAATTGATGTACTTGAGCATGTACAAAATTTAGAACTTCTAATGACAAATTGCTTAAAGTTACTTAGGGTTGGTGGAAAATTTATAGTTAGTGTACCTTACGAGTTATCATACGGTGCATGGCAAGATCCAACACATGTAAGGGCATTTAATCAAAACTCTTGGATTTATTATACAGACTGGTTTTGGTATCTTGGTTGGTTTGATTACAAATTTGATTTATTGGAACTTAATTTTATACCCTCAGCTTTAGGCAAAAATTTAATTGATAAAAATATTGATAAAGATGTTATTTTAAGTACTCCAAGAGCTATCGAATCAATGTCTGTAATATTTGTTAAACGTCAAACTAACATTCAAGAAAAAAACCTAGCTCGTTCTTATGGAAGTAATCTAGTAGATTATTTATGAATTCACCATATTTCCGAATTTAATATTTTAATGATAAGGCTTGCTTTTTTTTGGATTGGGGATAATTTAGATATTCCACAACAATATGTTAATTCTATCCGCTTATTTCATTTGAATGATATCGAGGTTATACAGTTATCCGATTTTCAAACTTCTTGTATTTCTGGTGTTGATAAAGTATTACGTGCAGATTTGTCACATGATATTATGAAAGCGAGACTTCAAGCTTATAGCTTACTTGAGTTTAATGATGACTACACTTTATTTACCGATGCTGACTGTTTATTAATTCAGCCTATAAAACTAATTTACTCAGATGATATATTATTATTAAAGCGTACTGATAATTTTATAATCAATTCAAACTACCCTGAGCACTATCCTGAGTTCGTTGGTAAGATGATATTAGATGTAATGCCATACCTTTTTGGTGCAATTTGTATAAAAAATCCAAGTAATAATAATTTTTTTAATATATTACTATCTATCCTTGAAAAATTACCACGACGATTTCATCGTTGGTATGGCGATCAGGTTTCACTAAGTTATGCCGCTAATACAAATAATTTATTTAGTTTTGGCTATCTTGATTCTGAAATTCATTTAAAAATAATGAGTTTTATACCATCAAAATTAGATATTTTAATTATGCGAAATTCAGGTACTCAAATAATTACTTTTAAGGGTTTTTCTGAGTTTGATGTGGAGCGAGTAGAAAAGTTAGATAACCTTAAATTAACACTTAATAATATACAAATGTTAAAGTAAGATACTGTTTTGTTTAAGGATTGAATACGCCTTATTCATTAATGCTTTTCTTTTCGCGCCTTTAAAGTGAAGACATATCGGAAGGTCATTTCTTTGAAAGTATTCGGGTAGGCAAGCAACCTGTGATTCTTTAAGCAAATTATATTTAAAAATTTTCAACTCTAAAATATTTTTAATTGCTTCTTGATCACCATACCATTTATGATATTTTTTATCTATTTGAAGTAAATTTTCAAAACATTTAGTCCAAAATAGATTCGATTTTGTAATACTAAAACAAGCAAGTATCGGGTAAACATCAATAATTTTCATATTGAAGTATTCTGATAAATCCATGCCGCCATATGACGAATTAAAAACTTCATTAAGACCAAAAGATCTTTCGCACAATGCTATTTCTGAACCATCAAGCAAATCCGTAATATTGATCTTTTTTAAAACTAGCATGTCTGAGTCTAGATAAATTGCGGGTTCATTTATATTTAGTTTGGCAAAAGCTTCTAGTCTAAATGTCATAAGATTATTAATATCTGATGAAATCCTAAAGACCTCAGATACACCGTTGATTTTGTTGGTATTTGAATCAGAACATTGAATTATCTTTGAATTCGGATTACTCGATTTAATTGACTCGACCATTAATTCAACATTAGGGTCATTACCAACCTGTAAAAAAACAAATACCATAATAAAATAGTGAAATATTCAATGAATTTATTATAATATAACTATTGGCTTTTCTTAAAATTGTAGGATAATATAAATTCATTATTTAAAAGGTCTTTTATGAAAAAAATTTTTATTTTTACAACATTTTTTATATTTACAAATCTATACGCTCAAACAGTTGATACGATATTAAAAGTCAAATCTTCAGGCACCATCACCATGGGCGTTCGCGACTCCTCTGGCGCACTTTCCTACACCCTAGGCGATGGCAAATACGCTGGCTACCACGTTGAAATCTGCCAGCGCATCATCGATAACCTCGACAAAGCCATTGGTAAGAAGTCAGAAGTCAAATACATCTCTGTCACCTCACAAAACCGCATTCCCCTTACTCAAAACGGTACGGTAGACATTGAGTGCGGCTCCACCACCAACAACAGCGCCCGCCAAAAAGACGTGGCGTTTGTAAACACTACCTACGTAGAAGAAGTACGCATTGCCGTGAAAGCCAACTCTGGCATCACAACCATTGGCCAGCTCAACGGTAAAAACGTCGCAACTACAACAGGCACAACCTCAGTTCAGCTCTTACGCAAGCATGAGCGAGCAACTGGTGTCGACTTCAAAGAAGTCTTCGGCAAAGACCACGCTGACAGTTTCTTGTTGCTCGAGTCTGGTCGTGCAGACGCCTTCGTGATGGACGGACAAATTTTGGCGGGCAATATTGCCTTGTCTAAGGCGCCTGCTGACTACAAAATTGTGGGTGAGGTGTTGAGCGTTGAGCCCATCGCCATCATGATCCGCAAGGACGATTCAGCTTTCAAGAAATTAGCGGACGACACAGTCAACGCCTTGGCTAAGTCTGGCGAACTCGCTAAGTTGTACGACAAGTGGTTTGTGCAACCCATTCCTCCCAAAAACACACGTGTAGGTTTGCCAGCAACTGACTTCACCAAGGCTGCTTGGGCAACGCCTAACGACAAGCCTGTTGAGGAATACGCTAAGAAGTAATTCAACTCCAATGGCCTGTACTCATATGCAGGCCATTGCCTATTTCTGATGTCATCCGAGTAACAACTTTTCAAGCCAATTCTTCTGAAAAAAATATTAAGAAATTAGAATACACTTTCTTGTTTTCTAATTATTCTTAGCAATTAAATTTTCATGAAGGGTCTAACCAAGGCATGGCACTCGACTGGCAGTTTTTTTTAGAAGACGACGGCGGCGGAAGAACCTACCTTGAGTGGATGTTTGAGGCATGGGGCTGGACGCTTTCCGTTGCAGCCTGTGCTT
>Ga0187844_10003230_pt1 | contig 10962 bp, 12 predicted proteins | sample SpaLakP09_SKY_50_FD_134517 | JGI IMG/M metagenome (GOLD analysis project Ga0187844, IMG submission 134517) | Oligotrophic lake water microbial communities from Sparkling Lake, Wisconsin, USA - SP09_SKY_50 | ecosystem: Environmental > Aquatic > Freshwater > Lake | place: USA: Sparkling Lake...
CCTTGACCCACAACGAATCGACGGCACGCGACTTGGCTCGCAGCACCCCGAGTTCAATCATCCCGTAAGTCTGCCTTAGCTCGACGTTGGGATAAACTTTGCGCATGCCAGCAAGGGTACTTGCCGGCATCGGCTCAGCACCATAACTTATAATCTTAAGGCTTGTAAGATCGTGGCGGAAGTGCGCACCGCTGATCAACAAGAGATTCAAAAAACTCGGAGTCGCTGGCAGCAACTCAATACGGTGCTGATCAATTAGCTCGCAAACCGACTCGGGTGTGCGACGGTCAGGAAAAACGATCAAACACAAGTTGGACAGTGCATGAAGCAACGTATTCAAGCCGCCCCAGTGATCAAAGAGAAGGAAGTTCAGGGTAATCATCGCGGGGCGCGGCGTGCGAAATTTTTCAAGCAACTTTGAGAAGTCGTGCACCACTGCCTTCGGTTTGCCCGAGGAGCCCGAGGTAAACATCACGAGACCGGGGACATGGCGCGCATGAAGCTCCATGTACAGAGAAGGCAGCGTGGTCGTTTCAGGTAAGCGCACGATGGTGCATTCATCGTTGGTCGCGTCGATATGCCACGTAGGTGCCACTTCGGGCAAACTTTGCGTCAGCGAGTCGTAGACGCCGGGTGTCAGTGGGATCAGGATGCAGCCGAGCTCAATCAGCGCCAGAAAGATACTCACCGACTGTGGCGAATAGTCGCCTAACAAGATCACGGCATCGCCGCCCTGTAAACCTGATTCCAACAACCACTCGATCCGTTGTGTTACGTCGTGATGCAGTTCACCGAACGTTAGTCGCGACGACTGTTGAATCAGCGCAGCTTTGTCTGGCGCCGATTCAAACCGGTCCAGCAAAAAATCAATGTTGCTCAAGCTTTCTCCTCTTCGAATCTGATCAACGCGGTACCCCAGGATAATCCAACCCCGAAGCCGGACAGCACAGCAAGTTGTCCAGGCTGCGGCCGACGGCTGCTCGCCATGACACGGGCGAGTGAAACCGGGATTGATGCCGACACTAGGTTACCGGTATCGCGCAAGTCAATGAGCATCTTCTCTGCCGGAATCGCCAAGCTGCGCTGCAATCCCTCAAGGGCCAACTGGCTCGCCTGGTGAAAGACAAAGAGCCCGACATCATCTATCGACAACTGGTTTCGCACCAAGATTTCTTTGACGGCTTTCGGTACTACGCTTGTAAAGAACGACAAGACGCCCATCCCGTCCATGTAGATGTGCTCGCCGCTTCGCACGCGACCTGATTTATCGAAAACCACTTTAACTTCTGGCTGGTGAATCGGATGGCGTGCGCCACCCGACTTGACAATGAATCGACCAGCTTTTTTGCCTGCAGTGGCAAACGTCATGTCGAGGATTGTCAGCGATGGCTCGACGGCCGAGATCAGGGTTGCCGCCGCACCATCACCAAAGATGGGTCGAGTCGCACGGTCTTGCGGATGCAGAAGGCGAGTGTAGGTATCGGCAGTAACCAGTAGGACACGCGTTGCAGTGCCGCTTTGAACAAGGCTGCGGCCTATTCCAAGGCCGTAGATAAAGCCCGAGCACGCATGCATGATGTCGAAAGCCATCACGCCCTGATGCATACCCAATCGACCATGCAGCAACACCGAGTTGGGCGGCAGCACATGGTCGGGCGTTTGCGTACAAAAAATCAGCGCGTCGATTTGGTCGCTTGACAGTCCTGCCCTTTCAAGCAGCGCTGTCGCGGCCTTCTCCCCCAAGTCGAGAGATGTCTCGGACGGTGCGGCGACCGGCCGCGAAACCACTCCAGTACGCTCGACGATGCGGGTCATGTCCCATTTAGGGTTCTCCAACCCGAGTCCTTCATTAGACAGATGGTCTGATCCAAGGCAATACGAGATCTCCTCAATCCCGACGTTCAATTCAGCACCCCGGTTTGCGCGAGCTTTTTCCACAACGATCCCAAAGAGAACGAGCGGCCATGGCCTGGCCACACAGTGGTTGCATCCGGTAGTCTACGAAGCAACTCAACGCTTTGCACCAATGCGAAGTTGTCGCCACCGGGGAGGTCTGTTCGCCCTGGGCCATTGGGCAGCAAAGTGTCGCCACTGAAGAGTTCGGTGCCTATTTGAAAGCAGGTGCTGCCCATTGTGTGTCCCGGTGTACAGAGTACGGACACCTCGAAGCCGCCCACCTGCAACATTGCCTCTTGCTGCGAAAGTTCGTGCGTTGGTTCTGGAATGACTACGCTTTCTTTGCTGTCGAAGAGAAACTTGTAGAGGTTGGCCTGCTTCAACAGTTTGACATCGGCAGAGTTCAAATAAAACGGAATTTTGTAATGCAGCATCAACGCGGCCACTGCGCCAATGTGATCGTAGTGCGCATGCGTGTTCAAGATCGCCACCGGAGTAAGTGTATGGTGCAAAAGCTGCTGTTGGATAAAAGGTGCGTTGCTACCAGGGTCGATTACCAGCGCAAGCCCCGCTGCTTCGTCAGAGACAAGGTAACAGTTCTGCTTCAACTTGCCGTTGGGTAACGCTCTGATCGTATGAGTCATCTCACCCCCCCGAAATACAGCAATTGGCCAGTGATATTGCGTGCTTCGGCTGAAGCAAAGAAATTGATAGCGGCCATAATTTCAGCCGTTTCAAGCAACTTGGGCTTGAGCAGATATACCTGCTTCGCAGCGAGTGCGGTTTCACTGAGCGACTCGGCCATCCCGGTGTTCGCAACCAGCGACAAGCCGATGCTGTTGACTGTAATGTCGTAGGCCTTGTATTCATTGGCAAGGCTGTGACCCATTGCGTCGAGGCCTGCCTTGGACGCGTTGTAAAGCGAACTGCCTATACTGGCAAGAGGCACATTGATGGAGCTCAGGTTCACAATTCGGCCAAAGCGATGGCGTTGCATTTGCTTTAGTGTTTCTCGGCAGATGAGAAAGGTGCCGAGCAGGTTGACTTCGAGTATTTCCTTCGCCTTCAGCGCGCTGGTTAAAGTGGCCAAGCTCTTCTGGGCCAGCGCAGCGTTGTTCACGAGAAGCCGAGGTACCCATTTCGTTTCACGCATATCGGTAAACATCTTTGCAATCGACAGTTCGTCGGACACATCCACGGTGTAATGCCGGTAATTGGTATTTACAATCGTCGCTGCTACACGCGAGCAACCAACCACACGCTCGCCCGCTGCCAGATAGGCCTGTGCGAGAGCAGCACCAAGGCCTTGGCTGGTACCCGTGATCATGACGCACGACGTGTAGGACATCAAACTACTTGCTTAGCAGACTGTCAATATGGCGGGTCAGCGACTCCACGGTCGCAAATGGGCTTTGTTCTGCCTCAAACGCCGATTCATCGACGAGGACTACACTTTTACCTGTTTTCTCCTCGATTAGGCGCTCCACAGTAACCAGCAAGCGCACGAGCGATAGCGAGTCGAGGCTGGAGTCAGCGCCAAGTAACGAAGTGTAAGGATTTTTCGTGATGACAACACAATTCTCCGCATCTGCATTTACTTCGTCGATAGCAGCATCAATTATTACTAGGGAAATAGATGACATAAATTTACTTTCTGATTAATTATATCTTTTTTGATAATTTTGGATGCCGATCGGTGATTCACGCATCAATTTGTGAAGTCATATCATTTGTTACATCCTGATTAATAGGAATTGGGAGGACCCTGTGAAGTGGACCCCAAGCATCAAGTCAAACTTGATGCTAGTCTAAGCTGCACTTAGGTTTAATGCAGCTTGTCGGCGCTGCCCCGGTTATTGAATTCTATACATTATGTCTTTTCATGTAATAAATCTCTCCTCAGATAGGGGACTACGCAATCCATCATTTCCCTAAACTTGGACATAGTTACATCTTGATGTATCGGAACAGGCAAGACTCTTGCCAGCTCAAAATGTCCCGATGCTAAAGGCCGCTCGATAAATCTTGGTCCAGCGATGATGCCTGCCTGTAAGGCCAAAGCTTCACAATTGGCTTCGTCACACAATTCAAAAGGGACGACGCATGGCAACCGGTCTGTTGGCGTTGCAAGCCAAATAGGTGCACATTTCCAGGCGATATCGAACTTCTTTCGCCTATCGGCCACGATTTCATTCCAGTGATCTAGTGCCACCAATATCTCGCCAGTCTGCAGACGAGACGGCAGCCCCTGTGCAGGCTCGGCCCCTTGCCAGAGGGCATGCAGCAATTCAGATCGTATTCCCAGAAGTCGCATCCCCCACATCAAGCTAGCGCTGTTTCGGTTATCGCGAATGCACCTAAGTGCAGTTGCGACACTGCTGGACCTACACCACAGGACACCCCCCCCCGTGGTACCAAGAATTTTGGGCAACGACCAGACCTCGAACCCCCCGCCACCCGGAAAAAGTTTTCCTCCAGGAACTAACAGACTGTCGATACAATCTTCGATATCATTTTGCGACAAATGGCCATGCTGAATAAATCCCCATTGCTGGAACACCACATTGAGTCGAGAGTCATTTCGGGTGTCGGTTGGAGTAGCAACACGGGACACGGCATCCAATACGCAATGGCTAGCGAAAGGAAATACTCCAACCTTATCACCACGAGCAAGGCCGCTAATAAGCAAGGCATGAGTCAATGCAGCGCGTCCAGAGGAAAAAAGAACTGGTGTCCCGCCGTGAAACATCTCTGTCAACTGTGCTTCAACCTTTGTGATGGTAGCGAATCGAGCCGCATGCAAAAGTGCACGTGAGACCCTCGATTTAGGCCAAATGAAAAACGAAGATTTCACGCGTTAAAAGATGGCTTGTCGTCAATTGCTATCTGCAAATTGACATCGAGAAATACCCGCGGTACGCCACCGAAAGCACGCTTGAAAAAACTAATGCCAAGCTCTTTCTGTGATGAATTGTGGCGAGGCGCCATAGGGTAGAGCTGCTCACCCATTTCAAAACTAACAAGCCCAAGATTTTTAGCATGTAAAACTGCCGCCCAAATAACTCCATGACCAAGTGGCTTGTCGAACAAATCCCGCCGTGAGGCACTTACCCCATAAAAGCAGTGTGATCTTGAATGCGGAAACAGTGCTGCACTCACAAGCACACCGTTCATACAAGAAAAAACACAGAACGCTTCACCCGCAAGCACCATTTCTAATTGCAAAGTCCAGCTTTCCAAAGTACGCGTTTCACAACCAGCAGCTTCGATATGGAGCAATCTAAATTGCTCCATATGTTCTGCCAAGATAGAAGTTCGATCGAGCACAGTGACCTCCATATTTTTCTTCGCCCAATTGATGGCCCATTTGTATGCCTTGGTCAGACCCTTGTGCAGTTTTTCTTCTGTAAAGGACAAATCAATAATCTGGCTGAAGCTAGGATTCGCCTCCCCACCTTTGTCGAGAATAAATCGACTAAGAACCGAAAGACCACCCCCAGTCAATCTATCCTTATAACGGATACCCCCCCCGGCAACGGAAACCTTATGAAACAACTTTTCTATTTCCTCGCGAAACAAACGTTGTGCAGGAGATATATCAAATTCATTAGATTGCGGGTGTTCGACATAGAGCACGGGTAGTCCAAAGCATGAAACTTGAAAACCACCAGTATCAAGCCTGCTGATGAAAGCCAGCAAGCCGCAAAACGGCACTGAACCCTTAGCCACCAAGAAAGACGCATCCTCAGCATGCTGGCATCCACTGTACTCACGGTAAAACGCCAGGTTGGTAAATCCATACAACGCATCCAGATGATCCCCCTCTGATAACAAAATATTCCACAAGGGGAGGAATTGAGGATCGCCAGCACGTATCAATTGCATCAGGGCTGCTCCGGGGACTGAAAGACACTTCTGAAAACAAGCTCTGCAAATCGCCAGTCATCCAAAGTGTCGATGTCAATCGCCTTATGGCGCTGGATCGGATAACCAAGAAAGCCTTCGCTACTTCCAGCCCCCACGGTGGCGAGAATACGTTCGCTAGACATAAAACAGAACTGGCCGGCATCGTAGTATGCAGGTGCAAGATCCTGTGATCGCATGGAAAAAATCCCTGGCTGCATCGGCATAAGCACACCGCTCGGTTCGCGCCGAAATGCCCACTCTATCGGACTGGGATACTCGGCCACGCCGAAGACCGCCCGCTTTCCTTTTAACGAATCGTATAAAGCTGAGCCGCCTCGCAAATCTTCTGCCGTGATCATTGGCGCACAGGCCATGAGCATTGCGACGGTATCAAATGATATTCCCAGCCCCTGATACTCCTCGAGCACGTACTTCAGCACCGGCATGATGTGCGTATGGTCGTCTGCCAATTGCGGCGGGCGCATAAAAGCGACCTTAAGGCCCAGCCCCCCACCACTACGACAATCTCTTGGCTATCCGTTGAAACATGAATCTCATCAAATAGACCGCTGGCCAATGCTTCTCCAATGATGTGACTAATCATTGGTCGCCCACAAAAATTACGTATGTTCTTGTTCGGGCTCCGTTTGGAGCCGCCACAGGCTGGAATAATTGCAATACGCTTCACTCAATTACCTCTATTCCTTGCTTTAAAAGCTCTGCACTGCGTTCGCCACAATTGAATAGCAAGTCTATCGCTGACATGAAGGGGAGGAAATCACTAAACAATTGAGGATAGACCGGATGAAGGAAATTAAAGTAGCGAATTGGTATGCCAATTTGCTTGAAAGCAGTGGATTCATCCAAATAAGCTTTCGATCCTGGTGCCGAAATGTATTCGGTTGCTTCCAACTCTGCACATAATGATGCGAGTAAGTCAGCCTTGGTCCCGCACCCATGCAAATCACTTGAGCACAATAGTTGGGTTCTTATGCCAAATAGTCCGCAAAGAAACTTCACAATTCCTATATTTAAGTCCACAAGACTAGTTTTCTTTGGATCAATACAGGACAAAACACCTGGCCCTATTTCCCTGTAGCAAGGAGCTCTTGCGTAATTCATTTCTATTGACTTTCGATGGACGTCAATAAAATTCCGGCCAGTATCGATTTCAACATCGTTAATCAATTGATCACGTTTACCAATCGCGAGGCCGCCAGCCCAGGGTTGATGACCTTTATATTTTCATGGGTCAATGTTTCACCGGCCATCATGTCGTGCAACACATATATTGGACCCTTGATGCAGGATCTTAGCGAATGCGAGATCTTCGTGATTGTCGATGTCTACGACGCGTTGGCGCGGAAGCGGGTAACCGATGAGCTGCGAACCCAAATCGTACGATTCTTCAAGTAGCTGTTCGGTTTCGAAAAAAGCAAAGGCTCCGGCATCGTAGAATTTCTGTCCAAGATCCTGCGAGCGTACATTGGTCATTTTGTCGGGAAATGCGCGTGTGAGTTTACCTGTTCCGGTTTCGAGTTTGTAAGCCCATTCAACCGGGACTGGGTAGCCCGCGACTGCAACAACTGGGAATTTGCGCTGTTGTTTGAGAAAAACTTCATATGCCGCCGTAAGATCTGCGCTGGTGATGAGTGGCGCAGTTGGCATAAGCATGCATACATCGTCGAAGCGCCTCCCAAGGCTTAAAAACTCACGCACCACCCACCGTAACACCGGAATAATCCCAGTCTGGTCGTCGGCAAGTGAAGATTCGCGAGTGAATTCGGCATGAGTCCGAAGAGTCGTGGCGACGATTTTAATTTTTATGCTATCGGTGGACACATGAATCAAGTCGAACAAATTCGACTGCTGAGCGGCTTCGATGGAGTAGGCCATCAATGGCTTCCCCAAAAAGTCAGTTATGTTTTTATCTTTGATGCGTTTGCTGCCGCCTCGCGCAGGGACTATTGCTAGGCTAGTCATAAGGATCCCTCAAATTCGGCATCGTATCGCTGATATCTTTTTTGCTTTAGCCAGGCTTCGCTCATAAGCTCGACCATATGAACATCGATGTATCGGTCGTCTTTGTGGAGGTGGTCTTTTAAAGTGCCCACATGGCGGTAGCCCTGCATCAAATGAATCTTCAAGATACTATCGTTTCCATCGGCCACTTCGCCATATATTTTGTTGAATTTGAGAACCTTAAAAACAAAATTGTAAAAGTATGGCAACACAAACGCCGATAGCTGACGATACTCCATTTCACCAATGTAGTACCCCGCACTGCACTTTTTAGCACTTCTATCTATGGCAGCCAAATTAATCAGTCCGATGGGCTTTCCTAGGTACTCGATAATCCAATAGGCAACCGAGTTGTCTATGGAAATCTTTTTGAACCAGGCCTTTTGCTTCTCGAGGTTGTATTCAACATGAGTAAGCATAAACCGCGACACTTCGGGCATCACGCGCCAGTCGAGCACCATCTGCAAATGCTCTTCTCGCAATTTTACTAACTTGATCATAGCGAGCTATTTAAGTTGTTTGGCTAGCATTTTTTTCGCGACGGACTTTTTTAAATCTACTGTTATGGTGGTCGTCCTCGCTGACAATGGTAAAGCGAATAGGGACTTTGAATTGCGCAAGACGCTCGTTGCAAAAAGCACGCAGGCGCTCTGTGACAGCAACGGGTTCTTCAGGCTCAACAAGTGAAATCTGTGCATGAACAACCTGGCCCATAATCGGATGGGCTTTACCAAACACAGTTGCACTGTTGATATTTGAGGCTTCCATCAAAACATTTTCAACTTCGATAGGATAAACCTTTTTGCCACCAACGTTGATAAGCTCGGACTTGCGCCCTAAGAAGCGAACAAAGCCATGCTTCATTTCAACCTGGTCGCCAGTGCACATCCAGCCTTCGCTGTCGAAGGGGCTTGGTGCATTTAGGTAGCCAACCATGTTCGATTCAGAGCGCACCCAGAGGACTCCGTCGACCAGTTTGACCTCGAACCCTGGGCCACCAATTTTGACCCATACCGATTCTTTGCTCTGCGAATCGGATCTAAGCACGCCAAGCTCCGAAAGTCCATAGGTTTGTTTGAACTGAGCGTTCGGAAATATTTCGAGACACTTTTGCAATGTTGTGGCGGGCATCAGTTCGGTGCCATAGGTAATTAGTTGCACCGAGGTGATGTCGTGCGTTCGGTAAACCTGGTTTGCAATCATCAAATTTAGGAACGTCGGTGTGGCAGGGAGCAGCGACGCTTTCGCGTCCGAAATTGCTTTTGCTACTGCATTCGCCGAACGACTCTCGGGGCAAATGCCCACCCCGCCATTTGCAAACGTTGCGAGGAAAGTATTGAACCCACCAAAATGGTCCATTAGAAGAAATAGAATTGTTCGCCAAGCACGGCGAGGCTTTTCGAACTTGCGCATCACCATTTCACAGTCGTGCAAAATTCCTTTCGGTTTTCCGGTAGAGCCAGAAGTGAAAACAATAAGTCCGGGACGCTTGCGCTCTAAGAACATCATGACCAAGTCGGGGGTGTCGTTTTCGGGGAACTTGGAAAGCGTGTAAACGTCATTTTCTTTAAAGTCGTACAAAAATTGCACGCCGGCAATTTTCATAAACGAACTCATCTCTGCCGAGACTTCGCTAGTAAAGGGAACTAAAATGGCTCCGACTTTCATCAGCGCAAACATGAGGGCGCACGTCTGAGGCGAGTAGTCCCCCTTATAACCAACCACACTGCCGGGCTCGATGCCATCTTGACCCAGTTTAGCAACCCACGCCTCGATCATCTGCAAAAAATAGTCGTAGGTGAACTCTTTGCCTTGCCAAAACAGTGCAGGCTTGCCGCCATACGAGCTGATGCGCGCATGTACGGTTTCAAGGGCGCGTGTGTTTGTGTGGATCATTGAAACTTCACGCCGTGTTCTTGCAGAACCAACTTGATTAGCGGGTAGTTCATGATTTCGACCGACTGCTCTTCGGTGAATGAAAACCCAAATTCCGATTCGAGCGCCAGAATCAGATTCAGATGATTGAGCGAGTCCCAGCGTTCGACCGTATCGACAGAGGTGTCTTCGTTAACCGAAGTTATTTCGATTTTAAAAATATCTGCGAGCACTTTTTTGAGCTTTAGTTCATTGACGTTCATACACTTTGGTTCCCATAAACATTAGTTTCTTTGACTTCTATCCAATTGGGATAATTATTTACCATCTGACTTTCAATGATATGTTCCCATTTAGTGCCTTCAGGCCTTTCTTCCACGAGTTTGAAGTCTTGTTTCGAGAAAAAATCGGCTACCAGGGCGTTCTTTTTTGACTTCAGATAAGTACCAACGAGTTTTTTGCAGCCGCGCTGTATAGCTCGTTTGTAAATGAGGCTCATCAGCGTTTGTTCGGCGCCACGCCCCAATGCTCGGCACGACATCATCAGCGAATCGACGTCCGCTACGCCATTTTTGTATTGAACGATGGCCACGCCAATCAACCCTAGTTCGGAAATGCGATCAGAAAGCTTCAGATAAAACACCTCTACGTCATCAGAAACCAAAAAACGCTCGATATCGCCCTCGCTATAACGGCGCGTGGTGACGTTAAACTGATTTGTCTTTTGCGTAAGTTGCGAAACACGAGGTACGTCAATTTTTTCAGGGCGTCCGATTTCGGCTTTGAGCCCGAGGCCTTTCAAATAATCTTCGAAAGACGAGGCCGTCTTCAGTAACTGCTTGCGCTGATTGTCGCTGACATACATCTGGCTGCGTTTCTTGTCTTCGCTCGAGAACACGAGCGAATCGAAATAGCCCGAAAGCATCAGCTCTTTGCGATAGTGATAAGTTTCTTTTGTGAGGTTTACGACCTCAACTTGCGGCAGTTGCTTGCGCACCCAATCGCATTCAAGCGAGTTGTCGTCAACGAACACGAGGCTGTCAATTCCAATATTAAGCTCATCAGCAATGCGCATGAGGTTTGTTGCCTTGTCGTCCCAGTTGATTTGCCAAGCCGCAAAGTGGTGTTCTTTGAGCACGCAGTCAGGGTGCATTTTAAATACTTCGAGCACATCGGCTTCGTTATTTTTGCTGCACAGAGCCAAGATGACGCCGCGGTTGTAAAGATTGACGCACTCTTGCTGAAACGCCACAAACGACGAGC
>Ga0187844_10003231_pt1 | contig 10955 bp, 7 predicted proteins | sample SpaLakP09_SKY_50_FD_134517 | JGI IMG/M metagenome (GOLD analysis project Ga0187844, IMG submission 134517) | Oligotrophic lake water microbial communities from Sparkling Lake, Wisconsin, USA - SP09_SKY_50 | ecosystem: Environmental > Aquatic > Freshwater > Lake | place: USA: Sparkling Lake...
CCACGACGGCGGCGCCCTGTTCGGCGAAGGCGAGCAAGGTCTCGCTACCGATGCCGGCTCCGCCACCGGTGACGACGACGAGCTTGCCCGTCATCGGCTTGCGTACGCCGCGGCGTCGCGCACGGCGCAGCGCGGTGGTCTCGGTTCCACCGGCGACGAAGTCGATGAACTCGCTGGCCATCGCCGCCACGCGTTCCGGATGGCTGATCTGCACCCAGTGACCGGCATCGATCTCGCGCTGCCAGAGATTGGGGACCCACTGCGGCAGATCGTCGAGCACTTCGGGCAGCATGAAGCGATCACGCTTGGCGACGATGACCTGCACCGGAAGATCGGTGCGACGTTCCTGCGGCTTGAGCAGGCGCTGCACGAAGTTGGCGCGATACAGGTTCACGCCGACGCTGCCGTCCTTGGTCTGCGTGGGGCTGGCTTCGGCCTCGACGCCCTCGACCTTCGACAGGATGCTCGGCCACAGCTTGTCCATGCCCAGCTTCCAGATCGCCGGTCCGAACAGCGGCAGCTGGAACGCCCCGATGTACCAGGAGTGCGAGAGCTGGCGCGCGACGGTGGCCAGTTCCTGCGTGGAGCCGCTGCGCAGGCGGCTCATGATCCAGTACGCCGCGTGGTCGATGCTCGGGCCCGAGATCGACGTGTACGACGCGATGCGGCCGGCCATGCGATCGGTCGTCACCGCTTCCCAGGACTGGATCGATCCCCAGTCGTGGCAGACCAGGTGGACGGGCTGGTCCGGGCTGGTGGCCTCGACGACCTGCGCGAGGTCTTCGACCAGGTGCTCGAGTTCGAAGGCCTTGGTGTGATCCGGGATATCCGAGCGGCCCGCACCGCGCACGTCGTAGGCGATGACGTAGTAGCGCTCGGCGAGGATCTCGGCGGTCCGCGTCCAGACGCTGGCGGCGTCCGGGTAGCCATGCACGAGTACGACGTTGGGCTTGCCGGGCGCCGGCGTGCCCCAGGTGTAGACGGCAAGCGACAGGTCGCCGGACTGGACGGTCTCGGATGGGTTCATCGGGTGTTCCTCCTCGATCTCACCGCGGATCATTCTGCGCGCGATGAGTGAATCTGTTCTTGTCGTCGGATCAGGGGCGGCGTCGGGGTCCGTCCGGGCTCGCCGAAACCCGAGGTTTAGGCGGCTTTCTTCGTCGTATCCGCAGGCCACAGCCCGCGCGCTTTCCAGCGCCGGACCTGCGGCACGTCGTCGTCGAGCCAGAACGCATCGTCCTCGGTGATCACCAGCAGTTCTTCCCACTTGGCGCCGACGCCGCGAAAGCCCAGGTGCGGCTCCACCGCCCACAGGCCCGGCGTCGGGGCGTGGTCGGAACCGGCCTTGCTGTTCCACAGCGGCGACCAGCCCTCGCGCGCGCCGCGAACGCGATCCTTGAGCAGTTCGGTGATGTTGCGCACGCCGAAACGGGCGAGCGACAGATGGTTCGGCCGGCCGTCGTCCTGCAGTTTCTCGACGCGGTGCGCGAGCACTTCGAAGGGATACGCCTTGTGACGCGGTTCGTAGCCGTGCTTCAGGCAGAGACGGTCCACCGCCTGGCTGACCTCGGCCAGCGAGCGGCGCTGGCGCACGAGGTCGACGATCAGGAATCGGTACTCCATCAGGTCGTCCATCAGGAGGTCGAGCGCGCGGTTCTCTCCGACCACGCCGCAATAGCCGATGTCCGCGGTGTGGCCGTTGCGCGTCGGTGCGCAATCCAGGATGAAGGGCATGTTGCGCTCGAGCCGGCGGTTGCTCGGATAGAACGCGGGATTGAAGCCGCCCAGGTGCTTGAAGCCGATGAACCCGCGGAACGCGGTGCGATCGCCGAACCAGGCGAAGGGCTGGTGGAAGCAATCGTCCGCGCCCTCGGACATCAGGAAATCCATCATCCGGCCGGCGACTTCGCGCTCCGTGATGCCCGGTTCCATCTCGGCTGCAATGGTCTCCGCGCATCGGTAGGCGAGGCGCTGAACCTCACGGAAACCGTCGAGATCGGCAGGGGTGAACGTGAGGGCGGGAGCTGGCATCGGCTGGGCTCTGATCGTGACAGTGACGGATGGTAACGTCATGCGGTGCGCTTGCACTGACATCGCAGGCAGGTACCCACGGCGCTGCGGCCGGCCCCACAATGCTGGCGGCGCGCCGCACCGCGAGGTGGCGCACACCGACGCGGTCCTGGAGAGAGCCGGGGTGAACACGAGGGAACTCCTGCTCGATGCGCGCAAGATCTGGCGCTCGCGCATCGGAAAGTCGCTGGTGCTGACGGTGCTGTGTGGCCTGCTGGCCGTGCAGGTCGTCGTCTTCGTGCCGCTGCTGATGCAGTCGCGTCAGCAGCAGGTCGCAGGCGTGATCCGCGAAGAGACGTCGCGCATCGATGCGCTGCTGCAGACCGGACCTGCGCGGGTGGCGGCCGACCAGGTCCGGCATCGCCCGCTGCTCCTGGGCATCCTGATCCGCAACGAAGCGGGCGGCGTCGCCGCGCAGGCCGGATTCGTCGACTTCGATCTCGAAGACCTGGCGGGCCCGGGCATGCAGGTCGAGCACCGGGATGGCATTGCCGATGTGGCGTTCGATGTGCAGCGCTCGGACGGAACCTGGCGGGTCTTCCTGCGCTGCCACACGCGGCCCGCGATGAATGCCGCGGACCCGCACCTGCTCATGCTGTGCCTGCTGGGCTTGTTCGCGGCGCTCTGTTCGGTTGCCCTCACCGTCTTCGTGTTGCGCCGAAAGGTGATGCTGCCGATCGAGCATCAGGCGGCCAACGATCCGCTGACCGGCCTGCCCAACCGGACGCAGTTCGACTTGCGTCTGAGCGAGATCATCGGCAACTGCGTTAACGAGGACACGCGCGCCGCGCTGCTGTTCATCGATCTCGATCGCTTCAAGGACTTCAACGACAACTTCGGGCATCCGCAGGGCGACGCGCTGCTGGTGGAACTCGCCCAGCGCCTCAAGGCCGAGGTGGCCGCGGATTGCGTGGCCGCTCGGCTGGGCGGCGACGAGTTCGCCGTCATCCTGACGTTCGTGCAAAAGGCTTCGGACGCGCAGGAGCAGGCGCAGCGCATCCTCGAGACGCTCTCGCAGCCGTATCGCTACAACCAGTTCCGGTTCCAGCTCAGCGCCTCCATCGGCGTGGTGATGCTGCCGGCGCACGGCGCCGATCCGGCTGAGGCCCAGCGCAACGCCGACATCGCGATGTACGTGGCCAAGCGCGGGGGGCGGGCGCAGGTGACGATGTTCGACGCGGCGATGAGCGAGGCCGTGAGCCGGCGCAAGCAGCTCGAGGACTGGTTGCGCGTGGCCATCGATGAGAACGAGCTGTCGGTGCATTACCAGCCCAAGCTGCAGATGGACGGACACACGGTCGACGGGGCGGAAGCCCTGCTGCGCTGGAAGCGGCCCGACGGCTTTCAGATTCCCCCTGGAGAGTTCATCCCGGTGGCGGAGGAGTCCGGCCTGATCGTGCCGTTGGGGCGATGGGTGCTGACCCGCGTGCTGACGCAGATCGCCGCGTGGAAGACACAGGGCTTCGAGGCACCGCGTATCTCGGTAAACGTGTCGGCCAACCAGTTCCTCGACGAGAATTTTCTGCGTTCCTTCCTCGAGATCCTGGATGCCTCCACCACTCCGGCGTCGAAGCTGGACCTGGAGATCACCGAAAGTGCGCTGATGACGACGCCGGACCACGCGGTGTCCGTGCTCGAATCGCTCCGCGCGCGCGGCGTCACGGTGTCACTCGACGATTTCGGGACGGGCTACTCGTCGCTCGGCTATCTCAAGAGGTTCCCGGTCAACGCCATCAAGATCGATCACAGCTTCGTCGTGGATCTGGTGGAAGACCGCGACAGCGCCAGGCTCGTGAAAGCCGTGATCGGCATGACCCACAGCCTGGGCCTGCTGTTCGTGGCCGAGGGCGTCGAGAACAAGCGCCAGCTCGCGCTGCTGCGCGACTGGGAGTGCGATCTCTACCAGGGTCACGTCACGTCGCCGGCGATCGATGCGGATGCGTTCCGCACGTTCTGCATGGCGCGCAGCAGCGACTAGAAGGCCGGAACGTCGAACTGGCGTCCGTCCCTCGATACGCCTGCTCGCTTCGCTCGCGGGCTACTCGGGATGAGCGGGTCGGGAAGGACGGGGATGAAGAACGTCACCCCGTTCGGCTTTTCCGAGCCTCATTCCCCCGCTCATCCCGAGTAGCGGCAGCTTCACCGCCGCGTATCGAGGGACGCTTATCGAGGAACGCGTATCGAGGTACCCCGCCAGCTCCGGAAACGCGATCAGCCGAAATCAAACCCCGCGCCCAGCCCCTACGACGAGGCGGCAGTTCGACGCTTCCGGCCGACGCCCGACCGCGCGACCAGGAACTCCTCGATCTCGTCGATCCGCTGATGTGCATCCCGATAACCCAGCTGGATCAGTTCCCGCGAGAACGCGCCGTCGAACAGCAGGTAGCTCATCAGGTCGGCGCTCTGCGCGTCCGGCGTGCCCAGTCCGTCCATCAGGTAGCGGATGCTGCGGGGCATCCGGTGCGCCATGGTCTTGGCGATGATCGCGATGTCTTCCGACGGCGAGACCACCAGCGGCTCGACGACGCGCATCGGTTCGCTGACCTGGGGCGACGCCGGCAGCTTGCCCTGCGCGGCCTGGTAGGCAGCGACCAGGTCGTTCATGCGCCGCAGGTGATCGACGTCGGCGTTGAGGTGATCCAGGAAGATCGCGTTGAGGAATACGCCGCAGATCTGTGACAGCGGCGGGCGCTTGAGCGGCGCGCCGCCGACGTCTTCCGAAAGCTCCGAGCGCACCAGATCGTCGGCGGCGTCCTGGCAGCGCACGCCGATGGCGAACAAGCGATCGGCGCCCAGGCGGATCGCCGGCGACAGCGGCGTCACCAGCCGCAGCGCGCCGTCGCCGAAGTAGGCCTTGGGTCCGGCGGTCTTCAACGCCACGGGAGGGAACACCAGCGGAATCGACGAGGAGGCCAGGACGTGATCGATGTCCAGCGTCGCCTTGAGCGCCACACGCCGGCTCTTGTTCCACATGGGATGACCGCGATGACCCTGGATGAACGTGAAGGCCTTGCCCGAGTGGTACCCGGTCGCGGTGATGGCGACCGCGTAGAGGTGCCGCCGGGCAATCGCCTCGCCGATGCCGGCCATCGGCAGGTGGCGTGCCAGGAATTGGCGCAGCGGCGAGGAATCGAACAGCGACTCGACACGCCCGGCGCCGATCATGCCGCCCAGTGCGAGGTCGAGCGTGAGTCGACCGGCGTTGCCCAGCAGCGCGCGAAAGTCGGTGCGCATCACGTCGGTGACACTCAGCTGTGCCCAGATCTGGGCAAGGCGGGCGGTGCCTTCACCGAAGTTGGACGCATAGGAGGCGATCGCCGCACCGTTGATGGCGCCCGCGGATGCCCCGGTGATGATCGGGAACGGCGAGGGCTTGTTGCGCAAGGAGGGCAATTCGCCGATCCGCTTGAGCACGCCGGCCTGGTAGGCGCCGCGCGACCCGCCCGCGGTCAGCACCAGGCCCGTCATCGGCCTGGATACCGGCGGGGGACCCGACGCCTTCCCCTTGGTGATGCTGTTTCCTCCACCGTCCATCGCGGCCTCCGGTTATGCCCGCATGCCGCAAGTTCGGTGCCATTCGGGAGGTGGGCCGCGGTGAGTCGTGCATCGCATGCGCGAACGGACTCCGGCCGGATGGACCGGATGTCCGCGTGACGCGCCTCTGGCGGCCATCGGCGGCGACGAGTCCGTATCCTGTCGGCCTCTCCGGAACGGTTTGCCATGGCCCTGACTGCAACGATGCACAGCTTCACGATCCAGCTGGCCAACATGGATCGCGGAACGTATGCGGACTTCGAGCTGCGCGTCGCGCAGCAGCCGTCGGAGACCGCCGAATTCATGCTGGTGCGGCTGCTGGCCTATTGCCTGGAATACGGCGAGGGCATCGAGCTGACCGAGGGCGTAGCCGCTGTCGATGAGCCGGCCGTCCTGATCCGGGATCTGACGGGCCGCATCACCGGCTGGTTCGAGGTGGGAGCGCCGGACGCCGATCGCCTGCACCGCGGGATGAAGCTGGCCGGACGGGCCGCGCTGTACACGCACCGCCAGGTGGAGCCGCTGCTGGCGCAGTACGCGGGCAGCCGCATCCATCGCGCCGAAGAGATCCCGGTCCACGCGTTTGCGCGCGACTTCATGGCGGACGCCTCGAAGCGACTGCAGCGGCGATCGAAGCTGTCGGTGTCGTTCACCGAGGGGCAGCTCTATCTGGATATCGACGGCCACTCGATGTCGACCAGCGTCGAGGTCCACCGGCTGGGCTGAGAGGGTAGGCGGCTGGAGACCGACCGAGGGCCCCGATCCCCAAGGACCCTCTGCATAGGGGTCCAGTCGAGGCAGAGCGCCTCCTACACGGCGCGGATCCTGTAGGAGGGGCTCTGCCCCGACTGGGCCGCCCGGAGACCTATCCAGGCCATCCCTAAAGTCTGCGTTCAGCCGAAGCGGCAGACTCTCCTGGAACGTTCCCAGGAGTACGCGCCATGCAACGTCCGTCCAGGCTTCACCCTTCCCGTTTCAACGCCCTCGTCCTGCCGGTCCTGCTGCTGGGAATCGGGGCGGGCATCCCGGTGATGAATGCCGTGTCGGCCGACACGATCTCCGGAACCGCGACGGTCGTCGATGCGGGCACGCTCCAGATCCAGGGCAAGAAGGTGCGCCTGCACGGGATCGAGGCGCCGCACGACGATCAGGTCTGCCTGCGCGACGCGAAACCCTGGAAGTGCGGCGAGGCCGCGGCCACCGCGCTTCGTCATCACATCGAAGGCAAGACGGTCAGCTGCGAAGCCGTGACGGGCAAGGACGGCAGCAATGCCGGCGCCAACTGCAGCGCGGACGGAAAGAATCTGAACACGCTGCTCGTGCGCGAAGGCTGGGCGACGGACCTGAAGTCGGAAAGCGATGGTAGCTACGCCGATGCGCAGAAGGAGGCCAAGAAAGCGCGGCGCGGCATCTGGGCCACCGACACCGACAACCCGGAGGAGGTCCGTCGCCAGGGCAAGCGCAACGATTGAGCGCTCGGCTTGATCGGGGTTCACCGCAAGTTCAGTCGTGCAGGTAATCGTGGAATCGTCAAAACCTGCATCAAGGAGCAAGCGATGAACAAGCGAATGCTGGGCGGTTTCGTGGCGGTGGCGGTGCTCGGTACCGCGATGTCCAGCGCGATGGCGCGGGTCTACACCGACTCGGACGGAAACCGGATCGAGTGCACCACCGAAACAGTACAGACCAAGGGCAATCATCCGATCGCGGGTCCCTTGGTCGGTGCGGTGATCGGCGGCGTCGTCGGCAACCAGATCGGTGGCGGCAGCGGCAAGGACATCGCCACCGGCGTCGGCGCGGCGGGCGGCGCGATCGCCGGCCAGCAGGTCAACAAGAATCGCGTCCAGAGCGGGACCTCCACTCAGGAAGTGTGTCGCCGGGTGGGGTAGCCGTTTCCGTCTTCGAAGCCCGGGCGTTCGCGCCCGGGCTTTCGTTCGTGAGGGACGGCTAGAAGGGACGTAAGCCGTCGCGCGTCGCTGCCACGTGCGGATGGGTCCCTTTTCAGGGGGTACTTGCTTTGGGGGATGCCGCCGCACAGCGTTGACCGGACCATTCCGGCACTCGCTACCCTAGGCCGCATCGTGCCCATGAACGCTCCCCTCATCGAAACGCCGCCGATGGCCGATGTCCCGGCCCTGTTCCGGCAGGTCGCCGCCATCGCGCCGACCCTCGTCGACACCACGGCCGCGCAACGCATCGCCAAGGTGCGCCGCCTGATGGCGACGGTGCTCAAGTACCGCGCCGAGATCTACGAAACCGGAAAGCTCGAGCGCGGACTGTCGCCGCCCGACATGGACGGCGAACTCGTGATGCTCAAGTTCGAGGCCGATTACATTGCGCGTCATCTCGAAGACTGGATGACGCCCAAGCGCGCGCCGAACTCGCTGATGACCCTGGGCAAGAAGTGCTACGTGCGCTACGAGCCCAAGGGGATGGTGCTGGTGCTGCCGAGCTGGAACGCGCCGTACGTGATCGGCCTGCTGCCGACCTTGGGCGCCATTGCTGCCGGCAACGCCGTGATCCTGAAGCCGTCGGAACTCTCGCCGCATTCGTCGAAGCTGGTCGCACGCATCGTTCGCGAAGCGTTTCCGGATGGCGAAGTCACCGTCATCGAAGGTGGCGCCGAGACGGCGCAGGCGCTGCTGGCGCAGCCCTTCCATCACATCTTCTACATCGGCAACAACCACGTCGGTCGTATCGTCATGAAGGCGGCGGCGGATCACTTCGCGTCCGTGACGCTCGAGATGGGCGGCAAGAATCCGTCGATCGTCGACAAGAGCGCCGACATCGAGGACGCGGCGCTGAAGACCTCGTGGGGCCGCATGTGCAACGCGGGCCAGGCCTGCATCGCACCGGACTACGTGCTGGTGCACGAGTCGGTGATGGATCGCTACGTCTCGACGCTGGTGCGCGAGATCAAGGCGATGTACGACCCGAAGGGCGAGGGCTACGACAAGAACCCCGAGTACCCGCGCATCATCAACACGCGGCATTTCGAGCGCATCAGGGCGCTGGTCGAGGATGCGCGCGCGCAGGGCGCGACGATTGTCTGCGGCGGCGAGTACAAGGCCGACGAGCGCTACATCGCGCCGACGGTCGTCACGAACGTCACCGGCTCGATGAAGCTGATGCAGGAAGAGATCTTCGGGCCTGTCCTTGCGGTGATTCCGTTCCGCACGCGCGAGGACGTGATCCGCGAGATCGGTTCGCGGCCCAAGCCGCTGGCGGCTTACGTCTTCGCGAAGGATCGCACCGAGATCGACTGGTACATCTCGCACACGACCTCGGGCAGTCTGGTGGTCAACCACAACGTCGTGCAGTCCGGCACCAATCCGCTGCTGCCTTTCGGCGGCGTGAATTCCAGCGGCATCGGCCGCATGGTCGGTTTCGCGACGTTCAACGAATGCTCGAACGGCCGCGCGATCGTCGAGGAAGGCCCGCCGGTGATCGAGCCGCGCTCGATGTTTCCGCCGCTCACCGACAAGTACAAGAAGCAGCTCGCCCAGCTGATCGACGGCAAGCCGGTACCGCCGTGGATGGTGAAGCTCATCGACGGAATCGTGCGCTTCGTCGGGCTCTTCAAGAAAAAGTAAGCCGTAGCCCGGGTGAAACCCGGGGTTGCGCCTCGCAGCTCGAAAAAGCCCCGGGTTTCACCCGGGCTACGGGGTCGAGGGCAACAGCGGCAACCACGCCCTGCCGCTCATCGTCACCGCACCGACGACCGGTGCGGCCACGTTGATGCCGCCCGTGATGAGGTACTGCGTGTGCAGGCCGTACAGCATCAATCCGGCCTGATCGCCCGCCGCCAGCCGCTCGCCGATGCCCGGCAGGTCCACGGTGTGCGTGCCCAGTCCGCGCAGCGGCTGCACCTGGTTGTCGGCCAGTTCCCAGATGCCCAGTCGCGTGCGACCGGTGCCGACGAACACGATGACGTTGTCGGGGTCCGCGATCAGGCCCGGAACCGGTTCGCTCAAGGTGACCTCGACGCGTGGCACGCCGGCCATCACGCCGCCACCGGCCGGAGCCGTGTACAGCGGAACCGGTGTGCCGAGCACGACCTGGACACCGGCGAGGGCCGGCGTCGGTGGAACGTCGAACACGCTGCCCTGCGTGCCCGCGATCACGTGGTCGGTGTAGACCGCGTCGCCCGGGGACAGCGAGTAGCAGACCTCCGTGCCGTGCAGCACGGCGTCGGCGGCGCCCGGAATGCCCTTCAGGTACTGGTCGAACCAGGCCACCGTGGCGACATCCGCGTTGATGTCGCCGCAGGTGAAGTCGAGCACGCCCTGCGGCTGGCTGATCAGCGCGACGGGGTCGGGCACGATCTGCAGCGAGTTGTGCCCGGCCTGGTAGGTCAACAGGCGCACGTCGCCGCCGGCGTCGTTGAGACACTCGTAGTTGCGCCAGGCCTCGTTGAAGTTGAACAGCGTGTCGCGGAAACCCTGGAACATCAGCACGTGTACGCCGGTGGGTGCATTCGGCGGATAGGCGGGCGAGGTGCCCGGCCCGCCGTTGGTGGCAACCGGCACGCCGCCACAGAAATAGCCGAGACCGTGATAGCGGAAGAAGTCCTGGCCTTCCTGGCTGATCTTGTTGGCGGCGAAGCCGCGAAGGAAGGTGTCGGTGACGAAGGGATCGAAGTTGCCGCCTCCGCCTGCGGTGTTGCCCAGCGTGAATAAGGTCAGGTCCCACAGCGCCTTGATCACGCCGCCAGGATTGAGGCTGTAGGTGAGATCGTTCCAGGTGATCTGCGGCACCATCGCATCGAGGCGCTTCTTCGGGTCGATGGACTGGATCAGGTACTGGTAGCCGCCACCGTAGCTGGGGCCGACAGCGCCCAGGACCATGTTGTCGACGCCGGCGTCGAGGTCCGGGCCCACCGCGTACCAGTCGACGTGCGTCTCCACCCAGTCGAGGATCGCGATCAGGAAGCGGCCTTCCTGGTCGGGATCCATGACGCGGATCGTGCCGCCGGTCTCGCCGTGGCCCGCCTGGTCGATGCTGATGATTCCGTAGCCGGCGTCGCGCAGCGGGCCGATCGGGGCGGAGAGACCCGGAATGCCGGGGCCGCCCGACGTGGTCTGCCGGCTGCCCGAAAAGCCGTGGCCTTCGAGCACGAGCGGGTACTTCTGTCCGCCGACCAGCGTGGCCGGCTCGAACACCTGGAATGCGATGGTGACGGCCGGGTCGAGCGGCGAGGGGATGTTGATCTCGCAGGTCAGGCCGGTACGCGAGCCGCCCGAAGCGGGTGAAGACGGCATCGAGGCCATCGTGCTGTCGCACTGCGCCGAGGCGCCGCCAGCGTTGCCGCCGCCGGCCAGCTTGTCGCCGAGCGAGGTGCCGACCAGCGA
>Ga0187844_10003235_pt1 | contig 10951 bp, 17 predicted proteins | sample SpaLakP09_SKY_50_FD_134517 | JGI IMG/M metagenome (GOLD analysis project Ga0187844, IMG submission 134517) | Oligotrophic lake water microbial communities from Sparkling Lake, Wisconsin, USA - SP09_SKY_50 | ecosystem: Environmental > Aquatic > Freshwater > Lake | place: USA: Sparkling Lake...
ACTGTGGGATGCGATCAAAGAAAACTGGCGCACGGGGTCATCCCTTGCTGGCTGCAGCGCAGGTGCGATGGTTTTGAGTTCTCACATTCCAAACTTTCGATTACTGAAAAAAGCACCATCCCCCGGCTTAAACCTGCTGCCAGAGATACGCGTAATCCCTCACTTTAATAAGTTCTTTAGGTGGATTCCAGAAAGTGCGGCCAAGGTATTACTTCACGTTCCTGATGACTCAATACTCATTGGTATTGATGAATTAACCGCCATTGTTAAGCGCAGCGGGGATGAGCACTGGGTCGTAGTGGGTGAGGCCAAGGTGCATGTATTAAAGGGCCTGCCCGATCAACAGTTAATTGATGGAGATGAAATAAAATTAACCCTTACCTAAGTCGAATGGACTTACATAAGGGTTAACTTCAATAACTTTCTACTTAGGTTTAAAGGCCTTCATGATTTGTTCAACTCCGCCAGTTAACTCAGCAGGAATTACCCAAATCTTGCTGGCAGTTCCATTTGCGATTGCAGGAAGCTGTTGCAAGTACTGATAAGCCAATACCTTTTCATCTGGATTTGCTGCATGTACGGCATCAAAAACTAACTTGATTGCTGCAGCTTCACCATCGGCGCGCAAAACAGAGGCTTGTGCATCACCTTCAGCACGCAAAATCTCTGCCTGCCGCGCACCTTCTGCGGTAAGAATCTGACTTTGCTTCTCACCTTCTGCAGTCAAAATTGCAGCACGCTTATCGCGCTCTGCTCGCATCTGCTTTTCCATTGACTCCTGCACACTTGGTGGTGGATCAATGGCCTTGATCTCCACACGATTAACGCGCACGCCCCACTTGCCGGTTGCATCATCTAGAACACCGCGAAGTGCGGCATTGATTGAATCACGGGAAGTAAGCGCAGCTTCTAAATCAAGGCCTCCGACAACATTTCGGAGGGTTGTGACAGTTAACTGCTCAATTCCTTGAATGAAGTTTTCAATTTCATAGATAGCAGACTTTGGATCAGTTACTTGAAAATAGATCACCGTATCGATTGAAACAACTAAGTTGTCCTCAGTAATAACTGGCTGTGGCGGAAAGGAAACAACTCTCTCGCGCATATCCAACAATGGTCGCAAACGATCAATAAATGGAATGATCAGGACCAGCCCAGCACCCAAAGTGCGGTGATATCTACCTAGGCGCTCCACAATTCCCGCACTTGCTTGCGGGATGATTCTTATTGCTCTGGAGAGAACAACTCCAAATATCGCAATGAGTAAAACTAGTACTCCGTACGAAACCATCTTTACCTACCCCTTTCGCTTAACAACTGCAGTTGCGCCTTCGATAGCTACAACTTCAACCTGTGAACCAACTTCAATCTCGCCCATATTGCTGCGAGCACTCCACGTTTCGCCGCTGAGCTTTACCAAACCATCGTGCTCTGTAATCGCAGATAGAGTCATGGCAGGTGCACCAATTAACGCTTCAATATTTGTCGCATGATCTGCTGGCTTCTTTTTTAGGTGCCGCAATGCAATTGGTCGCAGAAACATTAAAGAGCCAATCGCTCCAAGACCAAAGACAACGCCTTGGATTACAACATTAAATCCAAGCGCATTTGCGCCGGCGGCTAGTAACGCTGAAAATGCTAGCGACGCAAACAGTAAATCGACGGTCAAAATCTCGATCACTAACAGTGCGCCCGAAGCAGCAAGCCACATCCATATTTGCATTGCGTAGGCCTCCCAATCAAAGCAACAAGAAAGTTCTTTAAATAAAGCCTACCCTTATCCTCGTGAATAGCGACAGGGAGATAGTGGTCATTTATGACGGGCACTGCGAATTCTGTGAGCAATCTCTGATCTGGCTTCAGCAAAAGGTCGTTGTCGATGCCATTGCATTTCAACGAGCAGATTTACAGCCCTTTAATCTAACCCGCGAGCAATGCGCCAAACAGCTCTATGTAGTTACAGGTTCTGATACTTATGCAGGAGCAGATGCCATTAGATACCTACTTCAGTTGCGCGGGAATAAAGCCGCAGCACTTCTTCTGGGGGCGAGTGGAAATCTGGGTCGCACGGGTTATCGCTGGGTCGCATCCCACAGAAACACCTGGCCTATCAAAATAGCCACGAGAGTTCTGTACTTCTTAAATAAATAGTAAAGGCGATCTTTACCTTTACCCTGTGCGTATGAGTAAACCAATCAACACATCCACAATCCGCCGCTATAACTTAATTGCCGGCATCTTCCACTTTGCACAGATGGCAGCGGTCTTGGCACTTGCCAATGACTTTTCTCTTCCAATCGTGGCCCGCTATATGTCAGGCCCACCGGGCACAACCTTTGCCGAACCAATAACGCTGCTCGACACCCCAGTTGGCCTAACCGTTGCACTCTTCCTCGGCCTATCAGCCTTCTTCCACTTTCTAGTTGCTTCACCACAGTTTTTTGACCGCTATAGCACTGGGTTAACTCAGAACAGAAACTACTTCCGTTGGGTCGAATACTCGATTAGCTCTTCAGTAATGATTGTTTTGATTTCACAAATAGTTGGAGTCTCAGACATAGTGGCAATCATCGCCATCTTTGGCGTTAACGCATCCATGATCTTGTTTGGTTGGTTGCAAGAGAAGTATGAAACCCCAGGAAACGGTGGCTGGCTTCCATTTATCTTTGGTTGCATTGCAGGCATCGTGCCATGGGTTGGGCTTGTCTTTTATGTCCTGTCAATAGGTGGCATTGCCGATACAACTGCGCCAGCATTTGTTCTGGGCATCGTTATCTCACTCTTTGTTCTCTTTAACACCTTTGCGATCGTGCAGTACCTGCAATACAAGCAGGTGGGCAAATGGTCTGATTACCTACGTGGTGAGAAGACATACATAACCCTGTCACTTGTTGCTAAATCAGCACTGGCCTGGCAGATATTTGCTTCAACCTTGATTTCATGAAGACCTTCTTGCTAATTTTTGCCGCTCTTGAAACCCTGGCGGTCATGGGCTTAGTTGTCTATAACATCAAGAAGAATCGGTAGCTAATGTCTTTTGTCATGTACTCAACAACCTGGTGCGGTTACTGCAAGCGCCTAAAATCTCAATTGGCAGATCTAGGAGTCACCTTTGAAGAGATCAATATTGAAGAGGTCCCAGGGACTGCAGAGATAGTGGAAAAGGTAAATGGCGGCAATCGCACAGTACCCACATTGGTCTTTAGTGATGGAGTTGCAATGACTAACCCATCTGCCAAGCAGGTAACAGAAAAATTGGCACAGCTACAAGGCTAGGTTTTATGCCTGCTGCCGAGTAATTCAGCATCATGCCTTGACCGGTCATCGGGTCCTAGATAAAAGGCATTTACCCAAACGGCAATGTGGCTGCGATTCCTCGTTTTCCTATGGCCAAGAGTAGAAAAATCTTGTATTTTTATGCCATGAAAAGAATTCTAATCGCCCTAGTAGTAACTCTATTGACGCTCACAAACCTGCCTTCTTCCTTCGCTGTGGCAAAGGCTGGAGCTAAGTGCACTAAAGCCGGTGCAACCGAAGTATCAAAAGGTATGAAGTACACATGTGTAAAATCTGGAAGCAAACTAGTCTGGAACAAAGGCACCAAAGTTAGTACTTCCATCAAGGAGTCTGTCAATCAACTGAATGCTAAGAGAAAAGCAAGCAGCTACCTGTCGATATCTGCATTCTCACGATCAGGTCTGATCAAACAACTAGAGTTTGAAGGATTCAGTACGGCAGACGCCACCTATGGTGCGGATGCTCAAAATGCTAACTGGAATGCTCAAGCTGCGAAAGCAGCAAAGAACTACTTAAGCATCACCTCGTTTTCTCGCAGTGGCTTAATTGAACAACTTGAATTCGAAGGCTACACAACCGAACAAGCTACTTTTGGAGTAGATAGCACCGGGTTGAAGTAAAGAATCCAATTCCATAAAGCGGAGTTAAATTTCAAGTAGAAGTTAACTTCAAGATCCTAAACAATCTCGCCAAGTTTCTAATTCTAGAAGCTTGGCGAGATTGTTTATTCTTCCGCTTGTAAAAGTCTTCCAGTCATTACCCAACGAGTGCTTGAGAAAGACCAGACAGAACCTTTTTGTACATATTTCCAATTGTCTACAGCGTTGGCCCCCTTGGCTAATGCTTGCTCAGCCATCTTCTCTTTTAGTAATTCAATCGAAATGTTCTGCCGATCTGAAGACACAGATCCATCACCAACAACTTTCGCTGAGGCAATTTGCCCCTCAGTAAAGAAAATGCCATTTAATTCTGTGCCTTTTCTTCCATATTTCTCAATCAATTTATACGTCCTTTGATAGGAAAATTACTAGTTCCTGGCGGCCTCCGCCGAATGAAGGGAACTCAGCTGATACAACTCCAGTGACTTCCCAACCCTCTTTTGCCAAACCATTGAGCGCTTCTTCAACTTTTTCCGGATTGAATTTTCCACCGAAAGCACGATCCTTTTGAGTCATTACCTTGTAAATTTTCATGATGCTCCTTGTCTAGTTTTTTGGAGCCTAATCCCATGGCAAGTGAAATGGAATAGTGCATTTGCTTATGTATTTTCTAAGCGTAAATATGACCATTCATTACGCCTGATGTTTAACTAGCACCCCCTAGGACTCGGTGTGTTGCAACTGTATGACACTTGTAGTTCTACCATTATTACAACCTATACAAAGGAGGCCCTGATGGGTAACGCAATTTCCGCATGTTTCAAGAAGTATGCAACATTTGAAGGCAGAGCCAGTAGAAGTGAATTTTGGTACTTTTACCTCTTTTATGTAATTGTTTATCTCTTAGGAATGGTTGTTGAAGGCTCCGCGGGAATAGCAAACTTGAGCTATCTATTTATTATTCCACTTTGGCTGCCACAGCTTGCCGTATCTGTTCGCCGAATGCACGATACTGACCGCTCAGGATGGTTCATCCTCGTGCCCATATACAACTTAGTTCTTCTTTGCACAGCAAGCACTCCTGGATCAAACAAGCACGGAGACCTCTAAAAGTAAAAATAGCCAACACCGTCCCTGCAATCTTATGGGCCGGTGTTGGCTATTTCTTTACGAATACTAAGATTCGTTTACGACAGCAGTTTTGACCCAGTAATCTCTAAATGTTCGCTGATTTTTAGTGAAGTAAAAGACAATTTCTATGATGATCCAGGCGATTGAAGCAACGCCACCTGTCAAGGTTGAAGCAATACTCACAGACATTGGCACCAACATTTCACGAATACCCATATGTCCCCATGTTGCAGGACGGCCATTTGTGAAGTTTATTGTTCGAAGTTTGAGAATCTTTTTGGCTGGTGTTTGACCTTCGCCCCACACGATGAAAGACCAGATCAACCACCCAATACCAAAGGTGATGATCATAAGAGTTGCATCTAAAACAATCGCTCCTAAGCGATGCTGAAAAGAGGCATAGCGAAGGTTCATATCAGTGGAGTCATTTGTGAGGTCCTGAGTCATAGGCAAAGAGTACTCAGCAATCGCCTTTTGGTTAATCCTCTCAACCAACAATTCAAGACCAGTCACCCAAAAGCCCCGCCTGGCCACAGTAACCATTGACAGATCTCAGAAGTTCAAAGAAAATTCCATCTATGAACATTTGAATTCTTTCTCAGGTTGAGAGAAATTATTGGAGGAAACTAAGTGGAGAATCAAGCAGATACGAAGAAGTGTCCTTTTTGTGCTGAGGATATAAAGTCAGAAGCCATTGCGTGCAGATACTGCGGCCGGGACTTAGGCGCTGCCATAGCTCCTACTCCAACTTATTCGGTAACCCCTCGTAAAGAGGCTGTGCAAGATAATTCGCTAGGACTTTCTATTTCCAGCCTAATTCTTGGAGTGATTGCTTCGTTGATCGGTTTAGTTGATCTTGGATCAATTCAGGATGGCAGTTATGAATATATTATGGATTCTGAAATTGGACTTTTGGCGATCTTGAGCTTCACAAGCCTTGGACTCGGAATAAGTGCAAAGGTTAAGCAGCAACGCCTTTCAATTGGTGCGCTCATTGTCTCAATTATCTCCTTTTTTATCTTTTTAGCATGTACCTCTTACTCACAATACGGCTACTAGAAAAATGACCATCCTATTGGGCATGTCATTTCTCTAGTTGATGCGCAGTCGAAGTAATCTCCCCATCAAATCTAGGAGGAGGCACGGAATGTTGATCAAAAAGAAACGCGTAATGCTAATGATTTCTGCAGTACTAATCCCATTGCTCCTGACTGGCTGTTCTGGATCAAGCTCCAGTGATAGTTCAGATGTATTCAGCGATCCTCTTGATTACTTTACCGATTCCGTGAATGTCTCTTCAGTTAAAGATGCGAGTCTTAGTTCTTGCCCTTCAGCAACTTTGGGCGAGATGGCTGATGCATTTATGTCTGATGCGAGCTGGACAGATTTCCCTTCCTCAACCGGAAGCACCATTGTTGAGTTAACCGGAGGAATTTCTTACGATGGTTATCCAGCCGATGCAATCATTCAATTTGATTTATATGGTGATAGTTTTGAAGCGGTGTATTTAGGGATTAACGACGTTGATCAGAGCAAACTTGTATTAAGTGCATTATTAGGGAAAATGTGTGACGCCACCTACTAAAGGGGTTAAAGAAATTGTAGTGAGATGAAGTTGAAGAGAGCGGCTTTAGTCAGCTGCCTAGCGCTGCTGCTGAACTTGGTAAGTATTTCACCAACGGTGGCCGTTTCATGGCAAGAGCAAATGCTTTCATCTCTAAACACGATGCGAGCTGATAAAGACCTTAAGCCATTGAAGTTGTGCAGTACCTTGAATAAAGCTGCCCAGGATTATGCTCGAGAAATGGCCACGCAGAATTTCTATGCTCATGAAGGTAAAGATGGCTCGACGCCGGGAGAGAGAATTCAGAGTGCGGGATATAGGTGGCGAAGCTCTAATACCTCAGCAGGTATTGCTGAAAATATTGCGGCAGGACAGGGGTCGGTCCAGCAAGTCATGAAGGATTGGAGGAATTCGACCGGTCACTACAAGAATATGACCGGAAGCAAATTTGTCCATGTGGGATTTGGAATGGCAGGGAGCCCAAAATCTACCTATAAAAAGTACTGGGTTCAGAATTTTGGGTATGGGGCTCGGTGTTAGTGAACGGTTGATTAAATATGGGGGATTCCCTATTCAAATGGGCTTAAACCCTTTAAGGTTCCCTTTATGCGATCCCGCCGCCGATTCTCCAATATTGCCACCGCATTACTTGCAGGAACTTTGCTTTCGATCGTAAATCCACCTGTGGCTTCCGCGGATTCATTGTTTTCTCTACTACCACCAAGTGAGAGAAGCATTTTTATTCTTGATGTTTCGGGATCGATAAATTCGACTCAGCTTTGGAAAAGCTCGCTTCGCCCCTCTCTAGTTAAGAAACTAGGACAGCCTTTTGGCACTCCAGCACAAAAAGGGCTAGGTAGGGTCTTGGCACCATTGGATGTTACGGTCGGTGTGATTAATGCCCAATCCCTGGATTCTCCAATTTTTCCAATAGTGTCGCTGAAAGACGCTGAGAAAATGTGGGGCTTGATTGATAAAATCGGTGAGAAGCCAACCTCACGACGCTTGAAACTAATCATGGAGGATATTTTTGGTGGGCAAGGAGTCTTTACTCAACAGGTTCAAGTGCTTTCTCGAGCAAAGGTTGTTGTGCCAGTGCTCCCAACTTGTGAAAGGTCAGTAATTAACTCGTTAAAAACTGCTCAGTATATGAATGATCTAGACTCCACAAGAAAGAGCGATGCGGCAAAAACGATTTGTGGACTCGTGATTTCGATTGCCAAGAGACTTCAATTAGCAGATAAGTACTTTGAGAATCCCGAATGCGGAAGCACAAGGGCATGTTCGGACATTGTGGGCGCCATTCTTAGGGCAACTTATTCAGCAAGTGACTTGTATGTGGAAAATCCGAAGTCAAAGCTCTGTCTTGCCATCGCATCAGATATGTTGCACTTTTCACCTGGAATGTCTGAATCAAGCCCACTCAATAGTCGCAAAGTAGTTATGAAAGCAAAGTCAGCTAATGAGGCAAAATTGATTGGCGCACAGGCGGCTCGACTTGTTGGAATCAAGTTTCCAGGAGGCATGCCCGTGCGAGTAACTGTTTTGGGTCAAGGATCAGGCCCCGAGCCAATTCCCCTTGAGAAGAATTCGATATTGACAGCCTACTGGCAAGGTTTTTGGGAAGCTTCAGGGGTCAAAAATAGTAATCAAGTACGTTCATTAGACCAGGCTTGTTCTTAGTAAAAGTAGATAGAAAGGAAAATCAGATGCAGACGTTTCTTCATGCATACCCTCGTGCTAAGCGTATGGCGAAGAGGAGGGGGCGTTCTCATGGTCGGCAAGGACTGCCTAGCCACGAATGGTCAGGGGGTCCAGTTCCTTATCTCGACTCTTTGCATTCGAACTATCGTCAACAAGTTGTGATGCTAGAGCAGAGACTTCGAATTGTGGAGGGTCAATCAATCACTTCGGAAGAGGAAGATCGGGCGAATAAGCAATCTCAAGAATATCAGTCTCTTCAAAGCGATCAAGAGCGTTCCACGTACGAGCTGCAACTTGCGAAATTACTTGAAGAAAAAATGGGGCAAATGAATGAGAACCCAACTGGAAAGGCGGCCAGAAGTCGGCATGTGCCAATTTGGCTGTATTGCATAGCACTTACAGCTTTGGGGATTGGTGAATATTTCGTGACCCTTCCAGCTGTCGAAACTCTTTTAAATGATGAGGGCTTTAAGGCCTGGGTAATCACTGGTAGTTTTGCGGCTCTTAGCATTCTAGCAGCACATTTAATTGGATTAACTTTCAAGGTTGAGATAGATCGTGATAGTCCTCAACCAAGTTCCCAAAAGTGGGGTGCACTATTTATTAGTTTTGGGTTAACTCTTGTGGTTCTCTTGCTATCGGCCGTTCGAAGCAAAGGAGTGAATAGCGTTCCCGTCAAATTTGGTATGTCTGATAAAGTTTTTGGAACTGTTCTATTTTTCCTGATTCAGATGACTTTCATAATGTGCGCAATTGCGCTTTCCTATTACAACCATTCAGAAAATGAGACTGAAATTGCGCGAACAAAGCGGAAGATCAACCAACTCACTAGAAAAATTAGGTCACTCACACGTTCACGTTTAATCCCTAGTCGCGGGAATCTAACTCCTGAGAAGAAGGTAGTTCAGGAAAAAGCAATTGACACTCATAAGCGGCTTCTTGAGGCCGAGTATCGAGAGCTGTGTGCGATTTATAGAGGAGCAAATCTGCTTGCCCAGAAAGTTTCATTCACTTCACCTGGGCCAGGATTAACAGAAAAACCTCTGGAGACAAATGAGTAACTCATCTTTTCAAAAACTCTTTAATCGACGTCCTTCGACGGCAACTCTTGGGTTAAGCATCGCTGCGATCTCGTTCTTTGCAACCATAATGCAGGGATTGATGTCCGTTCTGTCTTCAAATCTTCGCTTCTTTTTTGATTTCACTTCAGGGGTCACACTTGGAGATAGCGGAATTTCTATTCAACAGGCAATTACTGGCTGTACTTGGGCCTTAATTGGATTAGTTGCATGTTATCGGGCCCTTGAACCACGAAACTTGGCACGTTTTACCGTATTAATTACATCCGGAGTAAAACTTTTCGCATTCGTAGCGTTTTCAGAGCAGGTAAATATCCCAGTCTGGCAATACATGATTACCTTGATTCTGGCGCTAGCGCCCATAGTTCTTTTGCTCCTTCCACCAAGTAATCACTATTACGGTAGAAATCAGTAAAGGAGTAATTGCGTCTATGAAGAAAATTGCGATGATTCTGCTTTTAGGAATGTTGCTCACCAGCTGTGGATCAAATGGTGACGATTCTGAAGGTTCAGAAGACTCAAACGGTAGCGGTGGATATTTAAGTTGTGTACTTGAGTACTATCAACTTAGAAATGAAGGAGTGATCAGTGCAACGGATGCTGAAATTCAGTCCGAATGTTCCTCTTCGTCTTTGCCTTAAGAGCGTGTAGGAATTAGAACACCCTCCATCAGATTTGGGATGGAGGGTGCTTTTCTAGGTACTCACAAGAAATGACTGGTTATCGAGCGCTCAAGGCTCTCAAATTCACTATTAATTCACCTTTTTTATCGAGTATGTCAGTGCATTGATCTAGAATTGAGGGGTGGCACTGCCCCTAAGAGCGTGCCCAACCAAGGAGTCCTAATGCTCAATCTGACCAAGGCTAAATTCCGCGCATCCTTTATTGTCCTGCTGACTATTTTCTCGCTCAGCACGACAATGGTGCCAACAACAGCACTTGATCTTGGGGCAAAGGCCAAATACATCATCTCTGTTACCCCATCAGCCAAGGCTGCAATTGAGGCAACAGTTATCAAAAATGGTTGGAAGATTGATACCAAGTACAACTATGTTTTTGATGGTTACGTCATTGAGCTCCCAAAACTAGTCGCTGGTTTGCTTTCAAAGATTCCTAATGTATTAACTGTTGAAGAAGATAAGCCTGTTGCAGGTCTTGCTATTCAAAACACTCAAAGCCCAACACCGGCCTGGGGTTTGGATAGAGTTGATCAACGTGAAAAAGTCGGGCTAACAGGATCTGTTAGTGCATATGGATATCGCAGCGCTGGCGCAGGTGCCACGATTTATATTGGCGATACTGGTATTTACCCACACAATGATTTAGCAGGACGTATTTCATCATCTGGATACTCAGCGATTAATGATGGAAACGGAACAGTTGATTGCAACGGACACGGAACTCACGTTGCAGCTACTGCTGCAGGCACAACTTACGGTTTAGCAAAGAATGCAAAGGTAGTACCTGTTCGAATTTTGAGCTGTGCTGGCATGGGATCCTATTCAGGTGTAATAGCTGGACTTGATTGGATTCTTAGTCCAGAAAATCCAAACCCAAAAACTCAAGCTGTTCTTAAT
>Ga0187844_10003239_pt1 | contig 10942 bp, 8 predicted proteins | sample SpaLakP09_SKY_50_FD_134517 | JGI IMG/M metagenome (GOLD analysis project Ga0187844, IMG submission 134517) | Oligotrophic lake water microbial communities from Sparkling Lake, Wisconsin, USA - SP09_SKY_50 | ecosystem: Environmental > Aquatic > Freshwater > Lake | place: USA: Sparkling Lake...
ACTTCGACGTGACATGGGCGGCGCGGCGCGAGATGTCGCCCAGCGCGTCAACGTGGAATTGACCGAAAATGAAGCAGCTGCTCTGATCTCCTGGACCTACAACTTGGGTGGCGGCAATCTGTCCAAGTCGAACATGCTAGTCAAGTTGAACTCCCATCAGAAATCTGGAGTGCCGGCCGAGATGCGTAAATGGATTAACCAAGAAGGCAAGCCCTTGGTCGGCTTGTTGCGCCGGCGCTGGGCCGAGGCCGCCATCTTCAGCGGCATCGATCCCATCAATGCTTGCGTGCTTGCCTGGAAAAACATCGATTCGCTCGACGACTGGCCCGATTTCCCCAATGCTTGACTAATGTGTAGTAGGCGTGACTGATCTACGGGGGCCTGGTCCCCCCCTTTTTTTTACCGTAGCTAAAACTAGCACTATGCCGCAATCGCGAGTTCTTGTTTCGGAGCCCCCACCCCACCCATGGCCATGCTGGGCCGTTGGTGACTGTATGGCCAAAGCTACCTCGTGGCGCAATCCCGTACTTCTTCCATATTATCAAACAGATCATGGGATACCCATCGATAGCGCGGTGGGCATCGTGCCGCGCTTGCCGCGATGGTTTTGAAAACCAGCCTGCTTCACACTCAAATTGTTGTTAAACGCATCATTCATGCAAATTTAACAAAATAATGCTGGCATTATTATTATCATATAGTAAAGTCATTATATTAATTTTCATCCGTCTGCCTGCTTCTTGTCTACCGCCTGTGTATGAGGTGGCAGACAGCTAGCAGGCGGCAACAGACTGGCCTTATGGTCAGCCTGCTCTTGCTCCATCCTTTCCACCCGCGACACCACCTTGCCAGCCATAGGAGAAGCGCCATGAACACCTCTTTGACTCTTGCCAGCCCCCAGCCCCCCCACGCTATAAGGGGGCAAGCATGATACGCCTGCAACTCAACCCCATTGCCAGCATCGCCGATGCCCAGGCCATGTTGCAAACCGCCATCAATGTTGAATTTGGCACCCTGCCGCCCTATCTGTATGCCCAGCTCAGCATACTGCCGGGTAGCAATGCCCCCGCCATGGCGCGCCTGCAAACCATTACCCATCAGGAAATGATCCACCTCTGCCTGGGCGCCAACATCCTCAATTCTCTCGGCGGCAGCCCCAAGCTGGTGGCACCGGTCTATCCTGGGCCCCTGCCGGGTGACATCGGCTTTGATGGCAAAGTGCTGACCCTGCACCTGCTGCCGTTTGGCAAGGACGCCATGAAACAGGGCATGGACATAGAAATGCCGGTAGACCCAATCGACTTCCCGCAGCTCAAAACGGCCACCCTGACTGCCACCAAGGCCGTCACCATCGGCCAGTTCTATGAAGCCCTCGATGTCTATCTGAAATCCCTGCCCGCCAGCGCCTGGCAGATGAACCGCAACCAGATCAGCGACGCCCAGTTTTTCCCTGGCCAGATCTTTGCCGTCAACAACTATGCCGATGCCCACCGCGCCATCCAGGTCATTGTCTCCGAAGGCGAAGCCACCAGCACCAGCCCGCTCGACTTCAGCAATGAACTGGCGCACTTCTACCGCTTTGAAGAAATCTACCGCAACCAGGTGCTCACCAGCATCCCGGCCAATCCCGGCTATGCCTGGGGTGCGCCGCTAGGCGTTGACTTTGCCAAATCCTACCCCGCCGTTAACGACCCACAATTGCTCGACTACAGCAAACAGCCAGAAGCCGCCCGTGCCGCCCAGCAAGCCTGCACCGTTGCCTACACCGCCATGGTCGACAGCCTTAACCTGGCCTTGAATGGCGATGCCGCCCAGCTTGGCATTGCCGTACGCCGCATGTTTGACCTGCGTATGGCCGCCATCCACGTCCTGCAGACGCCGCTGGCCGACAAGAGCAAAGTGGCCGGCCCGGCCTTCATCTACCACGCTGCCTGAACACGGCACACCGCAACGATCACGGGAGAAACAGCATGAGCATTCTGCAACTACCACGCATCCACTTCAGGGGACAAATGTCCTGGGACCCCATCGTCACCAACAACTACCCCAATTTCTATAATGAAGACACAGCCCAACCCGCCCTGACCCCATCTGAGAGCATGAACCAGTTCCGCCAGGCAGCCATTGAAGCTGCCAAGGGTGGCAACTGGAATCCACACGGCACCCACCGCTCCGCTTTCTTTGATACCAGCGTCACAGCCGTTGACCTCGGCCATGGCCCGGTCACCACCGACAAACTGTGCGGCGCACCGGCGGTCCTTAACGCCATGCTGGTTGACCTGGAACCGTATGGTTCCTGCTCCTCACAATTATTCTTTGACACACTGCGCTTTGGCATAGACGGCGGCTGCCGCATTGTCGCACCGCGTAATGAACGCTTCACCGCCCGCTACATCAACTTTAATCGCAACCCTTTCGGCTTTACTGCTGGCGGCGCCTCCGTCAACTGGCAAACTACATTCGCCACCGCTGGCCTCACCATCAACAGCCACGGCAGCGATGTCCTGCACGCACTGCAGCAAGCCCTGCATGAGCCAGACGCACTTGGCCTGGTAGTCGCCTTCAATGCCTACCGCACCATTTATTTTGATGACCCCACGCTGCAAAATAGCAAGCCCCCCAGCATACCGGTACAAAACCAGCGCGAAATGCTCTACCAAAAATTGCTGGCCGGTGGCTTCCAGCCAAATCCCGCCCGCAGCCTCATCGTCGGCACCATCGGCGTCTGGCGCAAGGGCGAAGCCACGCACGAACCGAGTGACCGCGCCCTCTTGCCCGATGCCAATGCCAAAGCCTTTGTCGCTACGGCCCATGCCCGCATAGACCGCGGCCATGTCAACCTCGATCTCTCCAACAGTATCAGCGAAACCGGCGCAGCCCTCATCAAGCAAGACCTTGGCACCCTGCAAGTGGTGGCCGTCGATGCAGCCAGCAAAAAAGAATACCAGCTAGCCAGCTTCAACTACCCCCAATATGACCGCCACGCCTATGAAGCCAGCGCCGGTATTGTCAGCGTGCCGCTCAACCCGGCCTTAAGTGCCGCCGACCTGGCCCATGCCGAACTGGCCGACTGGCAATTACGCAGTAGCAAAGAAGGCTTGCTGCTGAGTGAATCGGCGACACGCATCATCCCGCAAAGCCCCAATCTCTACCTCGACCAGGGCCCGGCTGGCAACACCAAACTGCAACTCTACCTGCATGGCAAACCCGTGCAAAAAATCAGCGACGTCACCGTCTACCAAGTAAAAACCAACCTGCAGACCGAAGAACTGGACATCATCGGCACACAAGAACTTAAAACCAATGCCCAGGGCCAGCTCGTCATCAGCGCCGACGCCAGCACCGGCAATGTATATGGCTACCTACCCCTGCTCGGAAAAAACCTGCCACCCCCACCCGACCTGAAAGACGGCATCGACACCCAGACCTACACCTATGCCTACGTGCGCGTGCTGCCTGCCGACAGCGCCACCGCCGCCCTCCCCCCGACCTGGGACAATGTGTACAAAAACGTCCTCATCAACTGGAACGCCATGGCACCCTGCATGGACAACTGGCTAGACCTGGCCAACCCGGTACAAGTCCACAACTACACCAGCATCCTGCAGCGCCTGACCGACCCCAAAGCTTTTGAAAGCTACCTCTTCATGCCCGTCACCCGCGACATGACAGTCGGGCAGCGCAGCCTGCTGAACAACTTCCTCAAGCAAGCCCTACCTCATCCAGCCGACCTGGCAGAAAAAGTCAGCACCCGCACGGTGGCCGCCGCAGCACCAGTCAGTGCCAGCACAGCGCCCCAGCAACAGCCAAACGGCAAGCCCAATTTTGTCGAGCTTAGCCGCAGCTTGCGCAATGTCGATAATGAATAAGCAGAGGTAAAACAGAGAGATGTGATATAGCGAAAAACATCAAAGGCAGCACCAATGCAGGGCGCAGGCTTCTATCCAAGAGCCTGCGCCCTTTTTAGTTACAGGTGAATACAGGGAAAACTACCACAGCGTTAGCACCTGTTGACGATCTTGAACGTAAGCGCGAGCCTGGCGTATGCGCTACATAAGCTGCTCGTGGACGAGAACCCATTTCGCTTTGATGCCAGATCAAAATGAAATCAGGTCCTGCATTACGACAATTAAAACCAATAATCTGCATGAATGAAGTACTCATAATCATCTGGCCGCCCCCCCCCTCTACTACCGTTAGCCAAGGGAAAAAATTCAAGGCGCGAACGAAACTCTAACTGGGGGGAAGGTACGTTATTTTGCGGCCTAGACCTGCATGCAAACAATAGCGCTGTGATTTTTTAAGACGCATCTGACAAGGTGTTGTACTCAGGTCCGCTGGCCATTGATCTGGAAACTATTTGTGACCACAGCCTTTTTTCATGCCTCGATTTTAGATTTTCCATGCAGTTATCCTGGCTTATGTACGCAGGCGCACGGATTCCGATTGTCCCAAAAAGCCAATATGACTGCACGAAGCAAACGATCCTTTTCCGCATGCTCTGCTTTGCGTATTTCTTTTTACGTGACCACACTGAAAGCTGGCGCAATGGACGTTCTCTTCAGTATTAAGAAAGGATCTCACGCATGGCCTATCGACACAGAGAGTTTCACAAGTTGGAAAATATAGGATGGTTGCGTGCTGCTGTTTTAGGTGCAAACGATGGCATAGTTTCGGCTTCAAGTTTGATACTTGGCGTTGCTGCGGCACATGCAACCCACAGTCGCATTGTCATCACTGGCATGGCGGGCCTGGTTGCTTCTGCCAAGGGAAAAATAGTGCACTGCCTGACGGTGCTTCAAATCCGCAAGGGCTTGCGGGTTCGCCATGCAAATCCAGATAGGCAGGTGCAGCGCGGGCGATACTCAGGAAAGTGCCAGGGCGATCGGTCGTCAAGCTAGCAGCATATCACGCGAGCACCCAGCTGCAGTGGGATACGCGCCTGCCGCATCTCGCAACGCAACGCAGAAAACAAATAGAGTGAAACCATGCACACAACTGGATACAAATTGTTGCAACTCTTTGAAAAATGAAAAGCTAAGATGGCGCTCCCAGCTTGACATTTATTGATGTGCAAGCCATTCCCATAGCAGAATATCTACCCCAAATAATACAGTGACACACAAATCCACCACAGCCCATACTCTGGCTTGCATCAGCCTGGCCTTGCTGGCTACCGCTTGCAGCAAGAAAAACGAAGATCCCTCTGCCCAAGCAATGGCATCCATGCCAGCAGTAGCGTCTGTCGCTGCAAGCACACCGGCAGCAACTGCCAGCAATGCAGCAGCCAAACCTGCAGAGGCTGGTTCCAGCAAGTTGCAAGACTATATCGCCTGCTATAACAAGCTGGACGGTGACGCCCACCGCAGCATTGCGCGCTATCAAAGCTGGGTCAAGGACATGGACAAAGGCCCAAACGGAAAAGAAATGGTGGTGTATGGTCTGTATAAAATCGATATGGACGACATCGCCAAATGCAAAGCAAGTTTTGGCAAGTCCGCACAAAGCAAGCTCGACAATGCCGCGACTGCCTATATCGACATCCTGAGTGACCTGGGCGCGCTGGTTACTGAAGCAGAAGTGTACTACAGCCGCGACAATTATAAGGACGATGCCTTTGCCAAAGGCAAGAAACTGCATGGCCCACTAGCCGATGCGATGAAACGCTTTGAAGAAAAAAGCAATGTCTTCTCAAATGAAATCGAAGTCGAGAATGACAAGGCCCTGGATGCAGAAATGCAGCAACTGGAAAAATCCGAAGGCCGCCAGCTGCCCTATTTGCAAATGGCATTGATGAGCAAAGCCAAGCAACTGATACGCCTGATCGGTGAAGAAAGTTTCGACGCTGCTGCCGCTGGCAAATTGTTGGCCGACTATGAAAGTCTTACCGATGAAGCCATCGCCTACGCCAAGAAGAATAGCGAAAGCGCGGCCAGCGGCTGGTCCACTCTTGAACGTGCAACAGAAGATTATCGCAAAGCTGCCAAAGAACGCGTACGCCGTATCCGCGACAAGGTGGCTTACAGCGAAGGTGAAAAAATGATGCTGAAGCCAGGCTCAGGCTGGATGGTGGAAGGCAGCCAGGAAAAAGTCACCAAAGCCTACAATGCGATGATAGAGGCGAGCAACCGCATGAATCGCTGATACAGATAACACCGGGGCTTTCGCAGCACAATTGAGGCAAAAGCCCTGAACACAGAACCAACCCGGTAGTGCTCCAGTCCCCATCTGGAGTCGCTCTTTATAATGCCCTCGTTTTTTGAGGGCATTTTTTTATTTCTGCACAGATTTGCATTGCGCCGCTTGCCTGCCGATAGTCGCCTGGTCGCCAAACAACAGCATCACCCCACATTGAGAACCAAACATCTTGCTCTGGTCATGTCCCACCCCCTGCACATCAACATAATGATGCATGACGGTGCCTGATGTTTTGCCTGCCAGGCTTTGCTTGCCCAGGTATTGCTCATAGGCCCAGTAAGCATGGGCGCGCTCAAAACGTGTGGCACCCTGCGCCTCTGCTGCGCAAGACTTGTCGAGTACGCGGTGATTGGGATCAGTATCAAGGCTGCCGACCAGATAAGTCACCTGCCTTTGCAGATGGCGCTGGTATAAATCCATGCCAGTCATACCCCTGGCATAAGCCACCATGTCTTGCATGCCATAGCGATAGTCATCATAGGCCGGGCAGATGGTTTTATCATAAGGTGCAAATTGACCGGTACGCTCAAGCCTGTCAGGCGTAAAGTATAAGTAGGAAGACGGGTTTGCCACCACATACTGCACGTCCAGCCCTCTGGCCCGCAAGCTTTCATCGACATGGTTCAGCACAGCATAACGATGCATCAATTGGCCACCACCAGAATGTCCGGCGAAAGTGATTTTCTTTAGCAGCGGCAGGCGCGATTTATCGGCAAGGAACTGAGCGATATCATCGAGCACCTGCAGGGAACTGAGGCCAGCCAGCGTCCCGGTGCCAGGCAAAGCGGCGTCACCCCCCGTCCATCCTTGCACAGACCAGACCGGCATTTGCTCAAAGTCCTTGTCAACATCGGGCTTGCCAGGAAAATTAGGCGCCAGCACCAGCACCTCATCCTGCGAACGGCCAGATGCCTGCAACAAGGCCATCGCCGCTGCATAATAATCATTCCCATTGCGCTGTATGCCGTGCTGGACGATGATGACTTCACGTATCTGGCGCAAGTCCCCTTTCAGGACATGATTGGCATACACAGGGAAGTCATAACCAGCCTGTTGCTCAGGCACAGGCAGGTGCAAGCGCTGCCATGCCGGGGCAGCAGCTTGTACAGGCAGTGCCAGACTTGCGGCCAGCACAAGCACTGAAAACGGGCAGAGGAAATGATATGGTCTCATGTAAGCCTCAACAAAAGTATCGTAGCAATCATGGCTTGCCGATGTTGTCGATGCAGGGCCGCGCCATGTTTGTTAATGTATGCCGGTAAAGGGTTCAGGTTTTATCCACCTTGTCCCTATTGTGATCTTCGTTTGGGCTGGGCCGGAAAATTCATTCACGGATGGCACATTATTGCGCGACTCCAGCGCCATGACGGCTGGCAGGGTGACCTGAAAATCACTACCGAGAGGGGTATCAAGTTGGAAGCTGATGAACAGATTGCTGCTTGTATTGCCACTATATCCTTCCGCCTCCCGCGTGATTGCGTCGATGGTATCGCACGCCCTGACAAAGCCTGTCGCAGTGATATGGACTGGGCGGTAATCCTTGCCATGATTATGTACCATGGCCGACTGACATAGCACGGCAACAGTATACTCAGGGCCTCGTTTTTCAAAGACATGATCCGTGCTGACATGAATACTGACGCGGCGGCTGTAGCTATCGGCAGAAATGGAATAGGCGACCCGGCCTTCCTGGCTGACTTGAAAGAAAGTAGGCTGCGTTGCATATTCCTTGCGACGAATGATCTTGATGGCACTGTCGTCAACCACGTCATAATATCGGCCACAGGCACTGAGCAGCAAAGCACCCACGCAAAGACACATAGCTTTCGTGATTTTTTGATTGTTTCTCAACATATGATGGACTATTCCAAATACCTTGTATGCCAGAAATCCGGGACATTCTCTATGAATGACTATTTGCTTTCTGCGCCTGCCACGTATTTGGCGACGATTGGGCGGCAGGCTTGTATTGATGCTAGCATAAGATGCCTGAGAGGGACCATATCGTCATGAACAAACACCGGAGCGACTGGATACTTCACGCACCTGGCTCTGCCAGGCTGGAACGCATAGAAGCCTTTTTTGCTGGCAATGCCTACGCCATGCACAGGCATGATACCTATGCCATCGGCACCACCCTGTCCGGCGTACAGAGCTTTCTCTATCGCGGTAGCGAGCGGCATAGCCTGCCTGGTGGCACCATGGTGCTGCATCCTGACGAGGCCCATGATGGGCAGGCGGGCACAGGGGCAGGTTTTCATTACCGCATGATCTATGTCGAACCTGCCCTGATACAGCAGATACTGGGCGGTCAGCCCTTGCCGTTCATCAGGCATGGCCTTTCGACGGACCCGCGCCTGTTTGCCGCAACCCAGGCCCTGATACAGCGCATGGACAGCCCCATGGACGCTATGGAAGAACAGGATGCCCTGTTCGACCTGGCCCAGGCCTTGCACGCCTGCTCTGACAAACACATCGTCGATGCCGCAAGCAAACAGTATTTTGATTACCGCGCGGCGGAACGGGCGCGCGAATACATGCACAGCGCGCTGACCAACAATATCACTCTGGAAGAACTGGCAGAACACAGTGGCCGCGACCGCTGGAGTCTGTCACGCGACTTTCGCCTGCTGTTCGGCACCAGCCCCTACCGCTACCTGACCATGCGCCGCCTTGACCTGGTCAAGAGCTTGCTGATGCAGGGATACACCCTGGTGAACGCCGCCCTTGCCGCTGGCTTTAGCGACCAAAGCCATATGAGCAAACACTTCGTCAAAACCTTTGGCCTGACACCACTGCGCTGGCTGAATATGCATGGCAAGCTGGCGCGTCGTTAAGCGCTAACGCACAAACGTACAAGAATTGCAGATGGGGCTTGCGTATGCTGGGGCTTTTCAAACATAGCCAGGGATACCAGCCATGAGCAGCAAGACCTATCAAAGCATCAACTTCAACAGCAAATTCAGCGTGTTCAGCGAACAGTGGTCACAAAAAGTCATTGCCGAGATGAACAACTACCAGTTCAAAGTCGCCCTGCTGCAAGGTGATTTCATCTGGCATGATCATGCAGACACAGACGAGAGTTTCATCGTCCTCGAAGGACAATTACGCATCGATTTCCGCGATGGCCATGTGTTGATATCAGCAGGTGAAATGTTTGTCGTACCCAAGGGCGTAGAACACAAACCCAGTGCGGTCGATGAAGTCAAACTCTTGCTGATAGAACCGCGCGGTGTCGTCAACACCGGCGCTGAAGGTGGTGAGCGTACCAGTGCGATGGATGTGTGGATTTGAGGTTTAAAGTTCGCTTCGTCGCCTGCGATTGGCTTTTCTGCATCGTCTAAAAAGAACGCACCACTCATTCTAAGCGACCAATCCCAAAACGTCATGCCAGACTTGATCTGGCATCCAGCGGCGTTGGTCGCACGCATGCACACTATTCACAGAGAGCAGGTCAGCAAACCCAAAGTCTGGAGGTAAATTACAGCCACGGCTGAGCGAGACTGGATGCCGGATCAAGTCCGGCATGACGGGTTTAAGGGTGATAGTAAAACAGGTAGAGGGTCGTTAATGTCTGGTCTGTAGGGGGCATTGTAATGCGCAGCATGCATGGCACAATACAGAGCAGCTAACTCTATTGACATGCACCAATCACTTACTGGGAAATTCAAATTATATTAATCACTGTTTTGCCAGACCAACACTATCTCTGCTCTCGGATCCGAGCGGCTGCAAAATGGAACCCAGGTGTATTCTGGCTTGATGCAAACGTGTATCCATGCCTCATAAGAATCCTTAAGACGATTAGGTGCAATGCAAAGCCAATCTAAGCCATGTCTTTTAAAGATAGCTTCGATTTCCGTGATCTCTTGCCATTCCAGACCCGAGTAACTATGACCCGAGATAAAATATTGTGCTAATTCATCTTCGGCCCTATCCGTTTGTTCTAATGGCACGAGATATCCTTCCAGTGAAAGATGAGCACATGAGAGACCCGCGCACTGATGAGTGTATTCCACCCCGGTAGGGTGACGAACAATAAGGTACAGGCCTTTTAACTCTTGAAGCTCAACATCGATCAATTGACGTTTCTCCTGCTCATTCACAACCCTAGGGATATCGGCTGTTCTCGGGGAAAATGTATAGGGCGGGAAATTACTACCCTTTGCATTTGCCGGTGGTTTCGGTGCAGGTTGAACTTCTTCCTTGTTGCCTAGTAGTTTATTTAGACAGCTCATTCTGTATTCTCATTTGATATTGGATTTATTTCTCCTTACTACGCGTCCTGGTCAGCAGCACTGTCTGAGCACTGAAAGAAGATTTAATTACCATTACAGCATGCACCATTCCAGGCGGGCAATAAAATCAGTCCAGCGACATCGCTAATTTTCTGTAGTATATTACATACTACAAAAAGAATATTATTGAAAAATTACCTTTACTACCACTCAGAGCGATAAACCCAGCATGCCCATCCCCACCAGCACAGCTCCATTAAGCCGCTCCCTCGCCCGAGAAGAGGTGTACCGCAATCTCAAGCAATGGATCATAGAATTGCAACTCGCCCCTGGCGAAATACTGCGTGACCATGAACTGGCGACGCAGTTGGGTGTGTCGCGCACGCCTGTGCGTGAAGCCCTGCGGCAGCTGGAGGATGAGGGCGCCGTTCTGGCGCGCATCGGAGGGGACGAGTTCCTGGTACTTCTGCAGGACCTGGGCCGCAGTCCGGGTCTAGCACAGGAGC
>Ga0187844_10003240_pt1 | contig 10937 bp, 7 predicted proteins | sample SpaLakP09_SKY_50_FD_134517 | JGI IMG/M metagenome (GOLD analysis project Ga0187844, IMG submission 134517) | Oligotrophic lake water microbial communities from Sparkling Lake, Wisconsin, USA - SP09_SKY_50 | ecosystem: Environmental > Aquatic > Freshwater > Lake | place: USA: Sparkling Lake...
CGATCATCCCGCTCGACGAACCCCGGATGCACCGTCTCGCCGCCGAGGCCTGCACGGGCCTGACGGGCGTCGATGGCGAGGAAGTGGTCACCGCCGCCGTGCGCGACCTGTACGACGGCATTCCCGAGGCCGAGCTGAGCCAGGCGCTGACCCTGGCCGCCCGCGCCCGCATCGAGAAGGAGCCCAACTACACCTACGTGTCGGCGCGCCTGCTGCTCGACGCGATGCGCCACGAGGCACTGAAGTTCCTGGGCGAGCCGCAGACGCGTCCCACGTTCGAGGAAATGAAGGGCCTGTACGCCGACTATTTCCGCGACTTCATCCACAAGGCCGCCGAACTCGAGCTGGTCGACCCCAAGCTGTGCCTGTTCGACCTGCACACGCTCGGCGAAGCCCTGCTGCCGGACCGCGACGCCAAGTTCGACTACCTCGGCCTGCAGACGCTGTACGACCGCTACTTCATCCATTCGAACAAGGTCCGCTTCGAACTGCCGCAGGCCTTCTTCATGCGCGTGGCGATGGGCCTGGCCATGAACGAAGTGGAGCGCGAGACGCGCGCCATCGAGTTCTACAAGCTGCTCTCCTCGTTCGACTTCATGTCGAGCACGCCGACGCTGTTCAATAGCGGCACGCTGCGCCCGCAGCTGTCGAGCTGCTACCTCACGCAGGTGCCGGATGATCTGCACGGCATCTTCGGCGCCATCCACGACAACGCGATGCTGTCCAAGTTTGCCGGTGGCCTGGGCAACGACTGGACGCCGGTGCGCGGCATGGGCGCCTACATCAAGGGCACCAACGGCAAGTCCAACGGCGTCGTGCCCTTCCTGAAGGTTGCCAACGACACGGCCGTGGCCGTCAACCAGGGCGGCAAGCGCAAGGGCGCGCTGTGCGCCTACCTCGAGACCTGGCACCGCGACGTCGAGGAGTTCCTCGACCTGCGCAAGAACACCGGTGACGACCGTCGCCGCACGCATGACATCGACACCGCCAACTGGGTGCCGGACCTGTTCATGAAGCGCGTCATGGAAGACGGCCAGTGGACGCTGTTCTCGCCCGAGGACACGGTCGATCTTCACGACCTGATGGGCGAGGCCTTCGAGAAGCGCTACAACGAGTACGAGAAGCTGGCCGACGAAGGCCGCATCAAGAACTTCAAGCGTCTGCCCGCGCTCAACCTGTGGCGCAAGATGCTGTCGATGCTGTTCGAAACAGGCCACCCCTGGGTCACGTTCAAGGACCCCTGCAACGTCCGCAGCCCGCAGCAGCACGTGGGCGTGGTGCACAGCTCGAATCTCTGCACCGAGATCACGCTGAACACCAAGGCGGGTTCGGAAATCGCGGTGTGCAACCTGGGTTCGGTGAACCTGCCGGCGCACATCGTCGACGGCAAGCTCGACGAGGCCAAGCTCGAGAAGACCATCAACACCGCGCTGCGCATGCTGGATAACGTCATCGAGTACAACTACTACTCGGTGGCGACCGCGCGCAATTCCAACCTGCGTCACCGCCCGGTGGGCCTGGGCGTGATGGGCTTCCAGGACGCGCTGTACAAGCTGCGCCTTCCGTACGAGAGCGACGCGGCGATCAAGTTCGCCGACGAGTCGATGGAAGCGATCAGCTACTTCACGATCAAGGCCAGCTCCAACCTTGCCGAAGAGCGTGGCGCCTACACCACGTTCAAGGGTTCGCTGTGGGATCGCGGCATCCTGCCGATCGACTCCATCAAGCTGCTCTCCGACGCACGTGGCGCCCAGTACCTCAAGCAGGACGGCTCGCAGTCCGGCCGCTACGACTGGAACACGCTGCGCGTCCGCGTGCAGACCGTGGGCATGCGCAACTCCAACTGCATGGCGATCGCGCCCACCGCGACCATCGCCAACATCACCGGCGTGTCGCAGTCCATCGAACCGCAGTTCAGCAACCTGTACGTGAAGTCCAACCTGTCGGGCGAATTCACCGTCATCAACGAGTACCTCGCCAACGACCTCAAGTCGCTGAACCTGTGGGACGAGGTGATGGCGCACGACCTGAAGTACTACGACGGCAGCGTGCAGAAGATCGACCGCGTGCCGCACGAGCTCAAGGAAATCTACAAGTGCGCGTTCGAGGTGGATTCCAAGCGCCTGATCGACGCGGGCTCGCGCCGTCAGAAGTGGATCGACCAGGCGCAGTCGCTGAATCTGTACATGGCAGCGCCGAGCGGCAAGAAGCTCGACGAGCTGTATCGCCACGCCTGGACCAGCGGCCTGAAGACCACGTACTACCTGCGCACCTTGGGCGCCTCGCACGCCGAGAAGACCACCATCACCGATGGCCGTCTGAACAAGGTGGGCAACGGCGACAACGCAGGAATGTCCGCGGCAGCAGCCTCGGGGCCCATCACGATGCCGCGTGCGGCCACCGACGTGTCCGGCGCCAACGTCTGCTCGATCATGGATCCGGGCTGCGAGGCCTGCCAATAGTTTTAGGGAGACCTTCGGCAGCCTGATTCAAGAGATTCAGGAGCCGAAGACTCAACCCCATCATCCGGACCGCGGCAACGCGGTCCCAGCTGAAAAGAAACGGAGTACCGACATGCTTTCCTGGGACGACGAACCCGCAACCCCCACCGCCGCCAAGGCCTCGCCGGCTGTTACGCCGCGCGCGCCTTCCGCCGCGCCGCATCCTGCCGTCGTGATGGCCGCTGCAACCGGCGCTGCCAAGCACGCCGCACCCGAGTCCACCAAGGTCGAAGCCGGCTTCACCGGCCTCGAGAACCTGGACATGGGCGCCCGCCGTATCCAGGTGGACGACAAGAAGATCATCAACTGCCGCGCCGATCTCAACCAGCTGGTGCCGTTCAAGTACCAGTGGGCCTGGGAGAAGTATCTCGCCGCCTGCAATAACCACTGGATGCCGCAGGAAGTGGGCATGAGCGCGGACATCGCGCTGTGGAACGACCCGAACGGCCTCACGGAAGACGAGCGCACGATCATCAAGCGCAGCCTCGGCTTCTTCAGCACCGCCGACTCGCTGGTGGCCAACAACCTCGTGCTCGCGGTCTACAAGCACATCACGAATCCCGAATGCCGCCAGTACATCCTGCGCCAGGCCTTCGAGGAAGCGATCCACACGCACGCCTACCAGTACATCATCCAGAGCCTCGGCCTCGACGAAGCCGAAGTCTTCAACATGTACCGCGAAGTGCCGAGCATCCACGACAAGGCCGCATGGAGCCTGCCGTACACGCAGAGCCTCGCCGACGAGAGCTTCCACACCGGCACGCCGGAAGCCGATCAGCGCCTGCTGCGCGACATGATCGCCTTCTACGTCGTGTTCGAAGGCATCTTCTTCTACGTGGGCTTCGTGCAGCTGCTCAGCTTCGGCCGCCGCAACAAGATGGTCGGCGCCTCCGAGCAGATCCAGTACATCATGCGTGACGAAGCCATGCACATGAACTTCGGCATCGACGTGATCAACCAGATCAAGATCGAAAACCCGCACCTCTGGACCGCTGATTTCCAGAAGCAGGCCGCCGACATGATCCACGAGGCCACCCAGCTCGAGATCCGCTACGCGCACGACACGATGCCGCGCGGCGTGCTCGGTCTGAACGCCGCGATGTTCACCGAGTACATGCAGTTCATCGCCAACCGCCGCTGCCAGCAGATCGGCATCAAGGCGATCTACCCGGGCGCCGACACCAACCCGTTCCCGTGGATGAGCGAGGTCATGGATCTGAAGAAGGAGAAGAACTTCTTCGAGACGCGCGTGACGGAGTATCAGACGGGTGGAGCGTTGAGCTGGGATTGATTGCCCACTGTCCGTCGTCGAAAAAGCGCGCGCTCAGGCGCGCTTTTTCGTTTTCGGCGTCATCAACTCTTCTCCTTCCGGCCTTCGCTCGACGCCATCGTAGTCAGCTGGACATATCGAGATTCGTGAGCAGAGTCCAACGAAACGAACGCATCAATTGCCAGAAGCCACGCGCCGTTACGGGCGACTCCCCGCCTGTCATCGACACTCCAAGCAATCAGCTTTCGCTCGGGCAATCACATGACCCCGACAAATCCCGAGCCCGTAGGCTGGGATGACGCCGAGCGAATCCCAGCGGATTTTTGCCGAACAAACACATGCCGGGTTTCGCTTCGCTCCAACCCAGCCTACCGAGCTACTTCCATTGAACGCTGCCGATCCCGTCGAAGTCGCCGTCCGCCATTGGCTGGAGACCATCGTCATCGGCCTGAACCTGTGCCCGTTCGCGGCGCGTCCGTTTCGTGCCGGCCAGGTTCGTATCACGTCAGCGATGCCAGCGATGAAGTGGCGCTGCTGACCGAGCTGCAGCTCGAACTCAAGCGTCTCGATGAGACACCTGCCACCGAACTGCAGACGACGATCATCGCGATACGGCAACTGCTGCCGGATTTTCTCGACTACAACGATTTCCTCGAAAAGGTCGACGACCTGCTCGAGCATTTCGAGTGGAGTGGTGAATACCAGGTCGCGAGCTTCCATCCGCTGTACCAGTTCGCCGGCACACGCCCCGACGACGCCGAGAACCTGACGAATCGCTCGCCGGTGCCCTTGCTGCACATCCTGCGCGAGGACAGCGTCGAGGCCGCGATCGAGAGTCACCCCGATCCGGAAGGGATTCCGATAGCGAACATCGCGCGCATCCGCGCGTTGACGGCGGCCCAGCGTCTGGCGCTGTTCGGGCGGGAATAGAGAAGGCGGAACCTCGTCGTCAGCACTGTCGAATGACGCGACAGGCTGGCGACGATTCCTCTCGCGGTTCGTTCTTCGAGGCGTGTACCCGGAGGATTGGGGCGCGAACGCTGCGGTGCGCGAGATGAGCCGGGAGTGATGGGAGGGGGGACGTTACGGATCGAGTGGCGCCACCGACCATCGAATTTTCGCGGTGGCTTCTCCAGTCCAGGTTCCCAATACCGATGAGTCGCCATCCAGCGGCAGGTTGAGCGGCAAGTTCGCTTCTGCACGCCCCGTAGCCCGCGCACTCCGCAGGACGCTATTGGCCCAGCCCTGCAGCGGAGGCGGGATGGGAATCTCCTGGTCACGCGTCAGCGTGTTTCCGTACTGCACTCGGGTCATCGGACCACGCGCCGCCGGCAGATAGACGTTCTCGATCTGTATGTCTCCGGTCTTCGTGTCGATCACCATCGTGAATCGCTCGCACAAGGACACCTGTTCCTCGGGACTCCCCTGCGACGTCGCGAGTATTTCCAGGACGAAAGGCTTCAGCCGATCGGCCTTTCCGGTGCGCGTCGCCTCGCCTTTCAGATGAAACTCGCCTTCGGAGTTCACCTTGTTCGCGCAGCCTGGATAACCGAAGAAGAAAAGGTAGCGCGCCTCTCCATCGAACAGTTCGTGATGGTCCGGCAGGCTTGCCGCGGCCATGAGGGGCGCGAATTCCATCTGCGCGCGAACAGCGCAGTCAGCGTCGGCGCCGCAGTGCTGGATCTTCTTCTCGAGGGCCTGATCGAGACGCTCCACAAGGCCTGGAACCGCGGGATCGATGCCGGCGGCCTTGATCTGCGCCATGCCGCTGCGGCGAACGTACTCCGCCTTCAGCGCGGTACGCCGCCGAAGGTCCGGATCCAGGAGATTGGCGCCCTCGAGGGTTCCGGTCGAACGCAGGACGGTCTCGAACCGGTAGCGCTGGTGGGTCCGGGTCCTCGCCCACTGGGGAGCGTTGTCCCATTGCTGCTGCGCCTCGACCTCGATGTCCACCGCCACTGCGCGGAATGTGAAGGGGGCCGATTCGGCAATGGGCATGGCGAACAGCCAGCACAGGCAGATGGCGAGCCCGCGCAGCGACATCAGATGGCTCCCAGTCGAATGATGGCCTGCTGGGTCAGGTAGCGTTCGTACATCTTCGGGTCGTTCGCGCCGCTCACGTGGCCTCCGGGAAGTTCCCGGACCTGCTCCAGGCGCGTGACGTCTCCGGTTTGAATGTCCGACGCGGTGACATGGCACCAGCTCCAATAAGGATGGCCGCCATCCATCACCGTGCGGCTGTCCGATTGATGAAGCGAGTACGCGACATCGAAGGATCTGAAGGGCTCGCCGCGGCGGTCATACGTCACCATTCCGATAACGACCTGGTTCCTGGCATCGAACCAGACCCGCTTCTTCGAAACAGGCGCTCTCGGGAACGCCGTCGGCTTTGCTTCGACGACGATCGCCTCCGGGACGAGTTCCACGCGGGTCTCCCAGAACGTCTGTCCCTTGGGACCTCCATGGGTGCCGTGCTCCCAATTGGAGTGACCCGCATTCCAGTTTTCCGACAAGCCGGCGAGAAAGGGACCACGCGAGACGATCTGGTAGTCGCTCCAGGTGTGAAGGGGATCTCCTGCGGCCCACGCATCGGACAGGTAGAGAGACAGCCCTGGAAGCAGTGGCTCGAACCGTTGGTCGGTAGGAAACTGTCGTACCCGCCTGAACTCCGGAACATACCCGTAGAGACCCGGGAACCGGCGCTGGTCGTAGCTCCACACGTTGAGAAACGACGTTCCCTTGAACTGCGAAGGCGACAGGAAGAACACGGACTGGAACCGCAGCTTGTCCTTGTGCTCGGGCCAGTAGGGCTTCGGATCCATCGATACCCTCGCCACGGGACTCAGCTCCGCCCATCCACCGCTGTACGTGAACCTTGGCAGCCCATCGACACCCATGGCACGGGCGGTGATCGCATAGAACGACGCGTCGTGGCGTCCCCAGCTCAGGGTTTGAGCGGCAAAAAGCTCCAGGCCATTCCTGGGATCCGGGAATGGGTTTCCGCCGATCCAGGGCTCGCCGTCAGCCGCATGGACAACGTTGCCCGTCGCATCGAACGCGGCCTTGCCGGTGTTGCGCAAGGTCGCGTGAATGTAGTCCCACGGCGACAGGCGCATCAGATCGGTCGTTGATTTCACCACGCGCAGCTGCCGACCGTGCTTCGCGATCTGCTCGAAGCGCACGGGCTCCAGCAGGTCCTTGACCAGATCGACGTTCGAGGCGGAGATCAGGTCTCCCGTCTTCACCCGTCCTCGCGTGTAGCCCTCGATCGACAGGAGTTCGTCGGGATACGCCTTGACGGTTTCACCCGTCGACGAAGCCGCCTTTGCCAGCGGCATCAGCACACCGGTGGACAAGACGCCACGCGTCGCGTCGGCCAGGAATTTCCGGCGGGTGAAGCCGCGATCGAACCGGCGCAGATACGGCATGTCGATGCCTCAAAAAAAAATAGGCCGACAGGCGCGTCGCCTGCCGGCCAATCGACTCCACGGAAGGAACAGGGTGGAGTCGAGGAGGAGTGATCAGAACTGGTAGGAGACGCGCATCCCGACCTCTCGCGCGTAGTCGACCGTGCCGAGCAGGTTTTCGTTGTGATTGCCGTACAGATCGCCGTCGATGTAGTTGTAGAACCCTTCGAGGGTGACGCCCTTGCCCAGGTTCCACTGCACGAGTGGCTGCGCCAGGATGCCGCCGTCCACGTCGAGCAGCGTCGCAAACTCGATCGCCCAGATCTTGTTCGGGAACGGCTGCAGGAACCCGAACACGACGTAGTTCGCATTGCCCGACTTTCCCGGCGACGCCTCGTCGGCAGATCCGCCGAAGCCGCCCAGGTATCGGCCCACGAGGTCACTGCGATTCTTCGTCAGCGCCTGCAGGACCATGTACGTGCCCGGGAACGACTTGAACATGCGGTGCCACTTGTCCATCACGACAGAGACCGTGTACTCATCCTTGGTGATGAAATCCTTGCCCAGGCTGGGGTTCGTGAAGTTGCGTTTTGGCGTGTACTGAATTTCCAGATTGAAGATCAGCTGGTTCAGGAAATCGTTGTCGCTGTCGTTGACGTAACTCACGCCCAGGCCAAAATCGGTTTCCTTGTGGTAGACGCGCTCGATGTGACCGCGAAGCGAGCCTCCCGCCGCCATGAAGAAGGTGTTGAGCTCCGCATCGGCCTGCTCCCGCGCTTCGCCGTCGGACACCGTTCCGCCAAACCGGGCGGGCAAGTCGATCGCGGTGGCGTACACATCCTGCGACCCGGGAAAATCTTCGATCGAGGCATTCAGGCCGGTGAACCCGTTGAGACGGGCATCGGCTGCGTAATAGAACCACTCGTCGGCGGTGTAGACGCCTCCCGAAGAAGCTTCGAACGGCGAATGCGCGAGCGCTTCGCCGATATCCGCGTATCGCCGGCACAGCGCAGGATCGCAGGGACCGACGCCGCTGTACGGCAGCTTCGCGTTGTACAGCGTGTTGACGATCCCGCCGAGCGTTCCCGACAGCGGCTTGTTGACGCCGCTTTCGGTCCAGCGGAACGTTCCATCCGGGTTGTAGCGCTGCACCACCATCGCCTGCCATCCCCACTGGCCGTAGTCGGCCTTGAGGCGGATTCCGAAATTGATCTTGCTGTCGAAATTGTCGTCCTTGTAACGATCGTGAACCGTGAACTGTGACGGGATCACGTTATAGGGAGTGCCCGGATTCGGGTACACCGTGGGTTGGAACTTCGAGACGAAGCTGTCGAGCAATATGGTGTCGGTCGCCTGGTAGGTCGTGCGTACCGAAAGGTTGGGAACGCGCTTGTCCGAGAACTCTTCCAACTCGCGGTCGAGGATCAGGTGGCGTCGGAAATCGAGCCCATTGGCGACATCGAACACGCGGAAGAAGATCGACTGACCCCAGGCGATGGACTGATTTCCGATGCGGACGTTGACCGGACCCGTGCTGTAGTCCAGAACGAAGGCCGGGAAATAGACGAGGTAGTCCTGGCCCGAAAACTCGAGCGGGTTCGGATTCTTTTCGCCTTCGACCTGGTAGCTGAGAAAGTTCGGACGCTTCTTCCGGTAGAGATCCGGAAGGCCTCCGTCGATGCCGCCTTGAGTGTCGTCGACCGAGTGAGCGTTGAATCCGTCGATCACGTCGGGCGCGTAGAGCGCACGCATGCGACCGATGAAGGCGAGGTGAGAGTTGAACTGCACCTGGAGCTCGGTATCGCCACGTATCACGCCGTAGTTCAGCGACGGGGCCGGTGCATCCGCGAAATCGCCGCGCTCGAGCTGGTCGGCGAAGCCGACGCCGGCCACGGCGAACGGGATCGTGCCCCACGACAGGCCGCCCAAGGCCGGAGGAAGGTAGGCCGTCCTCGGAACAGCCTGGCTGTTGTAAGGGTTGCCGCCCTGATTGTTGACGTTCTTGTTGTCGCCAAACCCGCTTGCCGCCTCGAGCCGCAGGTAGCCGTTGACGCTATAGCTCATGTCGCCGAAGAACCCCGCGCTATCCGACGTCTCTTCGTCCTGTGCGAAGGCAGCCGACGACGCACCCAGCGCCATTGCTCCTGCCAGTACCCACCGCGCCACCCCCAGGTGTCTACCTTTTTTCATTTTTCTCTCTCCTTTCCATATTCAACAAAACATTCAGCGCCTGCGTCATCGCAGGCAGCTAGTTGCCAATTCGAATGATTCGCCCCGAGTGCCCGACCGCGATCACGTCTCCCGAGTCGTCAGGGGCGACGACGGAGTTGTACCAACCGGTCTTGACGTCCAGCGTCTGGATCGACTGCCACGTGGCGCCGCTGTCGCGGCTGGTCAGCACCTCGCGCATGGCGGTGACCGTGACGTTGCGCTTCGCAGAGACGGCCACGCCGAGCAGGTTCGCGGTCGATCCCGTTTTCACCACTTCCCAGGTCGCACCACCGTCGGCCGTTCGCATCATCAGGCCCGACTGTCCGACCGCGTACCCGATACCGTCGGGTTCGACATCGAGCGCGAAAAGGGAAGCGTGGCCCGTGCCTCCCTCCGAATCGCCGCGACGAATGATCTGCCAGCTTCCGCTGCAGTCGTCTGAGCGCATCACGACGCCGACTTCACCGACCGCGGTCATCCGATTCCGGTCATCGACCACGACCGAATAAAGGTGCGGCTTGAACCCATCGCCGAGCTCGACGGCGTTGGCGTCGAAGAACAGTCCCCAAGCCGGACTTCCGTTACGCCACGTCGCACCGTGATCACCCGATACCAGGACCGTTCCAAAGGAGCCCACGATGACCGCTGCACCTTGTGCGTTGAGGCTGACCGCCATCAGACGCTCCTCGGTGCCGCTGGCGACGGGAATCCAGGCCTTGTCGCCTTCCTTGATCAGGATCAGGCCCATCTGTCCCACCGCGATGCGACGAGTCCCGCGGATCGCGACGCCCAGGAGACTCGCCGGAGAGGGCGCCCGCGTCACCCGCCAGGTCTTGCCACCATCCGAGGTATCGGCCACCTCACCCCCCGCACCGACCGCCACACCCTGGAGCCCGTCGAACGCGACGCCGAACAGGGCCTGGTGCGGAATGCCGCTCAACAATTCGACCGGCGTGGGCGCCGCCGCATGCGCGCAAGGGCTGCAAAGGGCGAACGCGGACAACAGGATCCCTACGATCGATTTCATGACCGTTCTCTCATCGAAGACTTCGGAGTTGCCCGGCTGGCGAAGCGCCGCCAGCCGGGCCGTCGCTTACGGCGCTAGACCAGTCCCAGTCGCTGGATCGCCTGCTGGGTGAACCACTTGTTGTACATCTCTTCGTTGTTGGCCTTGAACAGGCTCTTGTACTGGCCGGTGCTGCTGTGCTCGAGATGACGCACCCGGCTGTGCCGACGCGTCTGCATGTCGTAGATCATGCAGTACACCCATGACCACGCCGGCTTCTTGCCGTCTGCGCCGTAGACCACCTTGTCGCCTTTCTTGAACTGGCTGAAGCCGGTCTCGAAGTTGACCCAGGGCTTGTCCTGGCGGTCATAGCGGATGTTTCCGCAGTAGATGTTGTTTCGCACGTCGATATACGCACGACGCTTTCCGACCGGCGCTCGCGGGTAGCCCGTGGGCTTCGACTCGAGGATCACGACTTCGGGGGCGAGCTCGAAGTCGGCATTGAAGAACGTCTGCCCCTTCGGTCCACCATGTGCGTCGGC
>Ga0187844_10003241_pt1 | contig 10936 bp, 8 predicted proteins | sample SpaLakP09_SKY_50_FD_134517 | JGI IMG/M metagenome (GOLD analysis project Ga0187844, IMG submission 134517) | Oligotrophic lake water microbial communities from Sparkling Lake, Wisconsin, USA - SP09_SKY_50 | ecosystem: Environmental > Aquatic > Freshwater > Lake | place: USA: Sparkling Lake...
GCTCGGCGATGGCCTGCAGCTTCAATTGGTGGCACAGCCCTTCGGCGCCTTCGGCCCGGCTGTCACGCCGGGCACTGGTCGCTCCCGGGTGATGTGCATGCACGAGGGCCTGAGCCTGACCACCGAGCGCGACCTGGCGGCCGAGCGGGCCGCCCGCGCCGCGGTGCTGGAGGCGCTGCCCTTCCTGGACCCCGAGCTGGGCCTTGCCTCGCCCTGGCTGCTGGCCGATGCCGAGGAGGCGCTGCGCGTGGTCGAAGTGCTGCCCGGCCTGCCCGGCGTCGCCGCGCTGGACTGGCCCAAGGGCAAGCCGCTGCGCGTGACCCCGGTCAACAGCACGGCGTTGAATGTGCAGGTCAGCAGCGGCCGCGACTGGCTGGGCTTGAGCGGCGAGGCCCAGCTGGATGAGCAGCGGGTGCTGGGCCTGCAGCAATTGATGGCCCTGACCCGTGACTCGCGCAGCCGCTTCGTGCGCCTGGGCGAGGGCGAGTACCTGGCCTTGAGCGAGCAGTTGCGCCAGCAGCTGCGCGACCTCGATGCCCTGGGCCAGGCCAAGAAGGACCAGCTGCAGCTGCCCCAGGCCAGCGCCGCCTGGCTCGACGAGACCCTGGACGGCATGCAGGTCAATGGCGACAGCGTCTGGCGCGAGCGCCTCGACGCGCTGGCCGAGGCCGCTGCGCTGCAGCCGGTGCTGCCGGCGGGCCTGCGGGCCGAGCTACGCGGCTACCAGTTCGAGGGCTTTGCCTGGATGTCGCGACTGGCCTCGGCCGGCCTGGGCGCCTGCCTGGCCGACGACATGGGCCTGGGCAAGACGGTGCAGACCCTGGCGCTCCTGATCGCCCGTGCTGAACTGGGCCCGGCCCTTGTGCTGGCGCCGACTTCCGTCTGCGGCAACTGGTCCGCCGAAACCCAGACCTTTGCGCCGGGCCTGCGCTGCCGCGTCTATGGCGAGGACAGCGACCGTGCCGGCGTGATTGCGCAGATGGGGCCTGGCGATGTCCTGGTCGTGTCCTACTCGCTGGCGCAGATCGATGCCGAAGCGCTCGCCGAGAAGAGCTGGGCCACCCTGGTGATGGACGAGGCCCAGGCGCTCAAGAACGCGGCCACCAAGCGGGCCAAATCGGTGGCCGAGTTCAAGGCCGGTTTCCGCCTGGCCCTGTCGGGGACGCCGGTGGAGAACCGGCTGGCCGATCTCTGGTCCATCATGAATCTGGTCAACCCGGGCCTGCTGGGCACGGCCGCACAGTTCGCCGAGCGCTTCGCCACCCCGATCGAGAAGCACCAGGACCCTGGCGCCCGCCTGCGCCTGCGCCGCCTGGTCTCACCTTTCCTGCTGCGGCGAACAAAATCGCAGGTGCTGCAAGACCTGCCCCCGCGCACCGAGATCGTTCACCTAGTGCAGCCGGGCAGCGAGGAGCGCAATTTTCTTGAAGCGCTGCGTCGGCAGGCGCAGGAGTCCGTGGCCCGGCAGGGCGGCGGCGCCAGCGCGCCAATGCAGGTGCTGGCCGAGTTGATGCGCCTGCGCCGTGCCGCATGCGACCCGCGCCTGGTGGCGCCGGAGCTCGGCCTGGTGGGCGCGAAGATGAACGAGTTCGAGACCATCGTGCGCGAGCTGGTCGACGGCGCGCACAAGGCCTTGGTGTTCAGCCAGTTCACCGACTACCTGAAGCTGCTGGCCGAGCGGCTCGACGCGATGGGCGTCAGCTACCAGTACCTCGACGGCAGCACGCCGGCGGCCGAGCGCACCAAGCGCGTGGCCGCTTTCCAGCGCGGCGAGGGCGAGGTGTTCTTGATCAGCCTAAAGGCCGGCGGCTTCGGCCTTAACCTGACCATGGCCGACTATGTGCTGATCGTCGACCCCTGGTGGAACCCCGCCGCAGAGGACCAGGCCACCGGCCGCGCCCATCGCATGGGCCAGCAGCGTCCGGTGACCGTCTACCGCCTGGTGACGGCCGGCTCGGTGGAGGAACGTATCATCGAACTGCACCGCGACAAGCGCGGCCTGGCCGACGGCATCCTGGAAGGACAGGAGGAGGCGACGGTGCTGGATGCGAAGGCGATGGCCGAGCTCTTGCGCGGCTGATCATTCGAGCCGGAACCCGCTGCTGAACTGCCGCTGCTGTCCCGTCACCGGATCGGTGAAGGCTACCGAGCGGGCTAGCAGCTGCAGCGGGTGCCGGTAGTCGGGCTCCAGCTCCTCAGGCAGCAGCCGCGGATAGATCCGGTCGCCCTGGATCGGCAGCCCGAGTGCATTCATCTGCACCCGCAGCTGATGCTTCTGGCCGCTGTGCGGGCGCAGCTCGTAGCGGGCGCGCTCGCCTAGGCGTTCCAGCAGCGAGATGGCGGTTTCGGCGTTCGCTTCGCCCGCGACCTCCGCCATCTGCATGAACTGCTCAGGCCGCTCCTGCAGCCGGCTGCGGTAGACCATCGGCAGGGCCAGGTCTTGCCTGAAGCCCGCGATAGCCTCATAGACCTTCTCGACCGCGCGCTCGCGGAACAGCGCCTGGTAGGCGTCGCGGCTCTCGGGCTGGATGCTGAACAGCACCAGTCCGGCGGTCTCGCGGTCGATGCGGTGGATGGGGCTGAGGGCGGCGATGCCGGTGCGCTTCTTCAGCCGTGTCAGAAGGGTCTGCTGCACATAGCGGCCCTTGGGCGTGACAGGCAGGAAATGCGGCTTGTCGGCCGCGAGCAGCCACGCATCCTGGAACAGGATCTGTTCCTCGAAGGGGATCGCATCCTCATGGGTCAGCTGCCGGTAGTAGTGCAGGCGCGTGTGGGCGCGGTAGGGTGAGTCGGGCGGCAAGGCCTGACCCTGGGCATCCAGCACCTCGCCGCGGGCCATGCGCGCCAGCCATTGCGTGCGCTCGACCCGGGGCAGGCGTTCGCATAGGAAGTCGATGACCTGCTGCCAAGGCCCGGCCGGGCAGGCGACCGTGCTGGCGCCGACGCCGTCCAGCGCCGGCAAGCTCGTTCGGCCCGGCCGGTTCATTCGATCTGCGTGCCGCCGCGGGCGCGCTCGTCCATGTAGCGCACGATGCGCAGGCGGTCCTGTTCGTCCGCCTGTTCGCCGCGCCAGCCGCGCAGTAGAGCCTCACGCTGCGGAGATTTGGCCAGGTGGCGCACGGCCGCATCGATCGCCTCGATTGCCAGCCTGCCCGCGGGGCTGCGGCTGCAGGCCGCGGTGGCCACGGCGGTGCTGATGCCCTCGGCCAGTGGTAGCTTGACTAGCGCTGGCCCGGGGCCGGCCGTTCGCACGAAGCTGTCGACGGTCGCCGGGTACTCCAAGGTGTAGTCCATGCGACCGGCGCGCAGCATGGCCAGCAGGTTCAGATGGCGCCCGGCGCTCAGGGTGGCCGGGGCCTGCGCACCCTGGGCCTGCAGCAGCGCATCGATGCGCGGGCCGAAGGATCGGTCCTTGGGCAGCAGGCCTGTCAGCTCCCGGCGCTGCAGCAATGTGGCCAGCTGCACGGCCTGACCCCCCGACTCGAACTGCGCCAGCCGGTCGCGGCGCACGATCACATGGATCTGCCGCGACACCAGCGGCGGGTACAGATGGGTGAAGTAGAGCCAGCCCAGGCGCTCGGGCGTGCGCACATGCAAGATCGAGCAGATCGTCTGGCCCTGGCGCACCAGGGCCTCGAAGCGCGGCAGGCCGGCATCGACGAACTCATGCCGGGTGCCCGGCGGCATCTGCGCGATCAGCAGGCGCAGAAAGCCGTCCACCTCGCCCCAGCCCAGCTCATCGGGGCGCTGTGGCGGGCGGCCGTTGAGGTAGCTGAAGTGTGGGGGCAGGTCTTGCACCAGCCAGCGCATCGTGGGCGCGTCCTGCTGCGCGTGTGCTGCGCTGCCCAGCAGGGCAGCGGCACACATCACAAACCGACCAGGCCAGAAGCTCATGCGCCGGGGTCAAGCCGCCGCGCCCGCGCCAGCCGCCAGGCCCCATCGGGCTCGGCGGCGTAGACCTGCTCGGCGGTGGTGGCGGTCTCCTGCAACTGCGTGTCGATGGCGATGCGCTTGTCGAAGACGAAGCATTCGCCCTGCCAGTCGGCCGCGGCCCCCTCGCCAATTTTTTGCATGGCCTCAAAGTAGTTGAGGATGCCGCCGTCGAGCTGGTGGACGGCCAGGCCCTGGTCCTGCATCCAGGCGGCCGTCTTCTCGCAGCGGATGCCGCCCGTGCAGTACATGGCGATGCGCTTGCCCGCGCGTTTCCAGTCCTCGGCATGGCTTTGCACATAGGCCGGGAAATCGCGGAAATGCTTGACCTCGGGGTCGATGGCACTCTTGAAGCGGCCGAGCCGGAACTCGAAGCTGTTGCGGTTGTCGAGCACGACGACATCAGGCTCGTGGATCAGCTCGCGCCAGCGCTCGGGGCTCACATGGGTGTCGGGCCGGGTCGGGTCCGGCAGACCGCTGACGCCGGGCACGCCGAAGGCGACGATCTCCGGCTTTACATGCACCTTGATCAGGCTGAAGGGCTTGCTGGTGCAGGCGCTGTGCTTGAAGGCCATGCCCTGGAATACCGCGTCGAACTCCGCCTGCAGCGCCGCTTCAAACGCTTGCAGCAGCTCAGGCGGGCCACCGATGGCGCCGCTGATGCCTTCATGCGCGACGATGATGTTGCCACCCAGGCCGTCGACGAGTTCGCGCAGACGCGCGGCCGCAGCTACGGGATCGGGCAGGGTGGCGAAGCGGTAAAAAGAACTGTGAACGTGGTCAGACATAGAGCGCGGGATCGGCGGTGTGGACTTGATCGGGCAGCAGGGCCAGGCCGCCAGCCAGGGTCCAGGCCTGCGTGTGGCCCAGCCGCGCCATGGCCTGCGCGGCCTGGCGGCTGCGGTTGCCGCTGCGGCAGAAGAACAGCAGCGGCCGCTGCTCGGCCAGCCAGGGCTGGATCGTGTTCAGCAGGCGCGACAGCGGCATCGCCGTCAGCGCCACGCCGTGCAACTCGGGGGTCTTGCTCAGGAACTGCTCGTATGGCTCGCGCACATCGACCAGCAGGGCGTCTGGATGCGCGGCGACAAAGGCCTGCAGCTGCGCACCGTCGAGCGAGGCGAATGGCACCTCGGTTGCGTCGTGCAGCTGCGCGAATTGCTGCGCGTCGTCGTGCGTCGGTACCACCAGGGTCTGCGCCGACAGCATGGCCACTGGTGCCGGGCCAAAGGAGAATTCGGGCTGCTCGGCGCCGAGCAGCAAGACCTGACCCTCGGGCAGCGCACGGCGCACGATTCGGCGCGCGCCGAGCGAAATCTCGTCGGCCTGCAGCGGCCAGCCGAGGGGGTCAACGTCGGCCTCAGGCATCAGCGCGCCGAGCTCGGCAGCAAGCAAGCCCTGGACCTCGTTGTGGGCGGGATCGAAGCGGGTACGCAACACCGCCACCAGCGGATAGCCTTGGCATAGCAGCGCCTGGGCGAGTCGCGCGACCTGCTCGGGCTGCGGGTCGATCAACACGCAGCGCTGGCTGGCGGAATCCGCCAGCAGGTAGCAGCAGGCGCCGTCGAGCATGAAGCGGGTGATGCCGTCGCCCACCTTGGGCAGGTTGTCCTGCGGGCTCAAACAATTCTGGCGCAGCGACTCCCCGCAGGCGCGGATGCGCGCGCAGGCTTCGGCAATGAAGTTGTCATCCACCGCCGGGCCGATCGACAGGCGCACCGCGCCGGCTGCCTGCCAGTTCGGCAAATCCATCGCCTGCAGCACGAAGCTGGGCTGCGCCTTGGCCGCGCTGCAGGCCGAGCCGCCGCTGACCCGCACATCGGCAGCGTCGAACAGGTCCTGCAGCAGGCGCGAGCTCAGGCCCGGCACGGCGAAGTTGAGCGTCGTCGGCAGGCAGGCCTCGAGCGGTGCGTTGAACACCAGGCCCGGGAAGGCCTGGCGCAGCGCATCTGCCAGGCAGTCGCGAAAGCCCGTCATCGTGGTGTGATCGCGGAAGGTCTGGCCGTCTTCCAGCGCGGCCAGCACGGCGCCGAGCGCTGCAATGCCCGACATGTTCTCGGTGCCCGAGCGTAGCGCGCTTTCCTGCCCGCCGCCGGCCATCAACGGCGTGAACGGCGCCCCTTCGCGCACGTAGAGCAGGCCGATGCCTTTGGGTGCGTAGAGCTTGTGGCCGGAGAAGGGCGCGTAGTCGATGCGCGTGGCCTTCAAATGCAGTTCGAGCTTGCCGAGTGCCTGCACGCCGTCGACCATCCAGAAGGCGTCGCTGCCGGCCAGTGCGGCTTCGATCCCGGCCAGGTCGCTGATCACGCCGGTCTCGTTGTTGGCCGCCATCGTGCAGACTAGACCGGCGCGCGGCGCGTGTGCGCGGAGAAAGTCAAGGTCGTGGCAGCCCTGGCGGTCGACCGGTATCGGCAGGATGTCCATGCCGAGGCCGAGCAGCGCATTCCAGTGCTTGAGCGCCTCGGGCACGGCCTTGTGTTCGGTCGCGCCGTACAGCAGCAGCTGCGCCTGCGGCCGGGTGCGCAAGGCGTTCAGCGCCGACAGCACGGCGGTCTGGATGCCTTCGGTCGCGCCGCTGACGAAGAGCAGCTGGCCGGCGCCGGTATCCAGGAGCCGTGTCGCCCGCGCGCGGGCCGCATCCATCATCGCGCGCGCTTTCAGCCCGGTGCTGTGCACGCTGCTTGGATTGCCGAAGTCCTGAGCAAAGGCCTGCATCGCCGCCTGGGCGGCTTGCGGCAGCACCGGCGTGGTGGCGTTGGCGTCGAGATAGATTTCCATAGGCTGCTTTCGGGCGCTGAGGCGGGCGCCAAACGGCAATGGTAACGAGCCGGGCTTGGCGAGTCGTTTCAAAACATGTCAGCACCGGCCTTGCGCAGCGCGGCCTCCAGGGCGGCGATCCGTTGATCCCGCGCCGCCAGTGCCTGTTCCAGTGCGTCGGCGTCGAGCAGGCGCGGGATGTGCTGCGGGCAGTTCGCGTCCCAGGCCGTTACGGTCAGCAGGATCGCCTGCTCGGCCCGGGCCTTGTAGCCCGCGGGCATCAGCCGGGCCAGCAGCGCTGGATCGTCTTCCACGGTGCGCGCCTCGCCCCACACCTTGATTCGCTGCCGATGCGCGTAGTCCATAAGGAACAGGTGGAATTTCGGGTTCTCCGCCAGGTTGCCGGTGCTGATGTACTGGCGATTGCCGCTGAAGTCGGCGAATCCGATCGTCTGGTCGTCCAGCACCTGGAGAAAGCCCGCCGGGCCGCCGCGATGCTGGATGTAGGGTTGCCCGTCCGCGTTGGCGGTGCCGAAAAACACGCTGGTTTGCGCCTCGACAAAGGCCTTGAGATCGGGCGTGATGCGGGTGCTCCAGCCGCCGCCCTGTTCCATGCGCGCGTAGGCGTGCCGGGAGCCCTTTCGGGTCTGGAAGGCCTTCACCGCAGGCGTGAACGCGACATCGCTGGGGAACCTCAGTGGGGTGGTGGTCATGGCGCTTGTCCTTCATGTCGAAGCTAAGAGCCAAGCGTAGATTGTCCCATTCAATAACGGTAGTCGTTGTTTTGTAGATAGACTGTCTCGAAAATCGGGAGGACGTGATGGACCGCTTTGAAGCCATGCAGGTGTTGTTGACCGTGGTCGAGGCGGGCAGCCTGTCAGCCGCCGGCCGCCGATTGGGGATGCCGCTCCCCACCGTCAGCCGCAAAGTGGCTGAACTGGAGGCTCATCTCAGTGCGCGGCTGCTGAACCGCACGACGCGCCGGCTGGAGTTGACCGACGCTGGGCGCAGCTATGTCGAGGCCAGCCGGCGCATCCTGGAAGACCTGGGGGAAGCCGAGCGTGCCGTGGCCGGCGAATACAGCGCGCCGCGCGGCGAACTGGTGATCACCGCGCCGCTGGTATTCGGCCGCTTGCATGTTTTGCCGCTGGTGGCCGAGTTTCTGACTGCGTTTCCGGAAGTCGACGTGCGGCTGCTGCTGTGCGACCGGGTTTCGCAGCTGCTCGACGAGCACATCGATCTGGCGCTGCGCATCGGCCCGCTGACCGACAGCAGGCTCAAGGCCGTCGCCGTGGGCGCTGTTCGCCAGGTGGTATGCGCCAGCCCGGCCTACCTCGCCGCGCAGGGCACACCGCAAACGCCGGATGATGTGGCGGCACACGTGAGCATCAGCTTCGACGCGATGGGCGGTTCCGACCGCTGGGTCTTTCAGCAGGGCAAGATAGAACAAGCGGTGCCAGTACATTCGCGACTGGTCGTCAACAGCGCCGAAGCGGCGCTGGATGCCGCCAAGTCAGGGTTGGGCTTGACCCGCGTGCTCTCGTATCAGACCGATGCCGCGCGAAGGGCAGGCGAATTGCGGTGGGTGCTGGAGGACTTCGAGCCCCCCGTCCTTCCCGTCAGCCTGGTGTTCCACGCGCAAGGTCGGCTGCCGTTGAAGCTGCGCGCGTTCCTTGACTTTGCGGCGCTGCGCTTGCGCGAGCGCTTGTCGCTGATCGCCCAGGACTGAGCGTTCAGCGCCGGATCAAGGTCAACCCAATCAGCCGCGACACCACAGCCGCCAGGTACGGCAAGCCGGTGACCACTTTCGTCGCTTTGTCTGACAAGCGATTTCCCCGGTCTGTCGTAGGCTTGAGGACTGATAACGAACAAGGAACACGCGCATGAACATCCTGATGGTTCTGACTTCGCACGACCAGCTCGGCGACACCGGCAAGAAAACCGGCTTCTGGCTCGAAGAATTCGCGGCACCCTATTACGTCTTCAAGGACGCCGGCGCCGACGTCACGCTCGCCTCGCCCAAGGGCGGCCAGCCGCCGCTGGACCCGAAGAGCGACGAGCCCGACGCGCAGACCGACGCGACCCGCCGCTTTAAGGCCGATAGCGCGGCTCAAGCTGCACTGGCTGACACGCGCAAGCTGGCCGACCTGAAGGTCGAGGGCTTCGACGCTGTCTTCTACCCAGGCGGCCACGGCCCGCTGTGGGACCTGGCCGAAGACAAACAGTCGATCGCGCTGATCGAAGCGGCGCTGGCTTCCGGCAAGCCGGTCTCGGCCGTGTGCCACGCGCCCGGCGTGCTGCGCCACGTGCGCGCGGCCGACGGCTCGCCGCTGGTCAAGGGCAAGCGGGTCACCGGCTTCACCAACACGGAAGAAGAGGCGGTGCAACTGACGAAGATCGTGCCGTTTCTGGTCGAAGACATGCTGGTCGCCAACGGCGGCCAGTACAGCAAGGGCGCGGACTGGCAGCCCTATGTCGTCAGCGACGGCCTGCTGATCACCGGCCAGAACCCGGCGTCCTCCGAGCCCACTGCCCACGCCGTGCTGGCCCAGCTGCAAGCGCGCTGATCCCCCTCATACAGAGAGACAAAATATGGCCTACCAAAGCACCAATCCCTACGACGGCAAGGTCGTCGCCACCTTCGACGAAATCGATGACAGCCAGCTCGAGAGCAAGCTCGCCGCCGCCTCGTCCTGTTTCGACAGCTGGCGCGACACCAGCTTCGCCGAGCGCAAGGCCGTGCTCGCGCGCGCCGCCGCGCTGATGCGCGAACGCTCGAAGGACCTGGCCCGGCTGATCACTCTGGAGATGGGCAAGCTACTGCCGCAAAGCGCCGGCGAAGTTGCCTTAAGCGCCGCCATCCTCGACTACTACGCCGAGCATGCCGAAGCCTTTCTCGCGCCCGAGAAGCTGACCACGCCGCGCGGTGAGGCCTTTGTCGAGAGCGCGCCGATCGGCGTGCTGTTCGGCGTGGAGCCCTGGAACTATCCGTACTACCAGATCGCCCGCTTCGCCGCGCCGAACCTGATGGCCGGCAACGTCGTGATGGTCAAGCATGCGTCCAACGTGCCGCAGTGCGCGCTGGCGTTCGAGCAGCTGATGAAGGACGCCGGCGCGCCTGCCGGGGCCTACACCAACCTGTTCATCTCCAAGGACCAGGTGGCGAAGGTGATCGACGACGAGCGCATCCGCGCAGTGGCGCTGACCGGCAGCGAGGGGGCCGGCGCCGTGGTGGCCGCTCGGGCCGGCAAGAACCTGAAGAAGTCGACCATGGAGCTCGGCGGTAGCGACGCCTTCATCGTGCTCGACGACGCCGACCTGGACAAGGCAGTCAAGCACGCGGTCAGCGGCCGCATGGGCAATATGGGCCAGGCCTGCACGGCGTCCAAGCGCATCATCGTGGTCGAGTCGCTGGCAGATGCCTTCCTAGAGAAGTTCCAGGCGGCGATGTCCGGCTTCAAGCCCGGCGACCCGATGGACGAGCGCACCACGCTCGGACCCCTGTCGTCAGCCCAGGCGCTCGATGGCCTGATGGAGCAGGTCAACGAGGCGATTGCCGGCGGCGCCCAGGCGCTGATCGGCGGCCAGCGTGTCGAAGGCCAGGCCTGCGCCTTCATGCAGCCGACCATCCTGACGGGCATCGATGCCGACAACCCGGCGTTCAAGAAGGAGTTCTTCGGCCCGGTGGCACTGTTCTTCCGGGTGGCCGACGAAGACGCGGCGGTGGCGCTGGCCAACGACTCGCCGTTCGGCCTGGGCGGCTCGGTGTTCACGAAGGACGCGGAGCGCGGCAAGCGCGTGGCGCGGCGCATCGAAACCGGCATGGTTTTCATTAACTCCGCGGCCACGTCGTCGCCTGAGATGCCCTTCGGCGGCGTCAAGAATTCGGGTTATGGCCGCGAGCTCTCGGGCGCCGGCATCCAGGAGTTTGTGAACAAGAAGTTGATCCGGGTGAGCTGAGCGGCCGCGGCGGGGCTGAGACGGCCCGCTACCGCCCTCTACAATTCCGGATGCTTCCACCTCACAGGGTTTCCCGTGTCTGATCGTCTGGCCGTGCTGCCGCAATATTTGATGCCCAAGCAGGCGATGACCTGGCTGGCGCATGTGATCGCCTCGGCGGCGATGGGCAGCCTGACGACCGGCATCATCCGCCGCTTCGTCGCGCGCTATCAGGTCAATATGGCCGAGGCGGCGAATCCAGACATCGCCAGCTATCCGCCCTTTAACGACTTCTTCACCCGCGCGCTGAAAC
>Ga0187844_10003243_pt1 | contig 10935 bp, 10 predicted proteins | sample SpaLakP09_SKY_50_FD_134517 | JGI IMG/M metagenome (GOLD analysis project Ga0187844, IMG submission 134517) | Oligotrophic lake water microbial communities from Sparkling Lake, Wisconsin, USA - SP09_SKY_50 | ecosystem: Environmental > Aquatic > Freshwater > Lake | place: USA: Sparkling Lake...
ACTACGTGATCTGGTCTTTGCAAAAGCCACCGAGGGCGCGGCGCGCAGTATCTCGCTGGAGGTATTCCGACATTTGCACTCCCTGAGCCTGCGCTTTCACCTGGAGCGTCAGACAGGCGGCATGACGCGCGATATTGAGCGCGGCACCCGGGCGGTGCATTCGCTGGTGTCGTATTCGCTCTACAGCATTGTCCCCACGCTGATCGAAGTGGGCTTGGTGCTGACGCTGCTGGCGGTCAAGTTTGATGTCTGGTTTGCCGGTATCACCATCATCGCGTTGGTGCTCTACATCGTCTTTACCATCAGCATGACGGAGTGGCGTACCGAGTTTCGCAAGCGTATGAATGAGCTGGACTCCAAAGCCCACAGCCGCGCCATCGACTCGCTGCTGAACTTTGAGACCGTCAAATACTTCAATAACGAAGAATTCGAAGCCCGGCGCTACGACGAGAACCTGGAGCGCTACCGCCGCGCCGCATTGCAAAGCCAGCGCAGCTTAAGCATGCTCAATGCGGGCCAGCAGCTCATTATTGCCAGCGGTCTGGTGGCCATGCTCTGGCGCGCCACCCAGGGCGTGGTCGATGGCCGCATGACACTGGGCGACCTGGTCATGGTCAATGCCTTCATGATCCAGATTTACATACCGCTTAACTTTCTGGGTGCGATTTACCGCGAACTGAAACAAAACCTGACAGACCTGGAAAAAATGTTCACCCTGCTCGAACGCGAGCAGGAAATTGCCGATGCACCCGACGCCCACGATGTGCGCTTGCATGGGCCAGACGCCAGCGGCCACCAGCAGGCCAGCATCCGCTTTGAGCATGTATTTTTTTCCTACGACCCCGCGCGGCCCTTGCTGCACGACATCAGCTTTGAGATACCGGCAGGCAAAACCGTAGCGGTGGTTGGGCCTTCGGGCTCGGGAAAAAGTACGCTGGCGCGCTTGCTCTACCGTTTTTATGATGTGCAGCAAGGCGGTATTTATATTGCCGGGCAAAACATCCAAGGCCTGACGCAAACCAGTTTGCGCGCCGCCATTGGCATCGTGCCGCAAGACACCGTACTGTTTAACGACACCGTGGAATACAACATCGCCTATGGCCGCCCTGGCAGCTCGCTGGTGCAAGTGCAGGAAGCTGCGCGCGCCGCGCATATCGACGACTTTATTACCAGCACGCCAGCCGGCTATGCCACTATGGTGGGCGAGCGTGGCCTCAAACTGTCGGGCGGCGAAAAACAGCGTGTGGCCATTGCACGCACGCTGCTAAAAAACCCGCCGATTCTGGTGTTTGACGAAGCCACCAGTGCGCTGGATTCGGCCAATGAACGGGCCATCCAAGCCGAGCTGCAACGCATTGCACAAAGCAAGACCACACTGGTGATTGCGCACCGCTTGTCCACCGTGGTCGATGCCCATGAAATTCTGGTGATGGACAAGGGCTGCATTATTGAGCGCGGCACCCACCAGGCCTTGTTGCAACAGCAAGGCCGTTACGCCGCGATGTGGGCACTGCAACAAAGCAATGCTTGAGCCCAGCACAAAAAAGGCGCACACGGCAATGGACACCAAATGGCTGGAAGACTTTGTATCGCTGGCCGAGACGGGCAGTTTCAGCCGCTCAGCGCAATTGCGCCATGTGACGCAACCGGCGTTTTCGCGCCGCATCCAGTCGCTTGAAGCCTGGGCCGGTGCTGAGTTGGTGGACCGCAGCGCCTACCCCACACGGCTTACCCCCGCTGGCGCTAGCTTCTATGTGCAGGCGCAGGAAATATTGCTCAGCCTGCAACGCAGCCGGATCCAGCCCATCAGCCCCCAGGCCGCCCAGCAGGGCCCGGCAAACCCTGATTTGGGACAATAAGACACTTATGCCTGCCCACTCCGACCCCCAGACCTTTAGCATCACCCGCCCCGATGACTGGCATTTGCATGTGCGTGACGGTGCCGCTTTGCACACCGTAGTCCCCCACACCGCTGCCCAGTTCGCCCGCGCGCTGATCATGCCCAACCTCAAGCCGCCGGTGACCAGCACCGCGCAAGCGATCGCCTACCGCGGGCGCATACGGGCAGCAGCAGCAGCAGCAGGCCACCATGCTTTTGAGCCTTTGATGACGCTATACCTAACCGACCACTTGCCGCCTGATGAAATCCTGCGTGCCAAGGAGGCGGGCATTGTCGGCGTCAAACTCTATCCGGCCGGTGCGACTACCAATAGCGATGCCGGCGTCACCGATATGCGTAAAACCTATGCCACGCTAGAGGCTATGCAGCACGCGGGCATGCCGCTGCTGGTGCATGGCGAAGTGACTTCGCCAGATATTGATTTGTTTGACCGCGAGGCGGTATTCATCGACACCCAGTTGATACCTCTGCGGCGCGATTTCCCCGCGCTCAAAGTAATTTTTGAACACATCACCACGCGCGAGGCTGCGCAGTATGTGCAAAGCGCGCAAGGCGCGATTGCCGCCAGCATCACTGCCCACCACCTGCTCTACAACCGCAACGCCATTTTTACCGGCGGCATACGTCCGCATTACTACTGCCTACCGGTGCTCAAACGCGAAACCCACCGCCAAGCCTTGGTGGACGCAGCCACCGGCGGTTCGCCCCGTTTTTTTCTGGGCACCGACAGCGCGCCGCACGCCACCCATCTGAAAGAACACGCCAGCGGCTGCGCCGGTTGCTACACCGCCCACGCGGCCATCGAGCTCTATGCCAGCGCCTTTGAGGCCGCGCAAGCGCTGGACAAGTTAGAAGCCTTCGCCAGCTTTCATGGCCCGGATTTTTACGATCTGCCGCGCAATACCGGGCAGATCACGCTGCGCCGCGAAAGCTGGACGCCACCGCAAAGCTACCCCTTTGCCGATACCACTTTGAAGCCGCTCGCCGGTGGTGAAGTGCTGCACTGGCGCATGGCCTAGCGATTTTTGATGCGCCGATCGCATGCCCTTTTGCTGGTGCTGCCATGGCGCATGGCTTAGAAGAGATTGACTGGAACGCGCCTTGGCTGCAGGCCTGGCGCGCACGCGGCCAGCCCCTGGCCCAAGCCGTTCTGTCGGGTCAAAGCTGTGCACAAGCACTGAACGCGCTGGCGGACAGCTTGCCGGATTGCCCGGTGCGCTTTGTACCCCAGTCCGATCTGCCGCCGGGCCAGGCCTATGAAGCTTTTATTTTCAACACCCAGCAGGTACCCACACGCGATGGTTTGCATGATTTCTTCAACGGCCTTTGTTGGCTGCATTTTCCGCACACCAAGCAGCGCCTGAACCAGTTGCAGGCCGCACAAATTGCGCACAGCGGTATCGCCCCGGTGCGCGGCCCGGCGCGCGATGCCCTTACCGTATTTGACGAAAACGCCGCCCTATTGCACGCGCCCGACGCCCTATGGGACGCCTTGGTACGCAAAGACTGGCAGACCTTGTTCGGCCCGCTGCGACCACTATGGCAAGCGGCGCGCTTGCAATTGTTCGGGCATGCCCTATTGGAAAAGCTGGTGCAACCGCGCATTGCGATTACCGCGCATGTCTACCGCGTGCGATCCGTCAAAGATGCGCAGGGCAACTGGGATCCGTGGCTGGGCACCCATTTGCAAGCCGATGACCTCGCTGGCAAACCTTTTGCGCATTTACCGGTATTGGGCGTCCCCGGCTGGTGGCCCGGCAATGCAGTACCCGGCTTTTACGACGATGTTTCAGTGTTCCGCTCGCAGCGCCTGGGGCCTGGTTGACACAGCCAAAGCCCGCAATTTACCTGGGCGCTTGGGCTTGGTGACTTGTAATTTCACAGCCCGGCCCTACCATGGAGGTCTGTGTTGCAGCGCCAAGCACAAACCGGTGTTGGTGCGGCGCGCACACTTTCTCTGGAGTTGATATGAAACGCATTCTTTTACTCGTACTTACCAACGTGCTGATTGTGGTGGTACTGGGTATCGCGGCCAGCCTCTTGGGCGTGAACCGCTTTCTCACCAGCAATGGCCTGGATCTAGGTCTGCTGCTGGGCTATGCACTGATCATCGGTTTTGGTGGCGCCTTTATCTCGCTGCTCATCAGCAAACCCATGGCCAAGTGGAGTTCGGGCGTGCAGGTGATTGCGCAGCCGCAAAACGCCGATGAGGTCTGGATTGTGGAAACTGTGCGCAAATTTTCCGAAAAGGCCGGTATTGGCATGCCTGAGGTCGGCATTTTTGAAGGCGAGCCCAATGCTTTTGCCACCGGCGCCTTCAAGGATTCGGCACTGGTAGCCGTTTCTACCGGCTTGCTAGCCGGTATGACGCGCGAGGAAGTGGAAGCGGTCATTGGTCACGAAGTGGCGCACATCGCCAATGGCGATATGGTGACCATGACGCTGATCCAAGGCGTGATGAACACTTTTGTGGTTTTCCTCAGCCGCGTTATCGCCTACGCGGTGGACAGCTTTTTGCGCAAAAACGATGAGCAAAGCAGCGGCCCCGGTATGGCTTACTACATCACCAGCATCGCTCTCGACATCGTATTGGGCTTTGCCGCAGCCATGGTGGTGGCCTGGTTCAGCCGCCAGCGCGAATTTCGTGCCGACGCCGGCGCTGCGCAATTGATGGGGCGCAAACAACCCATGGTCAATGCGCTGGCCCGCCTGGGCGGCATGACGCCGGGCGAACTGCCCAAGAGCGTGGCGGCCTTTGGCATTGCCGGCGGTATCGGGCAGTTGTTTAGCACCCATCCGCCGATTGAAGAGCGTATCGCAGCGTTACAAAAGGCCTAAGCGCTGCGCGGATGCGCAGTCGGTGGGTGCGCCCCATGCACTCTTGTTTGCACGCGCCCTGCGCCATGCTTTTGTTAGCTGCTTTGGGCTAGCCAGTACCCTGCTGGCTTGGTTTAAACGCGCTGCGTTGTAAGCACATCCAGCGCCAACGCCTCGGCCACGCGAATGCCATCGATGCCGGCCGACAAAATGCCACCGGCATAACTGGCACCCTCGCCAGCCGGGTACAAACCGCGCACATTGCTGCTTTGCAAGTCCTCGCCGCGGGGCATTTTCAAGGGGCTGGACGTGCGTGTTTCTACGCCGGTCAGCAAGGCGTCTTCCATATCAAAACCTTTGATCTTTCGCCCAAACACCGGTAATGCCTCGCGAATGGCGGCAATCGCATAGTCAGGCAGGCTCGGAGCCAGGTCCACCGGCGTGACACCGGGACGGTACGAGGGCGTTACCGTGCCCCAACCAGTGGACGCTCTGCCCGCTACAAAGTCACCCACCCGCTGACCCGGCGCTTGGTAATTGGCGCCGCCCAGCAAATACGCCGCCGATTCCAAACTGCGCTGCAGCACCATGCCCGCCAAAGGATGCACCTGGGCATGCACAGCCTCTAAGTGGGCGCTAGCCAGGATTGGCAAGAATGCGGGCTTGGCATCGCGCATGACCTGCGCTTGCGCGGCATAGCGCGCGCCATCGACTTGCCCAAAGGCGGCAATAAAGCTTACCGCATCCTGCGGATAGTCGGAGGGTTCAATCCCCACCACGATGCCGGCATTGGCATTGCGCTCGTTGCGCGAATACTGGCTCATGCCATTGGTCACCACGCGGCCTGCCTCACTGGTCGCGGCAACCACGGTACCGCCGGGGCACATGCAAAAGCTGTACACGCTGCGCCCGTTGCTGGCATGGTGTACCAGCTTGTAATCAGCAGCGCCAAGCAATGGATGATCGGCATGGCGGCCCCAGCGCGCGCGGTCTATCACGCCTTGCGGATGCTCAATACGAAAACCGATAGAAAAGGCCTTGGCCTGCATCGCTACGCCACGGTCATACAACATGGCAAACGTGTCGCGCGCGCTATGGCCCAAAGCCATCACCACGTGACTGGCTGCGACCTCATACATGCGCCCCGAGGCTACATCACAGACATGTAAGGTTTGCAATCTGTGCATACCGTCCGGTGCCTTGGGTGCGCTTTCCAATCGCAGATCCACCAACTGCTGTCCAAAGCGCACTTCCCCGCCCAGCGACTCGATGCGCGCGCGCAGGTTTTCCACCACTTTGACCAGCTTGAAAGTGCCAATATGCGGATGCGCTTCGTACAAAATTTCTGGCGGTGCGCCGGCCTGCACCAACTCGGCCATCACCTTACGCCCCAGGTAGCGGGGGTCACGTACCTGGCTCCATAACTTGCCATCCGAAAACGTGCCAGCGCCGCCTTCGCCAAACTGCACATTGCTCTGCACATGCAAGGTATTTTTGCGCCACAAGTCCCAGGTGTCCTTGGTGCGCTGGCGCACCATGGGGCCACGCTCCAGCACCAAAGGCTTAAAGCCCATTTGTGCCAGTAGCAACGCGGCAAACATACCGCAGGGCCCGAAGCCCACGACCACTGGCCGGTTTTGTAAATAGGCAGGCGCCATGGCCGGGACTTGGTAAGCCATATCCGGAGTGGCTGCGATATGCGCATGGTTTGCATGCTGCGCCAACAAGCGCGCTTCGGTACCCGGGGCTAATTGCACGTCCACAATAAAGACCGCCAGGATGTCGGCTTTACGGGCATCGAAACTGCGTTTGAAGATCTGTAAATCCAAGATCTCAGCGATCGCAATGCCCAGGGTTTGCGCGGCGGCCTGGCGCAGCGCCTCCAGGGGATGGGCCGCAGGCAAGCGGTCTTGCACACTTTCGCTGGGTGAATCGGCAGCGCGCCGCGCATACACAGGCAATGCCGCCAAGGGAAGTTTGATTTCAGTGATGCGAATCATGGGGCTCGGAGTTATCAAGCAGACGCCGATGATACGGCTAGCCCCAAAGCCCTCGCCTATGAGCCGCAGTCCGCAAAAAATCCCGTCCTGCGCATGGGCAAAAAACAGCCTGATGCTTTGTTAGCTCATTGCGGTCACAAAGCATTTAGCGGTATCTTGACATAGGCCACGCCGTTGCCCTCGGCCGGAGGCAATTGACCGGCGCGGATGTTAATTTGCACGGCTGGCAAGATGAGCACCGGCATGTCTAATGTGGCATCGCGGGCCGTGCGCATGTGTACAAACTGGTCTTCGCTAATGCCTTCTTGGGTATGGATGTTTTTTATACGCTGCTCGGCCACAGTGCTTTCAAAGGCCACTTCGCGGCCGGCTGGTGGGTAATCGTGGCACATGAACAAACGGGTTTGCGGCGGCAGGCTGAGAATTTTTTGTATCGAGGCGTACAACTGCCGTGCATTGCCGCCAGGGAAATCGCAGCGCGCACTGCCCACATCGGGCATGAACATGGTGTCGCCGACAAACACCGCATCGCCAAAGCGGTAGGCCACGCAAGCCGGTGTATGCCCGGGCACCAGCAGGGTGTGGCCGCGCATATCACCCACGACGATCGCTTCCCCGTCGGCGAACAAATGATCGAACTGCGAACCATCGCAGGCAAAAGCCGGCTCTAGGTTGAAGACGCCTTTGAAAACCTTTTGCACGGCGGTGATGTGCTCGCCTATCGCTGTCTTGCCGCCCAATTGGGCTTTCAGGTAAGGCGCGGCACTGAGGTGGTCCGCATGCGCGTGGGTTTCCAGAATCCAGGCGGTCTGCAAATTGTTTTCGCGTACGTAGGCAATCACTTTGTCCGCCGAGTGGTGTTCGGTGCGGCCGGACTTGGGGTCGTAGTCCAGCACCGAATCGATGATGGCGCAGGCCGTGCCCGGCCCCTGGTGCACCACGTAGGTCACCGTCCAGGTATTTTTGTCAAAAATTCCGTGCACCTGGGGTGTGAATGAATCAGAAGGCATGGCGGCTAGCTCCTCAATTAATGTCCAGATAGTATATTTACTTATATATCAAAAATAAATATACTATGGGAAAATTAATTGTGGAGCACGTTGATGAATGAAGTTTCTTTGGAATTGCAGGACATGCAGCAGGCCGCCGGCCAGGCCTGTCGCCTGCTCAAAGTGCTGTCCAACCCGGACCGTTTGATGATTTTGTGCCAACTTTCCCAGGGCGAAATGCGGGTAGGCGAATTGGAGGCGGCGCTGGGCATTGGGCAGCCGACCTTGTCGCAGCAACTAACGGTGTTGCGCGATGAAGAACTGGTCAGCACCCGGCGCGAAGGTAAAAACATCTACTACCAGTTCAGCAGCCCGCAGGCTCTGGCGCTCATTGAGGTGCTGTACGCCCAATTTTGTGCGGCTGGCAAGGGGGCGCTATGACTATTGACTGGGCACATTTCACCCCCTGGGCCTCGCTAGGCGGCGGGGTTGTGCTGGGCATTGCGTCGGCCATGATGGTGCTACTCAGCGGGCGAATTCTGGGAATCAGCGGCATTTTGGGCGGCCTGCTGGCTCCGCGCACAGGCGATACGGGCTGGCGCTTGGCCTTCCTGCTGGGCATGGTTGCCGCGCCTATGGTGTTTGCCGCCTTGATGCCGCCTGAACTCCTGCCGGTAGTGCGCATCGATGCCAGCGAGCCGGTCATCGCCCTGGCCGGTGTGCTGGTCGGCCTAGGTACGCGCTACGGCTCGGGCTGCACCAGCGGCCATGGCGTGTGCGGACTTTCGCGTCTGTCGCCCCGCTCCCTGGTTGCCACCCTGGGCTTTATGGCCGCAGGCTTTGCCACCGTGTACCTGCTGCGTCACGCTTTTTGAAAGACTTTGCCATGCAACACCGTATTACTGAATTTTTTGTCGGCCTGCTCTTTGGCCTGGGCCTAATGCTTTCGGGCATGACCGACCCGGGCAAAGTACTGGCCTTTTTAGACTTGGCCGGCCTGTGGGATCCCTCTTTGGCGCTGGTCATGGGCGGCGCCATTGCCGTAGGGGTATTTGCGTTTGCACTGGTCAAAAAACGCAGTTTGAGCTTTTTCGGGGCCGCCTTGCGCCTGCCAACGCAAGAGCGAATTACCAAACGCTTAGTGCTTGGCTCACTCCTGTTTGGTGCCGGTTGGGGTCTGGCGGGTTTTTGCCCCGGCCCGGCTTTGGTGTCCATGGCCGCGGGGCAAAGCAAAGCGGCTTTGTTTGTGGTGTTCATGCTCATCGGCATGGGCGTCTTCGAATTCGCCGAGCGGCGCGCGCAGGCGGCGGTGCTAGGTTAAGTGGCAACACGCTGGCAAGCTTTCTTGCCCTCCGTCCCCGCCCTGCAATGGGGGCGCCACTACGACCGCAGCACTTTGTCGCGCGACCTGCTGGCCGCGTCCATTGTCACCGTGATGCTGATTCCGCAAAGCCTGGCCTACGCCTTGCTGGCCGGGCTGCCGCCGCAAGCGGGCTTGTATGCCAGCGTGGCACCGCTGCTCTTGTATGCGCTTTTTGGCAGTAGCTGCGTGCTGGCGGTGGGGCCCGTGGCGGTGGTCTCGCTGATGACGGCAGCGGCCATAGGCACGCATGCCGCGCCAGGCTCCGAACAGTATTGGGCGGTAGCCATCACGCTGGCGTTTATGTCCGGTGCCATGCTGCTCCTCATGGGCGTGTTGCGCCTGGGCTTTTTAGCTAATTTTCTAAGCCATCCGGTGATCGCCGGATTTATTTCCGCCTCCGGCTTATTGATCGCCGCCAGCCAGCTCAAAACCTTGTTGGGGGTGAGCGCGCATGGTGAAAATTTTTCCGCACTAGTGCTTGATTTGCTGCGCCAATTGCCGGCCCTGCATGGCCTAAGCCTCGCCGTGGGCGGCACGGTGTTGCTGTTTTTACTCTGGGTGCGAAAGGGCTTAAAGCCGCTGCTGGTGCACATCGGCATGCCAGCGCGCAGCGCCGACATGCTGGCCAAAGCCGGGCCTGTAGTGGCTATCGCGCTGAGCACGACGCTGGCATGGGTTTTCCAATGGCAAAACCAGGGACTCAAGATCGTGGGCGAGGTACCCGGCGGTCTGCCGCCCTTAACGCTGCCTCTGTGGGACGCAAGCCTATGGAAGTCCTTGGCCATGCCGGCCTTGCTGATCAGCGTGGTGGGCTTTGTGGAGTCGGTGTCCGTGGGCCAAACCCTGGCCGCCAAGCGCCGCCAACGCATTGAACCCGACCAAGAGTTACTCGCGCTGGGCGCGAGCAATATCGCCGCCAGCCTGAGCGGCGGGTTTCCGGTGACCGGTGGCTTTGCCCGCTCGGTAGTCAATTTCGACGCGGGTGCGCAAACACCGGCTGCCGGGGTATTTACCGCGCTGGGCATCACGCTGGCGACTTTGTTGTTGACGCCGGCGCTGTACTACCTGCCGCAAACCACCTTGGCCGCGACGATTGTGGTGGCGGTGCTGTCGCTGGTGGATGTGGGCCTATTCCGGCGCACCTGGGTGTACTCCAAAGCGGACTTTGCCGCCGCACCGGCCACGCTGCTGGTGACGCTGGGCCTGGGCGTGGAAACCGGGCTGGTGACCGGGGTGGCCGTGTCTTTGGTCTTGTACCTGCTGCGCACCAGCCGACCGCATATTGCCGAGGTGGGACAGGTGCAAGGCACCGAGCACTTTCGCAATGTGCGCCGCCACGAAGTGATTACGCATGCGCGGGTGATGGGTTTGCGGGTAGATGAAAACCTGTATTTCGCCAACTGCCGCGCGCTGGAAGACCGCATCAACAGCGAAGTGGCGCGGCATCCGGCGCTGGCACATCTGGTTTTGCAATGCAGCGCCATCAACCACATCGACGCTAGCGCACTCGAAAGCCTGGAAGCCATCGCCGCGCGCCTGCAAGAAGCGGGTATCGCTTTGCACCTTAGCGAAGTCAAAGGTCCGGTGATGGACCGCCTGCGCGGCACGCATTTTTTGCAGTCGCTACCGGGTAAGGTGTACATGAGCCAGTTTCAGGCGATGGAAGATTTGCTGCAGGCCGGTGACTGAGCTTGCGTCCACGCGTTCCTTCACCCTGGGGGCCGGTGCCGTTGCTAGCCCGTGCATGGGCGAATTGCTGCTGTACCAACAAATCGCCACCCAGCTTGCGCCGGGCGATGCCAACGACAATGCCCGCTATGAAAACACTGCGACTACGCGAAGGCAAAGAGCGCTCCTTGCTGCGCA
>Ga0187844_10003245_pt1 | contig 10929 bp, 11 predicted proteins | sample SpaLakP09_SKY_50_FD_134517 | JGI IMG/M metagenome (GOLD analysis project Ga0187844, IMG submission 134517) | Oligotrophic lake water microbial communities from Sparkling Lake, Wisconsin, USA - SP09_SKY_50 | ecosystem: Environmental > Aquatic > Freshwater > Lake | place: USA: Sparkling Lake...
AAATTGATTTCGGGCGAACTCTACGGACGAATCTCACACGAAGGACAAAAATTAAATGGTGAAGAATTAGCACGGTGGGTTAAAGATTTGCGATTAGAAGTTAGTAAGGCTGCGTTGATTGTCTGAATTGCTACTTCATTTTTATTCAACTAATATGGGGTGGGGGACATCTCAAACTTTTCAATTATAAAGATATACGATTGCTTTATATTCTGAAATGGAGTAAAACTAAAGCCAAATATTTATACATTTTGTTTCCAAATATATTAACATGAAGAAACGTTACGCAAAAACCATCGTGATACTTCAAACACGTGGTTTAATCAATTAGATTGATATTATTTTAAGGATTACTTCGAGACAATAGGAAATTTGAGAGATCTTGTCCTAATTTCACCAAACACGAGTTCCAGTCTCTATCTTTTTCTTGTCTATAAAGTTTCATAGTCGGATACCATAGGCTATCATCTCTTGCTAACATCCAACGCCAATCTGGTGTGTGCGGCAATAGAACCCATGTATTTAAACCCAATGCACCTGCCAAATGAGCAACACTGGTATCGACCGCTATTATTAAATCTAAATTACTAGCCAATGCGGCGGTATCCGAAAAATCTTTTAATTCGTCATTAAAAGACCTGATTTCTGTAATATCTCGCAAATTATTCTCATCATTCTTTCTCATTTGCTTCTGTAGGCTTATGTAATCAATGCCGCTTGGCAAATAGCTAAACAGCTCCTTCAGCGGTATACTTCTATACTTATCACCGCTGTGTGTCAGGCTACCGGACCAACACAAGCCAACCCTTGGTCGCAATTTAGGGCCTAGCTTTTTCTGCCATATAAGCGACTTTTCATTGTCAGTATTCAGATATGGAATTGAAGAAGGTACGGAATTAATATCTGTTTCAAACCCAATTGGCAAACTCATTGATGGACAATAATAATCAAACTTCGGCAAAGGTTCGCCTGCTTTAATCAATCGATCAACACCATTAAGCGTAGTGAAAATAGAATATAAGGGTATCTCAACTTCGTATATTACAGTTGCACCAGCTTTTTTGGCTAAAGTGGCGTAACGGCAGAACTGAATAGAATCTCCAAGTCCTTGCTCGTTGAAAATCAAAAGTGTCTTGCCTACAAGTGATTCACCACCTAACCAAATTGACTGATGAAAATGACGTCTGATAGGCTGAAAGTACGTTGTCTGCCATCGGTAATGATAGTCTCTAAATCCCTGCTTAAGATTACCCATCAGTAAATGAGTTAAAGCGCGGTTCCAGTAAGCATCATAGTAATCAGGCTTCAATGAAATCGCGATTTCCAAACTTCTTAAGGATTCTTCCATCCTATGAAGGTATTTTAACTGAACGCTAGAATTTGCGTGCGCAAGCGGATCGCTATTTTCAATCGCGATAGCCTGTTCAAAACACTCTAACGCATTATTAAAAGATCCTGCTTCATGATGAATTTTACCTAAGTTAATATATGCCTCATAATATTTAGAATCATGTAAAATCGCCTCATTAAAGCATTCAATTGCCTCTTCATTTCGCTTTAGTTCGCACAGCGCATTACCACATCCAAAGTATGCTGCTGCATATTTATTATTAATTTCGGTTGATCCCCTATAACTCTCTAATGCGGATTCAAAATGCTTAAGCTCTAATTGAGCACTACCCCTATCACACAGAGCATCGAAATGCAATGGACTTAAATCTAATGTTTTATTAAAACATTCAATACCCGCATCCCACGACTGAAACCTACACATCACAACACCCATGATGTAATAGGAATGAGGATCATTTGGGTTAATTTGAATTGCCCTGGAAAGCGAATCAATTGACTCTGACCACAATCCGAGCTGTGAATTTACCCAACCCAGTAGTTGATGCAGTCCCACCCGATCGGGATAATCTAATAGAATTTTCTCATACTCGATCTTCGCCTCTGAGAAAAGCCCTGCCCCTTGCAGTCCTCTGGCCTCTTGAAACTTGGTCTCGAAATCTTGCATAAAGGTGAGTTTTATCTTAATTTTAGATCAAATTCAAAATTTATTTTTGATGTTTCCCTTTTTGTGTCGCGAATTTCAAATACCGGTGTAATCATTACTCTTTTTTAATTACTTCCCAAGTAATCGGGGTTCCCCAAAGAACGTCTCGCTCAAGACGCCTGCCAATTATTGCGTCCAAGTGTTTGGGCGGTAATCCAAATCCGGGACGTACACTGCGCACTGCATCCAAAGTTATAACATCACCAGCTTTTAAGTCCGTTACAAAATACAACGAGCGTCTAAACTGCACATTCCCTTGCTCACTCGATTTGCGACCATAGTCCACGCCACCTAACGCTAGCCATGCAGACTTGATGTCACTGCATAACGCACGCAACTCTGATGGCTCAAGCGAAAAACTATCATCCGGACCGCCGCCCTTTCGATTCAGGGTAACGTGTTTTTCTAATATGGCGGCTCCCATGGCAATGCTCGTAATTGCTGTGGCGTTATCCAGGGTATGGTCGGATAAGCCAGTAACCGTCCCAAAACGCTCTATCATGTCAGGAATGGTACGTAAGTTGTAATCCGATGCAGGGGCTGGGTATCCACTAACGCAGTGAAGGATCGCTAATTCTGAACACCCCCCCCCTCGCGCCGCATCAATGGCCTCTTGTATCTCCTCAGCATCAGCCATTCCGGTGGAAACGATCATGGGCTTGCCGGTGCTGGCAACGTATTTAATAAGAGGCAAATCAATAGCCTCAAAGGACGCAATCTTGTAGGCGGGAGCGTTCAAGCCCTCCAATAAATCGACAGCCGTTTTATCAAATGGCGAGCTGAAAATGGTTATTTCATGCTTACGCGCATATTCGAACAAAGGCGCATGCCACTCCCACGGCATATGTGCTTGTTTATAGAGATCGAAAAGTGTTCTTCCATCCCATAGGCCGCCACGAATTACAAAATCCTCTGTGGCACAGTCTAGGGTAATGGTGTCAGGGCGATAGGTTTGTATCTTGACTGCATCTGCCCCTGCTTTTTTACATGCCTCAATTATATTGTAAGCAGTCTCAATATTACCGTTGTGATTGGCAGACATTTCAGCAATCATATAGGGGGGATCGTCCGCAGATATACGGCGCCCTGCAATATGTATTTGTTTTTTATTTGTCATAGCTAATGATTATTTGTAATTAGACTGCATCCAATCATCACGCAGAATGCTGAAGGCAAAGATTTGATGATATTCTTTTCCGTCAAAGTATGTCGTTTCTTTACTGCTTATCTGTTTGAACCCGAGTGCAAGATGCATTTTGATGGATCGTTCGTTATGATTAAGAGCTTGGCCGTTTATTTTTAGCAAACCCAATTTTTCAAATCCATACCTTAAAGCCGCATATCCAAGATGTCGCCCTGTGCCAACAGGCGCCTGCGGTGCGGTATAAAAACCCCAATCTGCATCCTTAGTATTTTCAATTTGGGCGAATTTCACAAACCCGATGCGTTCCCTCGCATACTCAAAAATTAGCAGGTGATAGTTTAAATCGGATATGCACTTTTCATACCAGCTTTCATGTTCTGCGACGCTGATTTCATGCTGCGAATACATATAACTACGGACACTAATATGATTGCGCCATGCCAAAATATGAGGCAGATCGCTTCGGACCATGGGTCGTACCTGATTTTCTAGGCTTTTAGTATCAGACATCTTTCAGGCCCATGGCAATGAGTACCCTTTGAACGCCATGGCCATCCGTAGTAGCACTTGCCCTCCTGCTCATGGCTGATAGTGCTCCTGGAGTCATCAGTTTCTTTAAAGCCAAAGGTAAATTGGCATCCACATCGCTCACCCACCCAATCAAATGCGCAGCTCCCGCCGCTTCTAATGCGGTAGCGCCAGGTTCCTGATTTTGGGCGAGAACAATTAATATTGTCGGTAGCCCCATACAACAACGTTCCCATGAGGTACTGCCAGCTGCGCCAATCGCCAAATCACTGCTACCCATTCGAAATGCCATATCTTCCACATCAACAAGGACTTCTGTAGGCCAATGCATATTTTTCGCAAATTCCCGGACATGGTTTATCCATTGCGCTTTCAACCCCATGGCTACCGTAATGCGGCATTCTGCCGGCAAACTACAGCTATTTAGAGCTTGCAGAACTTTGCATGTTGCATTTGGCGCATCGACCCCCCCCATGGATATGAGCAAGCGCCCAAGCGACTGACTTTGTTGGCGTCGATGCAAACTCGAAGGCCGGAGTTCAGAAAACTCTGAGCGAATAAGCGCGAAGTGTGGGCCGATAAGCACAGTACATTGTTTGGCCACCAGTGGTCGGTAATCCTCTGCAGATCGCCCCAAATTTTGATCCAGAAGTAGATGGCAGAAGTGCTTGCGGTCCGCCAGGTCGTCGATGACCATGATTTTGCAATCATTCATACGAAGCGCTGCTTCCCAGCGCTCATCAATACCATAGTGATCAACAACTAGCCAATCGGGCCGAAGTTTTTCCATGACTTCACGGCTCTGACGTGCATCAGCTCCCCACGCATAGTCCAGCGCATTGGGAAAGCTATAGTCGCTGGCTGAAAGATCTGCAACTCCAGCTGAAATGACAATAGCAGCATGGCCGCGATGACTGATAACATCTAGCAAGTGGCCAGGGTATTCGCGACAAAGAAAGTGACAGTTGGCGCCCTTAGACTTTAAGGCATCGGCCAACGTAAGACAGCGAAAGACATGCCCACTGCCAATCGTGAAAGAAGCATCAGTACGAAAGGCGACAGTAATAGTCATTAGGATTAGGGCAAGCCCGAAAACGTCCTTCTAACCGGAACACCGGCTGCGGCGAGCGCCTCTTTGGCACCTGCTGGTGTCTGCTCCGTGTAATGGAACATACTCGCCGCTGCCACCGCTGAAGCACCCGCCTGCGTCACTGCTTCGACCATGTGCTGATAATTTCCAGCTCCGCCGGAAGCAATGACCGGTATGCTGACCGTCGATACAACAGCTTCAATGAGAGCCAGATCGTAACCCTTAAATGTGCCGTCGCGTTCAATAGATGTAACGAGTATCTCCCCGGCTCCGCGGCTTTCGAGCTCTCGTGCCCAATCACAAACGCTACGCCCTGTAGGCCTTCCCCCGGCATGGCTAAAACACGTCCAACCGCCCTCAGGGCTTGAACGAACATCAATGCTAGCAACTACGCACTGCGCGCCATGGCGCATGGCGATTTCAGTGATGAGCGCAGGGCGGCTATACGATGCAGTGTTCACGCTGACTTTATCGGCTCCCGCACGCAATAGCTTTTGAACCTGATCGATTCGGGTAATTCCGCCACCTACAGTGAGAGGGACAAAACAATCGTGTCCAAATTCGTCAATGGATTCAAAATCTGGGTCATTCGTCTTGCTGTGCGCGGCGATATCAAGCAGCACTAGTTCATCCACCTCCCGCTGGTTATAAACTTTTACTGCTGGCAAGACTGGACCTACCCGTCTCCAACTATCAAAAGCCACTCCCTTCACCAAACCAAACTCTTTCCAAAGTAAAGTGGGAATCACTCGCACTTTCAGCATGTCGCACCTTCAATAAAATTTTGAAGCAGACGGAGTCCTGCTCGGGAACTTTTTTCAGGATGAAACTGCGTCCCCCAAACATTACCGCTGCGCACTGCGGCTACCACAGGAATGCCGTATTCGGTGCGAGCCAGCACATGCTCTTCAAGCTCTGGAACAAAGGTAAAGCTATGCACGAAATAGAAATCAGTGTCATGCGCGATGCCCTTAAACAATCCTTCCTGCGACGTTAGGGGAGTAACCGAATTCCAACCAACATGCGGCACACGAAGGGTGCAGCCTAAGCTTCTGAGGCTTTCCACTTTTCCTGGGATGAGACCGAGGCCGAGATTTTCATGTTCCCCATCTGCGCTTACTCCTTCCATGCTACTGGATGCAAGCAGTTGCATACCAACACAAACGCCAAGCAAAGGCTTACCGGCATCTCTGACTTCCCTATCTAGCGCTTCGCGCCAACCGCCCATTTCTAGAAGTTGAGCACAGTCTGAAAAATTGCCCACACCAGGCAAAATTATGCGATCCATAGACCCAAGCGCGATTGGACGAGTTAGCAGCGTCGGTGCGACACGTAATTGCTCCAAGGCGCTCATTACTGAGCCCAGGTTTCCAACGCCGTAATCGATAACACCTACCTTCATAAGTTATCGTAATTAATCTTCGAAAGGTTTCCCCGATGATCTTTTACCAGCGCCCCAATCCCATCGCGCTTGAAGATTTTTTTGTTAGTGAATTTATCACATAAGCTAATAAACTCATCCAGCGATATATTTAGAGGCTTGATAATGTCCTCAAGCGACTTGCCAAGGTACTCCCAAGGAAACAGTCCGTCAAGGCGCTTAACAGCATCGAGTCCGTCCTGCCGAGTCAGCCGGCCACGTCGAATGTGAAGGCAAGCGAGGTCTGTCGCGCGACCAAAGCCAAACTTCAAGAATTTAAAGTAATCATGAATACCTGTTTGATGATTATCTAGATTTTCGTAATTCACCATTGAGCCTTCAACCGTTTTTCCATAGGAGACAAAACCGTTAGCCTGGGCAATCAATGCATTTGAAAGGCCATCCCACGGCAAGTAATGACCCAAGAAAAGTCCGGTAACTCCAACTCGAGAAAGTTCTTCGTCGCTAGGATAGGTGTAAGAGATTAAGTGCTTTTCCTCAATGCCCTCCATGCCGATCATGTCCGAAACACGCATACCTAACAACCCACCGAATTCCTCCAGCCAGCGCCTATTGAGCACGTTATCACCTGCCGCAGCTGCGGGGCCGCCGTATTCGTTTTGCGAGTTCTCTCCCCAGACAATTAAGGGAACGTTAAACTGAATCGCAGCACGAACAGGAATGGTAAAAATACCAACATGTTCTGGCCAAGATATGTCACCAACTTGCATAAGACCCAGGCGATTTAACTTCGCTCTGATTAAGGGATTAGGTGACATCTCGACGTGGTCGACACCCAATTGCTTCAGATTTTCTAGATTCTGGCGACCCAAATTCGAGAGATCGCAGGTCGATGAGGTTACGCAAAGTGGATTCAAGCCTAGCTGGAGCATTCGCACCACTTGGTAAGTGCTATCTTTACCGCCACTTACAGGAACGATGCAGTCCCAATTACTGCGGCTTCCTACCCGATATTTACCCAACACCTGAAGCAATTCTTTTTGGCGAGCATCCCAGTCTACATCTTTGCGATTTTCATAACTGCGGCACGCGTTACACACACCATCGTCATCAAGCTGAAGATCGGGCTTGGTGCTCGGCATGACACAGTGTTTACAGTAGGTAAGCATATCTACTCCGATTTTTCCAACAGAAACCAAGTGATGTCATCTTGCGGAAAGTTGGGATCCCGCCGGTATGCGAATCCGTAATCTACGAGTTTCATTTGAGGGTAGTAGTCTAAGATTTCACCTGCGAAATCCCGTTTGAATAGGCGATCAATGTGACCCCGATAAGGTATTGCAACAGGTGTGGGGTTGTAATACTCGGCTAAAAGCAAGTAGCGCCCACAAGTAGCGACCAATTTTTCATAAACTTGAGAAAGTACCTCTGGCTTCATGTGTATCAATACGCCTTTAATCAAAACCAAATCCCAAGTTTGCTTGGGCTGGAAGTCTAGGATCGATGTGTGATAGACGTGATCCGAGGGTATCAACTGCGCCAATGCGTGCGCTGCGTCGGCGTTGATTTCGATACCGTATTGCTTCTGCGTGGGGTGAAGAAGCTTCATTGCGCTCAGATTCATGCCGATGTTTGCCCCAAATTCAATGCAATTGTGGATGCCTCTTGCGTTCCTCAGTGCTTTGGAAAAGAAATCGAGGTTTGACGCAAGCAATGCCTCACCTTGGTTGCGTTGAATATATGCCGTACCGAATTCGCCGGCCCAAAATGCCTCTTGATCAGTCTTATATGTCATTTTGATTCCTTTTAGGTAAATTGTGAGCACTTTCACGTTCAAGGTTCATTGCAAAGAATAGGTATTCAGCCATTACCCAGTCTTCAACAGTGTCAATGTCTTGAACACGGTATCTAGGAATATGAACGGCCGCTGAATTGGCGCCGAAAATTGACTTCTCGGAAATCCAAGCTTGTGCCTGCCCCCAGTAAAACTGTGCAGCATCATGATAAGCTTCCTCTAGATCCTGAGACCTGGTGTTGGCGTGCTCTGGTAAGAACATGCCCACCTTGCCCTGCTTGTTAATTCGAATCGCCCGCTGAATGGGAAAAGCATAACTGGTTGTCGAGAACGCATAGTCACATGCCGTACTCTCAATTACTGCTAAACCTCGGCGAATGTCCGCCGGATGCAAGAAGGGGGCGGTTGCATAAATGCAACATACCTGAGACGGCACTTGTCCTTTGTCGCTGAGGCATTCGATGGCGTGTCGGATGACAGGAATTGTCGCAATATGGTCGTCTGACAACGCTGCTGGTCGAACAAACGGCACCTCGGCACCCTGGAGCCTGGCGACTTCGGCAATTTCTTCATCGTCGGTTGAAACAATGACCCTATCGAAACAATCACTTTTCAGCGCGGCCGCGATAGACCACGCAATCATTGGTTTTTCGCCGAATAACTTAATATTCTTTCGTGGAATTCGCTTGCTTCCACCACGTGCAGGGATGACAGCCCACTTCATATTTGCATCACAGATTTAATCTCGGCAACCACCCTATCTTGCTGGCTTTCACTCAAGGTAGCATACATTGGCAAGCTGACTGCCTCCAAATAATACTGCTGCGATTGAGGGAAATCGAATGCATTAAATCCCATGCGTTGATAATAAGGGTGTTTATATACAGGAATGTAATGTAAGTTAACCTCGATCCCACTTGCGCGCAAAGTCTCAAAAATTTCGCGTTGAGTTTTTTTCACTTTTTCGAGTTGAATGCGTACGACATATAGATGTCGACTCGAATAACTGTCAGAGCTTTGCCAAGGCGTGGTAACAGGCAATGCGGACAACAGCTCATCGTACCGATTGGCCAATCGGTTGCGCTGTGCTACGTAGGATTGCAGGCGATCCATCTGACTCAGACCGAGCGCCGCCTGCAAATCCGTTAATCGATAATTAAATCCCAGTTCAATTTGTTGGTAAAACCATGGTCCATCTGAATCACAGTTCATTTGCCCTGGGTCGCGCGTGATACCGTGGCTTCGTAAGAGGGCCATTTTTTTCGCTAATTCAGCGTCATTCGTTACGGCCATGCCGCCTTCGGCACTCGTGATGATCTTGACCGGATGAAAGCTGAAAATTGTTACTTCGCTATAACGGCAATTGCCGATCAGCCCGCCCTGGAATCGTCCGCCAATTGCATGCGATGCATCTTCAATTATTTTGAAACCGTAGCGCTGGGCTAGTCTGTTGATGGCCACCATGTCACATGGTTGGCCGCAAAGATGGACAGCCACGACAACCTTGGGTAATCGCCCATCAACATCTGCCTTCTCTAGCTTGCTTTCAAGTGCAGCCGGACAAAGGTTATAGGTCAGGGGATCAATATCAACAAAATCAACTTTTGCGCCGCAATAAAGGCCGCAATTGGCCGACGCAACGAAAGTTATTGGTGAGGTCCATAACCAGTCGCCTGGCCCAAGCCCCAACGCCAAGCAGGCAACGTGCAGTGCAGATGTAGCGCTATTTAACGCCACTGCATATTGAGCCCCACAATAATTTGAAACCGCTTGCTCAAATTTGGGCACCATAGGGCCTTGCGTCAAAAAGTCGGATTTCAACACCTGGACTACGGCATCGATATCTGCGTCTGTAACATCTTGACGCCCATATGGAATATTTACCATCAGAAATTACCAATCGATTTCTGGTTTAAATCAAGCCATTTCTTAAAATGAGTACCACTCATCCAATCGGGGTTGTTATCACTGGCATATACAAATCCTTCGTTAACCCGTTTACCATCTTTAATGCGAAATGGATCACTACTCCAATTATTAATTACTGGTAATATTTTAAAATGCTCGTCATATTCGTAGGTATAAAAAGCATCCTCTGCACTGATCATTTGTTCGTGCAACTTTTCGCCCGGCCGAATGCCAACTATTTTTTGAGCGGCATCAGGCGCGATAACTTTAGCGAGATCTACCACATTCATAGACGGTATTTTTTTGACATAAATCTCGCCACCTTCCATATCCTCAAATGTATGCCATACGAGCTCTACAGCTTGCTCAAGTGAGATCATGAAACGCGTCATACGTGGATCAGTAATTGGTATCACGCCGCTATTTTTTATCGACATAAAGAATGGGATAACCGAGCCGCGAGAGCCCATTACATTACCGTATCTTACGACTGAAAAACGGCTTCTATGCGCACCTGAGTATGAATTTCCAGCAACAAAAAGTTTATCTGAAGCCAGTTTCGTAGCACCATAAAGATTGATGGGGCTACTAGCTTTATCGGTAGAAAGTGCCACGACTCGACTCACTCCTTTATCAATACATGCATCGATAAGGTTCATCGCACCAATAACATTAGTTTTTACGCATTCAAAAGGGTTATACTCGGCGGTCGGTACTATCTTTGTAGCCGCTGCATGCACTACAAAATCAACGCCATCGAGAGCTCGATAAAGTCGCTCTTTATCACGAACATCCCCAATAAAAAACCGTACGCGCGGGTCGCCATCAAATTTTTTAGCCATTTCCCATTGCTTCATTTCATCTCGGGAAAATATAATTATTTTTTGCGGATCATATTTTGTCAAAGTCATTGGGACAAAAGTATTTCCAAATGACCCAGTGCCACCCGTAATTAAAATAGTTTTATTTTTTAACATTTAAATTATTTATTCTGAATAAAGGAAAAATAATGTAACTAGTGCATGGG
>Ga0187844_10003247_pt1 | contig 10927 bp, 10 predicted proteins | sample SpaLakP09_SKY_50_FD_134517 | JGI IMG/M metagenome (GOLD analysis project Ga0187844, IMG submission 134517) | Oligotrophic lake water microbial communities from Sparkling Lake, Wisconsin, USA - SP09_SKY_50 | ecosystem: Environmental > Aquatic > Freshwater > Lake | place: USA: Sparkling Lake...
CGCCAAGCTGGTCGGCGGCGTGCATGCGGTGGTCGAGATCGGCGGCCCGGGCACCCTGGCCCAGTCGATCCAGGCCTGCCGGATCGGCGGCCACATCTCGCTGATCGGCGTCCTGACCGGCGTCTCGGGCGAGGTGCCCACGGCTCTGGCCATGTCCAAGAACATCACCATCAAGGGCGTCACGGTGGGCTCGCGCCAGGATCAGGAAGACATGATCGCGGCGCTGGAAGCCTCGGGCATCCAGCCGGTGATCGACTCGACCCACGGGCTGGACGATCTGGCGGCGGCCTTTGCACTGCAGATCTCGCAGAAGCACTTCGGGAAGATCTGCCTGGCGTTCTGAGGCCCTGGTAGGGACAGTGGGACTCGAACCCACACGGATTGCTCCAACGGATTTTAAGTCCGGCGCGTCTACCGATTCCGCCATGTCCCCGGGGTAGTCCTGCGGCTTACGACAACAGGCCTTTGGCGTCGAGGCCGGGGACGATCTTATGTCGCTTGACCCGGATCAAGGTCCGGGAGACGAGCGGGGCGCAGGCTTGTGCGCGGCTTGAGGGAGACTGTGGATGCGGCGTCTTGCGGGTCTGGCTTTGCTGTTCCTCACGGCCTGCGCGCCGCTGACGCCACCGCCGCCGCCTCAGGCTGCGCCATCGGCTGCGGTCGGGGATGCGGTTTTGCGCGGACGGGCTCTCGTCGAGGCGCGCTGTTCGACCTGCCATGCGGTCGGTGCGACCGGCGATAGCCCACTCTCGGCGGCGCCGCCGTTCCGCACGCTCAGCCGCCGCTATCCGGTTGCCGACCTGCAGGAGGCCTTTGCCGAGGGTATCTCCACCGGCCATCCGCAGATGCCGCAGATCCAGCTGGAGGCCGATCAGGTCCGTGATCTGATCGCCTATCTCGAAAGCATCCAGTCCGTAGACCAGCGTCCCTGATCCGTCATCGACGCCGGCCCCGGTCATGCTAGCGTCACGGTCTGGAATCAGACGGGGACGGACATGCGGGTTGAACTCAGGGCGCTGCTGGCAGCGGGTATGGTGTGCGCAGCGGGCTCGGCCCAGGCGGCGAGCGGCGAGGCGGTCAGCGCCGCCCGACTGCTGGATGTGACGACCGGCAAGTATGTCGAGTCCCCGATGGTCATCGTCACCGACGGTCGTATCACGGCCGTGGGCAAGAAGGGCGAGGTGGCCGTTCCGGCCGGAGCCAAACTCGTCGACCTGCCGGGCGCGACCCTGCTGCCGGGCCTGATCGACATGCACGTCCATCTCGACAGCCTCGCCGAGATCGGGGGCTATAACAGCCTGGAGTACTCTGATCGCTTCTGGAGCGTGGTGCAGACCGCCAACGCCAAGAAGACGCTGGAGGCCGGTTTCACCACGGTGCGTAACGTCGGTGCTGCCGACTTCGACGATGTCGGCCTGCGCGAGGCGATCGATGCGGGCTATGTGCCCGGCCCGCGGATCGTCACGGCTGCCATCTCGTTCGGGGCTACGGGCGGTCACTGCGACTCGACCTTCTTCCCGCCGTCGATGGACGAAAAGAATCCGCTGAACAGCGACAGCCCTGACGAGGCGCGCAGGGCGGTTCGGACGTTGAAGAAGTACGGGGCCCAGGTGATCAAGATCTGCGCGACCGGCGGGGTGTTCTCGCGCGGCAACGAGCCGGGCCAGCAGCAGATGACCTATGAGGAGATGAAGGCGGTCGTCGACGAGGCGCATATGGCCGGCCTGAAGGTCGCCGCCCACGCCCACGGGGCCTCGGGCATCCGCGAGGCGGTGCGGGCCGGGGTCGACACCATCGAACACGCCAGCCTGGTCGACGACGAGGGCATCAAGCTGGCCGTCCAGAAGGGCGCCTACTTCTCGATGGACATCTACAACACCGACTACACCCAGGCCGAGGGCAAGAAGAACGGCGTGCTGGAAGACAATCTGCGCAAGGACCGCGATATCGGCGAGATCCAGCGCGAGAACTTCCGAAAGGCGCTGAAGGCCGGGGTCAAGATGGTCTACGGCACCGATGCGGGCATCTATCCGCACGGCAACAACGCCAAGCAGTTCGCGGTGATGGTGCGGTACGGCGCGACCCCGCTGCAGGCCATCCAGTCCGCAACGGTCACGGCCGCCGAGGCTCTCGGCCAGAGCAAGGATGTCGGCCAGATCGCCGTCGGCCGCTATGGCGACATGATCGCCGTGAACGGTGACCCGCTGAGCGACGTGACCGCGCTTGAGAAGCCCGTTTTCGTGATGAAGGGCGGCGAGGTGGTCCGCCAGCCCTGAGGCTTGAACTTTGCTCATTCTGGGGAGACTGTGGAGGCATCATCCTGTTGACCGATCTTCCGCCTGGCGGTTTGAGGTGCGAGGGTGATCCGCCAGACGTGTCGATCCGGGCAGTTTGACGGTCAGCGTATCCAGTGTGATGCTCTGGCCGCCACCTGCCCGGCACGATGAGACAGGGAAGCGATATGCCCGGACCTCATGAGGTCAGGCTGAAGGGATGAGCCGGTCGGCAACCTTCGAGGCCTTTCGTCGGATCGTCACAGTCGTGGCGGGAGGTTGCGACCTTGCGGGTGTGCTTGATGCCATCGTCCTTGCGGTCGAGGCTGAACTTCCCCAGGGGATTTGCAGTATCCTGCTGCTCGACGAAACCGGCCATCTTCTGGTGCACGGGTCGGCACCGGGCCTTCCGTCCGCCTATTGCGACGCGGTGAACGGCTTGCCGATCGGCCCACAGGTCGGCAGCTGCGGCACAGCCATCTTCGACAATCGCCGGGTCCTGGTCTCCGACATCCAGACTGATCCCCTTTGGGCCGACTATCGGGACCTGGCGGCGCAGTTCGGCCTGGCGGCCTGCTGGTCGGAGCCCATCCGCGACGCCGAGCACCGGGCGATCGGCAGCTTTGCCATCTACAGCCATGAAGTCCGCGAGCCCTCGGCGGACGACCTGGTCTTCATTGAGTCCGCCGCGGAGCTTGCAGGCTTCGCCATTGAGCGACGTCGCGCCCAGGAGGCGCTGGCCCGCAGCCAGGCCCTGGCGCTTGAACTGGCCGAGCGCGAGCGCGCCGCCGCGGCCAACCTGACGACCTTTTTCGACGTCGCCGCCGAGCTGATGAGCATCGTCGATCTCAAGGGGCATTTCGTTCGGGTGAACAAGGCCTGGGAAGATCAACTGGGCTATACGGCCCAGGAGCTTGAGGGACAGCCCTACAGGCAATTCATGCATCCCGAAGACCTGGCCCCGACCCAGGCCCAAACTGAAGCGCTGCTGCGGAATGGCGCGGGTCGGAGTGTCATCAACCGATACCGCCGTAGCGATGGTGTCTATCGCCTGCTGGAATGGCGCTCGGTGATCGCCGGCGAGCTGGCTTTCTGTGTCGCGAGAGACATCACCGAAGCGACCCAGATGACCGCAGATCTGGAAAGCGCCCGCCTGGCGGCAGAGACAGCCAATCTCGCCAAGGGCAATTTCCTCGCCAATATGAGCCATGAGCTGCGCACGCCATTGAATGGGGTCATCGGGATCCTCAGCGCCCTGGACCTCACGGATCTGAGCCCGGCCCAACGTGAGATGACCGGCTTGATGCGGGCTTCTGGTGTGGTGCTCGAGCGGCTGGTGTCTGACATTATTGATGTGTCCAAGGTTGAGGCAGGGCAGCTTGACCTCGTGGTTTCGCCCTTTGTGCCGAAGGTACTGTTCGATGATGCGCTGACGACCTGGGCGGCCCTGGCCAGAAGCAAGGGTCTGGCCTTTGCGGTCGATCTCGGGGCGGGAACGGAAACGGCCTTTGAGGGCGACAGCCTCCGGCTGCGACAGGTGATCGACAGCCTCCTCTCGAACGCGATCAAGTTCACGACGAGCGGCGGGGTCGAGGTCAGCGTCAGTATTGAACCGGCCTCGGCAGCTTCGGATCCGGCGGTTCTTGCGGTGAGCGTTCAGGATTCCGTTCTCGGCTTCGATGCCGCGACGGCCGAGCGGCTGTTTCAGCGCTTTGACCAGGCTGATGTGAGCTCCACCCGGGCCTTTGGCGGAGCCGGGATCGGTCTGGCTCTGAGCAAGAGCCTGGTCGAACTGATGGGCGGGACGATCTCGGCGCAGTCCGAACCCGGCCGGGGCAGTCTGTTCCGGATTACGGTGCCCCTGTATCCGGTCGCCGACGGGGTGGCCCCGGTCCGGGATGAGGTCCCGGTTCCGGAGGCGGCGCTAAAGGTCCTGCTGGCCGAAGACAATCCGACCAATCAGAAGGTCGTCCAGCTGATCCTGGCCGGTGTCGATGCTGACCTGACCATTGTGGAAAACGGGGCCGAGGCCGTTCAGGCCTGCGAGGCCTCAAGCTTCGACGTCGTCCTGATGGACCTCCAGATGCCGGTCATGGACGGCCTGGCGGCGATCCGGGCCATTCGCCTGCATGAGGCCGAAAGTGACGCGCCGCACAAAATGCCGATCGTGGTGCTGAGTGCCAGTGCCATGCTCCATCACCGCGAGGAGGCCCTGGCGGCCGGAGCGGATTTCCATATCGCCAAACCTGTGACGGCGTCTGACCTGCTGGTGGGCATCAGCCGGGCCCTGGAAGGCGGCTGAGCGGGTCTCTGCAGCGATCCCGCCACGAAAGGTGGGGTGGGCGCAGAATTTTCGTTCCCCTCGTCCGCTGTCGCGCATAATCCTTTCGCCCTTCACGCTGGATGTCCGGGCTGACTCTACCGGACCCGATAACGCCGAGGGGCTCTTCATGGTCGAGACCACCTTCCGTCGCCGCGTCCTGGCCCTGGTCGCCAGCGCAGCCCTGACAGCATTGACCTGTGGCGCACCGGCCCTGGCGGCGGGACCCGACGGCTACCAGATGCCGCCGGCCCCCATCGCCCAGATCCTCGATGCGCCGCAGACGCCGGGCGTCAGCCTGAGCCCTGAACGCAAGACGATGGCCCTGCTGGGCCGGGAAAACTTGCCGCCCATCGCGGCGGTGTCGGAGCCGATCCTGCGACTGGGCGGCTACCGGATCAATCCGCGCAGCAACGGGCCGATCGAGGCCCGCACCAACTGGATGACCAGCCTGACCTTCCAGGACGTGGCCACCGGCAAGTCGCAGCCAGTGGCCCTGCCGCCGGGCACGCGGTTCATGGATCCGCGCTGGTCGGCTGACGGGGCCCGCACGGCCTTCGTGGTCGACGGCAAGGACGGGCTGGAACTGTGGGTGGCCGAGCGAAAGTCGGCCACGGCGCGCCGGATCGAGGGCGTGCTGCTTAATGCCGCGTTCGGCTCGGCCTATGACTGGCTGCCCGGCGGCCAGGGCCTGCTGGTCACGGCAATCCCCGCGGGGCGTGGTTCGGCCCCGGTCGCTGATGACACGCCCAAGGGGCCGATCATTCAGGAGTCCGCCGGCCGCACGGCTGCGATCCGGACCTACCAGGACCTGCTGGCCTCGGAACATGATGAGGCGCTGTTCGACCACTATTTCACCAGTCAGCTGGTGCGGGTGAGCCTGGCCGACGGAAGCCTGACGCCGGTCGGCGTGCCGGGCCTCTACTCCGCCGTCACCCCCTCGCCGGACGGCCAGTTCATCCTGACCAACCGCCTGAAGCGCCCCTACAGCTATCTGGTGCCGGCCGGCCGCTTCCCGACCGAGGTCAATGTGCTCGATGCCGGTGGCGGCCTCGTCAAGCAACTGGCTGACCGCCCGCTGGCCGACAACCTGCCGGCGGCCTTCGATGCCGTGTCCGTCGGACCGCGCTCGGTCTCGTGGCGTGAGGATGCCCCGGCCACCCTGGTCTGGGCCGAAGCCCAGGACGGCGGCGATCCGCGCAAGAAGGTCGCCGTTCACGACCGGGTCCTGAGCCAGGCGGCTCCGTTCACGGCAGCGCCGACCTCAGTTCTGGATCTTGACCAGCGCTATGCCGGGATCGACTGGGGGCGGGGTGACTTCGCGCTTCTGACCACCCGCTGGTGGGAGACCCGCAAGGAAAAGCGCATTGCAATCGATCCGGGCAAGCCGGGATCGAACCGTGTGATCCTCGAGCGCAACTATCAGGATCGCTACAATGATCCCGGCTCGCCGTTGAGCCGCGTCAACGTCAGGGGCGAGGAGGTTCTGCACTTCACGCCGGACGGCAAGGGCGTTTTCGTCACCGGAGCCGGGGCCAGCGCCAAGGGCGAATTCCCGTTTGTCGGGGTGATGGATCTGGCGACCGGCAAGACCACCCGCCAGTGGCAGGCTGCGGCCCCCTATTATGAGGCTCCGGTCGCCCTCGCCGACGAGGCCGGCAAGACGGTGATCACCCGGCGTGAAAGCAAGGATGAGCCGCCGAACTACTATCTGCACGCTGTGAAGGGCGGCAAGGCCACGGCCCTGACCCGCTTTGCCGATCGCGCGCCCCAGTTCGCCGGGGTCAGCAAGCAGACCATCACCTATAGCCGCGCCGACGGCGTCAAGCTGTCGGGCACGCTCTATCTGCCCGCCGGCTATGACAAGACCCGTGACGGCCCGCTGCCGCTGCTGATGTGGGCCTATCCGGAAGAGTTCACCGACGCCTCGGTCGCCGGCCAGACCGTGGATACCGGCAACCGCTTCACGCGACCGGGCGGCACCAGCCATCTGTTCCTGCTGACCCAGGGCTATGCCGTTCTCGACGGCCCCTCGATGCCGATCATCGGCGTCAACGGTGCCGAGCCCAACGACACCTATATCGAGCAGCTGACCGCCAGCGCGAAGGCCGCCGTCGACGCGGTGGTGGCGATGGGCGTGGCGGACAAGGACCGTATCGCGGTGGGCGGCCACAGCTATGGCGCGTTCATGACCGCCAACCTGCTGGCCCATACCGACCTGTTCCGCGCTGGTATTGCCCGTTCGGGGGCCTACAACCGCACCCTGACGCCGTTCGGCTTCCAGGCCGAGCAGCGGACCTACTGGGAGGCGACTGAGACCTACACCCGGATGAGCCCGTTCACCTATGCGACCAAGGTCAATGAGCCGATCCTGCTGATCCATGGCCAGGGCGATGACAACTCCGGGACCTTCCCGGTGCAGAGCGAGCGTTTCTATGCGGCGCTCAAGGGGGCCGGGGCGACGGTCCGCTATGTCGTGCTGCCCAACGAAGCCCACGGCTATCGGGCCCGCGAGTCGACCATGCACACGCTCTGGGAAATGTCGGCCTGGATGGACAGGTACGTGAAGTCCGCGCCGCCGCGCGCTGCGAAGTAAGGGTCCAGTCGACGTGATTGCCTTTGAGGCTGTGTCCAAAACCTATGCGCCTGGCGCAAGGCCGGCGCTGGACGGCGTGTCCCTGACGGTTGCGGCCGGTGAGGTCTTCGGCGTGATCGGGGCGTCCGGTGCGGGGAAATCGACCCTTATCCGGCTGATCAACGGCCTGGAAACCCCGACCAGCGGCCGTGTCGTGGTCGATGGCGACGACGTGGCGGCCCTCGGCGTCGAGGGGCTGCGAGCCCTGCGGCGGCGGGTCGGAATGATCTTCCAGCACTTCAACCTGCTTTCGGGGCGCACCGTTGCCCAGAACGTCGCCTTCCCGCTCAAGCTGGCCGGCCGGCCGGCGGCCGAGGTGAAGGCGCGGACCGCCGAGCTGCTGGCCCGGGTCGGGCTGTCTGACCATGCCGCCAAGTATCCGGCCCAGCTGTCGGGCGGGCAGAAGCAGCGGGTCGGCATCGCGCGGGCCCTGGCCACGGGGCCCAAGGTCTTGCTCTGCGATGAGGCGACCAGCGCCCTGGATCCCGAAACGACCGAACAGATCCTGGAGCTGGTTTCCATCCTGAACCGGGAACTGGGCCTGACCATCGTCCTGATCACCCACGAGATGGACGTGGTCCGCCGGGTCTGCGACCGGGTCGCCGTCCTTGAAGACGGCTGCGTGGTCGAAAGCGGCAGCGTCGAGGATGTCTTCCTGCATCCTGCCAGCGAGACCGCCCGACGGTTTGTGCGGGAGGCCGATGGCGAACCGGCGGCCGGGGTAGGGCTTGAGGGCGGCTGGTGCGCCTGACCTTCCGCGGCGAGGCCACCTATCGACCGGTTCTGGGCGAGGTCGCCCGCGCGACCGGCGTCGACTATTCGATCCTCGGCGGCCGGATCCATCGGCTGCGCGAAACACCCTATGGCCAGTTGACCCTGGCCCTGACCGGCGGCGACGTTGAGGCGGCCATCGCCCGGTTCCAGGCCGGCGGGGTCAGGGTTGATCCGATCAGCCCGGGGGAGGGCGTATGATGGGCAATATCGACTGGACCGAGATCGGACAGGCGACCCTCGACACCCTGGCCATGCTGGGCGGCTCTATGGTTCTGACCGTGCTGCTGGGCTTGCCCCTGGGGGTGATCCTGTTCCTGACCGGGCGGGGACAGATGCTGGAGAACCGGCTGGCCAACGGTCTGCTGTCGCTGCTGGTCAATATTCTGCGATCGGTGCCTTTCGTGATCCTGCTGATCGTCATGATCCCGCTGACCGTCGCCCTGGTCGGAACCTCTCTGGGCGTGGCCGGGGCCATCCCGCCGCTGGTCGCCGGCGCGGCGCCGTTCTTTGCCCGCCTGGTCGAAACCGCCCTGCGCGAGGTCGACCGGGGCGTGATCGAGGCCAGCTTCGCCATGGGGGCTCGGCGGCGCCAGGTGGTGCTGTGGGCCCTGCTGCCGGAAGCCATGCCGGGTGTGATCGCCGCAGCGACCGTCACCGCGATCGCCCTGGTGTCCTATACGGCCATTGCCGGTGTGGTCGGTGCCGGAGGGCTCGGCGATCTCGCGATCCGCTTCGGCTACCAGCGTTTCCAGACGGACGTCATGGTTGTGACGGTGGTGCTGCTGCTGGTGCTGGTCCAGGTTCTGCAGATGATCGGCGACAGGGTCGTGCGCCGGGTCTCACATCGCTAGAGCCCTTTCCGACCTGATGGCTTCATCGGGGTCGAGCGAAAAGGGATATAAATCAAAAGTTTAGAACATTTTCCGATACGATGGCCGTTCCACGCTTATCGGAAAATGCTCCAGGCTCAACTGACCCGCGCGACGGTCTCGGACTTCCGCGGCCGCAGATAGAAGGTGCGGTAGAAGTTGATGGCGTTGGGCATCACGAACTTGATCGGCGAGGTATAGGCGTAGCTGGCCTTGGCCATGATCACGCTCTGGCTGGCCGGCAGGACACCGACCGGCACGTTGGTCAGCACCGTGTTCTTGGCCGGGCAGTTGGCGTGGCTGTTGTAGTTTTCCGACCAGTCGACCGTGTCCTTGCCCGAGGCATCCGAGGTGACACTGACCAGGCACATGCGCAGGGCGGTGGTCGGGTAGGGGGCCATGATCGTATTGCCGATCGTGAAGATGTCGGTTCGCCGCGCATCGGTCAGCTGTGAGGTCTGGGCGGCAAGGTCGCCGATGGACGACGCGATATTGCTCAGGCGACGCTGGGCCATCATCGCCTGGGTCAGCTCGGCGAGGCCGCAGTACATCACGACCAGGACCGGCGCGATGAAGGCGAACTCCACAGCGGAGACCCCGCGCTGGTCGCGCCAGAAGCCCTTCAGGCGGCCCCGGGGCCGGGAGGCAGGTCGCTGCATCAAGCCGGGCATGTCACCGTCGCCGCAGGAGTGTCGGAATAGGGCTCGTTCGAGAAGGCGGAGGCTGCCGTGATCAGACGCTTGCCGCCGGCGGACTGCAGGCCCGTTTGAAGCAGGGGCGTCAGCAGGGGCCAGTTGTAGTAGGCGCGAACCAGGACGACCGAGCCGGGGCCGCCCGGATCCCAGCAGGGCGATGCCGGCCTGTTCGAACTCAGGGCCGCGCCCGTGGTCGAAAAGCCCGAAAAGGTTCGCACGTCCACGGTCAGCGCCGTGGTGCAGGAGGCCCCGACCCAGCTCATCCGGGTGCACAGGGCCGCCTTGAAGGTGTTGGCCGTGCCGCCGCCGGTCTGAACTTCACCGGTGCGGATCGTGCGGGCCGAGTCGATCACGGCATTTTCGAGCGTCACGGAGACCAGAAACACCAGGCCCAGTTCGATGATCGCAAAAATCAGCAGCAGGAACGGGATCGCCACGAAGGCGAACTCGATGGTCGTGGCACCGCGTTCGGCGCTGGCGAAGCGCGCCAGCAGGCGGTCCCGCAGCGGCCAGGACCTGGACGGACATTTGGGGCGGGCGACACGCGCCATGACGGAAGGGTCCGTTTCCACGGCCGCCGAAGCGGCGGTCACTGGGCAGTCTAGGGGAACGTCCCTAATCAGGGGTTTAGCCGCGCAGGATCAGTTGACCGCCGCCGCCGGTGTCACGCGCGTGCACTGCGCGCCACAGGCATAGTTGGTCGTATTGGCTGCGCCTCTATAGACGGTGACCGAACCGCCGCCGACGTCCGAGACGATGATCTGGCGGTCCGCGAGGCGATTGCCGCTGGCATCGAAGGCCAGGACGGTGGTCACGCCGGCCCGCTTGCCCAGGACGATCAGGGTCCTCTCATTGATGACGCTGACGTCGGCGACCAGCGGATCACCGACCACGACATCCCGCACAGCGCCATTGAGGCTGATCTGGGCGGCCTGGCCTGTCGGTACCGACAGGTTTTCAGCCCGGGCTTCGGCCCCACAAACGGTCAGGGCAGCGATAAGGGCGAGCGTCAGGCGGCGCATAGGGGTTCCAGTTCGATCTCCAGCACGGTTCGAGTCTGACTTTGAATGGTCAACAAAAGACTAAATTGCGCCCCGATGCGACAACCTGACCTTCTCAAAAGTCATTGATTCAGAAGGGCTTGTTTTGAATTCTCAAGGTCTTGGTTAAGAGATGGTAATAGTAAATACAAATAAACCAAAAGAAAAAGTCCGAAAACTATTCCGGTGTTTACTGGCCATTAAGCGGGTTGGGCGAAATTGATCGTGTTTTCGGGGGTGAGCAAGTCGAGACGGCTTGAAGACCTCAAAATCAACCAACGAAGATTTAGGAGATCAAGTCATGTCGAAGTTTGTCACCCG
>Ga0187844_10003252_pt1 | contig 10916 bp, 9 predicted proteins | sample SpaLakP09_SKY_50_FD_134517 | JGI IMG/M metagenome (GOLD analysis project Ga0187844, IMG submission 134517) | Oligotrophic lake water microbial communities from Sparkling Lake, Wisconsin, USA - SP09_SKY_50 | ecosystem: Environmental > Aquatic > Freshwater > Lake | place: USA: Sparkling Lake...
TATGAAGGTTCTCCGATTTCACAAGGACTCTTTCAATATGATCTCTGGTCTGTTACTCCGCTGACACAGACAGATGGATCTCTTGATTGGGCTGGTCTAAAAACCAAAGTAAAGCAACATGGTGTGCGCAATTCTCTCCTTGTTGCCCCGATGCCAACCGCATCTACTTCACAGATTTTGGGCAATTTTGAGTGCATTGAGCCTGCTACGAGCAATATTTATACACGTCGTACTTTGGCAGGGGAGTTCATCATTGTAAATAAATATCTAATGAAAGATCTTCAACGTCTTGATCTATGGAATGAACTTATGAAGCAACAGATTATTTCCCGAAATGGATCTGTCCAGGATATTCCGCAGATTCCTAAAGAGATTCAGCGATTATATAAGACTGCATGGGAGATTAAACAGAAAACATTGATTGACATGGCAGTTAGTCGTGGAGCATTTATCTGTCAATCGCAGAGTTTGAATTTGTTTGTATCCGATCCGAATTATTCCAAATTGACATCTATGCACTTTTATGGATGGAAACATGGATTGAAAACAGGAATCTATTATTTGAGAACACGAGCTCCTGTCATGGCACAGAAGTTTACGATTGATCCTGATTTGCAGAAGGCGGCGATTAAATCAGAACAACAGCGAAAACTGAAGAAGAATTCGGAAGAGGAATGTACTATGTGTTCAGCATAGTCTTTCAGACTATGCCAACAGGATATTCTGCTTAGACCTTTAGTCTAAGCAAACAGGATGTTCAGCTTAAAAACAAGATATTCAGCATAAAAACAGAAAACTAGTTAATTTATATATAAAGAATACAAATTAAATAGAACAAGAGTATAGATATGTCTGAAGCAAAACGATATCAATTAGACAATGTGATAAAACAAATAGAATATCTTTTTAAGAATAGTGCATTGATACCAAATCTCTATCAATCTATTGAGAATGTTTCAAAAATAATAAATGCAATTATAAAAACAAATGGGGTAGACTGGGCATCCCAGCTTGATCTAAGTGAAATGGATCGTAGCCGATTTACAGATGTATTTCGTCCCTATGTATCAACTATTCTTTCTTTTTTTGGTAAAGGGATGAAAGGAGGTGTAGAAGTATCAGATGAAACAGATTCCCCAAAAGGAAATGCTAAGGAGACTTCAGATGAATATGGCCCAGATGATATCACAGAAAAAATAATGAATGCATTTCAATACATTGATTCAACTGTAAATCAAGCAGCATCTGATTATGGAATTGTTAAATATGAAACCGCATATGATACAGAACCAGATATTCGCTTATTTCCTGATATTATTACAAAACCAATATATACAATCAATCCTGTTATTTCAAAAGGAATGGAACAAATCAAAGTTCCATTCCGCATGTTAGTAATTGCGGTTTATTTATTTCTGGATATTGCACGTATGAGTGTAGCTTCTGCAGGACAAGATTCTAATCGTAGAATTCTGTCAGTGGTTGTTGCATTATTTGATTTTTTAAGAGGAGATTGGAAGAAAGCCATTATGTCTATCATGGGATATTTTGGGACAACACCATTATTTATGGGACAACTTGGAAAAGTATATTTAACTCTTTTCCAAACTCTTTCACCCACAATACAAAAGAATTTTATCTTTGGAACTATAGATTCTGTTAAATCTATTATTATTGGTGTATTATTATCTGTATTTAAAATTGCAGCGCCTCTTGAAGTTCGTCAACCCTTGATAGATGTATTAGCTACCATTGCAAAAAATAAAAAGAGTATTGATGATACACTTGAATCTGCTGATTTAGAACCTCTTCCTGATTATATGTCACCTACATTTCATGATTTAAATAATCTTCAGGCACTTATGGATGATCCTGCTTTTATCTGTTCAACTGAACATGAACAGTTGGTGAAAACAATTGATAATTCTTCAATTATTCATGTTATTTTACAATTAATGCGTATTCCTGTGACAGAACGATTTCGTGAATATCATTGCGGTAAAGAAAGTAAATCATTTATTGAACGCATTGTGGAACGACAGAAGAAACCAATTAAGATGCCTGAAGTCAAAGAATCTAAAGATAAAGAAAAACCTGAAGAGAAACCTGAAGAGAAACCTGAAGAGAAATCAGAAGAAAAACCTGAAGAGAAATCAGAAGAAAAACCTGAAGAGAAATCAGAAGAAAAACCTGAAGAAAAACTTGAAGAGAAACCTGAAGAACCTAAAAAGGAACAAAATTCTTCTGAATTACAATCTATACAACCAGGTCAGCAACCAATGCAACCAATGCAACCCATGTTTTATCCACCACAACCAATGCAACCAATGCAACCAATGCAACCAATGTTTTATCCGCCACAACAAATGCAACAAATGCAACCGATGCAACCGATGCAACAAATGCAACCGATGCAACCAATGCAACCAGGTCAGCAACCAGGTCAGCAACCAGTATTTTATCAACCTCAGCCAGGACCTCAGCTACAGCCAGAACCAGAGCCAGGAACAATAAAAGGAGGTAAAAAACGTATCCTTCGCAGATCTTATTCTACTTGAACTCCCACAAGCCCATGAATAAATGTCAAATATTCTTTCGGAAATTTCCAGAAACAAGACGGATTTGTACCAGGAACCACACGAGACGATTGATTATTTCCATGTGTAAACGCAATAATAATTTGCTGTGGAGGAATTTCAATCACAGCCGATTCACGATCTTTAATCCATGCTTCTGCCTCTGAAATAGATACATCTAAAAATGGACGTTCTTCCCACATTGATTTTCTAAATGTTAATGTTGCCTCTGAAATACGTTGACACAGAGGAAGCTCAAATGGAGGAATACTTACTGCACTTGTGCCCAGTTTTAAATCATATAATGGAAGAGTAGAACAACATACAATATCTCCTCTACTTAACCATGCCACACGACGACGAAACGAAGTAGTAGGATAATGATCATCATCGTCCATAAAAAGAATAATATCATGTGATGCTTCTTTCACTCCAATATTGCGTTTTTCACCAATGGTTAACCGTCCTTCAATCGGAATATATTTGATCCGAATCGTAGGAGCCTGTATCTGAAACTGAACAATCTTATCAGTAGCCATATTTTCTTTTACTTCATTGTCTTCTACAATAATCCATTCTATTTTCTCTGGAGGATAATCAGTAGCCAACATATTATGAAATGCAATATCAATTAAGTGCTTACGATGATACGTTGGAGTTACAATGGAAATAGGAGGGCATTCATTGATATGTAAAATAGGAGTACCTCGTTCTCCACATTCTACCCACAACATTTCTTGAAGTACAGTAGCCCAATCATCTTTCATATAGCATATTTTAAAAGCATGATGATATTCCTTGTAAGAATCAATCCATTTATCAGGATGAACCAATAAAATATTCTTATATGCCCATGAAACTGCACTATAAACTGGAATATGCAAATGAATTTGTAGTTCTGTTTTTACATGTGGTTCACGAATATCTACATGATATACATCAATCTCTTCCTGAAAAAGAATGGCTTCTACCTGTTTTGCATCATCTTTATACAATGCAGTATCGTATAAAAGAACAGCTGTTTTGGGCGTATACATGACTACTCTGTATATATAAATGGTTTTAAGTCATACATTCTAAAGTTATATATTATAAGATATAACTTTACATACAAATAAACTAATCTATACTAGATGACATCTATCCGAAACATAGGGTATCTATCATGGAAAGATCCATTTGCCTGGATGGAAAGTATGAAAGGAAAACAATGGGAGAATCTATTAGCACATGAAAAACATAATTACACCACACTATCCAAACAAGTTCATCCTAAAATCCAACAGATACAATGTGAAATAAAGGATGTATATCAATATTTAGATTTACCACCAATTACAATAGGTAACGGCACAGTAAATGTCACTATTACTTATTCAGGAAAATTTAGTTGGGCATGGACATGGTCCACTACATACAGAGAAGTAGATGATCTAGATATTCAAGACAACTATATATGGTATGTAGTTGAGGATGATCACTATAAAAATAAAATCGTTTGCATGAATGAAAAGGAGAAAATCATATGGATACGCAATGAAGTTTCTACACAGATTGCTGTCATTGGTGATCTCTGTTATTATATTATGGTAACTGACTATTTTAATACAATAGAAGTCCGAGTATGTCATGCAAAAACAGGTAAACATGAACGTATTTTATTTAAAGAGCCCAATAAAGAAAACGATCTTATTTTCTGGAAAACATCTAATCGCACACTCTATCTACAATCATCCAATCCAGAACGATCTACATTGTATCGCATTCATGATACAACAGTTATTCCTTTGTATCCATCTGCTTTTCAGATTCCCGTTGGATTAAGTGATAAAAGCGATTGTATTCTAACTAAGCAGACCCTGACAAGTAAATGGGTAGCCCGCGGAAATCCAATCAGTAGTTGGATACTTCCATCTGAAGAGATTCAATACATAGCACTTCGCTCACAGCATATACTTACTATATTTGAAGGATCACAAACCATTTGGTATTGTTCCCATAAAAAGCCAGTAGCCATATATCACATTAAAGTGGGAGAAATTACTCCATTGTATTGGTCTAATTGGGAGAATGCAGTGATGGAAAGTTATATTATACGAAGTCCATTCTCAATTCCACAAGTTATTCATATCATAGATCATAAAATCCTAGATAATCGTTCCTTTTATTTTAATAATAAACTATTGATTGAGCGACCGATTCGCTTTAAGCCCCTGGAAGTGCATCGTTTTCACACGGTATCACCCGATGGCACACGTGTCCCTTATATTATGATAAAAGAAAAAGGAAAACCAAAAGCACAACTAATCTATGTATATGGCGCATATGGATCCACTACACCGATTGAATGGCCCTATAAAACATGGTATTCACTCTTGCAACGAAAATGGGCCATTGTATATGCAATGGTGCGCGGTGGAGGTGATATAGATATGAAATGGGCAAATGCAGCGCGTCGTGATCATCGTCATCTGGCAATTGATGATTTTGAAGCAGTGATTCGTGATGCACAGCGTGTCAATAAATTAGGGCCGTGTCAAACAGCTATTTACGGCAGATCTGCAGGTGGAGTACCTGTTGGTGCAATTGTATCTAGATATCCCGATGGAACCCTGATAGGTGCAGCATATACAGAAGTTCCATACGTAGATGTATTACGAACAACGACAAATCCTGATTTACCACTTACGGTAAGTGAATATAAAGAATTTGGCAATCCACGAGACAGTATTTTAAATTTCAAGGAGTTGTTGAAAGTATCTCCTGTGAATACCATACCGGCAGATGGAGCCCCTGGAGTATTTGTCTTGACGCGAGTTGGATTATTGGATCGTCAAGTATATGCCTATGAATCATTTAAATGGATTCAACGCCTCCGAGGAAATACGGATACTGGACTTGAACCGAGGAAAAAATATATTATTTTTGATCGTAAGGAGGCGCATAAGTATAAAAAGGAAAGATATATTCCGACACATGCGGCAGATTTGGCAATTTTGGATAGTTGGGTGGAAAGAAATCTCAAAATCTAGTGTGTAAAAAATCTCTGTAGCTAATATAGAAATGTCTAGTCCTATGGAACGTGAAAATGAACGCGAACGCGAACGCGAACACGAAAAAGAAGAGGAGGAAGAGCACTATGAGGGTGGACGTCGCACCCGTCGCCATGGCAAGAAGCATGCCAAGCGCCACGCTAAGCGTCGCACTCACCACAAGAAGGATGGTGAGCGCAAGAAGGGTGGCAAGCGTCGCACTCACCACAAGAAGCACGACAAGAAGCACGGCAAGAAGAACGGCAAGAAGAACACCCGACGCAACCGTCGCAACTAAATTCTTATTTTGATTTATAATTTATATATTAAACCTTATTTATGATACGATTTAATATACATGATTTAATATACATTTAACATAGATATGCTTGTAATATGCTTGTTAGTTGTATTATGTATAGTGATTGCACTATCTTATTATGAAAATAGAGAATATTTTACAGCTATAGCACCTCAACCTGGAAATACAGTAAAATGTACAATTGATGTTACAGGAGGAAAAGGGGCAGGCACATATTATCAATATGCTGCAGGCAATACATTAAATCCTTATCCTGATTTATCTACTGCATTATCATGGGATCTGAATGCTGCAACTCCCATTATTATTGCAGATTGCTCTGATCCAACAAAATATAAAGTAGGCGCACCTGTTGCAATGAATCCAACTCCTGTTACTGCAGTTGGAAAGCCAAATGGTTTAAATAGATCATATGGGTCATTAAATGTACCTGAAGCACAACGAGGCGCACCATCTACATCAAGATCAACTTCATCTGCACCATCTACATCAAGATCAACTTCATCTGCACCATCTACTTCAGGATCCACATCATCCGCATTAGCTCCCGCACCATCCACGTCATCCCCATCAGCTCCCGCACCATCCGATCCACAATCTCAACTTGCAGCGGCAACACCATCAAGACAGGATGTTACACCGCAAGTATCCCTAAGTGATGCAGGATATACGGCATTAGAATTACAGAATAAATCCAATCTATTAAAGAATATTCAAAAAATTGTTCGTAATGAAATTGTGGCAAGTCGTAATCAACCAGAAAATAATCCAATGGCAATGGGAAATGAATCATGTGATTCATCTGATTCCAATGCAATGCAACAAGGAAATGAATATAAACGTAATAAACCTGATATGTCACAATATATTAAAAAAGATTCAATTCCATGTTGGGGATGCTCATTAGATTACTAAATGCAATAAAAAGATAAGACAGTAGGATGTATGCATTCATACTATTACTATGTATACTTGCAATCGCATATGTAGCATCACCATCTACTGAAGGATTTAAAGGACATGATCTACAAATGCCTACAACACCCTATGGAATGAAAGGAGCATGTCCCACAGGAACTTCTATTATTCCGGTTACAATGAATATGGCAGATCGTTCCTATGATCCTACACAAGTAAAACCTCATTCCATGCCTGGTGAATTACCAGTAGCAGCCTATGAACAAATTGGAGCTGCGAGCCCCCTTCCTTATCAAGATACTACCCTTATTAAAGCAAATGAGCAACAACTTAAATCACTCCTTGAGATGGTAAAAGGATTCTTAGCATTTGAGGCTCAGGAACTCTCAGAGAAATCTGACCCATCTATTCAGCTTCCATTGCAAACTGCACGCAGTGATTTCCATGTATTGCAACGTGAAGTGGAAGTAATGAATCGTAATCCTGGTATACAATCTACATTAACACTTATGAATGTAAATGAAATGTCATCTAACTTGGCGTATTTACAAAAGCAAGTTCGGTTAATAGGTTCAGCTGGATCACTTCAGGGACCTGTCAATGAATTCGTTGATAAATCCAAAGAAGGATTTGCCAATATGAGAAACAATAATCCAGCCACAGTAGCAGAGTTGTCAACATTTGCAATAAAAGTAGACAATCAAATTCAAACATTAGCTGCAAGTGGAACAAATGAGCCTGTCACAAAGAAGCGAATCAGTGATTTAACAGGTATGAAAGCATATATTCAAGGAATTGTTGATCAAATCAATGCCAATACTCTGTCTCCATCCGATGTATTAATTACACAGAATGATATTAAAACCGCATTTAAAATAATCAGCACACCCAATTCATCTACAGCCGATGCACTTAGTACATTAGGTATACAGAATATAACATCAAATGGAAGCAGTACAAATCCAAAGGCAATTTCTAATGCAAATAAATTAGTAGATAGACTCACTGATAAAATTATTAAAGGTGTAACTGCATCTTTTAATGTATCCTATCCAGCCAATAATGTAGGACCGTCTTCTATAGATCAAACAGGATTTCCTTCCATGGGCGATTTGGATAATGTTTCTAATGCTAAATTTATACCATCTGATGCAGGCATGATAACAGATCCATTAGCATTAACTCCTATGGATGCAGGGCGTCAGAAAGCATCTCATTTTGACTGGAAACAGAGGGCTAAAGAGATTGAAGATCAAGTGAAGAAGCGTGGATTACGCCCAGAAGATTTTGGTATTACAGGAATACAGAATCCGTCCAAAGAATTTTCATGGAAAGGATATGCACAGATGATCTGTACACGGCTGCAAGCAACAATGGATCCTGCACTTCCTGTAACATGTGGGTGCCCGCCGATGGATTGGAAGGGATGGAGGAATTAAAAGGCCTCTAAAAATAGATGCCCAAATTCATAATAGAATCAGATATAGACGTGCGTACATTTGAAAAGCCATTTCGTCAACGTCAAGTCATTGGAGAATTTTTATCTCTACATGATGTATATCATTATATTGAAAAATATATTACAGACACAAAAGATGTATTTACTTATTTCTCTAGATACACATTATGTTCTAGAGAAGAATTAGAAGACCTGATTGGAACAGATAAACCAGTAGCAATTAATATTGTATTAGGACAATTTGAAGATACACTCTATGTTAGTAAGATCAATTAGCCACATAACTATATAATAATTTAAAAGTATAGTACGAACAGAATGACTGCATTTCTTCATATAGTGGGGGTATTTATAGTAGGCCTGGCAATAGGCTTATTTGTATCTAAATTTGCAAAACAAGAAGGATTTGAAGATTATGATAATAACTGTGGTAATTGCAGTAAACCTTCACCGTGTGGCTGTCCTAAACCTTATCCGGCGAAATGCAAGCAACCAGATATGAATAAATATGTATTAAAATCATCTATTCCGCCGTGCCCTGCTGTACCTGATTTGAGCAATTATATCCTGAAGAGTGAATGTCCTCCTGTACCCGATTTGAGCAATTATGTTCTTAAATCATCCATTCCTAAACAGAATCCTGTTTTGTTAGATTGTTCTAAATGCAATAAACCGAAAGGAGAATGCCCGCCGTGCCCTCGTGCACGTTGCCCTGATATTAAGTGCCCTGAACCGACTAAATGCCCACAATGCACACCGTGTCCTCGTATGAAATGCCCTCCGGCTGTAGTAAAATGTAAGGCAGAAGATGCAGTTGATGATTCACCTGTTCGCCCTTATATGGCTCCGCTGAACTATTATGGATTTGGTAGAGTGTAGAGAGTGTAGAGATCTTTTCTATAAAATACATTATATAAATATTATGTAAACAATATCACATTGTTTGATCTAATATCAGTCAGTTGATATTAGATCAAACAAAGATAGGAAATGGACACACGGTTTTGGGGTCCATCTGGATGGAAATTGCTCCATCTGATTTCATTTGACTATGCGTATAGTCCAAAGAATGCAATCATATATGCGAAGTTTTTTGACACAATTCCTTATATTATTCCATGTAAATTCTGTCGTTCTTCACTTACAGATTACTATGAACAACATCCATATACTCATCCATCTTTGTCTCAGACTTCGTCTTTGTCTCAGACTTCGTCTTTGTCAAATGGATATATAAATCCATTACTGAATATGAAAAAATGGCTGTACATAATTCATAACTGTGTCAATCATAAACTGCGAAAGCAAGGAATACAGAAAGATAAAAATCCATCGTTTGCTCAAGTAGTCAAATATTATACAGCTCTTTCTAGAGAATCCTGGCAAACTCAGCTAGAACTCTGTTGGGACTTTCTATTTGCAGTAGCATATCATCATCCAACAATAAAACAAGAACCAATGCCCGATTGTCCTAAAGATGCTATAAAGGGTTCTATATGTCTGCAAAATAAATGGAATGTTCTTCCTATGACAAAACGTACTGCACAGTTTAATTCGTTTTGGATATCTCTTCCGGATGTATTACCATTAGAAATCCAAAAAAAATGGAAAGAAGTTCGTATTACACCTACACTTTCTTCTCGTACGTCTACACTTGCGTGGCTCTGGAAAATGAGATGTGCTCTGGATACTGATTTCAAAGATCCTTATACATCTATTTGTAAAAAGATTGCATCCTATTCAAGTGACTGTGGTAAAGGTAAACGAGCGATTACGTGCAGAAAGATAACAAAAAAGACGCATAAAAAGACGCATAAAAAGAAAGAGTAACAACAGAGGATGGAATACATTATAGTGTTTGCCACCATTATATTATTTTTATCTATCGTAACATTGTGTACATTTGATACATGGCAGACAGTATTATTAACATTTCTCTGTATTATCATTGCTATTTATGTATTTTTAATGGGAGTAGATCATGTAACAACTCTGGACGTAACAACAGTGGCAGAAGGATTTATAACACAGAGTGAAGAATCTAAATATGAATGGTTACAGAATGATGAGCTTTTTGATGATTTTTATGCATCTATTTTTACAAAATTAACACAGAATGAAACACTGATTCAAGCAGAAACGGCCATTTGCCTACAGGAATTTGGGGCTACAAATAAAAAAGAGAATATGAATATTTTGGATGCAGGATGTGGTATAGGAATTGCTACTGTTTCATTTAAGAAACAGGGAGCTCATAATGTGGTTGGAATAGATAAGAGTCGCGCGATGATCCAGTATGCACGAAATACAACATTGCCTCATACGACTCTGACAGATACAGAAAAGCAGGATGTGGAGTTTCGTAATATGGATTTGATAGGACCGACATCAGCAAATGCAGGTGAATTTACAGATGCATGTATTCTGTATTTTACCATTTACTATTTTCGTGATCTGGATACGCTCCTTCGCAATCTGGCATTATGGGTACGCCCTGGTGGCAATCTGGTGATTGAAGTGGTAAATAAGTATAAATTTGACCCTGTATTGAATCCGAGCAATCCATGGGTAGGTATTTCACCGCAGAAGTATGCAAAAGAACGATTGCA
>Ga0187844_10003253_pt1 | contig 10906 bp, 21 predicted proteins | sample SpaLakP09_SKY_50_FD_134517 | JGI IMG/M metagenome (GOLD analysis project Ga0187844, IMG submission 134517) | Oligotrophic lake water microbial communities from Sparkling Lake, Wisconsin, USA - SP09_SKY_50 | ecosystem: Environmental > Aquatic > Freshwater > Lake | place: USA: Sparkling Lake...
ATCAAAAGCTATCAAAAAATAAGAAGAAAAAATAACATTCATGAAATTGTTGTTGTCTCGTATTTTGTATGTCATAGGTGATTGGATCAGCATCACCATCATGCGCTGGGGTGATGGGTATGGTTATCCAGTGTACAACAAGCTCATGTTGTGGAGCGTGGATCTGGATACTCATGGCAAGATATGGAAGTTTGTTAAAAATAAGAAGGCCAACAAATGATGATAAGCGAAAAGAAAATTGATGATTTTTTAGACAAAGCATTGAGCAAAATGTTTTGTTGTGTGGGTCTCAAGTATACTAAAAAGTTTACCAAGCAACCAGATTGGTACATGCTGCACTCATGGGATGCTGATACCATTGCCAAATACAAGGTATGGTTCATTGCACAAGCTATGAAGCATTTTAAATGGAACAAGACTAAGGCAGAGAAAGAGTGGGGTTATTTCTTTCTCATGTGGGGATGGAAGCAACATGAATAATCCTCTGGTGGATGTGTGGTTTGATGTGGCTCAATTGCAACAAATTCACAAAGCGTTATCATGTTACTACAAGCATGCAGATCATCCAGAACAATTGCTACCCATCATACAACATGTGGACCATCTGCTTGCGCACTATGCCCCCAACGCTGCAGATCAAACTTCAACAAAATGAAACAAATGGTCATGCCTCGAGTCTTTGGCTTTAATTTATTCAATAGGCTATACATTGGCTTATGGAAAGCGGTCTATTATAAGAGCTTTGTGCCTAAGCTTGGTGGTATGAATCATTATAGTTGTTGCAAGTTCGGAATACATTTCAAAGGTCACTTGTTTGAAATGATTTGGACCAAATGAAACGCACATTACAAGACAAATTGTTCAAAGCTTTTCCCAAGTTGTTTGCACAAAAAGATGCAGACATGAAAGAGACCTGCATGTGCTGGGGCATTGAATGTCCAGATGCATGGTATGATGTGATATATGCTGCATGTGAATTGCTGCAAACCATGACAGACAACAACACACATTGTGACAAATACCCTCAAGTGCAATTCACACAAGTGAAAGAAAAGTTTGGTGCATTGTGCATGTACAACAATGCCAACACAGACTATGTGGATGGTGTCATTGACATGGCTGATGCCATGGTGCAACAATTGGATAAAAATAATAAAATTAACAGAATATATTCACCACATGCATGAACAAGCCTCAGATCAGTCAAACACAATACAGTTTCATCTTTCGTAAATTTAGTTTCTTCATCACAAACTCTCTAGCTTTTTATTACATGCCAAGATTCTGGAATGCAAGCAACACATACTTTAAAGAAATTATTATTGTTTGGTTGGGTGCAACTTTTATATTTTGTTGGGAGAAATGAAACGGTAACTTCAACGTGAAGCTGCACGTTGATCTGCTCCTGCAGCTATTTTCTTGGACCAATATGCATCATCAGCAGCAATTTTGTCACCCATGTGATCATGTTGGTGCATCTTCTTACCATCCCAATATTTGTCATCTCCTGTGGACACAATGTCACTCAAGAATTCTTTCCATTTGCTGGCATCTTTCACAATCAACTTGTGTCTCTTGTTCTTGAACCACAAGCCCATGTGTGTGCCTTGATTCACAGTTTGAGCATAAGGAGCTCCTGGCATGAACATGTCTTTGCCATGCAAGGTCAATTTGCTGCTGTATGAATCACCCAAAAATACTCCAATTTCCTGATCATCCTGCATGACGGTATTGCCCACAATGCGGTTTTGTTCATATTGCTCTGCATTCTCTGCAGGAGAATCTGTCATGAGCATTTCTGATACATCGCGTATTTTGCTCAACAATTGATCTGTTTCAGCACTTCTGTTCAGATCAATCATGGTGCTCAATTGATTCAATATGGTGTGCACTTTGTGCAATTCCGAGGTGATGATGCGCTGTGCATGATTATGCATGGCTTCCATCATGAGCTTGTTGTCAGTGTTCATATAAATTATTTATTGCATTGTGTACATATTTCATGTAACATATACATATGAGAACCAAAATGCACACAGATCTATTGGATGCAGTCGCATGTTTACCCACTGACTATACCCCCTGGGGCGCAGTGGAGCGATGGTCTGATGACAGTGCACAATATGCAGATTGCAGTTGTGGGTGCAAACATGCATGTGCCTTGCAAGGTGAACTGGGCAATGATTGGGTAGTATGCACCAACATCAAGTCTGCCCGGTTTGGTAAGCTCACCTTTGAACACCAAGCAGGGGTGGGTTGTTATGAGCCAAATGCAGAAATACAAACATTGAACAGTTGATTATGATGCACAATCATATACAATATAGGTATGGGCATGTTTGACGACATTCATGTGGAAAAGCTGAAGGTTTCAGCTCCTAAAGCAGTCATGCAATTTCTGCAGCTGCATGGTGCAGAAATGCCCTGTGATTTTCAAACCAAAGACCTGGACTGCATCATGGCGCATTACACCATTCAAGCCAATGGCCAGATGATGGTGGATGCATATGTGGACACAGGCAAAACTGAGCCATATGTGCCAATTCCTTTCACAGACACCAGATCATTCCTGGAGCGTTTGTATTTTGATCGCAAGTTTCCTCGCAGCAAAACGCCTGTGCGCAAAAAGGTTCTTAAGAAAATTCAAAAGAAAGTGGACTATACTAAAACATTTGTCATGTATGGTGGAGAGCAAATAGCTGGCCGATATTTGAGCATTGAATACACAGTCACAGTGATCAAAGGCAAAGTCAAATCCATAGTGTACTTGAAACATGATTTGGAATCTGAGAAAGCTGCAAAAACTCGCAATGCTCTGGATGCACAATTCAAATTGAAAATGGATGCCAACATCAATGCATACAGACAGCTCAAAAGTCGTTGGTACTATCCTGTATTGAAAGAAACACTCAATCCTGTCATATTCTTTGCAAAATTACTTGTTCAAAAGCTTTGCAGTAAAGTTGTTACGTGGTCCTATCGTTGGCATGGTGTGTGATATGACATATACGCTCAAAGTGGAGCAGAATGAAACAACAGGTGAATGCCATCTCATTCTACCAGAAGCACTGTTGGAAAAAATGCAATGGAAGACAGATGATAACATTGATTGGCATAGCAACAATGATGGCTCTTTTACTCTCAAAAAAATATGAAAAGTAAGCAAGAAATAGAATTGCAAGTGAAGCGCATCATGGGCAAGTGGTATGATGAACCTGTGTTCTCCAAGCACAAATGCATTGAAGCCATTTATCTGTTCTTCTGGAGGTATTATTACAGATTAACTTCTGGTTTGTATTACAAATGCAAATATTGCATGCAACGTTTATTCCGTGGATATGATGATCTGGACAAATGGAATGCAGCATGGTACATTGCACGCAAAGCTATACCAGTATTAACAGCTATGCGCAATGCATTTCATGGCACCAGTCTCAAATGGCACAGAGAAGATCGTCATGGTGTCATTCATTTGTTGACTACAGATGAAGTTTATGCAGGGTCCGAAAAGCCAGGGTACAAAGGCCCTGCAGCATTCACAGAGAATGAATGGCGTGCCATACTGGATGACATTATTTTTGCTTTTCAATGGCAAATTAATTTTGATACACATGATGGCACAGTGACCGACAAAGAGTATAAACAAGGTGATGCCAGACAAAAACGCGGTCTGCAACTGTTCAGTATATATTACAGAAGTTTGTGGGACTAATTGCTCGATTAAACGCATAACGTAAGTATAATTACTTTAATGACACGTCCTGAAAGAATGATTTCAAATCACATGGCTTCTCTTTCAAGCTATTATGGTGATAAACTTAACAAGCTAAAATTTGATCAAGCGCGAATTATTGATAAAGACAACGATTCAGTCATTTCACACAGTGTTTCAAAGAAAATTAAGTTTGTTACAAGACATCTCTTAACAGGTGACATAACACATTCCACTATATTTGTTGATAGTTGGTATGATAGGTATTAAAACCGTATAGCGTTGCTGCATAACATATTATATTGCTTGATTATCTATAAGGTCACTCTATTATTAAAATAATACATGAGTGTTGTCTGGGGAGCTTCTGGGTTTTATCACGATGCCGCAATATCTGTTCTTAACAACGGGCTTCCTGTATTTGCTTCTTCATCTGAAAGATATTCCAGAATAAAAAACGATCCAAATATTTGCAAAGATTTGGTGGACGCATGTTTAGAATTTGGAACCCCTGACCGCATTATTTGGTATGAATCACCAATTAAGAGAGCTTTGAGAGGGCTGTTAATAGATAGAAGAATTGTCTATAACTCACCGTCTCATTTGTTTAAACGCTTTGGAATATCAGCACCTATAAAAACCATATCTCACCATGATGCACATCTGAACGCTTGTCTCTTCACAGCACCTTTCACCACAGACAACACATTGGGAGTGATCGTGGATTCTGTTGGTGAGTTTTCTTCCACATCTTTTTGGAACATCAATTACAAGGCAAAATCTCGGTTATCCACAAATTTTTATCCAAATTCCTTGGGGCTGTTTTATTCGTCCATCACACAGCTGCTTGGACTCAAGCCACAAGAAGAAGAATACATCATGATGGGAATGGCTGCATATGGTGGCAGTGACGACTATTATCACATACTCAAAAAGATGTTTTTTGATAAATCATACAATCTCAAGGTGGACCTTCGAAGAGGTTGCAGAGGCTTGTTTAGCAAAGAAGTGGTTGAAAAAAATCAATATGATATTGCTCGTGGAGCGCAAAAGCTTTATGAAGAAATTTTCATAGAGCTTTGCAAAACAAACTTGCATGCTGCACGAGCCAATAAAATTATTCTTGGTGGTGGATGTGCATTAAATTGTGTTGCAAATACTAAATTGTTTGAACTGGTTGATGCAGTGTGGGTGTTTCCTAATCCTGGAGACGCAGGAGCATCTCTTGGCGCAGCATTGAGCGATAAAAAAGAATTCATTGAATTGAAAAATATGTTTTTGGGTCATAACATTGGTTCACTCAAATCTCCACAAAGCGTGGTTGATTTGTTGTTATCAAATAAAGTAGCAGGTGTAATGCATGGCAAAGCAGAGTTTGGACCAAGGGCTCTAGGAAACCGATCCATATTGGCAGATCCACGGCTGCATGACATTAAAGATGTTGTAAATGATATCAAGGGTCGTGAGAGATTCAGGCCCTTTGCTCCCATTGTACTTGAAGAGCATGCACACAAGCTTTTCAATATGCCATGTCACAATTCACCGTACATGTCTTTTGTATTCACAAGCAAGTGTGCAGATGATCTGCCTGGATTGGCACATGTTGATGCATCAGCTCGAATTCAGACTGTCAACAAGAACTCTGGCTGCATACACAAGATACTAACTCTCTGGTATGAGCAGACTGGATGTCCCGCTTTAATTAACACCAGTTTGAATATGAAAGGATTTCCATTGTTGAATAGAATGGAAGATGTCTTTGAATTCAAGGACAACCCTCTTAACATTGTAACACCTGAAGGCATAGTCCAATCTGGTCGAATGGTTTAGCCCCCGCTGAGAATCGAACTCAGATCTCACGATTACAAATCGTGGGTTTTACCATTACAACTAAAGGGGCAAAGTTATCTCAAAGAAAGCAGATACTTGAGCCGGTTCAATTCACTGAGCATTTCATCTCTGATATTCAAAAGATCTGTGTCTGCAGTTGCATCCAAAGTTTTTGCAATCTCTATCAAGAAGTAAATTGCATCATCAATCTCTGTTACAAAGTTTTCGTCATAATTCTTTAGCTCAATATTGTATGTAAACTTTGCTTTGGGACGTCCATATTTACCAGTAAAAACTTCAATGAATTGATCAATCAGTTCATCAAGATTTTCATAAGCTTTGCCAAATGCTTTGTGCTGTGCATAACTCTCTGTTTGCCAATGAAAGACCCGGAGTTGCTGTTGAATCTTGAGAAACGGTGCAATTAATTTCATGTTATTATTTACTTGGTAGTGTCACACTAAATGCTTCGCAAATAGTAATAACAGTGTCTTTTTCTTTGTTTGATGTGTTGAATGATTCATAATCACCATAAGGATCATTAGAAGATGTGTGTATTTGCACTGGTGATTTTTTAATTTTTTCCAGCATCAAGATAAGAAGCTGATTCATCACCACATCAGACATGGCTGCTTTGACAAATTCAACCACATCGTTGTATAGAACCTTGCCTTTGAGTACTTCAAAGGGATTGGCATACAACCCAAAGATGTAATGTGGAAGGTATTTGTTGGCTAGTGTTGCACAATCCTTGATCACATGAAATGCAGAAGGATTCTGAATCACAACACCAGTTTCAGGGTTCTCCATGGCCTTTTTGGACGGCTGATACAGACGGGCTTCCCTTACTTGACTATTCTGAATAATTGCATCTATAAAGTTCATAGGTTTGAAAAATTATTTATTATCTCTTCTTTAGGAATGCAAATCAATTCAACACCATAGAACTTTAGGATATCCAAACCAGTTTTATCAAAGTCATATTTTAAAGTGTACACTACACGTTTGACATTATGAGCTGCAATAGCTTGTGCACAACAGCTGCAAGGCTGTAGTGTGACAGCAATAGTCTGTGCCATATTAACGCGAATTCTTGCTAAAAGATTTGCTTCTGCATGCAACATATATGGACGGCGTTTATTGCGATCGTCCCAAAATTCAGGTTCAACAATCTTACCAGGAGCTAGACCGTTATATGCAACACCAAGAACATTGTTCGTGTAATCAAGGGCACATGCACCAACTTTCATATACGGGTCTTCACTTCGAAGAGTTGCTGCCCATGCCAAGAGCAATGCATGTTTGTCCCAACTAATTCTTGACATGGTGTTCTAATAATTTGATAATATCAGTTTTAAGGTAATTTGCTGTATAATATGAGAATTTATTAGCAGGTACGTCATAATATATAATACCCAGGCAATTCACCCGTCTGCCAGTTAGCTGCTGATACATGTATGCATAGAGTGAGAGCTGCAAGCTGTAGAGTGAATATTCACAGTTTGAAAGATGGTTTACTGGGTAAAGTAAGTTTTCAGAATATTGATTAAAGAAATTAAATTTTTTATTTGTTTTGATATCAAAAATACTGAATCCACCTTTTGCTTCATTGCGAATAATATCAACTGTGCCTGCGACTTTGTAGTTATGATTGTATACACGTTCCTCTACTAAGAGTTCATCCTTTTCATCAAAGAGATTCAATTGATTGTATGCAAGGATTAACTCTTCATGTTCACTGTCAACTGTTTTATCTTTGTTATACTGTTCAAGTATGCCATGAATTCGTGTGCCCTGTGATTTGCTGGCACTGTTTATTTTTGACCATTTTGCCAAGATGTCTTCAACAGGCACCTTCTCTTTGTCTGCAACTCTCTTGGCAATACCATCTCTGTCAAACGGCTTTTTAAATTTATTGAGAAGCGTGGTTGCAGATATGTATTCTTCACCAGTTGTTTCGTTTTTGTATGTGTGAGATCTTGAATCAAAGACAATCATTAATTACATTATAGACACAATGCATTTGTAATCAACTCTCTTTGATATAGACACATGTGAAGGTGTCACCTATTGCAGACTTATGAATTAACTTATAACGCAAACACTGCAGACGTTCAGTAAGAATATCCACCCAGTCAGACTCGATGTTAAGCAGTATACTAGAGTTCTTCCCATCCACTAATATGGTATCAGTGAATTCTTCACAAACCGATATGCATGGATCTAGCAGTTTCATACATACAAATATTTAATCTTTTTTAAGGGAAGTTCAAACGTATATTTTAATTATCATCTTCGATATCTTCATCATCATCATTGTAAACATCTGTGATGAGCTCCACTTCAGAAGCTAATGCTCCTCGTTTGAGACATTTTACTACAGTATCAATTTCGTCATTATTCAAGTAAATAAAACCCACATCTTTATCATCAAGAAAAATCTTAATGTGAAGTGTACCAGTGCCTGTGGCTTCAACTTTTCGGAGCTCTAGTTTATTCATTTATCGAGCTTATCAATCGGACTAGCTGTTGCTTGCTGTAGTGTGAGGGTCAACTTGTCGTATATGCGCCCGACAACGGTCATCTCATTAGCTTTGAAAGCTCCACGGGTAATGCAAACTTCAATGATGGATGCAAGTGATTTAATATCGTTCAATTCTAACGTTGTTGTAATGTCTGTGTCCATTTAATTTATATTATATTTATTACTCTGAAAATCCAGTTTTTTGTGTGTACACCAGCCTGCCATCATATGCTGTAATTTTAAGAATGTCATGTGTGGCACTATTAAAACCATCCATCGCTTTTTTATGTGCTTCTTCCACAGTGTTGCCGTCAAGTTTGATTCTCTTGTGATGGTTGCCTTGATTGTCTACAATGAACACGTTATATTTTTCGATGTACATATTTTTATATTAACTGTAGTGTTGTAGTAATCAACGGTATTTTAATAAAGCATCCAGAAGATTATTAGCTGCAACATTATTAAGCAGCTCTGCATTGGGAATAATGCAATGACCACCAATTTTTTTATTTTCAGGTGGCTGAAGCAATGGTCTAGTATATTTCGGCAAATCTAGTGCTTGATAACCGAGATTGTATGTGTTGTTCCACTCAGAAATAAAATTTGTATCAACACCAACAGATTTGCACACATCTGCCGCATAGTCATGCCATGCTATGCAAACACCATAGTAAGATGTGCATAATAATTTTGCTATTTCTGTGGTTGCAGCATTTTTTACAGTCTTATGTGGTATGCCTAAAAAGTCATAATGTTTTTCTGCTTTTGTGGCAGAAATTTGTGTGTTTGCACCAATGTACTTTGTAAATGTCATGAGACTTTTGATCAAGTCGGGATGTGAGCCACGAACAGGACTATGCACCACACAACACACACAGGCTGCATCAATTTGACTTGTGGTGCCTGGTGGCACAGTTGAATGTATGATGACTAGACCGGCACGTGACTTTATAATCTGCTTGGTGACAGTTTGCACAAATGTTTCAGTGTAAGGAATACACACATTAAGCACATCTAAACGTGGAAAATTATCACCGTCAACATCCTTGGTATGCACTTCAACTTCCTTGTCGTTATAACACTGCAATAACGCAGTTCCTACTTCACCAAGACCAAGAATACCTACAATCATTGACATTATTATATGTTCGAAATCTGCATTTTCAACGTGATACTTCTTGCTTATAGTGTAAATATTTGCATGTTCAAACGATTTTACTATAACGTGCGCATGAAAATTCTTGAGTATATTGTCATGCGCGTTGCTCTTAGACGCATACGTAAGAACAATAAAAATCAAAAATTCTTATATGATTAAAAAGCTTCTTGCGTTTGGTTGCAGCAATACTTTCGGTTCAGAGTGCGTCCAAGATGGTGATCACACTCATCCAGATAATGTTAATCACTGTTACCCAAAATTTTTAGCTGATATGCTAGGATGCAAGCAATATCATAACTATGCGTATCCTGGAAAGAGTAATGGCGATATTGCAATGCAAGTGTATCAGTATGTTGATTATCATTTAAACTTGAACCCTGATTTAGCTCATGAATTATTTGTAGTGATTGGTTGGACAGAAGCCAACAGATTCCCTTTTTGGTTTAATATTGAAGGTTATGCTCTGCAAGAACAAATTATCACAGAATATATAGCTCTTGGCATTTTTAACAAAGAAGTCTTTAAAAATTTTAATCACAAAGAACCTAAAATAATCCAACAAACAAAAGATATCATTTCCAAATACCCTTTTGCTGATCAATTTGTGCGTGGTGCAATGCTATATCTTTTTAATACACCTTCATTAATAATGTACAATCTGCTCATCAAAGCAGGTGTATCAAATTTTCTAGAAAAACATAAAATTAAATTTATAACTTTACCAACACTGCCATCGTCATCAATTAACGTGAATCTGGATCATTTGGGTGACCGGGATCCACATGTGCAAGAGCAATTATTACTTGCCGGGAAACATAATATACTTGAATTCAAGCATGCAGAATATCCTAATCAAGACGGCATGGGTGACTGGTCATACAACTTCAATATGTTTGCAACTTTTGGTAAGTATGGTGTTTCAAAAGTTGAAGGTCACCTGAAACCAGTTGCACATCATAAATTAGCAGAATATCTGCACAATGAAATGAAGCAGCGCGGTATTATTTAGACTTTAACATTATTTCCAAGTACTTGTCACGTATGACTCGCATGAAACAGCCATTGCACTGTGATCCTGTTTTACTGTCTTCAAGCTCCTGCAGGTATTGTTTGCGCAAAGCGTCGCAATTGTCAATACCTGCAGGACAAGGCTTTTGCATATTAAAAAAATCCAAGAGATAATTTGTATCATTCATGAAGTTACTATGTTTCTCAAGCAAACAAACGCTTCTGCAAAGGTATGTCCACATTCAATGCCTCGTGTATTGGCTAATACACGTATGCCTTCAGCTGAACGGGGATGCAGAGATTCTTTTCTTTCAGTTGTGTAGCAATGCATGGCTTTGATCTTCTTTTCCAACGCTCTCTCAGTCAACGGTATGTAATGATTGGGAAGAAATGCATTTGCTGCAATATTTGGTGCTTGATCAGTGGAGCTGGGAGTTTCACCAACAAAAAATTGAGTCACTTTCAATGGTCCCCAGATACGAACAGCGCGAGCTACACAATCATATGTAACTCTATGATCCTGGTGTATGTCACCCCAAAAACTGGTGTAAACAGTGTCAGGTTTAATTGCATTCAGACATTCTTCTATGGCACGAAAGAGCTTCAAGGGTTCATTGGAGATTTCTTTTTCAGTAATATACAAATATTTGATATCCTGATAACCAAGTATTTC
>Ga0187844_10003255_pt1 | contig 10902 bp, 8 predicted proteins | sample SpaLakP09_SKY_50_FD_134517 | JGI IMG/M metagenome (GOLD analysis project Ga0187844, IMG submission 134517) | Oligotrophic lake water microbial communities from Sparkling Lake, Wisconsin, USA - SP09_SKY_50 | ecosystem: Environmental > Aquatic > Freshwater > Lake | place: USA: Sparkling Lake...
CTTCAGGTGGCGTCGCACCCACTTGCCGGCGTTGGCGATGGTGCTGTCCGCCGCGGCCGACCGCCCTGCCATGAACGGGTAGACGTGCTGCTGCCCCGCGCCGTACTCGACGCTGGCCTCGACACCCGCGGCGCGTGCCTTCTCGACGATGAGACGCGCATCGTCCTGCAGCACCTCCGCGTCGCCGGCGGCGACGAATAGCGGCGGCAGGCCCTTGAGATCCGCGTGCAGCGGGTTGGCCAGCGGGTTGGTGCGCGAGGCGCTGCCGACGTAGAGGCCGGCCATCATGTCGGCGGTCGCGCGCGCGATGAAGACGTCGCTCTCGGCGTTGGTCTCGAACGTCGAGCCCTTGCTCTCCATATCGAGCCAGGGCGAGAACGTGACGATCGCACCGGGCAGCGGCATCTTGAGTTCGCGCATCTTCAACGCGCTGGAGATGGCGAGATTGCCGCCGGCCGAGTCTCCCGCGTGGGCGGTCGCCTCCGGCTTGAAGCCCTGCTTGCGCAGCCATTCGTGCGCCTTGATCGCGTCCTCGATCTGCGCCGGGAACGGATCCTCCGGCGCACGCCGGTAGTCGATGATCAGCGCCTGCACGCCAGCCTGCTTGGCCAGGTGCGCGGCGACCTTGCGATGGCTGGCCGCCGTATTGGTGACGAAGCCGCCACCGTGCGTGTAGACGATGACGTGCGTCTTCGAAGCGCCGGCTGGCCGCGCCCAGATCGCGTGAATACCGCCGGCGTCGACCTCTTCGTAGGTCACGTCGGTGGGTTCGGCGGCCAGGCTCTGCAGGTCTTCGAGCAGCAATCGCAGACTGTCCAGGCCCATGTTGGGGTTCGACGCGAGTTGTGCCGCAATCTTGCTGCCCATGTCGTACAGCGCGTTCTTCTCGGCCTTGGCCATGTTCTCTCTCCTTGATGGGTCGTTTTGGAAAGCATTTCAACGCAGAGGCGCAAAGGCGCAAAGAAAAGCAAGAGAAGCACTCGGAGGAATAGCGTCATCACGGAAGCCCGCCCGGGAAGGCGCCACTTTCAAACTCTTTGCGTTCTTTCTTTTCCCTTTGCGCCTTTGCGTTAGCCGTTCTTCCCGATGATGGTCCTCAAATCAGCCCTTCGCGGCCCACCTCAGGTCGCCGTGGCGGTCTTGCCCGGCTTCGCGGTGGACTTCGTGAACGTAAATCCAGGGAAGCCCATGTCGACGCTCTCGTCGAGTTCCTGGAAGTACATCGGCGCACCACCGAAATAGAAGAGCACGCTGCGCGTCTTGCCCGGGATGTTGTTGCCCATCAGCCAGCTGTGCACGGAATGATCGCCCTTGTCCATGACCGTCATCGAGAACAGCTTCTGCACGTGCTGCACCCAACCCTCGACGCCTTCGGGCGTGGCCTCGATCACGGACTCGCCATCGCGGCGCGCCTTCTGCACGACGGCGGAGATCCAGTCGACGACCGAGTCGATGATGATCGGGATGTTCGCGAACGGCGTCTGCGGACCCGAGATCATGAACAGGTTCGGGAAGCCGTCCACCGTGATGCCCATGTGTGTGCGCGGCCCGTCGGCCCAGGCATCCTTCATCAGGCGGCCTTCACGACCGCGCAGGTCGATCGACGTCAGCGCGCCGGTGCCGCCGTCGAAGCCGGTCGCGAAGATGATGATGTCGGCTGCGTGCTCCTTGCCGTCGACGACGACGCCGGTCGGGGTGATGCGCTCGATCGGCGTGTCCTTGACGCTGACCAGCGACACGTTGGAACGGTTGAAGGTCTCGTAGTAGAAGTGACCGAGCGGCGGCCGCTTGAGGCCGAACTGGTAGTGCGGGCTGAGCAGTTCGGCGGTCTTGGGATCCTTGACGACGGCGCGGATCTTGTTGCGGATGTACTCCGCGGCGGCCTCGTTGCAGCCCGGGTTGACCAGCATGTCGGCGAAGGTCTCGAAGATGAAGCGGAAGCCGCCCACCTCCCAGCCACCGTCGAAGATGCGCTGCTGCTGCTCCGGCGTGTAGTCGTCGAACATCTGGTTGCAAGGCGCCATCGGGAACGCGAACGGGTTGGTGCGCGTCCAGTTCCACATCTCGTCGTAGTTGGCGCGAATGCCGGCGCGCTGCTCTTCCTCGATGAAGTGGTTGCGCCCCGGCATCACGTAGTTGGGCGTGCGCTGGAACACCGTCAGGTGCTTGGCCACCTGGGCGACGACCGGGATGATCTGCACGCCGGTGGCGCCGGTGCCGACGATCGCGACACGCTTGCCGGCGAAATTCACCTCGTGCCGCGGCCAGCTCGATGAGCGATAGACCTCGCCCTTGAACGTCTCGAGGCCCGGGAACGGCGGCATGTAAGGCACCGTGAGCACGCCGGACGCGGAGATCAGGTACTGGCAGGTGTAGGTCACGCCGTTCTCCGGCGTCACGCGCCACAGCTTGGCGTCCGCGTCGAAGTGGGCGCTCTTGATGCGCGTCTGGAACTCGATGTCGCGGCGCAGGTCGTGCTTGTCGACGACGTGCCGCAGGTAGGCGAACACCTCCTTCCAGGACGGCATGCGCTCCTTCCAGTCCCAGGTCTGCAGCAGTTCCTCGTCGAACTTGTAGCAGTAGCACCAGGCCTCGGAGTCGGTGCGGGCGCCGGGATAGCGGTTCCAGTACCAGGTGCCGCCGACGTCCGTGCCGGCCTCGAAGACGTGCGCCTTCAACCCGATCTTGCGGAATTCGTGGAGGGCGCGGATTCCGCCGAATCCGGCGCCGATGATGATGGCGTCGTAGTGCTGCGGGGTGCTGGACATGGCTGACTCCTGAAACTGCGGGGCAATCCCGCGGACGTTAATGAGTGGGGAAGCGCGGCGCTTGCACGGACTGGCTTACCGGTGAGGCGGCTGACCTTGGGGATCTCTGCATAGGGTCGGTCGGGGCAGAGCCCCTCCTACACGTCTTTGGATCGCGGACCATCGTTATGCCTGGCCCCGCGATGCGAGCCGGCCGATCGTTTCCGCCGGCAACTCGGTGAAGGCTTCGAGCACGCGCTGCGTATCGGCGCCGAGACGATGGCTCGGCTCGAGCGGACGATGCGGGACGCCGTCGTACTGCATCGGCGAGCGCTGGACCACGATCGGGCCGTAGTCGGGATGATCGATGCGAGCCAGGGCGCCGCGGGCGTGCATGTTGCGGTCGTTCATGACGGCTTCGAGGTCGCGCACGGGCGCGCACGGCACCGAGGCCGCGATGAGCTTCTCGAACAGCGGCTCGGTGTTCATCGTCACGGTCCATGCGCCGATCACCTCGTCCACGAGGTCCATGTGCTCGACGCGCAGCTTGAGCGTCTGCAGGCGCGGGTCCACCGCGAGGTCAGGGCGTTCCATGACCTGCGTCAGTCTTTGCCAGTGCGCATCGCCGACACAGATCAGCGCGATCCATCCGTCCGCGGTCGGATAGACGTTGTAGGGACTCTCCGCCAGGCCGCCGTGCCGGTTGCCGGTACGCGACAGCGCGGACTCGCCCTTCGTGAACCAGTGCATGCCCAGGTTGGACGACAGCGACGCGTAGACGGCGTCCTGCATCGACACCTCGAGGCGGCGCGCAACGCCATTGCGCTCGCGCTCGTACAGCGCCGTGGCGATCGCGCCGTAGAGATGGATGCCGGCGAAGAAATCCGCGATGGCGGGACCGCATTTGACGGGCGGACGATCCGGGAACCCGGTGACGTGCATCGCACCCGACATGGCCTGGACCGTGAGGTCCATGGCCGGGTAGTGCGCGTACGGCCCGTTGCGCCCGAAGCCGGAACTCGAGGCGTAGATCAGCCGCGGGTTGGCCGCGCGCAGCGAGGCCTCGCCGAGCCCGAGCTTGTCCATGACACCCGGCGCGAAGTTCTCCACGAGCACGTCGGCCTTCGATGCGAGCGCGCGCAGGGCTTCCTTGCCGTCCTCGCTCTTGAGGTCGATCTGCAGCGATTCCTTGCAGCCGTTGAGCATCGCGAATGGCAGCCCCGCCCCGCCGACCACGCCGCGGCGTCGCAGCGGTTCGCCGCCGGGAGGCTCGATCTTGAGGACGGTGGCGCCAGCCAGCGCCATCAGGTAGGTCGCGTAGGGGCCGTTGTAGATCTGCGTCAGGTCGATGACCAGCAGACCCTGCATCGGCAGCGAGGAAACGTCGGGAGGATTCATGGGCTGGGCGGGTCAGGAACGAACCAGGACCGAGCGACCCGTCACGCGCCCGGCCTTGAGGTCGAGCAGCGCCTGGTTCACGTCATCGACCGGGCAGCACTGCACGGGCGTCGGCTTGAGCTTGCCGCTGTTGGCAAGGGCCAGCACCTCTCGAAGATCAGCCGGCGTGCCGGTGTTGCTGCCGCGGATCGTCAGCGCGCGGAAGATCATGCCGGCCAGCGACAGCGGCAACTCGCCGCCCGCGACACCCACCATGACCAGGGTGCCGCCCTTGGCCAGGATCTCGAACGCCACGCGCGCGGTGTCGTCGTTGTTGACGAAGTCGAGCACGGCCGACGCCGGACCGCCGCAGGCCGCGGTGATGCGCCCCGCCAGACCCTCGGGCGACCCGTCGACGGCTTGTCGTGCACCGGCTTCGAGTGCGGCGGCGCGCTTGGCGGGATCGAGATCGATCGAGACGATGTTGCGATGACCGAAGGCCTGGAGCATCGCGATGCCGAGCAGCCCGAGGCCGCCGGCACCGATCAGCACCACGGGCTTTTCCGGCGGCAGCTTCGGCAGCTTCTTGACCGCCGACAGCACGCTCAGGCCCGAGCAGGCGTAGGTCGCAGCCAGTGCGGGATCCACGTTGCCGGGGTCCGCGAGGTAGCGCGAATGGGGCACGACCACGTGCGAGCCGAATCCGCCGTTGCGAACGACGCCGATCGAGCGCTGCGCCGTGCACAGGTTGTCGTCGCCGGTGGCGCAGGCTTCGCAATTGCCGCAGCCCAGCCACGGGTAGACCACGCGCACGTCGCCGACCTTCACGCCGGTGGCGTCGGGGCCGAGCTTGGCGACGCGTCCCGCGATCTCGTGCCCAGGGGCGCGCGGCAGTTCCACGCCGCGATCCGCGAGCTTCATGATCTTGCCGCCGCCCATGTTGTATTCGCCTTTCCAGAAATGCAGATCGGAATGGCAGATGCCGCAGTGTGTGACTTCGACGAGCACCTCGGAGCCTTGCGGCTCGGGCGTCGGCAATTCGAAGGATTCCAGCGGAGCGCTCGGCTTGACGACCATCCAGGCTTTCATGATTCGTTCTTCTCCAGTGCGTCGTTATGTTTTATCGAGACTTCCGTAAGCGGTGACGTCTTTGCTTACCTCTCCCTCCGGGAGAGGTCGCGCGCAGCGCGGGCGCTCGTACCAAGCGACCAGCCGCACTTCGCGCGGCCCCTCACCCTTGCCCCTCTCCCAAAGGGAGAGGGAGTTGGCGACGTCAATCATTTAGGCAAGTCTCAACAATTGTTGTTCGGGTCCTGCTCGCACAGCGCGCGACGCAGCGCTTCGACCTCATCGCGCGCCAGCGCCTTGGCGCAGCGCGCATCGGCAACCAGGTTGAAGGCGTGGAATGCGCCGGGATACACGTGAAGTTCGAGCGCGACGCCAGCGTCCACGAGTCTTGTGGCGAACGCCAGATCTTCGCTCGCGAACAGATCGATCGAGCCCAGCGCCATGAACGTGGGCGGCAGGCCGCCGACGTCCGTTGCGCGAGCCGGCACGGCCCAGGCCGGCGGCGCTGCGCGATCGTGGCCGCGCAGCAGCGACGACCAGCCGAAGCGATTGGCACCCGAGGTCCACACGAATCGTCCGTTGAACGCGTGATCGCCGGTGCGATCGTCGAGCATGGGGAACAACAGGTGCAGATGCGCGATGCGCTCACGACGCTCGGCGTGCTCTCGCAGCGCGAGCGATACCGCCAGGCCTCCGCCGGCGCTGACACCGCGTACGGCGAGCCTGGTGACATCGAGGCGAAGTTCGCCGGCCTTCGCGTGCAGCCATCGAAGCGACGCCGCAGCGTCGTCGAGCGCCGCCGGATGCGGATGCTCGGGCGCGAGACGGTAATCCGGTGCGAGGCTCACCACGCCGAGCGTGGCGGCGAACGTGCGCAGCGCGCGGTCATCACGCTGCGCGGTGCCGGCGACGAAGCCGCCGCCGTGAAGATCGAGGACGACCGGCCGCAGCGAGGCGCCATTTCGCGCAGGCGGTTCGTACAGCAGCGCCGACACCGGCGGGGCGCCGCGCAGTCCCGGCAACTCGATGCGCGTCACCGTGACGCCGGCATCGTCGGTTCCCAGTGCGGCCGCCACGCCAGCGACGGCGGTGCGCACCGCAGGCAAGGTGGCGTCGGAAAGATTCGACAGGTCCGGCAACAGGCCGATCACGGCCCGCAGGTCGGAATCGACGCGCGAAAGATCGGGAGCGGTCGTCATGCGGCCGCCCTGCCCTGCGCCGGCTTCAGCACGAAGCCCTTGTATCCCGCCGCGGCCACTTCCTCGCACTTGCCGCGATACGCACCCACGCCGCCGATGTACGGCAGGAACATGCGCGGCTTGCCCGGGATGTTGGCGCCCATGTACCACGACGCCGCCTGCGGGTAGAGCGTGGTATTCGCCACCTCGCGAACATGATCGACCCATGCATCCTGCGCCTCCTGCGAGGCCTCGATCGTGGCGACGCCGGTGCTGCGCAGATGCTCGATGCAATCGACGATCCAGTCGACGTGCTGCTCGATCGACGTGACCATGTTGCTGAGCACCGAAGGGCTGCCCGGGCCGGTGACGGTGAACAGGTTCGGAAAGCCCGCGACCATCAGGCCCAGGTAGTTGCGCGGACCCTCCGCCCAGACCTTGCGCAGAGACTGGCCCGCCGTGGTGCCGATATCCATCGCCAGCAGGGAGCCGGTCATGGCATCGAAGCCGGTCGCGCAGATCAGAACGTCCGCCGGATATTCCTGTCGCGCAGTCCTGACGCCGGTGGCCGTGATCGTCTGCAGCGGTTCTTCGAGCAGGTCGATCAGCGAGACGTTGTCGCGGTTGTAGGTCGCGTAGTAATCCGTATCCAGGCAGATGCGCTTGGTGCCGATCGGGTACGACGTCGGCATCAGCTTTCGCGCCGTCTCGGGATCGCGAATGGTTGCAGCGATCTTGTCGCGCACGAACTGCGCCGCAAGCTCGTTGGCCTCGCGGATCTTCACGAGGTCGGTGTAGGCGTGCATGAAGTTCGCGCCGCCGATCTTCCAGCGCCGCTCGAATTCCGCCTGGCGGACCTCTGCCGGCGTGTCCAGCGCGGGCACGGTGGCGTACTCGTAGGTGGCACCGCTACGCGAACGGCGCAGGTATTCGCGCCGCTCGGGATAGGTCTCCTTGACCTTCTCGATCTCGTCCGCGCGCAGAAAATGATTGCCCGCCGGAATGCTGAAGTTGGGCGTGCGCTGGAACACCGTCACGTGCGCCGCCTGTTGCGCGACCACCGGAATGGCTTGCACGGCAGAAGAGCCGGTGCCGATGACGGCGACCCGCTTGCCCGAAAAATCCTGCGGCTCGTGAGGCCAGCGACCCGTGTGCAGCACCGGGCCCGCGAAGTCGGCGAGGCCCGGCAGGTTGGGAATGCTCGACGTCGACAGGCAGCCCGTGGCCATCGCGACGAAGCGCGCCTGGAACTTCGCGCCGCTCTCGGCCTGCACGGTCCAGCGTTCGGCGCCCACATCGTAGGTGGCCGCTTTCACGCGCGTGTTGAAACGGATGTCGCGCTTGAGATCGAAACGCTCGGCGACGTGCTCGAGGTATCGCAGGATCTCGGGCTGCCCGGCGTAGCGCTCGGTCCAGTTCCATTCCTGCTGAAGCGCCTCGTCGAACGAATACGAATACTCGACGCTCGGCACGTCGCATCGCGCGCCGGGATAGCGGTTCCAGTACCAGGTGCCGCCGACGTCGTCGGCAGCTTCGAGCACGACGGCCGATAAGCCTGCGCGCCGCAGGCGATGCAGCAGATACAGGCCGGAGAAACCGGCGCCCACGACGACGACGTCGAACGTGCCGGAAGCGGATGCGGCGGACTGGGAGATCGTCATGACGGTCACTGGGTGTTGAGCCAGACCGTCTTGGCGGTCAGATATTCGTCGATGTGGAAAGGCCCGCCCTTGACGCCGTATCCGCTCGACCGTGTTCCGGCCATCGGCACGCTCGGGTCGGTCACGCCATAGCAGTTCGCCCAGGCCATGCCGACCCTGAGCTCGGACGTGACGCGGTGAACACGGCCGACATCGCGACTCCACAGCGCACCGGCGAGCCCGTAGTGCGTGTCGTTGGCGAGACGGATCACCTCTTCCTCGGTATCGAACGGGATGGCGGCGAGGACGGGTCCGAAGACTTCTTCGCGCGCGATGCGCATGTCGTTGTGCACGTCGGCCAGCACCGTCGGCGTCACGAAGTAGCCGTTCGCCAGCGGTCCGCCGACCCTGTCGCCGCCCGAGACGAACCGGGCGCCCTCCGAGCGTGCGACCTCGAAATAGCTCGCCACCCGATCGAGCTGCGCGCGCGAAGCCAGCGGGCCGAGCTGCGTGGAAGGATCCAGGCTGTCGCCGACGCGCAGCGCGCGCCCGGCCGCCGCGACCTTCTCGATGAACGCGCCATAGATCGATCGTTCCACGAGCAGTCGCGTTCCGGCGTAGCAGACCTGCCCGGTGTTGTTGAAGCAGCCCATCGCGGCGCCGACCGCCGCCGCATCGAGATTGGCATCGGCGAACACGATGTCGGGCGACTTGCCGCCTAGTTCCACCGACACGCGCTTCAGGTTGGAGGCGGACGCCTCGACGATCCTGCGGCCGGTCACGGTGGATCCGGTGAACGTCACGCGATCCACGTCCGTGTGCGCGGCCAGCGCCGAGCCGGCGGTCGGGCCCGGGCCCGGCACCACGTTGATGACGCCAGGCGGAACGCCGGCCTGCGTCAGGATCTCCGCCATCATCAACGCCGACAGCGGCGCTTCCTCGGCCGGCTTGAGCACCAGCGTGCAGCCGGTGGCGAGCGAGGGGCAGATACTCCACAACTGCGTGATCAGCGGCCCGTTCCACGGAATGATGGCGCCGACCACGCCCAGCGGCTGCTTCAGCGAGTAGCTCATGAACTCGCCCGGCACGGAGTTGGCGAACACCGTGCCGCGCGGCTGCACCGCCTGCGAGGCGTAGAAGCGGAACGCGAGCTGGATCCAGCGGCGGAACGTCGAGGTGCGCGCAATCGGCGCGCCCATGTCCAGCGTCTCGAGCAGCGCGAGTTCTTCGAAGCGCTCCTCGATCGCCGCCAGAACCTTGTGCATCAGGTTCTGACGGTCGAGCGGCTTGAGCTTGCGCCAGTCGCCGTTGAAGGCCTTGCGCGCGGCGGCCACCGCGGCATCGATGTCCTCGGCTCCGCCTCGCGCGACCTTGGTCAGCACTTCGCCGGTGGACGGGTTGACGCAATCGAAGGTCTCGCCGGAGCGGGCCTGGACCCATTTTCCATCGATGAACAGAGGAAGAACGGGGCGGTTCAGGAACGGATGCGGTGTCGACATGCGGATCTCCTTCTCATTATTCGCGTCTGATGCGCGTTGATCGATGATCCGGTACGCGTCGCGGCGCGACCAATACGGATCCGTTCTGGCTGGGATACCGGTTTCGTATCCCCGATCGCCATTCACTGCACGTTGCACGTTGTGCAGTGCAGCGAAGCACGTCCATCGATGGTCGCAGTGTGCGGAGGTCCCGACAACTTCTGATTTCCTCTGCCTCCGATACGGATTTCGTATGGCACCCGCGCCTGGACCCGTGCTCTCATCGACCCTTCCCGACGCGCCGCCATGGCGGCGTCACAGCAACCGAACACAACGAGGTGACGCGCATGGCCCTGCAATCAAACGATCCTTATCGAGTCGATGGCAAGGTCGCGCTCGTCACCGGCGCCGGACGCCCGGATGGACTCGGCGCCGCGATCGCCGCCGCGCTCGTCGCCGGTGGTGCGCGCGTGCTGATCTCCGACATCAATCCCGAGGGCGAAGCCGTCGCCGCGTCTCTGGGCGGCACGTCGACGTTCGTCCGGCAGGACGTGACGAGCGAAGCCGACTGGGAGCGCACGGTGGCAACTGCGGTCGATCGCTTCGGCGGTCTCGACATCGTCGTCAACAACGCCGGCATCGAGCTGGCGGGGTTCTTCGCGGACATGGCCGTCGACGACTTCCGCAAGCAGATGGAGGTCAATACGACCAGCGTCTTCCTCGGCATCAAGCATGCGATCCGCACGATGCGGCCGGGTGGCGCGGCCGGACGTGGCGGTGCGATCGTCAATCTCTCCTCGATTGGCGGCATCAAGGGAGCCGCCGGTCTGGGCGCCTACTGCGGCAGCAAGGGCGCCGTGCGGCTCATGACCAAGGCCGCCGCGGTCGAATGCGCGCGCCTGAACTACGGCATCCGCGTGAACTCGGTCCACCCCGGTCTCATCAAGACCGACATGGGCATCCAGACGCTGAAGGCCTACGTGAAGATGGGCCTGCTGCCGAACGAAGAAGTGGCGGAAAAAGCGGTCGCCTCGCGTTACCCGCTCGGCCTCGGCCGCGTCGAGGACGTGGCGAACGCGGTGCGATACCTGGCTTCGGAAGCCGGACGCTGGCAGACCGGCGCGGAACTGGTCGTCGATGGCGGGGTAAACGCGTAGAACATCGGAAACACCGGCTGAGGGTCTCTCTCTGCGGACCCGCGCGCTCGCGCTCCGACCGAAACAAGAAAGGCTAGCGCAACGGAGCTGCGATTGAAGCAGTGGCGCTGCGGCTGCAGCAGCGCCGGGCAGAGAACAGCAAAGAAAGGCGCAAAGGATCATCCGGAAAAAGCTTTGCGCCTTTCTGTTTCCTTTGCGTCCTTTGCGTTAGCCGTTGCTGTTAAACCGTCCAGACACCTCACCACGCGACATCGCGA
>Ga0187844_10003256_pt1 | contig 10902 bp, 16 predicted proteins | sample SpaLakP09_SKY_50_FD_134517 | JGI IMG/M metagenome (GOLD analysis project Ga0187844, IMG submission 134517) | Oligotrophic lake water microbial communities from Sparkling Lake, Wisconsin, USA - SP09_SKY_50 | ecosystem: Environmental > Aquatic > Freshwater > Lake | place: USA: Sparkling Lake...
GCAGCAAAATTGCGCGGCACCCAACCGCGTTGCACCATAAGCACCTGGCCTTGCGGCTCCAAACGCAAAGGCGTGAACACGAAAAAGCCCACTTTCGCGTCCATTTGGCGGTTGTCCAAATACACCGTGTGGTCGGGCAACCAGCTACCTTTTAGACGCGCTGGGTGGTACAGCACGCCGCTCTCCTGCATACGGCCTTGGGCTGCTAATGCGAGGACTTGGGCGTTATCTAAAGGGTCTTTACCGGCTTGCGCATGGATGGAGGCCTGCAAAGCTTCTTTTTGCGCGGCGCGGTCCAACTGCCAAAAACCCAGCGCCAGCCCCAGCATGCTGAAAAATAAGGCCGCAATCGTCACGCGGTAGAACTTCGGGTCGCGATTCAAAAGATAATCCTGTGCATGAGTTACTTTGTTGCCCTGGGCTTTTTAGCCGTCATTGCCAGTTTGGCCACCGCCTTATTTTTCATGCTACGCGGAGGCAGCGGGGGGCCCAACAAATCGCGCCGGATGGCACGCGCATTAGCGGTACGGGTGGGCGTGTCTATTTTGCTCTTTGTCTGCATCCTTTTGTCCTGGCAAGCTGGCTGGATTACGCCTACTGGCATACCCCCGGGCGCTTAACGACCACACAGCTAGCTCGTAAACAAAAAGGCACCCCATGGTGCCCTTTTTTATATCCGGATAGGCTTACAACCAGTACACCAAGATGTACAAACCGAGCCAGACCACATCCACAAAGTGCCAATACCAGGCAGCGCCTTCAAAGCCGAAATGGCGCTCCGGGCTGAAATGGCCTTTTTGCAAACGCAGGGTAATGAACAAAAGCATCAACATACCCACGAACACGTGAAAGCCGTGAAAGCCCGTCAGCATAAAAAAGGTCGAGCCGTAAATACCAGAGCTAAGCTTCAGGTTGAGCGCCGTGTAAGCATGGTAGTACTCATAGCCCTGAACGACCAAGAAGGTAGCTCCCAGAAGCACGGTCAGCCACATAAAGCTGACAGTTTTGCTGCGATTGCCGTCAATTAGCGCGTGGTGCGCGATGGTCAAGGTAATGCCCGAGCTCAACAACAAAGCCGTGTTGATGGTGGGCAACCAGAAGGGACCCATGGTGGTAAAGGGCTCAATAATGCCGGCCGGTGATGCGGTTACACCAGCTGCCAAGCTGGGCCAGACTGCTTTGAAACCGGGCCACAACAAGGCGTTATCCAAGCTGCCAAGCGCAGGTATGGAGTGCGAACGGGCCCACCACAGGGCGCTAAAGAAAGCGCCAAAGAACATCACTTCAGAGAAGATGAACCAACTCATGCTCCAGCGAAAAGACAGGTCAATTTTGCGTCCGTACTGACCGGATTCGCTTTCGTTCACCGCCTCGGCAAACCACTGGAAAAGCACATAACTCAAAAACACCATGCCAAAGGCAAAGGAGTAGCGGCCCCAGCCCACACCGTTAATCCACTGACCCGCACCCAAGATCACGAAGAACAAAGCCAGCGACGCCATGAAGGGGTGACGCGAAGGTTGGGGAACAAAATAATACGGTTTTGCGCCGTGTGCAGTGCTACTCATTTCAGCTCCATTTTTCCAGATACGATTCTAAAGACGCAGTGCTATCGCCTACGCTTATTTCCCAACCACCCAAGTCGCCAAGCCGATCAGACTGACTACCAAAAACAATACCGAGATAACGCCCGCCAACAAGACATGCAGCGGGTTTACCTTGGCTGCATCCTCCTCAAAGCCAGCACGACTGCGAATCCCAATAAATGACCACGCCACGGTTTTGAGACTGCGCATCAGCGATGGGCGTACAGCATTGTCAGCAATGGGTTTGGCTTCGCTCATGAGCCCAAGACTTTTGTTGCAACAGTCGCAATCGGCGCAGGCGGAATCTTGCCACCCACCTCAAAAAAGGTGTAAGACAGCGTGATGGTTCGCACATCTTTGGACAGCCTGGGATCAATCACAAATACGACTGGCCAGGATTTTTTTTCACCCGCTTCCAGCGTGTATTCGTTAAAACAGAAACACTCTAATTTATTGAAATGCGCTGCCGCTTGTTGCGGCGCATAACTGGGGATAGCCTGCGCTGCCATGCGACGATTCTGCGTATTTTGGAATTCGTACATCACCGTCATCATTTCGCCGGGATGCACTTGCAAAGAACTTTGCGCCGGCTTGAACTGCCAGGGTCCTCGGCTGTTGGCGTCAAACTCCACCGTAATCGTGCGGCTGGTATCGACCTGCGTATTCGCGGGAACTTTGGCTTTTTCGCCCGGAACGACCAACTCGGCCAATGCCAGGACGTTCACTCCAGTCATCCGGCAGATGGCGTCGTAGATCGGGACTAAGGCATAGCCGAAGCCAAACATGGCCAACACCACCACCGCCAGTTTGCGCAGCATGGTGGAGTTATGAAAACGCGGGTTCATGCGCAACTTATTGGCTCAGCAAAACCATTTTGACAAAGATGCCAATGAAAAAAACCACCGCCACCGAGGCAAGGCTCAAGGCCATGCGCAAGTTGGCTTTTTTCTGTTCAGGCGTCATACGGTCAGTCGATGATTTATGGCTTAAGCGAGAATTTTATTGGCCGCCGCATTGAGCTTGGGTGGCGTCTCAAAGGTGTGGAAGGGCGCGGGCGAAGGAACTTCCCACTCCAGACCTTCTGCACCTTCCCAGGGGCGTTGGGGCGCTTTTTCGCCGTGTCCAAGCATCGCCGGTAAGACAACAAAAAGGAAGAAATACACCTGCGCCAAGCCAAAGGCAAAACCACCCACCGAGGCAAGCGCGTTGAAGTCCGCAAACTGCATGGGGTAATCGGCGTAGCGGCGCGGCATACCCGCCAGGCCCAAGAAGTGCATAGGGAAGAAGGTGACATTAAACGCAATCAGCGACCACCAGAAATGGATCTTGCCGCGTGTTTCGCTGTACATCACACCGGTCCACTTAGGTGCCCAGTAGTAATACCCAGCAAACATGGCATACAAGGAACCTGCCACCAACACGTAGTGGAAGTGGGCGACCACGTAGTAGGTGTCTTGCAACTGGATGTCGATCGGTGCCATGGCCAAAATCAGGCCGGTAAAGCCGCCCATGGTGAACACGAAAATAAAGCCCACTGCAAACAACATCGGGGTTTCAAAGGTCATGGAACCCTGCCACATCGTGGCAATCCAGTTGAACACCTTCACGGCAGTCGGCACGGCGATCAGCATGGTGGCGTACATAAAGAAAAGTTGGCCCGTCACCGGCATACCAGTGGTAAACATATGGTGCGCCCAGACGATAAACGACAAAATCGCGATCGACGAGGTGGCGTACACCATGGAGGTGTAGCCGAACAAGCGCTTGCGGGCAAAGGCCGGGACGATCTGGCTGATGATGCCAAAGGCCGGCAAAATCATGATGTAGACCTCAGGGTGACCAAAGAACCAAAAAATATGCTGGTACAGCACGGGGTCACCGCCACCGGCGGGGTTGAAGAAGGTGGTGCCAAAGTGGCGGTCAGTGAGCGTCATGGTGATGGCACCGGCGAGCACCGGCATCACCGCAATTAGCAAATACGCCGTAATGAGCCAGGTCCATGCAAACATCGGCATTTTCATCAAGGTCATGCCGGGTGCGCGCATATTCAAAATGGTTACGATGATGTTGATCGAACCCATGATGGAAGAGGCGCCCAGGATGTGCATAGCGAAAATACCGGCATCCATGCTCGGGCCTTGTTGCAGGGTTAGGGGCGCATACAGCGTCCAACCGGCCGCAGGCGCGCCGCCAGGCATCCAAAAAGAGCCCACCAGCATCAAGCCTGCGGGAATCAGCAGCCAAAAGCTGAAGTTATTCATACGGGCAAAAGCCATGTCCGCTGCGCCGATTTGCAGTGGAATCATCCAGTTCGCAAAGCCCACAAAGCCCGGCATGATGGCGCCAAACACCATGATCAAACCGTGCATCGTGGTCAGCGAGTTGAACAGCTCGGGGTTGACAAGTTGTAAACCGGGCTGGAACAGTTCAGCACGGATCAGCAGAGCCAAAATGCCGCCCACGATAAACATGGTGAAGCTGAACAGCAGATACAGCGTTCCAATGTCTTTGTGGTTGGTCGCATAAACCCAGCGCCTCCAACCCGTAGGGGCATGGTCATGGTGGTCGTCATGGGCGTGATCGTGGTGGTCTAAAACTGCGCTCATACGGGTTTCCTTCTCAATACTTCAATAGTTAAATTCAATAGCACCAAGCGGGTCTGCGCTTATTTGCGCAACGCGGCTACTTCCGCCGGTTGCACCACTTGACCGGTCTGGTTGGACCAGTGGTTTTTGGTGTAGCTGATAACTGCTGCGATATCGGTGTCGCTCAGGGACTTCCAGGCCGGCATAGCCCCGTTATTTTGGCCGTTGAGTAAGACCATAATTTGCTTGGCCTTATCGGCATCACGTATCACCGCTGCGCCATCGAGTGCTTTGATGGCGCCGCTGCCTTTGCCATGCGTCTGGTGGCAGGCTACGCAGTTTTGGGCGTAGACTTTTTCACCGCGTTGGGTGATTTCAGCCAGGGTCCAGACTTTGGAAGGATCGTCCGCCAAAGCAGCTATTTTTTTCCTCTCACCATCAACCCATTTGCTGTAGTCCTCAGCCGACACCACTTTCACATGGATGGGCATGTAGGCATGCTCCTTGCCGCACAACTCCTGGCATTGGCCATGGTAGTCGCCGATTTTCTCGGCGCGGAACCAGGTATCGCGCACAAATCCGGGGATTGCATCTTGCTTGATACCGAAGGCCGGCACCGCAAAAGCATGGATCACGTCATTGGCAGTAGTAATGATGCGGACTTTTTTGTCCACCGGCACCACCAGCGGGTTGTCTACCTTGAACAAATAGTCATCCACTATCTCACCCTTTTTGGGGCCACCGTTATTGGACATTTCACGCTGATCGGCGTCCAAAGTAGAGACAAAGCCAATGCCTTCGCCTTCCCCTTTGATGTAGTCATAGCCCCATTTCCACTGCATAGCGGTGGCTTTGATGGTGAGGTCTGCGTTGCTGGTGTCCTTCATCGCGACCACCACCTTTGTGGCCGGCAAGGCCATCAAAATCACAATAATGAAGGGAATAACGGTCCAGATAATTTCGACAGTAACCGACTCATGGAACGCGGCTGGCTTGTGACCGCGCGATTTGCGATGTTTCCAGATGGAATAAAACATCACCGCAAACACCGCGACAAAAATCACCGTGCAAAGAATCAGCATGAACCAGTGAAGCCATTGCTGCTCACGCGCGATGGCGGTCACCGCGGGAGGCAGGTTCAACTGGAGTACCGAGGGTCCGCCGGGCAGGTCGTTCACGGTTGCGGCCAGGCTAAGAGAGCCTGTGCTGAGCCACGCGCCTGCTGTCGCCAACAGTGAAGCTGATTTATTCCAAATACTCTTCATCGTTTTCACTTTCAATGCCTCAAAGTTTGCAAAATTACTATGTCACGGGGCTTACACGGCGCTTTGGCCCATGCGGACAGCGCGGCGCAATTCTTGCGCTAGGGCCTCACGCCGTTCGGGACGCACATAGCGGCCTACCTGTATGGACTTACCCTGGCCCGACACTGCGATAAGCGAATGCTCGCCACCCAGCGGCTCGATCCTGACCCATTGACGGTGAAACTGTGCCCGCTCGCGCACGCCAGCGGCCTCATGCTCCACCACCACTTGCAATCCGTCCACCACGATGCGCTCCTGGTCAAGCACATGCCTGGAAAAAATCAAAAAACAAATACCGACTGCCACCGTCTCCAAAGCTGCGAAAGGCAGCACCAATACGGCCCCCTGCAGCCAAAAAAACAAACCTATGCTCAAGGAAATCAGACTCAGCGAGGCGAAAAACACCAGCATTTGGGCCGGTGTCAGGGGCGCGTGGCGCCGCAAAACCCACTCAAAACGAGGATTTTTCGCATCGGCATCGAGGGAATAACTGAAGCTCACACAATTTAGAGTTAACTGCGCCGCCCCAACAGCAGGGCCGCAAAAGGATAAAAACAGGGGCAATAAAACCCGTTAATTGTATTCCATGCCTCCGTGACGTAGGACATGCGGCGTCCCATGCAACCGAGTGTCCGAGGGGTTTGCGGATACCTCCCCAAGCTCATCGAAGTTTTGGGGCGCGCAAGTTCTCCCGCATCTGCTGCAAGGGGATCAGAGTTTGTGCCTGTACCGCCATGCGCGGCGCAGGCTTAAAGGCATGACCATAAATAATCTCAAAAGTCAGGCTGAATCGCCCACTTTGGGCGGGGTCAGCAAGCCCGGCGGCAATGGCCTGGTGTAAACCGGCGCACCAGGTACGCCCTCTTAGGGCGGCAAAGCGCTGGGGGTGCAGATTGCGACCCAATCCGCGCAGTTCGGCCAAAAGCGTTGCGGGCGAGGAAAAAGACAGCGTAATGCGCTCCATATCCATCACCGGCTCGGCAAAACCGGCCTGCACGAGCATGTCGCCCCAATCATGCATGTCGGTAAATGCGTGGGCGGGGGCGGGCCAGCCCTGGCGGGCATACACATCTCGCAATTCCCGCAAGGTATCGGGGCCAAGGCAGGAAAACATCAAAAAACCATCGGTTTGCACCAGACCGTGCCAGCGCTGGATCAAGGCTTGCGGGTCCGGGCTCATATGCAAAGCCATATTGGCCCAAAGCAAGTCCACGGGCGCGGCGGGTGTCTCAAAGCGGGTCGGGTTTTTCCATCGCTGGCTCGACCACCAGGGCGGACGCAGGGCTGCGCGGGCCCAGGCCAAGGCTTGTGGTGGCTCCTGCTGCACAAAACTGGCAGCCGCAGGGTAACGCCGACGCAATAGCGCGTGCGCCTGGATCCCACCGTGCAGTGCTTGCCAATGCAGCCAGCTGCGCGGCTGCTTGAGCATCCATTGCAGCCTGGCCTCCATGCGCCGCGCCACCTCTTCATGCAGCCAGGGCGATGCCTGTCGGTTCGCCGGCCCGGTCGAAGCCGCCGGTGTCCATGTGGCCCAACGCCTTGCAGCTTGCGTATCGATAGTGGGTGGGCGTTGGTTAGTCATCAAGCGAAAAAAAGGGGGGCGGGGGAGTAGGCGAGGCCAGATAAAACCACAGTCAGCGCGCTAGCAAAACAGCTGGCGTGAGGGCCTGACGGCAGTATATTGGCAGCATGTTTACTGGGTTGTTTCAAGGGCTAGCGGCGCGCCTTCCAAGCCGCTGCGCGATATGCCATGCCTGGCCCGGCCAGCCCTTGTGCGAGGGCTGCATCGGACTTTTTGCCCAACCAAGGCCGCGCTGCCAGCGTTGCGCGCTGGTGGTGACCGATGCCACCAAGCCCTGCGCCGCCTGCCTGGCAGCGCCCAGCCCGCTGGATGCGGCTCTGGCCGCCGTCAGCTACGGCTATCCTTGGGCGGGTGTGGTACAGGAATTCAAATTCCGGGCGCAACCGGCCTGGGCACGCCATCTGGCAGTGCTTATGCGCAGCGCTCCCTGGGTGGAACCGGCGCTGGACGCTGCCCACTGGGTGCTGCCTATGCCGCTGTCAACGCAAAGACTGCAAAGCCGAGGCTTTAACCAGGCCTGGCTGCTGGCCCAGGCCCTGTCGCCCGCAAAGGCACGGGCCCGGTGGCTCTTGCGCGTTCGCGATACACCGGCGCAAAGCAGTCTGGCATCCAAAGAAAGGCTGGCCAATGTCGCCAAGGCCTTCGCTATCGACCCGCTGCGCCAGCGGGACCTAGAAGGTAAGGACGTGCTGTTGGTGGACGACGTGATGACAAGCGGAGCCTCTTTGCGCGCCGCCGCCCTGCCCTTGCGCCAAGCGGGGGTGCGGCGCGTCACCGCGCTGGTCTTCGCCCGGGCTGAGAGCACCGACTAAACGTCGGTGCAGCAGCCAACGGGCCGCGCGACAATGTGCCTATGTTGCATATCGTTTTGGTCCATCCAGAAATCCCGCCCAACACTGGCAATGTGATCCGCCTGGCCGCCAATACGGGTTGCAGTCTGCACCTGATCGAACCGCTGGGCTTTTCCATGGACGACAAACATATGCGCCGCGCCGGCCTGGACTACCACGAGTACGCCAGCGTTCAAAAACACACCAGCTGGCAGGCCTTTATCGACGCCGCCAACCCAGAGCCAAAGCGCATGTTCGCGCTGACCACGCGCGGCAGGCGCAGCCCTTATGCGGTGCAATTTGCCGAGGGTGACTGGCTGGTGTTTGGCTCAGAAACCGCAGGCCTGCCGGAGGCAGTGCGCGCCAGCTTTGACTCCAGTCAATGGCTGAAGCTGCCAATGCAAGCGGGCCAGCGCAGCTTGAACCTGTCTAACGCGGTGGCGGTGACCGTGTTTGAAGCTTGGCGGCAACTCGGCTTTATCGGCGTTCAGCCGTAAAGGCGGGAAATCGATTCGGCCACACACACCGGCTTGGCCGAGCCTTCGCGCTCGGTCGTCACTTCCCAGGTGAATTGGTAGCCGCCTTGGTCAATGGCATCGGCTGCCAAGAGCTTGATGTGTGCCCGCAAACGGCTGCCTACCGGCACCGGGCCGACAAAGCGCACCCGATTGAGACCGTAATTCACGCCCATGCGCACCTGGTCGATGTGCATCGCCGATGCAAAAAACAGCGGCAACAGCGACAGCGTCAAAAAACCATGGGCAATGGGCGCGCCAAAAGGACCGGCCTGGGCGCGCACCGGGTCTACGTGAATCCATTGGTGGTCGCCGGTCGACTGGGCAAACTGGTTGATCTGCTCTTGCGTGATGGTGACCCAATCGCTGGTGGCTATGGGCTGCCCTGCCAGGGCCGCCAGTTGTTGTAAATTTTCAAAATTTCGCATAGAAAAAGTTTTTCCAAAAAGCTACCAAGAGACCCTCAAGCTTCCAGCCACTTGCCAATGGACTTCCATTGGTCGCGGTCTGGTTCCATGCGGCTAGTCTGCACATCAAATACCGTGAGGCCATTAGCGGCCAGGTGTACATAATTTTGGGTATCGCGCAGCGTGCCGACTTTGGGCAAATTAAGCGATTTGACAAACGCCGACAATTGATCGGCCGACAGCGTGCGCTCATCCACCCGCATGGCCACGATGCCCACTTCCATGTTGTCCGCATGGCGGCTGGCGGCTAATTCATCCAGGAAGCTGCGCGTGGCGTAAATATCAAAAATACTGGCCTGCAGGGGCACCAGCACCTTGTCCGCCCACTTGAGCACGTCTTTGAGTTGCCTGCCCGCCAAGGCCGCAGGGGTATCGAGCACATAGTGGTCCGCGCCCTTGGGCGGTTTGCTGAATTCTTCCGGGTCCACGTCCCAATAGCCAATCGGCTTGGCCGATGGCGGGCGCAGCGACAGCCACAGACGCGAGGAATGCTGGACATCCGCGTCGCCTAGCATGACGGAATAGCCGCGCGAAGCCAGGTAGCCCGCAACATGGGTGGACAAAGTGGACTTTCCAACCCCGCCTTTGGGGTTGGCAATGGCAATACGGGTCATGCGGTGTTACCTTTTTGCAATGGGTTTGCTGGCCGGGGAGTGGCGGCCATTATGGAGTGCCTTGGCCGCCTGCGGCTTTGAATTTTGCACCACGCGCACCCGTGCGCTCCAGCGCTCAGGCAAATCCGTCCCAGACCAGTTTGATACCGGTGAGCAACATGCCGGCGTACACCAGGCGGTAAAACAAGACTTGGCTGACATGGCGCGCCAGGCGTACACCACTCCACACGCCTAATGGCGCTAGCGGCAGCAACACCAGGGCGGTTGCCATATTGCGCAGATCGAGCAGGCCGAGGTAGGCGTAAGGAATCCATTTGCACAAATTGAGTACAAAAAAGAAAAACGACATAGTGGCGGCAAAAGTCACTGGCCTGATACGAAGGCCGATGAAATAAGCGTTGATAGGTGGCCCGCCGGCGTGGGCCACGAAGCTGGTAAACCCGGAGATGGCCGACAACAAGCGGCCCAGCCACGCCGGTGGCGTAGCCACGCTTGAGGTTTTCCAAAAAAGGCGTTGGGCTAGGAAGGCCAGGGTCACTAGGCCCACGACCGCCGATACCGCGTGCGGCGGCACCAGTTTGAACAACAAGGCACCCAGCACTATGCCCAGCACGCCAAATGGCAGGATGCGGCGCAGCAGCACCGGGTCAAAGTCTTTGCGAAAAGCCGCGCTACCCAGCACGTCCATCACCAGGAGCAGCGGCATCAAAATCGCAGCCGCCTCGGCCACCGTAACGGACAGGGCCATCATCGGCACCGCCAAAGAGCCAAAGCCCGCACCGAAACCACTTTTGCTGACGCCCAAAAGCAAGACTGCCGGAATGGCTACAGCATAAAAAAACGGATCGGTAATCAGGGGCCAGGCGTCAAACATAGGGGTGCGATCGCCCTTCGTGGGCCAAAACACCCATGGTAACCTTGCCCTATGTTCAACCCCTCCCAAGAGGATGTGCGCCGTTTTTTTTGCTCGGTGTACGCCAAATCGCGCGGCGCCCAGCCAATGGACGCCATCGAAACCCTGGCCGGCCAATGGATTGCGGAGCATCCGCAGTACCACGCCGACTTACAGGATCAAGAGGCCGCCACCACCCGCATCTATCCCGAGGGCAACGGACAGAGCAATCCGTTTTTACACCTGTCCATGCACCTATCGATCAGCGAGCAATGCAGTATTGACCAACCGCGCGGCATCCGCCAGGCGGTGGAATTGCTGACGCACAAGCGGCAGTCGCTGCACACGGCCCACCACGAAGCCATGGATTGCCTGGGCACGATGTTGTGGGAAAGCCAGCGAGCCGGGCGGCCGCCCGATGGGCAGGCCTATATCGACTGCGTACAGCGCCACGCCACCCGCGACTGAGCGCAAAAAAACCGCCCGCAGGCGGTTTGTTTGTCAGACCGCTAGGGTTTAACGAAAGC